>WNGK01032214.1_pt1 | contig 14966 bp, 12 predicted proteins | sample 5400601 | NCBI WGS metagenome assembly WNGK01 (sample SAMN13153376, study PRJNA577476) | soil metagenome | isolation source: 60 cm soil or saprolite under Garry oak tree replicate 1 | place: USA:California | collected 2016-06-15 | reverse complement strand
CCCGTGGTCGTCGTGAAGCTGGTGCCCTTGGAGCCCTTGGAGCCCTTGGAGCCGCCGCCCTTGCCGCCGGGGCCGCCCCCGCCGCCGCCCGTGGTTGTCGTGAAGCTGGTGCCCTTGGAGCCCTTGGAGCCGCCGCCCTTGCCGCCGGGGCCGCCCGTCCCGGTAAAGGTTTTGACGCCCTTGTTGCCGCCGCGCAACTTGCCGTACTGCTGCTGAAGCGACTGGGTCTTAAAGGGGGCGCCGGCACGATGCTCGGGATGGAAGGTCACTTTCTGGAATTGGGGACCGCCGGGGTGCGGGGTCTTTGTATACTTGCTGTACAGCACCGTGTTGACCACGACGCCGCCTGAATACCAGTTGTAGCCGCACCACACCGCCGGCCCGACAAAGAAGGCCGGCCCGAATCCCCAGATCGGACCCGGCGTCCACCACACCGGATACCAGAAGAACGGCGGGGCTACATAAATGGTCGACCAGTAGCCGACACCGAAGATGAGAATCGGATCATAGACCGGCACGTAATAGATCTCAGGCTGGACCGGCTCGATGTAGTATACGACCTCCGGCGCTGGCCCCGCGTACCCGGGCGGCGGAGGCTTCTTGATCACCTTCTGTTGCTCGGTGGTTTGCAGGTTGCCGGCCGCGTCCGCCTTGGCACGCAGAACCTGGACCGCCTGGGTGATATCGTCGGGCTGCGCCAGGAACGCCTCGCCGAGCTGCTGGGTCCAATCCAGCTTGTCGCTCATCATGGCCAGCACCTGGGGAACCGCCGTCAATCCCTTGACGCTCGGATCCCAAGGTTGCTGCTGCATGGCATCTTCGAGGTCCTTGCCCTTGAGGTCGGGATTGTCCTTGGACCACCGCGCGGCCATGACCAGTTCCAGGGGATAGGTCGAGGCCGTCAGAATCTGGGCCAGCAGCGGGTCGGGGTAGAGCGCGACCGGCGCGACCAGCTGCTGCAGCTGCTGGCCGCTGAGAGTCTGCGATGGCTGCTGGTCCTGGGCCGACGCAGGCGATGCGGCGCTCCACAACGCCACCAGCGCGGCCCCGGCCGCAATCGCGCGGAACTTGCGCAGACAATTCGACCAGAACGACATGATGAATCCCCTCCCGGACGCGGCTTGCGCCGACCAATTGCCGTGCGGCATCCCGATCGGAGCCGGCTGCCATCCCTCCCGGACGCGGCTTGCGCCGACCAATTGCCGTGCGGCATCCCGATCGGAGCCGGCTGCCATTACCTTAGCGGACATTTCGGATCGGTGCACGGAAAATGAGATGGCGGAAAAGGAGACAACAAAGACGCAGCATTGCTTGTGCGCCGCTTGCCCGCTGGGTTTTCGTCGTTAGTTCTTCATGATCTACGCCCGCTGTGGTCCATCATCCGTCGTCTGTTCTTGCGCGATGCCCGCTTATTTTACCGTCGGCCATTCCACGCGCTCGGTTTCCGAGCTGGTCGCATTGTTGCAAAATGCCGGCGTGAAGCTGCTGGCGGACGTGCGGGCAATCCCGCGCTCCCGGACCAACCCGCAATTCAATATCGAGGCGCTGCCGCCCGAGCTTGCGGCGAACGGCATGGGATACGAGCACTTCCCCGAACTCGGCGGCCGCCGCGGCCGCGCGCTCGCCGATTCGCCCAACGAGTTTTGGGAGCACGCGAGCTTTCGCAATTACGCCGATTATGCCGGGACGCCAGCGTTCCGCGCCGGGCTGGAGCGGCTGCGAAGGCTCGGACAGCAGCAGTGCACCGCGATCATGTGCGCCGAAGCCGTGTGGTGGCGCTGTCATCGGCGCATCGTTGCCGATTATCTGATTGCCGCGGGCGATACCGTGTTCCACATTCTCGCAGCCGGAAAGATCGAGCCGGCGAAATTGACGCCCGCCGCCCGAAGGACCCCCGAGGGCATATTGGTCTATCCGAGATAGGCCCCGCGCCGCCCTACTCCCCGCCGGCGAGCCGCGTCGCGAAATAGGCGATCGTCTTCGAATAGACCTGCGACTTGTTCCATTGCAGCAGCACTTCGAAATTGGCGGACCCCGGCGTCCAGGGCTGACCGCGCCGCCAGCCGTAGCCCTTGAGATAATTCGCCGTCGAGGCGAGTGCGTCCGCAGCGCTGTGGATCAGGTCGCGGCGGCCGTTGCCGTCGTAATCCACCGCGTATTTGAGATAGGAGGACGGCAGGAACTGGGTGTGCCCGATCTCGCCGGCCCAGGCGCCGCGCATCTCGGGGGCCGTCATGTCGCCGCGCTCGACGATGCGCAGCGCGTCCAGCAATTCGCCCTGGAACAGCTCGGAGCGGCGGCAGTCGTAGGCGAGCGTCGCCAGCGACCGGATGGTCGGGAACCGCCCCTGGTTGACGCCGAAATCGGTCTCGAGCCCCCAGATAGCCACCAGCACCGGTCCCGGCACGCCGAACCGCTGCTCGATGCCGCTGAACAGCGCCGCCTGCCGGCGCAGCAGGCTCGCGCCCTTCTGCAGCCGATCCCCCGACACCATGCGCCCGGCGAACTGCTCGAAACTCTGCCGGAACACGCCTTGCGCATGGTCGCGCGAGACGATGCCGGGATCGAAGCTCACGCCGCTGAGAGCCGAAGCGATGGTGCGTTGCGAGATTCCCCGTGCGGCAGCCTCGCGCTTGAAACTCTCGAGCCAGCTCTCGAAGCTGCCCGAGCCGCACGGCACGGCGAATGCCGGGAAGGCAAACGCCAGGACGACCACGAAGCAGGCCACGGGCGAAAGACGACGAAAGACGGTTTTGGCGGCGATCCATGCACCGCCATCCATCGCCGGCCGCTTCCCTCGCCCGCCGTCCGTCATTGGTCGTCCATTGTCCGCGGTTCGCTCGCCTTGACGCCCGGACCTCCTTGGTCTGCTATGATGCATCAACATGCGGCCGGGCTCCACCATGATCACGGTTCCGGAATTGGCGGCGGACGCGCTGGGCTCGTTCCTCAGCTCCGACATGCAACAGCGGTTCGGCTCCTCCAACGCGCGGCTGACCGAGCTGGTCCCCTACGTTGCCCGGCTCGCGCTCGAATGCATCGGCAACAGCGACGCGCTTTACCACAACGTCGAGCACACCATGCTGGTGACGCTGGCCGGACGCGACATCCTGCGCGGCCGGGCCCTGCTGGCCCCGACCAAGGCCACCGATTACGCGCACCTCATCGTCGCCTGCCTGCTGCACGACATCGGCTACGTGCGCGGCATCCTCAAGGACGACCACGCGGAGGGCTACGTCGTCGATGCGGCGGGCGGCAGGGTGAAGCTGCCGCGAGGCGCTTCCGACGCCGCGCTGCTGACGCACCACGTGGATCGCTCGATTCTGTTCGTGCTCGATCGCATCGAGCCAATCGAGCTTCTGGACGCCAAACGCATCGCGCGGGCGGTCGAGTGCACGCGCTTCCCGGTCTCCATTCCGCCCGAGCACGAGGAGATCGAAGAGGAGGGCGCGCTGCTGCGCGCCGCCGATCTCATCGGCCAGCTCGGCGATCCGCACTATCTGCGCAAGGCCAACGCGCTCTACTACGAGTTCGAGGAGGCCGGCCTGAACCGCCAGCTCGGCTACGGCTCGCCCGCGGACCTCGTCGATCGCTATCCGCAATTCTACTGGAACAGCGTTTCGCCGCGGATCGAGACCGCCATCCGTTATCTCAATGTGACCGCGAGCGGACGGCAGTGGATCGCCAACCTCTACAGCAACGTGTTTCGGGCCGAGCGCGACGTCAGCCCGTCGGGGCTGCACCACTGACGCCAGACGACAAATATAGAGAGCCGAATTGCCCTATCTGCGGTCCATCGTCCGTCGTCCGCCGTCTGAATAGCAGGTGCCCGCCCGTGAAGTTCATCAATCCCAATCCGTTCACCACGCGTCCCGAGATCGACGGCACCTTCGGCGTCGTCGCCTCGACGCACTGGATCGCCACCGCCGTGGGCATGGCGATCCTGGAGAAAGGCGGCAACGCCTTCGATGCGGCGGTCGCCACCGCGTTCACCTTGCAGGTGGTCGAGCCGCATCTCAACGGTCCGGGCGGCGACGTGCCCTTGATCCTCCATGACGCCCGCCGCGGCCGGACCGAAGTGATCTGCGGCCAGGGCCCCGCCCCCGCCGGCGCGACCATTGCGCATTTCCGCGCGCTGGGCCTCGACATGGTGCCCGGCAGCGGCCTGCTCGCCGCCTGCGTGCCCGGCATGTTCGAGACGTGGATGCTGCTGCTGCGCGATTACGGCACGCTGCGGCTTGCCGACGTGCTCGCTCCGGCGATCGCATACGCCGGCGAAGGCTATCCTTTGGTCGAGCGCGCCAGCGCCACCATCGCCGCCGTCGAAAAGCTGTTTCGCGAGCATTGGCCGACATCCGCGGCCGTGTATCTGCCGGACGGGAACGTGCCCGAACCCGGAACGCTGTTCGCCAATCCGACGCTGGCGCAGACCTATCGGCGCATCCTGCGCGAAGCCGAGAGCGCCGGCGCCGGGCGCGAGGCGCAGATCGAGCGGGCGCGCAAGACCTGGTCGCAAGGGTTCGTGGCCGAGGCGATCGACAGCTTCTGCCGCGCGCCGGCGATGGACACCAGCGGAACGCCGCACGCCGGCGTGCTCACCGGCGAGGACATGGCGCGGTTCAGGGCCCGCGTCGAGCCGCCGCTCACGTTCGCGTACGGCCGCTACACGGTCTGCAAGGCCGGGCCCTGGAGCCAGGGTCCGGTGATGCTGCAGCAGCTCGCGATCCTCCAAGGCTTCGAGCTCGATGGGCTCGACCCCACCGGACCGGATTTCATCCATCTCCAGGTCGAAGCCGGCAAGCTCGCCTATGCCGACCGCGAGAGCTTTTACGGCGATCCGGACTTCGTCGAGGTGCCGATGGCGACGCTGCTCTCGGCGGCCTACAACGCCGGGCGGCGCAAGCTCATCGGGGAGACGGCGTCGCTGGAGCTGAGACCCGGCTCGGTCGAAGGCTTCGGCGCCGTGGTCGAGCTGCGGCGCGACACGGGCGAGCGCGCCTCGGTCAGCGCGCTCGGCGCCGGCGAGCCGACCGTCGGGCGGCTCGGCCAGGTACGCGGCGACACCGTGCATTTCGACATCGTCGACCGCGGCGGCAACATGGTCTCGGCGACGCCGTCCGGCGGCTGGCTGCAGTCCTCCCCGGTCGTTCCAGAACTCGGATTCTGTCTCGGCACGCGCGCGCAGATGTTCTGGCTCGAGGCGAGCCACCCCGCCGCGCTCGCGCCCGGCAAACGCCCGCGCACCACGCTCTCGCCGACGCTCGCTTTGCGCGACGGCGAACCCTACCTCGCCTGGGGCTCGCCGGGCGGCGATCAGCAGGACCAGTGGACGACCCAGTTCTTCCTGCGCCACGTCCATGCCGGCATGAACCTGCAGGAGGCGATCGACGCGCCGGCGTGGCACTCCGAGCATTTCCCGATCTCGTTCTGGCCGCGCACGGCGCGGCCCGGCGTGCTCGTCGTGGAGGGCCGCGTGCCGAACGCAACGATCCGCGAGCTCGAGCGCCGCGGCCATATCGTCGAGGTCGCGCCGGACTGGTCCGAAGGCCGGCTCACCGCCGCCTCGCGCGAGGGCCGGCGGCGCCGCGCCGCCGCCAATCCGCGCGGCATGCAGGGCTACGCGGCCGGGAGGTGATCCGTGATCAGAGCCAGGAACCGAAACAAAGGATGAGCGCTTGATCCCCGGGCAGTCGCTACAAGTTTGCCATCAGACCTATGAGTTCCGACCACCGAACCCTGTCATGTCCCGACCACTCGTCGTTTCCATTCCGCATCAGCTCGGCAAGGAGGAAGCCGCTCGCCGGCTGAAATCCGGGTTCGGCCGCGCGCGGTCGACCTTCGGAGAAAAACTCGCCGTGATCGACGAGACCTGGTCCGGCGACCATCTCGACTTTCGCGCCGGCGTATTGGGCCAGACCACCACCGGCACGATCGACGTCGAGGAGGACCACGTGCGCGTCGAAGTGCAACTACCTTGGCTGCTCGGCGTGCTGGCCGAACAGGTGAAGCTGATGCTGGAAAAGCCGGGGGCCGGAGATCGCGGGCCCGGCTGATCCGTTGCAACTACCGACTTCCGATCACCGATCGCTGCTCACGGCATCGGGATCTCGTTCACCTTCTTGGGCACATGATAGCCGCGCTCGACCGCCGGCCTGCGTGCGATTGCGACGTACCAGCGCTTCACGTTGAGATATTGGTCGAGCTCGATGGTCTGCCATTCGTAGCGCGAGATCCACGGCCAGATCGCGATGTCGGCGATCGAATATTCGTCCGCCACGAACTCGCGGTCCGCGAGCCGGCGGTCCAGCACGCCGTAGAGCCGGTGCGCCTCCTTGAGGTAACGCTCTTCGGCGTAGGGCGCCTTGCCCTTGTTGTATTTGACGAAGTGATGGACCTGGCCGAGCATGGGCCCGATCCCGCCCATCTGCCACATCAGCCATTCGATGACGCGGTAGCGCACGTGCAGATCCCTGGGCATCAGCTTTCCGGTCTGCTCCGCGAAATACATGAGGATGGCCCCGGATTCCATCAGATGGAAACCGCTGTCGCGATCGACGATGGCGGGGATGCGGTTGTTCGGGCTGATCTTCAAGAAATCCGGCTGGAACTGCTCGCCCTTGGAAATGTCGATGGCATGCGGCGTGTAGGGGAGCCCCAGCTCCTCGAACAGAATGGAAACCTTGCGGCCGTTGGGCGTCGTCCAGGTGTAAAGATCGATCATGGTCAATCCCTTGCAGATCATCGGCTGGGCAAACGGGGATTACGGGCTTTGCGGCGGATTGTCGAGCTTGCATGGCGACAGACAATCGCGGTCGCCCGATCTCAACCCGCGACGAGATCGCCGGCATCGGCCTGCGGTTGTCCCAATGCCGCGCTCACCAGCGCCTGGCGATCGGCGTTCACGGCTTTGTTCCAGCGCAGCACGTGCGGCAGCATCACGCACGAGGTGAACCCATGCGGCACGCCCGCGGTGCCGCCGAGCACGTGGCCGATGCCGTGGCTCGCCGCCATCGGCGCCCCCGACTGGATGCCGATCAGCGAGAGCCAGACGCCCAGCATGCTCTCGAGCCTCGCCTCGAGATCCGCCGGGTCCCGTTTGGTGCGGATGAGCCCTTGCGGCAGGAGGCGCAACGCATGCGCCGAGGTCGCCTCGAACAGCGGCTGCGGATGGATCGAGCACAGCGTTTCGACCGCATGGTCGACCGCGCGGATCCCGGTCGAGAGCCACAGCCGCATCGGCGTGTGCGGCGTGATCCGCGGATCGAGAATGACGGCCTGCGGGATCATCTCGGGATGAAAGAAACCCTCCTTGAGCCGCTTCACGACATCGGTGCAACCGGCGATCGGGGTGAACTCGCCCCCGGAAAGCGTGGTCGGGACCGCGACCGTGCGCACCGGAAGGGTTCGGATTTTTTCCAGTGCCGGCTCGCCGGGCCGCAGCGCATCGAGCGCCTGCGGCTCCTTGGCGTCCGCGGCGAGGCATAGGAGGACCATTTTTCCGGCATCCGTGACCGAGCCGCCGCCGATCGTGACGATCAAGTCCGCGCCGGCCTCGCGGGCCTTGGCGGCGGCGCCGATCACGTCATCGCGCGGCGTATGCGCGCGGATGCCGGTGGTGAAACCCGCGAGCCGCTCGCCTACGCGGCTTGCGCCGAGCCGCTCGACCTCCTCGGCCAGAACCTGTTCCCAAGGCCGGCCGAAGGCGACGCGATCCATCCGTGGATACCGATAGACGCCGGGCTCGATCATGGGTCCCTTCGCTTTGCCGCATTTGCGGGTTCGAGCAGAGCGAAACGGCGGGCGGTTCGGCCGTCGCAGACGGAAATCGGTCGCGCGCCGATCGTGCTGCAGCACGGCATTATGACCATAAATGCTCGATTTGAAACCGTTGTAGGTCGCCCCGGCCCGATCCGCCGATGCAAGGAACACCGCGGGCATCCGAGACGTTTTGCCGCTGTGAGAATTTCGATCGCGCAAGATCGGGAGAACATCATGCTGAAACGATCCCTGATGATGAGCGCTGCCGCCTTTCTGTTGCTGGCGCCGGCGCTCGCACAAACTCCGACGCCGCCGGCGCCCAGCGCGCAGGCTCCGGCAGCGACGTCAAGCGCCACCACCACCGCGCCCGAGAGCGCCAAGCCCGGCTTCGTTGCCGAGCAGGGCAAGGATCAATGGCTGGCCTCGAGGAACCTCATCGGCGCCAAGGTCGGCGGTCCCGACAACGCCACGGTCGGAAGCATCAACGACCTGCTGATGGAGAAGAACGGCAACGTCCTCGCGGCCGTGATCGGGGTCGGCGGCTTTTTGGGCATCGGCTCCAAGAACGTCGCCGTCCCGTTCAAATCCCTGGAGCTGAGCCGCGACACCGACGGCAACGACAAGATCGCGATGCGTTTCACGAAGGACGAGCTCCAGCAGGCACCCGACTTCAAGCCGCTGATGCCGCCTCCGCCGCGGCCTCCGGTGGCCGGCGGGCCGGGCGCGGTGCCGCGGCCGGGCGGCGCCATGACGCCGGGGCCGAAGACGCAGTAGAGAAACCCAGGTCCCGCCCAATCTGCATCGCGCCAGGCCTCCGAGCCTGGCGCGACGCCGTTTGGCTCAGCGCGGCAATTCAGCGTACCAGCACGATGAAGTCCGTATCGCTGTCGGTCTCGTCGCTCAATGGCTGGTCGGAGATGACCAGCGAGGATTTGGGCGACAGCAATTCGGCAATGCGATCGGCCGCCTCCGGCGGGATTTCGATGCGCTCGAGCGCCGCGCTCGCCCGCTCGACCGACCGCGACGGCGGTGGCGGCGCGGAGAGTTTTGATCGCTTGGTCTCGCGCTCCGGACGCCGGCTCTGCCCGGGCTCGATCCGAACGCGCTCGCTCCTGTTCGAGGCTTCGTCCGGAAACGACACCACGGTCCAGCGCATCGCACCGGAATTTCCCTTGAGCTCGATCGCCGTGAAGACGTGGGTGCCGAGCGGCCGTTCGGGATTGCGAATCGTCACCGCGGACTCGAACAGCGGCGCGTAGCCCTGGCGGACGAACAGTTTTTCCTGTTTGCGGCTGATGAAGATCGAGATCGGCTCGACCTTGGGCGTCGGCGGCTTCGGCTCGACTTTCGGCCCGCCCTCGGTGCCGGAAGGCTGCGCCGCCGTCGCGGGCGCGGACGGCGGGCTCGCGTCGGCGGCTATGCCGGCCACCTTCACCGGCTTGATGAAGTCGTCGGCTGCCGGAATCGTGGTCGTCTGCGCGGTTTTGAGCACCTCGCCCGGCGTGCCGAGCGACACCGGCAGATCGGGTTTGCGCTTTTGCCCGAACAGCTGCGGATGCGAGATCTCGATCGGTCTCACGTCCTCGCGGGCGATGATCACCCGGTTGCCGAGCTTGCTGAGCTGCCACAGGTGAATGGCGAAATCCTCGGTCAGCCGGATGCAGCCGTGCGAAGCCGGGTAGCCCGGCAGAACGCCGGCATGCAGCGCCACGCCCGACCACGTGATCCGCTGCATGTACGGCATCGGCGCGGCGCTGTAGAGGTTCGAGCGATGCCATCGCTGCTTCTGGATGACGGTGAACACGCCCATCGGGGTCGGGTGGCCCGGAACCCCGGTCGAGACCGCCGAGCGCGCCGCGAGCACGTCGCCGCTGTAGACCGAGATTTTCTGGTCGGCGATGGAGATGATGATCTGCAGCGGGCCCTTCGGCGCCGGCGTCGGCTCTTGACGATGTTTCTCGCCCGCCGGCGCGCTCTTGCCCCGGTACAGGTGCGGGCGCGCCGCGTCGGCCCGATCCCACGGCCACGCCAAAGCCACCAAGGTCACGCTCGACGCCACAACGCCGGGAATCACGCAAAGATTAGTCCCTCGCTATTCGGTTTGATTAAAGATTGAAGACGGACGGGGCGCTGAATGGGAGCGCCCGAAGCAAGCGACCGTTCGAGACACCCGGGCCGGCGCCGATGCAAAAGCGCCAGCGGATCACGGTATGGGTAATTCGCAGTGCACCGATTTCCGTGATCTGTGGCGCAAATATCACAACCTCGGAGGACGCATAGCGTTAGGATCACGTTGCCAGTTCGAGATCGCTTCGGGTCTCGTGGCAATGAATGGCATTTTCCTCCCGGTGCTCATGGGCCTCAGGATATTTCTGGGGCCCTCTTTTTTGGCGGTCGGATGCTGACCCCTGCGTTCGACGCACACCGGCATCGCTTCGCCAACGAACAGCTCCGCACGCCCCGCTGAAAAATTTCTTCAGCCCGATCGCGGCGGCCGGGGCCACGGTCGTTGCGCCGGCCGCATACGTTCATAAGCGCGCGCGAGCGCCAGCACGCCGAGATCGTCGAAGCGTTTGCCGACGATCTGCAGGCCGATCGGCAGTCCGCTCGCAGTATAGCCGCAGTTGATCGACGCCGCGGGCTGCTCCGACATGTTGAACGGAACCGTGAAGGCGATGTGCTCGAACGGCCGCGCCGGGTCGTTGGTCGGGCACGGCAGCTCGGCCGCAAACGCCGGGATCGGCGCGGTGGGGCACAGCACGTAATCGTAGGCCTGGCATGCCGCGTGGGCGGCCTGGCGCATGACGAACACTTGGCTGAAGCATCGGAACAGCTCGAGGCCCGAGAGGTTCGCGGCGGCGCTCGCCCAATCGAGAATGAAGGGCAGCACCTCGGCCCGGCGCGCCGCCTCGAGCGCCGAGAGATCCGCCCACGCCCGCATGCGCCAAAAATAGTCGACGCCGTCGAGCATGTTCCGACTGAGGAACGGCTGCATCGGCTCGACGATCGCGCCCGCCGCCGCGAACGCGTGGGCCGCCGCCTCGACCGCCGAGCGCACCTGCGGTTCGACCGGAAGGCCGCAGCCGACGTCCAACAGCAGTCCAAGCCTGAGCCCCGTCAGGTCGCGCTCGAGCGCGAGCCAATCGCAGCTTTGGTAGGGCAGGCTCATGTGGTCGCGGCCATCCGGTCGCGACAGCACACTCATCAGCAATGCCGCATCGGCCACGCTGCGGGTCATCGGACCGGCGACGCGGCCGATATACGGCGGATCGATCGGCACGCGCCCGAGGCTCGGCTTGAGCCCGAACACGCCGCACCAGCCGGCCGGCAGCCGGATCGAGCCGCCGATGTCGGTGCCGATGTGCAGCGGGCCGTATCCGGCCGCCAGCCCGGCCGCGGCGCCGGCGCTGGAGCCGCCCGGGTTCTTGGAAAAATCCCACGGATTGCGCGTGAGCGGATGGAAGCTCGACAGACCCGAGGACAACATGCCGTAGTCCGGCATCGTCGTCTTGCCGAGAATCACGGCGCCGGCCTCGCGCACGCGCGCGGCGGGCGGCGCGTCTTCCGCGGCGTCCTGCAACGCGGTGGCGGCGGTGCCGAGCGGGACCGGCACGCCCTTGGTCGCGATGTTGTCCTTGATCATGACCGGCACGCCGTCGAGCGCGCCGGCTCGTCCCTCGCGCCAGCGCGCCTCGGAAGCCTCGGCCGCCGCGAGCGCCGCATCGGGATCCAGCCGATAGGTCGCGCAGAGCGTCGGCTCCCAGCGCTCGATCTGGGCCAGCACCGCACGGGTGGCCTCGACCGGGGAGAGCGCCTTTCTCCTGTAAAGCTCGAGCAGCTCGACGGCGCTCAGATCATGGATTTCGGGCACGTGGGGTTTTCGCTTTTTGCATGCAGGAGAACTGGGCTGATGCCGCTTGCAAGCTAACAGCAAGCGGATGATCGGGCCAGCCGACGCACCGTTCGCCGCCGGCTAGCGCCCCGCCGCCGCATCCTCGAATGCGCCGAAATTCCAGTGCCGGCCCGGCGCCGCCTCGATCAGCGCCCGCGTATAGGCATGCTGCGGATCCGAGAAGATCCGCGCGACTTCGCCGTGCTCGACCACCTTGCCGCGCTGCATGACCGCGACGGTGTCGCAGACCTGGGCGGCGACGCGCAGGTCGTGGGTGATGAACAGCATGGTCAGCCCCAGGCGCCTGCGCACATCCGCGAACAGTCGGAGCACCTGCGCCTGGACCGAGACGTCGAGCGCGGACACCGGCTCGTCCGCGATCAAGAGCTCCGGCTGCATCGCCAGCGCGCGCGCGATGCAGATGCGCTGGCGCTGCCCGCCGGAGAACTCCTGGGGAAAGCGCTCGAGCGCATTGCGGTCGAGCCGCACGAACTCCAACAGCCCGGCGGCGCGCGCGACCGCCTCGGCGCGCGACAAGCCAAAATTCATCGGCCCTTCGATGATCGATTCGCCGACTTTGCGCCGCGGATTGAGCGAGCGGTACGGGTCCTGGAACACGATCTGGATGCGGCGCCGGTGTTTGCGCAGGCGGCGGCCGCTCATGGCGGCGAGCTCGTCCGGGCCGAGCCAGATGCGCCCGGCGGTCGGCTCGATCAGCCGGGCGATGCAGCGCGCCACCGTCGACTTGCCGGAACCGGATTCGCCGACGATGCCCAGCACTTCGCCGCGGCGGATCTCGATCGACACCGCCTCGGCGGCGCGGACCGGCCGCCGCTTCCGAAACAGGCCGCCGTCCGCATAGACCTTGGTGAGATTCTCGGTGCGGAGCATCACCGGCGCGCTCGTGTCGCGCAGCGACGCGCGCGGGACCATGCTCGGCACCGAAGCGATCAGCGTGCGGGTGTATGCATGCCTGGGACGCATCAGCACGTCGCGCATCGCGCCGAGCTCGACGAGCTCGCCGAGGCGCAGCACCGCGACCCGGTCGGCGATCTCGCTGACCACGCCGAAATCGTGGGTGATGAACAGCACGGCCATGCCGCGCTCGCGCTGAATGTCCTGGATCAGTTTCAGGATCTGCGCCTGGGTGGTCACGTCGAGCGCGGTGGTGGGCTCGTCGGCGATCAGCAGCACGGGTTCGAGCACCAGCGCCATGGCGATCATGATGCGCTGGCGCTGGCCGCCCGAAAGCTGGTGCGGATAGGCGGCATTGATGCGTTCCGCATCCGCGATGCCGACGCGACGCAGCATGGCAAACGTCTTTTCCCGCCGCGCCGCCGCGCCGAGAGGAGTGTGCGTCGCCAGCACTTCGTCGACCTGATCCCCGCAGGTCATCACCGGATTGAGGGCGGTCATCGGCTCCTGGAAGATCATCGACATGCGCGTGGTGCGGAGATCCCGCAGCCGCGCCTCGCCCGCGAGCAGGATCTCCTCGCCCTCGAGCCGCACGGCGCCGACGGGTCTCAGCGTCCGCGGCAACAGGCCCATCACGGTCTGCGCCGTCACCGATTTTCCGGAGCCGGACTCGCCGACCAGGCACACGATCTCGCCCCGGTTCACGGCGAAGCTTACATCGCGTACCGCATGCGTGCGCTCCCCGCCCGCCGGCAAAGCAACGGTGAGATGCGCGACCTCGAGCGCGGCCGTCACGGTCAGATCGATTTCGCCATGCGCGGGTCGAGCGCATCGCGCAGGCCGTCGCCGAGCATGTTCACGGCCAGCACGGTGACCGCGACGAACACGCCGGGAAACAGGATGGTGTGCGGGTAGACCCGGAACAGCTGGCGGCCCTCGGCCATGATGTTGCCCCAGGTCGGAATGTCGGTCGGAATGCCGATGCCCAGAAAGCTCAGGATCGCCTCGATCAGGATCGCGGAGGCGCAAACGAAGGTGGCCTGCACGATCATCGGCGCGAACGTGTTCGGCATCACGTGGCGGATCAGGATCAGGGGCACCGGGGTGCCGACCGAGATCGCGGCCTCGACATAAGGCTCCTCGCGGATCGTCAGCACGATCGAGCGCACCAGGCGAACCACGCGCGGAATCTCCGGCACCACGATGGCGAGGATGACGGTGAACAGCCCGGCGCCCCATACCGCGACGAGCCCGATCGCGAGCAGGATGCCCGGGATCGCCATCAGGCCGTCCATGACGCGCATGATCACCACGTCGACCCAGCGCAGGTAGCCGGCGATCAGCCCGATCGCCAGGCCGATACTGCCGCTGATCAGCGCCACGGTGACGCCGACGATCAGCGACACGCGCGCGCCGTAGATGACACGGCTGTAGACGTCGCGGCCGAGACTGTCGGTCCCCATCCAGAAGGTTTGTATCGTGCTGGCGCCATCCGCCCGGGCGATCACGTGCTCGGTCCCCGGCACGCGGTTGCGATAGGCCGGATCGATCGCCTTGGGATCGACCGTGCCGAGCAGCGGCGCAAAAATCGCGATCGCCACCATCAACAGCACGAGCGCGCCGCCGATCACGACGCTGCGGTGATGCAGCAGGCGGCGCCCGACGTGCGTCGGTCGAGCTTGCGGCGTGGCGAGCCGGGCGACAGCGCGTTCGTCTTCGGCTTCGATCGTCAATAGCGGATCCTCGGATCGAAGAAGCTGTAGGTGAGGTCGATCAAGAGATTGACCAGCACATAGGCGAACGAGAACAGCAGGATGATGGCCTGGATCACCGGATAATCGTGGGCCAGCACCGCGTCGACCGTGAGCCGCCCGAGACCGGGAATATTGTAGACGCTCTCGGTGACCACCACGCCGCCGATCAGCAGCGCGATGCCGAGCCCGATGACCGTGACGATGGGAATCGCGGCGTTCCGGAGCGCGTGCCGGATCAGGATGACGCGCTGGGTCAATCCCTTCGCGCGCGCGGTGCGGATGTAGTCCTCGGTGAGCACCTCGATGACGCTGGCGCGGGTCATGCGGGCGATCAGCGCCACATAGATCACGGCGAGCGTCAGGCTCGGCAGCACGAGGTGGACGGCCCAATCGGCGACATTTTCGCCGATGCGCCGATAGCCCTGCACCGGGAGCAAATTGAGCTTGACCGCGAAGATGTAGATCAGCAGATAGCCGATGACGAACACCGGGACCGAGAAGCCGAGCACGGAAAAACCCATCAGGCAGCGGTCGAGCAGGCTTCCGGCGCGCTGGGCGGCGAGCACGCCGAGCGGCACCGCGATCAGCACCGCGAGGAGGATGGTGACGATCGCGAGCGAGAGCGTCGGCTCGATGCGCTGGGTGAT
>WNGK01007484.1_pt1 | contig 14971 bp, 14 predicted proteins | sample 5400601 | NCBI WGS metagenome assembly WNGK01 (sample SAMN13153376, study PRJNA577476) | soil metagenome | isolation source: 60 cm soil or saprolite under Garry oak tree replicate 1 | place: USA:California | collected 2016-06-15 | reverse complement strand
ACCAGATCAACAACGTTCTGGTCTCGGACTTTGTCTACCCGGCATGGTTTGAGAATTTTCGAGCCCAGGGCTCAACCCAGTTCGATCGCATGAACCAGATCCAGAATCCGCTGCAGTTGCTGACGGGCGGTTACATCGGAGTTTTCAGCGTGACCGACGGTACCGGCTGGCAGCAGCAAACGGCGGAGAGGACTCCCACAAACCTGAGACACCGGGGCCATGTGGGCTCTCGCCGCGAGCGGCGGTCCATTTCCCGGAATCAGTGGCTGACCAGCCTGCCCCTGCGCAAAATCACCAACAACGCGCAGCAGTATCGGCAGCACCTGCAGACGATCCAGCGGAGGAAACAAGCCGCCTGAGAGTTGTCGGCAGTTCCATCCCCCATCGGCCCCGCGCAAGCGGGGCTCTTTTTGCAATCAAAAATGCACAAGGCACATCCTCATGCCCCCTCCAAACCTAGCCTTCAAGCCCTTGATCAATCTTCTGGGCGTCGAATCCAACAATGACCGAACCGTCGATGACAATCACTGGAGTGGTCATGTAACCAAGTTTCTTAAGGTCGGCCAGAGCGCCGGGATCTTGCGCTATGTCTCTCTCTTGGAACTTTACGCCCTTTTGCGAAAGATACTCCTTCGCTTGATCGCAGAACATTCACCCGCGCTGCGAATAGATGACGATTTTCTTTGTCATTTTTTACCTCCTGCTGCTTCCGCGCCGATCGCCAGCAAGCGCTGGATGGACTCCGTCGCTCCGCTAATCACATCGCGGACCGGATGGTCGGAATAAACCGGCTTTGGCGGGGCATCCTGCCAGAGTGTTTCCCGCGGATATACCGCTATGTAGTCCCACACCACGGTTGAGCGATTGTGTTCTCCGAGCAAGTGCGACAGCGCTCGTCTTCTGTCCCAATACTGTGCCGCGCGCGCATCGGGAATGCGCCCGAGTGCAGCGGTCGAAGGGGCGACAAGATCGGTCGGCAATACCGACTCCCAGATCACGAAAACTCGGACGTCTTGGCTATGGATTTCTCTCAGTAATTGTCCCGTTGCAGAGGCCCCCTGCAAGCAATAGGCTCAAGTGGGTGACAGCATGAGAACGACGCGGACAGAGGATGCTGAAGCGTTGAACGCAGTCTTCAGGGGCGTAAGATCGCCCGAAGAAAAACTGATGAGAGGCGGCTGTCCCTTTGGGGCTGAATGTCCGCCATAGAGATAATACGCAGCCCCAAACACTAGCAGAAGGATCACAACAAGAAGGATTTGCTTTCGATTCACGATTTATCCTGCCAAGAGATCGGCCACCAGATTGGCGATCACCTGTGGGAAGAAGATAAATACAAACACCACAATCGCCGAGAACCACAAAAGAACAGTGCTGATCGGGCTGGGCTTGCAATTGCATTGTTTTGCCCGCCAGGACTTGTAAAAGCCAAAGGCAATGAGCAACACCGACAGAACAAGCAGATACGGCCGGAACGGTGCGACAAAACCCGAAGTGCCTGCCGCCCCCGCTGCGAACAGAAACGGCAGCAGCGGCAGGCAGCAGCTTGAAGCGGCAATCACGCTGCCAAGCGCGGCCAGACTGGCAACCACGGTACTGCCGGAACCGGATTTACTTCCCTGACTTTCGTCCATTGGAAACACACTTACTTCCGTCGGCAAGGTTCATTCGGTCGAGTCTCGTGAGCAAGGGACAACAGTTCTCATGCTTGATATCCTGCTTCAGGCGGAGCTCACGGTTGCAATTGCGGAGCGCCCCAGCAAGTTCCGCTTCCAGCCCGGCGAGACTCTCGATTTTCTCGCGCACACTTGCCAGCTTGTGCTTAAGGATGGATTGCACTTCGGAACAAGCATGATGCTTTTGCCGTAGCGTCAGCAATTCTCTGATTTCGGTTAGAGAGAACCCCAGTTCCTGAGCATGCCGGACAAACTTGAGGTCGCGAATCTGCCCTCCGTCGAACAAGCGATATCCGCCCGCGCTCCGGCTCGCACCGTTGATGAGTCCGAGTTTGTGATAGAAGCGGATTATGTCGGCACTGACGCCTGCCAGCTTTGCGGCCTCGCCGATCTGAACCGTCTCTGCCACGCACATTTAAGGATAAACCCTGGAGTTATGTCCAGAGTCAAGGTAAATCTGAGCCTAGCGCGAACCTTAAGCCAAGGCGACGTCGAGGACAACCGCCCCACCCGCTCCGTACGGAGTTTGGTTTCGATCGAATTGAGGGAGTTGCCCCAAGCTAGACGCCCAGCTTTTTCACTTCTTCGTTATAGTATTTGCGGTAGAGGATGTCCCACTCCTGCGAGCCTTCGAGGATGGTGCGTTTCTGGCTCTCGATTTTCTGGCGGGCGGAGACGTCGATTTTTTCTTCCTGGTTGAGCAAGTCTTCGATGATCTTGCGGGTTTCCTGGCGGATGGTGTTGGGATCCTCGATGAACTCGACCTCGTCCATCTGCTTGAGCACGTCGGAAACGGCGTGGGCCAGCACGTTAACTTTGTCGCGGCTGAGTCTCACAGCACCGCCTTGTACTTGCGTACGAGCTCGGTCTTTACCTTGCGGAACATTTCCTGGTAGTTGGCGCCGGTCTTGTTCATTTCTTCGGAGTAGGCTTCGAGGATGACGCGCACTTCGTCGTTGATACGGTCCTCCAGCGAGAGTTCGTCGACCAGAGCGGCGTTCACCCGTTCGGTCACCGCGGGAACGGTCGAGGTCTCGATGAACTTACCGGCAATCAGTCTCTTGGTGACTTCGCGGGCCAGATAGCCCACATATTCCCTGGAAAAAAGCATGTGTGGATTGGGTGTCCTGCCTGCAACGGTCTGTCAATATTGAATCAAAAAGTGTAACACAGTAGGAGACAGAACGGAGCCTGCCGCATGCGGAGAAGCGCACGTGCCCTGTGGCTCCCGATCTTTCGGAAGAAGGTGAGCGAAATTGCAAATCGAGGAATGACCGCTATCCGCCGAAGCTGGCCAGCAGGGTCTCGATGATCGCCGCGATGAGAAAGATGAAGACAAAGTATGTTGCGACGCGGCTGGCAGAATCATCTTCTTTTTCTTTGATTTCGGGCATGGTTCCTCGCAGGGGCTTGGAATTGGAGGACTTTCCTCCTACAGATCCACGGGCGGGATTATACATTGTTGCGCGTTTGAGACAAAAGGCCGACCACCTTGCTAGGGACTTTGAGGTGGAGGTTGGTCGCGCAGGGTATACACAAATTGCCGGATTTCATGGCGCTCTCGTTCCGCTTGCTGGGCCGATTCCTTGGCGATTTGGTCGTAGATCTTGAACTCCGCTTCGGCTTCTGCGGCATCTCCAATCTGCCGGTACGACTGGGCCAGCCGATAGTGCGCCTCTTCCATCTGTGGGTCCGCCTGGATGGCCTGCTGGTAGTCAGAAATCGCCCGCGGATAATCTTTCTGCTCGGAATGAAGGATGCCTAGTTGAAGATACGCTGCGCCGAACTTCGCATCGAGATGTATCGCGTTCCTTAAGAGTGATTCGACCTGCGCCGCACTAGCCGTGTCCTGCGGCCCTGCGCGACGAAACGGTGCAGCTTTTCGACAATTTTCTTGGAAGGTGCAGATTCTGAGCTTTGTATTTTTCCCAGGAATAAATATGGAGTCGAATCGATGGGATTCAGGTCGGACGCCTCGCAAATTCGCTGCACCGCCTGGTCGTAGGATCCGCGGGCAAACCACGCGGCACCGAGTCCGATCAACGTACGTACAGAACGAGGGAAGAGGTGGTTGCCCTTCGTGAAGACCTGCAGCGCGGGCTCCGGCGCATGGTGCAACAGAAGTTCGGACCCCCAATCAAAAAGGTAGGGCTCGCTGGGATCTAATTCAGCGGCTCGCTGGTACTCGCGCACAGCGTCGAGAGAATTGGTAAGCTTCTCCTGGACATCGCCGAGCAAGTGATGAAGTTCGGCGTTGTCGTTATGCGCCAGCAAAGCCTGAGCGTTGTCGCGCGTGCGGTCGTAATTGCCAACGCGGGCATTGGCCAGGGCGAGAACGTAGGCGTTTTCGTAGTCGCCGGGTTTGAGTTCTTCGGCACGCTCAAGGTATGGGATGGCCTCGCGAGCTTTGCCGTTCTCGGCGAGCGCTTTGCCGAGACGATAATTCGTTTCGAAGCTGCGGGGATCGCGCTGTACGCTCTCGCGCAGTGATTTTTCGGTTTCAGAGGCAGCGACCGTCCCGGCTCCCGTCGAGCCTTTGCCGAGGGAAACGGTCTCCTTGGCGAGAGTTTCTCGGGTTCGCACAATTGCGTCCGAACCGTGACCGCCGAGACTTGTGGTGTCGGTAACTCCGGCGACGGTGAATTGCGGTTGGTCAAAGAACTGCGGCGCTCGCGCCGAGGCCGGTTGCGATGCCGGAGTTGATGCGGGCAGCAGAGCGAGATCGACGTTCTTCGCTTCGTTTGCGACGAGGAATAGCGATGGGATTTCGGCGGCGCCGGATCCGGCCATTACGGCTCGCAGAACGTAGACTCCGCCGTGCAGTGTGGCGAAACTGTAGTTGCCTTGAGAATCTGTATGAACCGTGTAAGTCTGTGCTGCGTCTTTGGCATGCAACTGAACGGTTGCGGCGGCGACCGGCTTGCCTTGTGAGTCGCGAATCGTGCCGTGCAACAAAGCAGATTCCTGGGACTGGAGAGACAGCGGGTGGAATGCAAAGAGGATGAACACGGCAAGGCCGCAGCCGATAACGCCAGCGGATCTGAGAGGCTGTGAGACTGCGCAGAGACGGCCCATGAAGACAGGCGCCGATGCAACGTCAAACCGGGACTAGCTGGGTGCGCCTAGTGGGGCATTCTATCTGCCGGCCATGCGGCTCGCAACATTGTGCGAGCCGTTCCCGAAGACCTGGGGGGAGAATGTGCTAGCTAAGCACGGTCCCACAAAATAGAATGCAATGCTTTGTGACAAGTAGTCCCAAGCCAGCCGTTGGCGGCGGGAACAAAAACGGCACGATAGAAAATCTATGAAGAAACCTTCCAACATTACGCGGCGGGAATTTGTGACCGCCTCTGTGGCGGGTTTCGCAGTCGGCCAACTGGCTCGTGCACCTGAGATTTTGCAGGTTGCCGAGAAGCGATCAGACCGTGACCCGCGCCGCGGGCCCTTCCGCGTCATCATCGACACGGACCCTGGCGTAGACGATGCATTGGCCCTGCTGTTGGCCATGCGGTCGCCGGAACTCAAGATTGAGGGAATCACAGCGGTCGCGGGAAATGTGCCGCTCGATCTGACCCTGCCCAATGCTCTGCGCATGGTTGAGATTACCGGGCGCGACGACATTCCTGTAGCAACGGGCGCCAAAGGTCCTCTACTTCGGCGGTTGGTCACGGCGACTTACGCGCACGGTGAAAACGGATTGGGTGGAGCGGTTTTTCCAGAACCCAAGCGCAAGCCTGTGTCTGAACCCGCCGCAGAGTTCATTCGCCAGACGGTCCGCAAGTATCCGGGTGAGGTTACGCTGCTCACCATAGGGCCATTGACCAACGTCGCGGCGGCATTGAACTCCGACCCGGAACTGGCTCGCATAGTGCGAGCGCTGGTCATGATGGGCGGATCACTTTCGGGAGGGAACATCACTCCTGCGGCAGAGTTCAATGTTTACGTCGATCCCGAAGCGGCGCGCATCATGTTCCAGTCAGGGATTCCCATCACGATGGTCGGACTCGACGTGACTAGAAAGACTTCGCTCACCGATGAGCATGTCCGAGTGCTCGAAGCCGCACAAAATCCCATGAGTCAGGCAGCGGCCACGATTGCAAGCAATGCAATCAACCACAACCGTGAACGCGGATTCCTGGTCGGGCCGAACATGCACGACTCGTTGGCGGTGGCGGGATTTCTCGATCCGTCGATTCTGCAATTTCAGGATTACTACGTTGACGTTGAGACCGCCGGTGAACTCACCGCCGGTGAGACCTTGGGCTACAGCCCCAATACTGGCGACTTGAGGCGGAGGCCGGGGATGGAGAAGGATTCGGCTGCGATGAATATGCCGATTCGCGGATCCGCGCCCACTCTCGCCAGCACCAGGACATCGCCAGTGCTACGAGAGAACTTCGTGCCCAACGCAAAAGTGGCTGTAGGCGTGGACTCCGAACGATTCTTTGAGTTGCTTATAGGACGGCTGTCAGGAAAGCAGGGGACTAGATGAGATCGTTCCGCGTATGGATTCCAGGAGTGATGCTGTTGGTGATGTGCGTTGCCGGCTGGAGCCAGCAGTCCTCCGGGAAGCGCAAGATCATCATCGATCAGGATGCGGCGGGGCCCGGAGGAACCGATCAGCGGTCGATCCTTCTGCTGGTCCAGTCTCCGCAGACAGAAGTTCTCGGTGTGACCGTGGTGACGGGCGATGCCTGGCTCAAAGAGGAAATCGCGCACACGCTGCGTATGCTGGAGATCATCGGGCGCACGGAGATCCCCGTTGTGCGGGGGGCGGAATATCCACTGGTCCGGCGCAAGGAGGATACGGAGCTCTGGGAGCAGCAATACGGTTCAGTGCCGTGGGTGGGGGCATGGACTCCGCGGCGGTATCATCCGGCAGATCAGTTGGGCGAGATGCCGGAGGGCAAGCCAACCACTAAGGCACTGGATGAAGATGCTGCGCATTTCCTGGTGCACATGGTCCGAAAGTATCCGCACGAGATCACCATCTACGAAGGCGGGCCGATGACCAACCTTGCGCTCGCCATCTCGATTGATCCTGAATTCGCCGGGCTCGCAAAAGAGTTGGTATTCATGGGCGGAAGCCTGAATCCGAAGACGGACGATCCGGAGTTTGTGAACACGCCCCGGCACGAATTCAATCTTTGGTTTGATCCGGAGGCGGCGCATATTGTGTTGATGGCGCCGTGGAAGAAGATTGTCTGCACTACCGTGGATATTTCCGTGAAGACGCGATTGACCGAGGATTTGATCAACCGGGTCAAGACAGGCACGACGCCCGCGGCACGTTATGTCGGTTCGTATTCGCGCCTGTTTGGCGAATATAACTACTTATGGGACGAACTGGCGGCGTTGGCCTGGCTCGATCCGAGCTTGATCACGGCGAAGGATGCGCGTTATCTGGATGTCGACCTCAACCGCGGCCCTGCTTATGGAAATACGCTGAGTTGGACCGAACAAGACAAGCCAAAGATCGTGGGGCCACTTGCCGAGGTGCAGGTTGATCTGGACAGGAACAGGTTCTACAAGATGTTCATCGATCTGCTGACGGCGCCGACACCTAAGCCATAGATTGCTATTGCAATTGCTCGAGTGCCTGCTTGGCCTGTACATGACCGGGATGCTGTTGGAGCAGATCGAGCAGGAGGCTGCGAGCCTTATCCCGTGCGCCTTCCAGAGCATAGACGCGCGCCAGATTCAGATATGCCTGATCGAACGCCGGGGCGACGCGGATGCATTGTTCGAAGCTTGCTACTGCCTGATCGCGCCTCTGCGTAACCAGATAGAGCACTCCAAGATTGTTCAGCGCTTCAGGGTAAATAGGGCGAGCTTTCAAGGCGCGTTGCAGATACTCATAGGCTTTGGCGGTGTCGTCGGTCTGGGCGAAGACCATTCCCAGACTGTAGTTCGCCTCCGGATCTTGCGGAGCAACTTCCAGCGCGCGCTCCAGGACTCTGCGAGCTTCATCCCAACGCTTTTGCGAACGATATGCGTTGCCCAGGTTGTCGAGCGACAGCACGTGATGCGGATTCAGCCGTAGAGCTTCCAGAAAGCATGGAATTGAATCGTCTAAGCGTCCCTCGCGCGTAGCGATGACGCCAAGGTTGTTCCAGGCGTCGGGCAGCGTGTCGGGATAATTGGCCGACATCTTCACCACGCGTTCAAGGGTCTCGCGCGCCGCGGCGCTCTTATTTTGATTGAGGTAGACGCTTCCAATGCCGTATAGAGCCTCGGCGCTCGACGGATCGTCGCGAAGGGCCTGTTGGAATGAGGCTCCGGCTTGGTCGAGGTATCCACGCTGAAAAAACAACGCTCCGTAAGAGAGGTAGTTACGGCCGAATTCGAGGCCGTACGTTGCGCTCGGGAAAGGTAAGGCCCGAGCCAGTCGCTCCGCGTCGGTTCGGGGAATGCTCTGGAAGTCCTCTTCAACGTGCTCGGGAACGACGCGGCCTTGAAATGTCTTGACGATGTCGCCGTTGCTGTCAATCAGGAACGATGTTGGAAGGCTGAGATCGCGGTGACGGTCGAACAACTGGCGATAGAGAATGTTGTAGATGGCCGCTACCTCTTCCGAGCCGCGCAGGATCGTAAAAGTAAGTTGGCGAGCGAAAGTGCGGACTTCTTCATCGGCGGGATCGTCCACGTTTACGGCGATTAATTGCAAGCCTTTTGCTGTCCAAGCAGAATAGGATTTCTGCAGCGCGCTCAAGTCTTCCCGCGAATCAGGCGACTTCGCGGTCCAGAAGTTTAGAAGCGTCACCTTGCCGCGTGTCGCGGAAAATGCCCGAACTTGTCCTGACAGATCGGGAAGCGAAAAGTCTGGGGCGGCAACGGGCGACAGAAGCCAGGTTTCAACCTTGGGTGGAAGCAATTCGACTTCTGCCTCGGCCTTTGCTGCGCCTTCGGTTGGAAGAGCGGTACGCATTGGCAGACGCGCTTTGAACGGTTCCATGCGCGACGGTTCGGACCCTTCCTCCACCCAGATCCGGTGATTGATGGGAAGCTTGTCGAGTTCCTGCACGAGGCCGCTGGGCCAGCGGATTGACGCTCGCACCGGGCCTTTCGCCTCTCCCAAGCCGAAGGAAAGATCTTTGCTGTGCTGGGAAAGGAAGCCTGATCCGGCCTGCAGCGTGCGCGTCTGACGGCCCGCGCCGATTTCAACCGTGACGGAGGCGCCGATGACGTCCCGGTTGCTCTTTTTGCCTTGAAGGCGAAACGCAATTGAGGGCGGCAAATCCTCGATCACATTCTTCAGAATCCGTAACTGCGGAGCATTGCGGTTTTTCAGGAATATTTCGAGTCGTCCATCGTGATCGAAATCGGCGAGGGCGAAGGCCCTCCCGTCCGCCACGAAATCCAGACCGACCACGGCCGAAACGTCGGAAAACGTTCCGTCCCGATTGTTGGCATAGAAAACATTTCGCTCGTAGCCGCTCCAGGTACCATCGGAACGGATGAGTTCGTTGATGGCATTCCAACCTTGCTCGTATTCGTGCGAAGCGCGGGCTTGGTCGGGGGAAGAAGCTACAATCTGCCGCCAGAAGAAACTGTTGAGATCCTGACGCGATGGGCCAGAGACCATGCCGTTCGCGATATAGAGATCGGGGAAGCCGTCGTGATCGAAATCGAACGCGTCGCTCGACCACGCCCAGCCGCCCATTCCGACGCCTGCGGAGCTTGTCGCCTGGTCGAAAGTCGCGCCATGATTCCGAAGCAGCGAATTCCCCATCGCATGTTTCTGATAGAGAGCCCGGACTTCTTGTGACGAATCTTTCTTAAATATTTGCTGGGTTGAGACGCGTTCTCCGGCGGCAGTCCACATGTTGCCGACATAGAGATCCTCTGCGCCGTCGTTGTCGTAGTCGAGCCAGGAAACGCTCATGCCCGCGCCGACGTCTTCGACCGCAGCTTCACTTGCAACATCAGTGAATCTGCCGTCGCCGTTGTTGCGGTAGAGATTCTTGCGACCAAAATCGTTTACGACGTAGAGATCGGGCCAGCCGTCGCGGTTATAGTCAGCCCATCCGCAGCAAAAGCTGTAACGCGTGTTGTTTTGGCTTAGACCCGACGCAGCGGTTACGTCACTAAAAGTGCCGTCGCCGTTATTGTGCATCAGGAAGTTGGGCGGCCCGTTTTCGGCGTCGTGATACGGCGAGGGATATTTGTATTGCCCCGTGCCCTGGTAGTAGGCATATAGGCAGAAGTAAATATCGAGCCAGCCGTCGCGGTCATAGTCGGCAGCAGCTGCGCCGGTGAACGTGCCCTGAGGGGGATTCGCGAACCGGAATGCGTCCGGCTTCTGACGAAACTTGCCACCGCCTTCATTCAGAAATAACAGTGGTCCGTTGGCGCGTACGACGATGACGTCCTGGCGGCCGCGGTTTGTGAAGTCGGCGAAGAGCGCGCAGGCCGTGTTTTCCAGAATCCCCAGGCCCGACGAATCAGTGATGTCCTCGAACGTTCCGTCGCCGCGGTTGCGGTAGAGGCGATTGGGCAGGCCTGCTGGCTGGCAAATGTAAAGATCGTCGAATCCGTCGTTGTCGATGTCGGCGACCGAAACGCCATTGTGCCCGTAGATGTCGATGCCGGAGGCTCCGTCGATCACCGTGCGCCAGTAGTCGGTGCCATGCAGCAGTTGTGCCGAATAGGAAGAATTGCTGGCGAGCGCGGCGAAGGTGACATCGACGTAAACGGGAGAATTGGAACGCGCCTGCGTTTCGTCGAGCGCTCGCCAACTGTGGAGACGAAACTCGCCGGATGACGACGGTTCCCATACCATGTCCCAGTTGCCGACACGCTGTTCGCGGTGGAAACCGGGGTCCGTTCCCACGATTTCATAACGAACCCGAGTTTGCAACCGGGGCGTTTGACTGGGCGAGGAAGACGACTCCGCGCCCTCCGTATCAATCCCTGTAATCTGGAATTCCGCGGTCACGATTCTCGAGAAAACGCTGAACCTGGACTGCCACTCCCGAATAAAAGCATCGCGACTGAGCACGGCCTGACTGGCGAACTGGTTCCGGCGAACTTGCAGCGCTGAACTAGAACCCACCACGCGTGACTCCGCAGGCTGTGGCGATGTCCCAGAAAAATCGGCCGCGAGACTCTTCGTGATTGCCTGTGTCTGCTGCGGAGACTGCAACAAACCGGCGCTCCATTCCGCGAGAATCTCCGCAATCTGGTCGGCATATTTCTCGGTGATGAAGTCGTCGAGACCTGTCTGCACTTTCAGCAGCGTGGCATCGAGCGGCCGCTCGGTTCGATAGTGAGGCTGCAGATGAAATCCGGAGCCGGTGACTGGTTCACTGAGAAATGGCAGCGATCCAGAACCTGGTAAAGTGCTTCCCCACAAACTCGTGGGAATAAGAGTCGCTCCGGCACCCTGACAAAAACGGATCAGCAACTCGCGCCGGCGAAGATCGACCGAAGGGGAATCGACGGATTGAGGCGGCTTTCCTGCCCGGTTCAGAGTGATGTACCTCGGAGCTTCACGCGTGGAACCGAAACTAACATTCGTGTTTGGGCCGGTCAAGGCTTCGTGGGCCGTCGCGGTGGCTTGGTCGACTGGAGGCTGCGACCGTCGAACGCAGCCCAACTGCGCAGCTATAATCTTTCTTAACTCCGGAAGATATCTGCGAACCTCCATGAGCCCTGCACACCCGCGACGAATTACGCTGTTGGCGGCTGCGTTGTCGGTGCTCGTAGTGTCGGCACAATGGGCCTTCGCTCAAACCGCTCCGGCTCCGCAGCCCGACGCCGCGGAAGCCCATCTGGGCAAGGGTTACGACGCTCTTAAGCAGGACAGGTATGAAGTGGCGGCGGAGGAATTTCGGGCTGCGTTGACCATTGATCCCTCGCTTGTTCTGCGGGCACAGTTTCCACTGGCGGTGGCGTTATTCGAACAGCACAAATCCGCCGAAGCCCGGCGCGAGTTTGAGGCAGTGCGCCGCCAGATGGGAGATCATCCCAACATTCTGTATTACCTGGGAAGGCTGGATCTCGACGATCGCGATTTCACGAGCGCGGTCAAGAATCTAAGCCAGGCGATGGCTAAGCCGCCTTTCCCGGATGCCGCCTACTACCTGGGATTCGCGTACTTCAAACAGGGCGATCTTCCCAGCGCCGAAAAGTGGCTGAAGGAGGCGGCGCAGAGCAATACGCGGGACTCTCGCATCCCGTATCAGCTCGGTTTCGTCTACAGGAAGCAGGGGCGCGAGGACGAGGCCACCAAATCGCTGGCACTGTCGAAGGATCTACACCGGCAGGATGACACCGAAGCTCAACTCCGCGCCGAGTGCGGAGAAAAGCTCGACAAAGGTCCGCGCGACGAAGCGCACGCCATTTGCGAAAAGCTATACCATGCCGACGATGCCGAAAGGCTGACTGCGCTGGGAATGATCTACGGCCAGCACGGTGATTTGGAAGTGGCTTTGAAACCTTTCCTGCGCGCCGCGGAGCTTTCGCCGCAATCGCCGCAGGTGCAGTACAACCTGTCGCTGACTTATTTTCAGTTGAACCGTTTTGCGGATGCGCGGGCGCCGCTGGCTGAGGCTCTCAAGCGCTGGCCCGATTTGTTTCCGCTGAACGCGCTGTATGGGGCCGTCCTGGTGAAGCTTGGAGAACATGAGCAGGCATATGACGCGTTGCGGCATGCACGGCAACTCAACCCGCAGGATTCCGCAACCACAGATCTGCTTTACGCCACGACCCTGAAGCTAGCCGGGAAGACCCAGGCGGAGCAGCAGTATTCCAACGCACTGCGTTATTTCGGGGAAGCGGTGAAGTTGCGGCCCGACGATCCCGAACCCCACCGGGGCATGGCTGAGATCTACACGCATACGGGAAACTCTGAACAGGCAGCGGCGGAGCGCAAGGAAGCCGACCGCCTGAGTCACAAATGATGACAACGACAAATCGCGAGTCTGATCCTCGCAGGCCTCGAACGCCGGCAGCTACTTCTTGCCATGCAGCAACTGCGCTCTCGCCTCCGCCTGTTGCGCTTCCGCCTTCTTGCCCAGACCGGAATAGGCCTTAGCCAGCGCTTCGAAGACAGCCGCATCCTTCGGCTGTGCCTTCGACAGCGCTTCCAGCGATTGAGCGGCCTCCGTGAAATTGCCCTCGGCCATCTGCGCATCGGCCAGGCCCAACAGTGCTTCCACGCTGTCCGATTGCAACAACAGCGCCGCTTCAAACTGGTCTTCGGCGGATTTCGGATCCTTCAACTCCAGGAACACGTGGCCGAGCAGCAAGCGAGCCTGAAACTGCCCTGGCATGAGTTTCAAACTGGTTTCCAGCGCATCTCGCGCCCCCGCCGGATCGTGCGCCTTCTCCAGCGCTTGTCCCTGATAAAACGAGGCGGTGGCGTCATCCGGGCGAATCTCGATCGCGCCCTTTAGATGTTGCGCAGCTTGGACATAGTCTCCTGACTGCAACTCCAACTCGCCGAGTTGACGCAAAGCTGTCGGCGATTTGGGGTCGAGCGCGAGTACCTTCTCGAGGACCTTGCGAGCATCCGCGGGGCGATCGTCTTCTGAGGCGATCATCGCCGCATGCAGCAGATTCTGCTCGTCAATCTTATCTTTCGGATCAGGCAATGAAGATGTGTTCGAGGCTTCAATCATGCCCTCTCTAGCCCGTGCTTCTGCCAGCATCGCCCGCGCCTCTTGCACGTGCGCGCCGCCAGGTTCGTACTTGTTGCTGGATTCGGCGGCATCGCGTTGCAAATCGTAGAGCTCGGGTCGCGGCGCCTCGATAAACTTAAAACCGTCGCTGCGCACCGACCGCAGCGGCGCCCAGCCGAAGCGCAAAGGATAGTCGGTTTCTCCGAACGCCGGGCGACTGGCTTCATTCTTGTCGGCAAGATAAGGCTGCAGCGACTCTCCATCTCGCTTCTGAAGAGCCGGAACACCCGCCAATTCCAGCAGAGTTGGCACAATGTCCACGGTCCGCACCTGCGCCGTGACGGCAGTGCCGGCGCTGAGTCCACCCGACAACTTGACGATCAGCGGCACGTGGGTAGTCGAGTCGTACAGGAATATCCCATGCGTGTCTTCATGATGCTCCCCCAACCCCTCGCCGTGGTCGCCAACCACGACGATGATCGAGTTGCGGTACTTGCCGCTTCTTTTGAGATACGCGATGAAGTGCGCCAATGCGGAATCCGTATAAGCGATTTCGCCATCGTACAAATGATCTTTGTATATCTGCGAATAGGGCATGGGCGGTTCGTACGGATCGTGGGGATCGTACAGGTGTACCCACATGAAGTGCGGACCCATAGGGTGTTTGCCCAGCCATTGTTCCGCGTGTTCCACAACGACCATGCCGCGGCGCTCGACGCGCCCCCAACGCGACTTCGTCGACGAATGTTCCGGAAAGTTATCGTAGAAATCAAACCCGTGATCGAATCCCGGAGCCAGGGTTTTGCTGTCGAGAATCACCGCTCCGATAAACGCTGCGGTGCGATAGCCGCGCGCTTTCAGCAACTCCGCGACGGTCGGATGTGCCGTTGATAGCGGCACGGCGAAATCTATCACACCATGCGAACCCGGCAGCAGTCCGGTAAGAATGCTTGCATGGGATGTGTTGGTTATTGGACTGGGCGTAAAAGCTTGGATGAAGCGGATGCCTTCATGCGCCAGTGCGTCTAAGGCTGGAGTTTCAACCTTGTCGTAGCCGTAGCAGTGAACATGATCGGCTCGGAGCGTGTCGATGGTGATCAAGAATACGTCAGGCTGCGTGCTCTTGGTTGTCACCGATTCGCGCGCAAAGGCCGTTGCCCCGAGTAGCAGGAAACAGACTAGTATCCGAAAGGCCTGCATCGCCAATCAGCCTAGCACAGTAAGCGCGCATCGGTGCCGCTTCGCCGCGGAGGCCCGCTTGCCCAGCCGGGTCACGAAGCTAGCCGCAACGGTTACTGAAACCAAGGCACTTCTTGGCTTCGTTTTGCAGATTTCTGTTCTTGAGTTCCGAGAGGTTTAGATGTGATTGTAAAATATATTACATGAGGAAGGCGTCGGTCCGCGATCTCCGTTACGACTTCCGGAAGATTGAAGGCTATCTGCGATTGGGCGAAGAGGTTGAGATCACCAAGCGGCGACGGACCATTGCCCGCCTAATTCCTGAACGTGTCTGGGCCACCAAACAAATGCCGGATTTCCTGGAACGGTTGCGCTCTATCTATGGCGACAAAACCCTGCCGATCAGTGGCGCGGAGCTGATCTCCCAAGATCGGGGAGGCTATGAAGATCTACGCAGACACGAGCTTTCTCCTGGCGCTGTACAGCCCCGAT
>WNGK01004446.1_pt1 | contig 14971 bp, 11 predicted proteins | sample 5400601 | NCBI WGS metagenome assembly WNGK01 (sample SAMN13153376, study PRJNA577476) | soil metagenome | isolation source: 60 cm soil or saprolite under Garry oak tree replicate 1 | place: USA:California | collected 2016-06-15 | reverse complement strand
TGTCGAAGAGGGAGTTGGCTTCAGACCTTGCACTCCGGATCAAATGCCCCTTATTGGCCTCGTTCCTGGGTACAAGAATGCCTACATCGCGTCCGGGAACTGCAGACTGGGAGTTACTCTCGCCCCAGCCACAGCTCGTCTGCTGGTTTCGATGCTAAACAGGACGGAACAGACTCTGGAACATGTGTACTCGAGCCAGTTGTCTTGGTACGACCCGAACAGATTCGTATTTCGCTCTAGACGACCGTGAGTATCTTGGGACGCTCTGGATAACAGTTCCGGACAAAGGGATCCTAAAGTTACGGCTGCTACGAGGCGGAGGGCTAGGTCCAAGTGACTGTGAAAGCTACCTCAACGTTCTGCGAGGTGACGATCTGCAGGCTGTAGGCGCCATTCTGCGTAAGTTGGAGACCTTGGCTTGTCGTGTTCTCGGAGATCATTCCGAGGGTACCCTGGTTGATTGCTACTCCGAGCTGATATGAGGCCACGGGTCCGTACCCGTTTGCGTTCTTGATGTAGAGAGTAGTCAAGGTCACCGTTCCTGGTCCGATGTCGTCTAGCCAGATTGTCACAACATTCGCGTTCTGGAAACTGTAATGATCTAGTACCAGTCTTCCGTAGCCTGTCCAGTGGTTTCCGGTGCCGTATACTGAGTCGTAGGCGTAATTGCCAGCTGAGAGTGCAATCACCGTCAGTGCCAAGACTCCCAAGACTCTTCGTGATCGTAGATTGATCTTCAGTCGTTGGGCAGTAGGAAGCTTCCGGAGCCAGTATGGGAGGCCGACGTAACAAGCAGTCGTGTAGAAGAGCATGTCGCCTGCGAGGAATATCCAACCGTAGTAGGTCCCGTTCGCCTGGAGACAGGGCGGAGGACAGCTGGCGAGGGAGGTCTTCCAGACAAGTGGGAACCCATAGTTCTGGCCGGAAACCCCTCCTGGGCTGACTAGCTGTCCCGAGGACAAGAATCCCGTGGCTAGGGCGATAGCCGACCCGAAAAGGGCGACGAATAGAACACTTCTCGGTCCCAGAATGGCTACTCGTTCGATTATCCGAGGGGCAAGTCTGTAACCCACAAAGATCACTGCATAGCCGACCAGAACGAAAAAGGCGGTGTCAGCGGCAAAGAATAGCAGGTTGTCGAATTCCTCAGCACAGACCAAGCTCCCGTTGATTTGTGTGCATCCGCCGATTTTCCATTGCAGTGGAAAGCCCCAGCCAGAAAGAGAACCTATCGAACCACTACCCAGGGTTGAGAGAAAGGCAGCTACAGATAATGGTATGAGGTAGAAAAGGAGGACATTTGGTCTCAAGATCGGACTATCCTCTACCCGGTCTTGCGCTCGAGATCAATCCTGAAAGCATTATCACGGGTTCGAACCCGGAACTTCGGAAGAAATAGTTGGCGTAACCGGCACGGAACAACCTAAGCCCGCAGACCTGTCGTTCAGAAAGTCCCAGCTTGGCGTCTTCGTCCAGGATAGAATCGGGGGTTATGGGGTTGACTGGGTCGCTCCTAGGTTCCCAGCGGACTACAGCTTTCCTCGCGTTGACTATGGAGACGAAGCGCCAGCCTAGCTTGGTGAATCTGTCCAGTTCTCCGTCGTCCACGTCAACTACCCAGTCAGGCGCGCCTGATTTGTTCGTGAGTCATTCGTGCCACCACGGCGTCTCCAACAATACTGAAATATGCAATCCTATCAATCCGACTCGGGGCTTCTGAGTGAACTCTGACAGTTGTCCTAGGCACACGCTCGTCTCACATGTCGCCGTCGTGCACCACAACTCCGCTCTTCTCGTAAAATATCGGGAGATGCCTGATGGCCAGGAGGGCTGGTTCCTCCCAAACGACGATCTGAAACATGCTGAGCATCCTGAAGAAGGAGCGAAGAGAATATTGAGAGAACAGGTGGGGGTTGAGCCTTCGACCCTGAAGCTAGCTCAGATAGAATCCTTCGTAGGCAACAACAAGAGCTGGCACCTGGTCTTTGACTTCCTAGCATTCCCATTATCCATGAAGATCACCAAGGCACCAAGCCTGCTGGACGCTCAATGGTTCGAAATGGACAAACTTCCACCCGCGTCCGAGTTCGCCCATCACGGATGGGGCCACTCAGCCCTACTCAAACTCGTGAAGACCCAGCTCTAAGCTTGAGAAGCTCGAGTTAGAGACATAGGGCAGGACGAACAGGACGACAATCCTAACCGCATTCCGTAAACTCGTTAACCGAGCTCCAACGGAGCATCCTGCCTTCTAACGAAAGTTTCGAGAAAAAACGGTCGCCGATGATATTCCAGGCTCGACCGTTGAAAAACACAGGGGCTTTCCTTCTGAGATAGATTCTGCACTGTCATACGCCTCTTATGGTCTCGGACAGCGCGAGATTCGCTTAGAAAGGGTCAAGACGTTCTGTGCTCGAAAGCACAGTTTTGTCGATACGAAAGGCAATCCTTCTAGAAGATTGACTTCGGTGGGGCGAAAAGATGTTCGTCCTTCCGGCGGCCCAAATTTCTGGCGATAAGTAGCAGTATAAATTCAAGAGGTAGGCGAAACTATTTTTCGAGAGCCTTGTACACAATCCTCGTCTAGAAACGCTTTAAGCGTGCATTAACGCACAGGGCCGAATTGAAACAGTGGGTGAGTTCTATGACCTCCCGCCAAGAAACGCTTGATGCGATTTCGCTCCTTTCGAATTCTTCTGTGCAAGTTGATAGTGAGGCTTGGGAACTTGTTCGAACATTTGACAATCCCATAGCACTTGCTAGGCGGTGTATTGATTGGGCAGCGCGGAATAAAATCTCTGTTCTCACTGTTGCTCTCTGCGAGGCGGCGATATTGGTAATGGGAACTGAAGCTGAACAGGTGGTCCTAGTCAAACGCGAACTCTCAAACAAGACTCTGCAAGAGTTCATCAATTCAATCGCCACCCTGAATATCATCGACCCCCGTACCATTTGCCTTGCGGTCGAAAAACTGTGGCGAAAAGGAATTCTCGCGTTGCATGAATTCGAAGTTCGGTATTACATCGAATTCCTATCGAGCAAGACGCTGCAGGGGCTGTATGAGTGAACGATCACGTAATTTGTCTTCGATGGCAAATCCATAGCTCGATGATACCGCCTAGCGCGTACCTCCTCATTTGGAGCAACGGCGGGGTGGAGAATCTCCCCCTTGGTCTCGGAGCAAAGCTCGATGTGAAGATCAGCAAAGAGCGGTATTGCGTAGGATACTTCAACCCCGATTCAAGGGAGTGGTCTCCTTGCGAACACAAAAGATCAGGAACAGCCGTTTGTTCCGAATGCGGGTATCGTTCGGGGCAATCCTACATTCCCCATACGTGTTCAATCAATTCCAAGAGTTGTAGAGCGTATTGTTTTGCCCCGCACTCTGTCTACCTGGCACTAATCGCGGACGTTCCGAAGGTTGGTGTTACTCGCTTCAATAGAAGATACGAACGTTTCTTCGAGTCTGGTGCAAATGAGGCCCGACTAATCTTGCTGGAAGAGAACCGCGAGGACGCCGTTAAGATCGAACGAGCGATATCAACAAAATTTAGAGTCTTGGGCATTCGGGAGCATGTCCGAATTACAAAGAGTAACCTTGTCCAGTTTCTGCAAACACCAACGAAGGAAAGAATAGCCTCGTTTCGTACCCTCAGTCAAGAAATTTCCCGATGGTTGACGAAGGAAAAATACAAGGTTCCCAAGTTGGAGGTGCTTGACGACTCGCTACTCTACTACCCTTCTACGAAAGAGATTGATCGCCGAGTTCAATTCTCGGAAACCTCTGAAAGAATTTCGGGAGAGATTGTTTCTTTGAAAGGGTCAATTGCAATAATTGAGGACCAAGAGGGTCCCAAAGCATTTGAGCTGGACTCACTCAAGGGACGACTGATAGAAGGACAAAGTTAGCCTTTGGCAGAGAAATTTCTCCTCACGGCGATACGGTCTGTTCAACCGTTTGCAAGGATTGTCGGAGATCTATGGCAGGTTACAGCCGAGGCCGACGGCCGTCCAAGAATTGTCACCGATAACGAACTCTACGGGCAATGTTATTTCCTCATTTCCAATGGAGCAATGGCAGTTCCAATCCAATACAGCGGCATGAATTTTTTGTTGGCCGAACCGAACTCTGATCCAGCTCAGGTGATCGCTACTCTGCCTGATAACCAATACCGGTACGAACTGAAGAAGAAGAATATTCACGCATCTTCGATAAACGGAGAACTGGGCCTGCGACGAGCGATGACCATGAAGGTCCGTTCGGTGCTGGAAGATCATAGGGTGAGAAGGATTGGGCCGAGCAAATATTCGTTGATGGATCTCCTTGCACGTGGAGGCTTAAACAAGGAGTGGTTCAGCGCCGGCGAAGTTGAGGGCGACATTGGAGTTCTGGGCTTCAGACGCTATTGCACGTTTGTTTCGGAAGCCTTAGACACGTCGCACTCTCTTTTGACTTGCAAGACGAGATCCATGATCACTCTCCGAGACGATACTCAGGGGCCATACGCTCTGGACACCTTATTCGAAAAGCATCGCGCGATCAAAGATTATGTTGAATCGGCCCAAAATCAAGAGGACAGAATTCTTGTTCGGTACAAACTCGACACCGCGACATATTCTCCGGTCGCCGTCGAATACTCTTCTCCCTCGTCACTTTGGGAACCGCGTTACAACATGACCCTTTATGAGAGGTTGAGCAAAGAATTTGGTCACGACGAGGAACTGCTCAAGGAGATTGAGTTAGCAAAGGATGACCCCTTCATAGTTCGCGCATACAGGCTTGGAAAGAGACGTGTGGGCATTCCAGAACCAATCATTCCTCGCCTCGCGACTCCGATAGTAACCCTCTCGAATTACGAGTTCCTTCAAGAAAAACTTAGAAAAAACGTTTCATGGAGAGAAGCCACTCAGATTCATCCAAAACTTCACTATTATGGTGCCCTGGGGCTCAGAAACGTCATCAACTCTTCGAACGCGAAGCTGTTCGATACGCCACTAGATTTCGACCTTCCACTATGCGTTGAAACGATGAATCCTGCGAGTCGAGCCGAAGTAAGACCTCTCACCCTTTTCTCCGTTCCACAACCTGTGATTCTACTTAGAGACTGGGCGCAGCAAGTAGTGAAGCGACGGCTTTCGGGCCGGATAAGGAGCGACGTGATGAGAACCGGCGAAAACTTCCCCTACGTTCCGATTTCGTTACGAGAACGTGGCTACGCAATTGTTTGCCCCGAATCAGAGAAAGACAAAGCGAGACTTCTGAAGAATGTTCTTGAAAGCAGTTCGATAGTCTCGTTTCTGTTCGGAAAGAAGGGAGGAGACCTTGCTGCCGCTAGGAATCTGTTACGCTACTCATGGATTTCTGAAGCAAAGCCCGAGGCGTACGTTGCGAGAATTCGGGAGATCAAGGATGATTATTCCGGCATCTTCGCGCTCATTCCCTCCCGAGATGTTGAGATTTCAACTGATATTTTTCGGGCGATCAAAGTCGAATCAACATACAACGATGTACCTGTGCAGCCTATTCAACTCCGGAAGGATTATTCATTTTTCGACGGTAACCTTTGGTATGCGATGTTTCGAAAAAACAAAGGGTCGGCTATTGGAATTGACATGAGCGAGCTGAACGTCCCAAGAGACACTGTGCTAATGGCGCGAGATGTCGGCGGCAGACAGAACGGAACAGAACTTGGGTTTTCGGCTTTTACCTCATCAGTCAACTCTGACATGGCGACAGGCTACGTTCTCTCGGAGAGAGCAACAATCCATGGGGAAACCGTCGAGAACGTCCACGAGATTCTAGATAGAACCAAACAGCTTGTGTGGCGAGATCGGATGAAAGTTGTCCCGGGTGGCGTTATTCGACTTCGCGATGGGTATACTCCCCCTTACGAGCATGACGAAGAGCTGAGATTCTTTAGCGAGAATGGAATCCCGCTCGCAACGATCGACATTCTGAATGATGCAGGGGGTAAGTTCCTGACGAAGGTGATGGATCGTGTTGATCGTTATAATGTGCCGCTTGCCGCAGTAATTCTCGACAATAAGACCGCGATTCTCCAGCCCCACATGGTGAGATCGACTTTTCCTCCGTCTCCTCTCAAAGTGAAACTGACTGACAAAAGCAAAGGGTTTGAGCAGTTTAGCATATATGATGCCATATCCGTTGTAGCGTATTCCGTGTTCATCACACACTCCACAATGTCGGTGGAATACGTTAAGGTACCTGACGTTGTCGCTAAAGCCCACAAGGCGGCAGAGCTTCATAGGATCGCTGCACTTCCCTCCACTGGGACATTCTGGATTGGCCATTTCGATTGAGAGACTGCATGTATCCAAATGGACGCCTCTCGTTAACAGGTCCAAAAGCGACCTGACAACATGTTTGTTCCTCAGTTGACGTTTGGGGAAGGTCACTTCTTATTCACACATTTCGATACCTCTGCGGATTATGTGCCTGCAGGAAGTTGAAATCAGACTTGGGCTACTCGCTAATCGCAAGGAATTTGGAGTAGATTGATACCCTCCACGACGGATTGCTAGGGTCACATGAATATCTCCTTGTCTGCATGGATTGAACTAAGACTCCGACAGCCTTCTAGCTACAATGAATTCGCCTTATACGACGCGATTCAGCATGCGAACGTCTCTTCCGGCGTCGAGGACATGCTGGTCCATCTGCTAAAACTTTCCAGAATAGACCCAAAACTGCTGAACGCAATCTTGCGAAAGGGACCCGCCGCCGAAGAGGAGTTGATCAAAACCGGGTTGCCCTCCGTCCCGACGGCCGAGAGTGGAGACTTTGGGGAAGTTCTGACAAGCGCTGCTCTAGTGGAATTTCTTGGTTATTCTGTACCTGTGCCGAAGCTACGATTTGGAATCAATCCGAATCAAGGTATGCCCTCAACCGATCTGATAGCGATAAAAGGAGCTGGAGATTCAATTTCCGAGGTATGCTTCGTTGAGTCCAAGACCAGGACCGCGAGAGACAATGATGCTGCGGCTGAAGGCTACGATCAACTTGTTAGAGACTACACACAAAAACTCCCTCAGATGATCTTTTTTGTACTTAATCGCCTCGCTGAACGTAATGATTCGTTGTTCGATGCATTTTTGAATTACGCGTTTGATAGGAGGAACACGGTAGAAGCGGAGAGGTTCCATCTCGGGCTCACTTGGGATGCTTCGGTTTGGTCCGAAACAGTTTTGAAAAAACTGGAAGCTATAGTAGACAATTCAACCTATCCGAAGTTGTCGGTTCATCTTCTCACGATCAAAGACTTGAGGAACTTCATTCTGCAATTGTTCGCACGAATGGGAATTACACTGGTAATTTGAATGGAAAGCGACAGCTTGCTGGCAGATCGAGTTCTTAGCCTCTCAAATGATATTCGCGGCGAAGTTTCCCAGATTAGAGCAAAGGCCCTACTGAAAGAAATATCAGGAGAGGTTTCTCAGTACAACTGGACCTACAATTCTTCTCGCGTGGTTCGAAACATAGCCGGCGCGACATTTGTTCTTACGGCTCTCTCGCAAAGGAATCTCGCTGAACTTGCTCGTCTTGACAAGGCAGCCTATCGATTCGCCCTAACTTGGGAAAGCCTCGCAAAACTCGGCGAAGGTGTGAGTCGTGAGACTGCCCTCATCAATGCGGCTGTTTCCTACGAGATGGCCGGGTACCAAGCAAATGCAGCCTGTCTCGCGAGGCAGGCGGGAAGAGATTACATCGAGATTGCTACTCCAACCTTTATCGACTTAGCGAAGACTTTCCTCCAACGGCTCTTCGTTCAGCTACGGGTGCTTTGCGCTAGATTGCGGTCTGAACCGGAAGAGAAACTGAATCCTTCTGGACTGGATCAGAGGATTGCATCGGTGATATCCGACGCGTTTGAATCCGCAGGAGTCTTCTTCTTAGGAGGAGATAGAGCTTCGCTAGAAAAGGCAAGCGACGCATTTGCTCGAATCGAGAATTTTTTCTCTGCCTACGGAGCAGTGGCGGAAGCGAATACCGCAAGAAGCCTTCTAGCCCTCTTACCCATAATGCAGTCAAGGTCGACTTGGGAGGTTCTTAGCAAAACCGTGGAGGCTTACCCAACTTTCACGCGATATCTCAAACTTCTTTCACGAGGTACAGGAAACAACATACTTCGAAGCCGGTCCGTATCTGAAATTTGGCCTTCACAGGCAACAGCCTTGGAAGGAGGTCTGCTTTCCCCTTCCAGCAAAGTCGTCAAGATGCCCACAAGCGCCGGAAAAACCCGAGTCGCCGAACTTGCAATAGTTTACACTCTTGTGAGCACTCCAGGTGCCAAATGCGTATACGTCGCGCCATACCGAGCGCTTGTAGCCGAACTGGAATCGACTCTCCTCGACATGTTCGGCGATCTCGGCTTCAAAGTATCAACCGTCCTGGGAACCTATGAGTCCGACTCGTTTGAACAATTGTTGATATCTGATGCCGACATACTAGTTACAACGCCTGAAAAACTCGACCTTCTTCAACGAGTCCAATCAGATTTTCTTAGCAACGTTCGACTATTGATTCTTGATGAGGGCCAAATTGTCAATGATAAGAGCCGTGGAGTAAAGTTTGAGCTGCTTTTGACACGGATGAAGCGTAAGTTGCCGAAGGCTCGTTTCTTGTTTCTATCAGCCGTTGTCCCTCAGAACACACTTGTGGATTTCGCGAATTGGTTCAATGCTAGTCCCACCAAAGACGTTCTGGTATCCAACTGGCGTCCTTCCATTCAGCGAATCGCCAAGTTTAGATGGCAAGGCGAGAAAGGTCTGGTGGAGTACGAACGAATCGGAGATGATCCACTTCCCGAAAGATATGTGCCCGGTGTCATAACGCGACAGGTTTTCGAATATTCTAACACGAAAAGCGGCAAACTTGAAACTGTCAAGTTCCCTGAGCCTTACGATACCCAAACAGCTGCAGAACTCGCTTTCAAGTTTGCGGAACTCGGCCCGGTGTTGGTCTTCTGCTCCCAGAGAAACTTCACGGAGAATGTTGCAAAGGCGATTGAGTTGCGACTAATCTTGGCAAAACTCAAGGGGGAGCCGATTCCGGCCTATTTCTTAGATAAGGAATCGACTCGATCTACGTTGTCTGCGAAAGAATGGCTGGGTGAGGATCATGCTGTTACAAAAGCTCTCAAGGATGGCATCGCCGTTCATCATGGAGGACTTCCTGAACCCGTCAGAAAGGCCATAGAGAATGACTTTCGGGAAAGACAATACCGGCTACTCATTGCCACGAACACTTTAGCGCAAGGAGTTAATCTCCCGATCAGAACCGTAGTGGTGCACAGCTGTCGCCGAAGAAGCGGCTGGGAGAATGAGCTAATTCCTGCAAGAGATTATTGGAACGTAGCTGGGAGGGCGGGTCGCGCTGGGGAAGAAACCGAGGGTACGATAATCCACATAATTCTTGACCGCCAAGATGAAGCGGATTTTAACTACTATTTAGGACTTCGAGAAAAGGTCGAGCCCGTCTCTAGTCGTCTTTTCGACTACATGGGCTCGCTTACACGAGAACGACTCACCGAACTGAACACTGAGCTGGATCCGGAAATACTTGCCCTGCTGGTAGAAGAAGGAGCTGAACTCGCGACTGTAGAACGAACGGATTCGGTTCTAGAGGGATCTCTCTTGCAGGTTCAAGCAAAACGTCAGAACACCTCCATTAAGCAGGTTGCTCACATATTCCGCGAAACGACTCAGAACATCATCAAGCGTGTTCCAGATTCTTCGCTGTGGCAACTGTACAGCTCTACCGGATTGAGCACCGGAAGTTGTGAGCTTCTCCGCATCACTGCCCTCGAGAGCAAAGAGCACATCTCCAAGATGCTCACATCGGCAAACTTATCGGACCTGGACAATATTGTTGGCCTGGTTCTCTCAGTTTGTTCCAGGCTTGAAGAGATGCGGCCGCGAAACGAGTTCGGCGGAAGACAGAATGAGCTCCTTAAGCGTTGGATCGAGGGGACTGGAATAACCTCGCTCATGAACGAATTCAGCGGAGAGGCAACTTCTCCCGAGCGATTGGCAGCATACATAGCGGACTTTTTCGCATATAGGTTGCCTTGGGGAATATCGGCATTTGTTAGAGTAGGGCAAAAGATGCTCTCGATAAAGGACCAAGAAATGTCCACTTTCATGAAATTTCTTCCGGCGATGGTCAAGTACGGTGTCCCAACCCCGGAAGCCAGTTGGGCAATGGCCGCTGGCATGCCTACCAGAGAGATCGCTATGAAAATTGCCTCCAGATATTCATCTGAAAGAAGTTCTCGGGACTACTCCGACTTTCGAGAATGGCTTGGGAGACTTGACTCAGAGACTCTGAGACGAGACTTCGAGCTAAGAAGCCCCGTATTGGAAGAAGTTACGAAGTCGCTCAAGCGGACGGGACTGAATCCTCTGTTGAAAAAATTCCAGACTATCATGGAGATACTGCCTCACGAGACCCGCGTCGTTGGAATCCGATTTGACAAGCGTTCTGACGTCGCACAAGCCGCCAGAACCGAACAGATTGTCGATCTGGCTAGAGAGTACGATAATCCAGTTGACAGAAACGCGATTGGTGTATACTTGGGTGGCAGACAAATCGGGTACTTGGAACGACCTCTCGCACAGCTAGCTGCCCCTGACATGGACGCTGGTGTTCAACTCACGGCGGCAATATCAAGAATCGAGCCTGGAGCCGTTCCAGAGGTCTGGATCTCAATAAGTGCAGCTACGAAAGGCTAGTCGTCGCTCTCAATTATTACTATGATGCTCTACGCAACTGACTCTACTTGAAATGCAAGGGTTCCTCTCTTTCCGATTTGGAAAATTCAACGCCATCTTGCTTGATAGATATTGAAAGAGATGATTCCAGTCGCCGTAGCTCTTCGATTCTTCTCTGTGCGAGTTTACTCGTCTTGCTGAACCTTCGCGTCGCGTCTCTTTTTATCCCGTCTGACGCAAGATCAATGAGATGCTCGTTCTCTTTAGCGCAACTAGTAATCTGATGGTGGTTCGTTGAAAATCGAATAAGCCCACGCAGCCTCTCGTTTTCGCGAGAGATGAATCCCTTCGTTATTGGCCGAAGCGTCATTGTGATTTCTTGATCGTCATCCGTTACTTGCAGTACCCGACGCGCGGGTTCGTTCCCCTGCGCTTCAACTGTAACCGTGCCGATTCCTGCAGGCAAGTTGAGTCTGCCGATTCCGTCTTTGTCAGTAACTGCTCTGAAGTTGTACCGCTGCTCCATAACTTTCCCTTTTTTGACTGAACAGGGTTTGAATGCGTCGCTCGCGAATGTTAACCTATCGGTGGACCCTCTCGAAATTGAGAACGAAATCTAGACCAATGCGACGCTGACGCTCAAGTCATCTTTATACCGCGGAACCGCACTCTCAGAGGTTGACGACCGGATGAGGTGCTGAGAACTGGCGTCAACTGTGAGTGCTTTGATTCTGCTCCGGTCCAGTTTCCAGGCAACACACGCTGTGTTACTTCCATGCCGAGAAACAGGTCTCGGAATCTATGTCAAAGGAAACGAAACCAGGACCTAGAAAACTATACTTCAAAGTAAGACTTATTCCAATTGTAAGAATAGAATTCAGCTTGAGATATAATTAGATAGATTGGAACACATGCGGGAGGCCTAGGTCTTCCGCCAAGTCTCAATATTATGACAACCTTCCAAAGTCTTTTTCTTTTCAGGCCACATTTTATGACCATGGAATTATCTCTAAGTTTGGTCGCACGATCAGCTACACGATGTGGTTTGAGCAGCTTGAACGAAGATTAGAATTAGTTTTCAGCCGGTTCCTTGGCCGGCCTTTCCCGTTGGGAGGCCAATTCAATCAAGTCCGCAAATTCTAGGAAGCCTCCTGTGCCACCGCTCAATTTTCGAATCTTCGATTCCAGTTCCGTATCGCAGAACTTACATCTGAGTTTTCCATCTGAGGACGAAGCGCGCAACTGATCCGATAGTTGCTTAGGGAGGCCCATTACCTCACCACACGAACACTGCTCCACATGATCGGCCTTGTGCTGAAAACTGAGAGCGACTCCGACTCCTGACAAATAGTTCTGCCCCTTCTCTTCGAGTCTAACCAGTAGCTTGGGGAAATCTATGTGCCACTTTTGTATGAAATCAAGAATTTCCCTTCCCAATTCGTCCCCCCAATTTCTTAGCACGAATTCATCCGGAACGGAACTTGCATTCTCTAGTATCAGCGTCCATTCAGGTCTCTGGCCCTTAGTCTCTTCAGAACTCTTCAAGACCCTAAAACAGCACAGTTGCGTAGGTGCCCACCCTCCGAGAAGATTGTGCAAACCCATTCGGATTACAGTTCCCGGCCCAACTCCTGAGCTTCTAAGGTCCGCGGCGACTTTGTCATTGACGTCACAGATAATCGGATACGCTCTGCCTGAAGGCGCTGTAACGTAAACGACAAGCTCAGTGTCTTCCAGCTCATCCACCACGCCATCTTGAATTCGATAGACATCTTCGTCAATATCCGGGGAAATTTTCGAGCCATCTAAGGCGGCCATGAAGCGCTCCTTCGTGTCAGCCTGGACAAATTGCCTGATCTTATCGTCGCCGACAATGAGCGTGGAAGGTCTTGGCCCAAACCTCGTGACCAAGAAGGATAGGATCGCCGAAATGGAAGGCAGCAGTAAGATATCATGCCACTTTGCGAACGGGGCGTACGGCGTGAAGAAAATCGATATTATTTTCAATCTTTGGTCAAAGCCAAGGTCGGCCAAATGAGTTTGCACATACTCGATATGATGCTCGAACTTGGTCAGTTCGAGCTCCAAAGACGCAATTGTGGGCGAATCCCAGAATTTCGCCTCAAGTAATACGAGGTTTGTTTCGTTGAAGCCCGCCACATCTATGTCGCCGTTGTTGCCAGGAAGTCGGTATCGCAATAGCTTCTGCGTGTTTTTGGGATGCCTCGTTTGAAGGGAAGCCGTTACGCCGTTGTAAAGGATATCTTCTATCGCACTGCCCTTATAGTTGGCAGCGGTTCCGAGATCCTTTGAAGTTGTGAACTTGAGTGAGATGAGGGAGAGCATGAAGAGACTATGATATGGCACATACGTCAGTTGAGAGGAGGAGTCTCGCACTAGGGTAGAATACGCAAGTCCGTCCAGCTTTGATGCTTGGGTCGTGCTCATTAGGTGGAAGAACCAAGCAACACCCGGCTTGCCAAACTCCTCTTCGAGGCGTGTTTTCATGAACTCGAAGACTTTCTCCGATACTGCCAAAATCCCGTTACGACTCCTAAACGCTGCTCCGATTGTAAACGCGACAAAGGCTGCTAGGCTCAAGCAGATTCCTGAGAATACCGTGGTCTTTGACGCACCGTTGAGGTCTGGTGCCAATCGCTTGTGGAACGCTTCCGACATTGTGCGCGAGAGGGTTTCTGCGGATATTACATCTCTAACAGGGTAGAGAACCTCATTTCCGAACAATTTCTCCAAATCGTTTAGTGCAGTCCAACCTTCACCAACTTCGGCAGTGATTCCACGACGAACAGAGCTAGGTACTTCTCTTAGTCTCTCCTTCTCGGTATAGACTAGAGTTCCATCTTTTAAGACCTCAAGATTGTCTTTCCTCAACGCTTCTAGCCTATCACCTATTCGGATCGCCTCTTCCGCAAGGCGAAGAAGCTCAAGGGGTGGTGGTACGATTTCGGCAGTAGTCGAGCATGAGTCAGCTTGGGCGACAAGGTATGATGCAGCCACCCACCTGCGCGCAAGGTCAATGTTGGCCGGCTCGAGCTGTAGCCTTTTCGCCGCGTCTTCACGTGCATTCATTGCTAGGCGAACCACATCAATCCTCCTGAAGACTGCTAGAAACTTTGTTAATGATGCCGACGCTTGAGCGAGTTGCTGACGGACGCCTCGAATCGTTCGAGCTCGGTTTCCCAGCGCTATCTTCTCACATGTTGGACAGGCAATCCTATCCTGAAGGATTAATCGAAGTGAGCCGCACTGTTCGCATGCCAATTTTTGGTCCGGCTGTGCAGTTTCGCTCTCACGTCGGGGCAATAGCCCTATGGTTACTCAATATCGAAGATGTCGGGTCAGCGGAGCAACTGGCGCAAATGATTACACGCCAACCTCTCACGAATGGAACAAGAACTAGCAATCAATTACAAGAAGAAAGGATACACTACCGTACACAGGTACAGTCTTTGCCCGCTGTCCCGAATTGGTTCGGAGACAGAAAAAGTGGTAGGAGACCCGGAGTATTCGGTGAAGCAGTTGCTGAGATTGTTCGAGTAGTTTGTCAGTAGTTTTCCTGGTGTTTTTCTTTCTGCTCTCTTGGACATATCCGACTATGGTCGTAGGGATAGTGCGGGTAGCAATGGACCGGGATGAGGCTGGTGAAGTTCCCGAGGTTGAGAAGCGTATCAATGCTTGGCGGCAGTCTGAGCGGAAGGTAATGATTGACACGATTCAGGATCTGATTCAGATGTCTCACAAGTACGCAAAGTCTCAGTATACTCCTAGCAATCAACGGAGCAGGTGGGCTAAGCTGGGTGGTCAGTTGATCTGGTACAAGGATCAGATCTTGAAGAGTTTCACTCTAGAAGCTCTAACGATTGAGATGCAGGATCTGAAGAAGCAGGTGAGAGAGTCGGAGGAGCGGAGAGAGCGTGAGAATCAGTCCAGAAATTATCCCCTGATAGGCTTCCGCAGGCCCCGGGAGAAGAAAGCGGGGGATGCGGAGACCGCCGAGGATGATGCGTCCTCTGAGACTGTCCAGGCTACTGAGCCTGAAGATGCCAAAGAGACTGTCTCCGGCACCAGTTGACATTCCCCAGTCCAAAGGCGTGGTTTGACTCTCTTAGGCGGATACTTTCCGCGACTCTCCTGACGATTTCGTCGAATTTGTCCGCGTGGACCCAGTGGGTCTTGGGGGGAAGACCAACCCGCCCTGAAGGTGCCAAGGAAAACGCCT
>WNGK01008569.1_pt1 | contig 14975 bp, 14 predicted proteins | sample 5400601 | NCBI WGS metagenome assembly WNGK01 (sample SAMN13153376, study PRJNA577476) | soil metagenome | isolation source: 60 cm soil or saprolite under Garry oak tree replicate 1 | place: USA:California | collected 2016-06-15 | reverse complement strand
ACCACGCAAGACGATGCCGATCGCCTCAAGCCCGAAGAGGTGCGTTGGGGGCGCCGGTACCATCGCGGCTGGCACCGTGGCCGCCACTGGGGTTGGCGCAGGCGTCACTGGGGCTGGCGTCGCCGCCGGCACTATGGCTGGCGCCGGCGTCATTGGGGCTGGCATCGCCGCCGCTGGCACCGCCGCCGCTATTGGCGCCGCCGCTACTGGTAAGGCGGTTCCGCGTACGCGCTGAAGTCTCACCGAGACCTACCTGGCCAGAAACGCCAGCATCAGTTCGTTGAACCGTAAAGGTGCTTCGAGAAACACCAGATGCCCGGCATTCGGAATGACCTCGGCGCGGGCATCGGGCATTTTAGCCGCCAGCGCCTTGGCGAGCTCGGCGTTTTGGCCCATCTTCGGCCGCAGCGCCGCCGGCGCATTCGGCTTGCCCGGCGCGTTGTGATCGTCGGCGCCCATGATGAACAGCGTCGGTTGCGTGATGAGCGGAATTTCGTGCACCACCGGTTCGCGATAGATCATCTGCGCCGAACTGACGAAGGCGCGCAGCCAGCGCGGATATTCCGAACCGCCCTTGATGTTGAAGCGCGCGTCGATGAACGGCGTGACCTGATCCGGCGGCAGTTTTAGCGAATAGTTGGTTTCGAGCTGCTTGCGGTAACCTTCAGCCGTGAGCTTGTCCTCATTCTCCAGAATCATCTCGGTTGAAGTCGGCGGCACATAGAGCCGGTAATCTTCCAGTCCGATCGGCGCCGCCAGCAACAGATGCCCGACCCGGTCCGGGTAGGCGCGTGCGATCCGCACGCCGAGCATGCCGCCCAGCGAATGCGCGACGATATCGGCCCTGGCGATCTGCAGACGATCGAGCAGCGCGACGGTGTTGCGGGCCAGCGTGTCAAAATGCAGGTCTCCCTGCGGCTTGGAGGATTTGCCAAAGCCGATCTGGTCCGGCACCACCACGCGGTAGCCGGCATCGTTCAGCGTCCCGATCACCGGCGCCCAGTAGCTCGAGGGGAAATTGCGGCCATGGAGCAGCACCACAATGCGGCCGTTCGGCTGTGCCGGCGCGACGTCCATATAGGCCATCCGCACCTGCTCGCCGTCATTGTTAAGCGGCAGCATGCTGACGGGGTAGGGATAGGCAAAACCTTCGAGGCCGATGCCGTAGGGTTCGCGGGTGGCGGGCTCGGCCGCATGGGCCGGGATCAGCGGCAAGGCGAGGAGCACGGCAGAGATCAGGTGAAAGAAAATTCGCTGCATCGGATGAAAGTCCAAAGTTTGTGTTCGTCATGCCCGGCCATAGTAGTCTGCCTTGCGCAGACTGCGTGGACTTGTCTGTGCTGCCGGGCATCCACGTCCTTATTCCATAGCAGCAAGTAAGGCGTGGATGGCCGGGACATAGGCGAGCGGAAGCGACGCCGTCCTTCGGACGGCTATGCCCGGCCATGACGTGAAGTTGAAGTTTCGCTAATGCAATGTCTCCGCCCGGCTATTCGCTCTTTCCGAATAGCTCGGCGAACCGCTTCTCGCCATTGCGGGTAAAATTGACCACGCGGCTGCCGGGGGCGGAATCGCGCGCGGCCCATTTCAGCTCGGTGAACCGGGTCATGACGGCAGCACCCAGCGTTCCCGCAAGATGATGGCGCCGTTCGCTCCAGTCCAGGCAGGCCTTGCATACCGGCCGGCGCGGATGGGCGAGCGTTTCAGCCGATATCTGCAGGCTGTTCTCCATGAACCGCTTGCCCTCGGCGGTGAGTTCGATCGCCTGCTTGCTGTGGCGAACCAGTCGCTGCCTTTTCATGCTGTCGAGCATCTGCACGCCGAGATCGCCCGCCAGATGGTCATAGCAGATCCGTGCGCGGCGCAGCGCCGGATCCTTCGGGCCGGTGCGCACGCGCATGTGACCGGCGCGTGCCGCAAGCCCCGCAAGCCCCTCGAGCACGCCGGCGACATCGGGGCCGGTGAGGCGATAGTAACGGTGGCGGCCCTGCTTCTCCGGCTCGATCAGGCCGCCGGCTTCCAGCTTCGAAAGATGCGAGCTCGCGGTCTGCGGGGTGACGCCGGCCTGGTGCGCAAGCTCGCTCGCGGTCAGCGCGCGGCCGGTCATCAGCGCCGTCAGCATGTTGGATCGCGCGGGATCGCCGACCAGTGCGGCGACCATGGCGATATCGGGGCCTGCTTTCATAGTTCGATGATAGCCGAAGCATTCAAGTCGTCAAGCGGCTATCTTCAGGTCCGACTTCGTCATTGCGAGGAGCGGAGCGACGAAGCAATCCACCTTCCTTGTGTCTGTGGATTGCTTCGCTTCGCTCGCAATGACGGGCTCTGGCACTATCACAACACCGGAGGTTCCCGTGGCCATCACCGTTTTCATCCGCTACCAGCTCGATCCGTTCAAGCGCGCGATGTTCGAGCAATACGCCAAAGCCTGGCTCACCATCATTCCGAAATGCGGCGGCGATCTCATCGGATACTGGATGCCGCATGAAGGCACCAACAACATTGCGTTCGCGCTGATTTCCTTCGAAAGTCTCGCAGCCTACGAAAGTTATCGCGCACGGCTTCGCGCCGACGGCGAGGGCATGGCGAATTTCGGTTTCGCCGAGGAAAACAAATTCATCCTTGCGGAGGAGCGAACGTTTCTGCGACAGGTGACGTGATGGATCATCAAAACGCGCGGAGGAGATGCAAATGATAGCTGTGATCTTCGAAGTCTGGCCCAAGCCGGATCATAGAGGCGAATATCTCGATCTCGCGGCTGAACTCAGGCCGATCCTGGAAACCATCGACGGCTTTATTTCGATCGAACGGTTCGAGAGCCTGACCGAGAAAGGCAAGATTTTGTCGCTGTCGTTCTTCCGTGACGAAGAGGCGGTCGCGGCATGGCGGAATATTCCCCAGCATCGCAAGACCCAGGCCAAGGGGCGTGCCAGGATTTTCGATAATTACCGGCTGCGTATTGCCGGCGTCATCCGGGACTACGGCATGAAAGATCGCGCGCAGGCGCCTCAGGACAGCCGCGCCACGCACGACGCGCACTAGCGCCACGTGTGTTCGATGATTATCGTTACGTCACGTCATCAAAACAAAAAGCAGGGAGCGATCATGCCGGTCACAACTCAAGACAAACGCGCAACATTCCGGAAGATGCATGAGGCGGGATGCTTCGTGCTGCCCAACCCCTGGGATGTCGGCAGCGCGCTGGCGCTGCAGCACCTGGGCTTCAAGGCCATCGCCTCCACCAGCGCAGGGCTCGCGTGGGCGATCGGAAAGGCCGACTATCACATCACGCTCGACGATGTCTGCGACCATCTCACCGCGCTCTGCGCCGCGGTCGATCTGCCCGTCAACGCCGATTTCGAGGGCGGCTTCGCGCATGAGCCGGAGCAGGTCGCAGCCAACGTCACGCGCGCGGTCAAGACCGGCATTGCCGGATTGTCGATCGAGGATTCCATCCGCGACGCCGCGAATCCCCTTTACGAGCGCGGTTTGGCGATCGAGCGGATCAAGGCGGCGCGCTCAGCGATCGATGCCGACAACAGCGGCGCGCTGCTGGTCGGCCGTTGCGAAGGTTTTCTGGTCGGGCAGGCGGATCTCACCATGGTGATCGACCGGCTGAATGCCTATTCGGAGGCGGGCGCGGATTGCCTCTACGCACCGGGTATCAAGACCAAGGAGCAGATATCGGCGGTCGTGAAGGCCGTGCATCCCAAGCCGGTCAATCTTCTGCTCGGCTCGCCCGGTCTGTCGGTGGCGGAAGCCGCCGAGCTCGGCGTCCGGCGCATCAGTGTCGGCGGTACGCTGGCGCGCACCGCATGGGCCGGTTTCATGCGCGCGGCGCAGGAGATCGCCGAGAAGGGGACCTTCACGGAACTCGGCAATGGATATTCCGGCGGCGAATTGAACAAGATGTTCGGCTGACGCGCTCAAAACCAAAACGCGGCGGGCAAATGCATGCCCGCTGCGCGGTCGGTTGGTATCGCCGATATTTCCGACGTTATTTGTTGGCCGGCGGAGTGGCGGCGGGCGGATTGTCGGAGCGGTTCATTTCCGTTCCCGCGGGCGCCGGCGGCGGCTGCGGGCGCGCTGGAGCGGCACCGGTGGTGGTTCCCTGGCCGGTATTGGCGCGAGGGGTCTCGTCACGCATGCCTGGAGGTGCTCCGGGAGGCGACTTCTGCGGAGCGTTCTGAGCGTTCTCGGTGGTCGAAGACGTGCCGGCCTGATTGATCGACGAATTGTTCATGCCGTAAAAGACCGCACCAAGCACCAGCGCGATGGCGATGGCGAAGATCGCCACCTTGGCACCGCTGGCGGGGCTCTCGCCAAGTTCCGGATCAGGATACGACTCGGTGTCAAGGCGCGCCTGCCGCTTGATTTCGTCGTCCGTGAGATTGGAACGATAGGGATCGTCCGCGGATCGAGTGGGATCGTTCGAATTGCGTGGGTTGGCCATGAATGGTTCCTCCGTTGTCGCATACCAACCGCTGGCGGGAGCAGGGGTTCCTGATTCGAGGCGTTCTTTCTGGGATGAGGGGGAACCCGGAATGACATTCACATCCCCCGCGCTTTTGCAACTTGCGCGGGCGTCACCAGGGGCGCGGCGTTGCCCCAGGAGTTGCGGATGTAATTGGTGACGTCGGCGATCTCCTGATCGGAAAGTTTGTCGGTGTAACCCGGCATCGAACCGGCATTGGGCGCGCGCGGTGTCGTCACCGTCTGCGCGCCGTCGAGGATGATGCGAAGTGTGCTGGAGGGATCGGCGGACTGCAAATTGGCATTGCCGGGCAGCGGCGGATAGATCCGCGGCGCGCCGGTTCCATCGGCTTCGTGGCAGGCGATGCAGTCACGGGCATAGAGCTTCGCGCCATCCGCCATCTGCGCCTCCGGCGGGGTAGTCAACCCGCGCTCCGAGACGCCCGCCGGAAGACCCTTCAGATAGACGGCGATGGCGCGGACATCGGCGTCGCTCATCTTCGAGGTCGAATTGAGCACGACCTCGGCCATGAGCTTGCCGGCATGGCTCCGGCCGTTGCGTCCGCTCTGCAGATATTCGACGATGTCGTCCACACTCCAGGATTTCAATCCGCTGCGCTCGGCGCTGTCGAGCCTTGGCGCAAACCAGCCCTGCACCGGGGCGCCGCCGAAGGCGCGACCGCGTTTGCTGGCGCCGAACATGTTCTTCGGCGTGTGGCATCCTCCGCAGTGCGCGGCACCTTCGACCAGATAGCCGCCGCGGTTCCATTCCGGGCTTTTCTGCTGGTCGGGCTCGAAGACGCCCGGCCGGAAGAACAGCCAATTCCAGCCCCGCATCACCACGCGGTAATTGAGCGGCCAGCGCAGTTCCGGCGGCGGCGGGCTGTTCTGAACTGGCGTGAGCGTCGCGAGATAGGCGCGGATCGCCAGCAGGTCGTCGCGGATCATCTTCGTGAAGTTGGGATAGGGGAATGCGGGGTAGTACAGCGAGCCGTCGCGCCGTACGCCGTAACGCAGGGCGCGATAGAATTCCTCGTCGCTCCAGGCGCCGAGGCCGGTATCGCGATCCGGCGTCAGGTTGGGCGAATAGATCCCGCCGAACGGGGTGTCGATCTTTTTCCCCCCGGCGAGCGGCTTTGCGGGATCGGCAGTGTGGCAACTGGCGCAATCGGCCGCCTCGGTCAGCGCCTTGCCGCGCGCGATGGTCTCAGCCGAGGGCTCGGCCTGCGCCTGGTCAAAGCCGAACGCAGTGCACAAAAGTATGGTCGCGAGAATCGCTCGCATTGCGCAATATGGTCCCTGCACCAATTTGTCTCCCCCAGGGACACTATAGCGCGAAATCGCGCCCGTGAGGACGTCACGTCGTTTCGCGACAGCACGCCGCAGCGACACAAGGCGAAACCAGCTGGCACCCTTTCTGGCACGAAATTGCGATTCGAGAACGCGGGGCTCCATTGCCTAGATTTGTGGTGCGCTGGCTCCGGAAAGCGAAATAGACTAATTCCAGTCTTGTTCTAACAGGTTGAATGGCTAGGTAAAAAAAACGCCGCGGCCATTTGGCCGTTCGGCGCGCAAGAGGGTGGAATGGGAATCAACCAAGGTCCGATCAGTCTCGATCAGAAATACAGCCAGGGCTCCGGCCACATCTTCCTGACCGGGATCCAGGCGCTGGTTCGCTTGCCGATGGCGCAGATCCGCCGCGACCGTGCCGCCGGTCTCAACACCGCCGGCTTCGTCACCGGCTACCGCGGTTCTCCGCTCGGCGGCTACGACCAGCAACTGTTCGCCGCGCGCAAGCACCTCGAGCAATACAACGTCAAATTCCAGCCAGGCGTGAATGAAGACCTCGCGGCCACCGCGATCTGGGGCTCGCAGCAACTCAATCTCTCGCCGGGCGCCAGGCACGATGGCGTGGTCGGCATCTGGTATGGCAAGGGCCCCGGTGTCGACCGCTGCGGCGACGTGTTCCGCCATGGCAACGCCGCGGGCGCGGCGAAAAACGGCGGCGTGCTTTGTCTCGCCGGCGACGATCACGGCGCGAAATCCTCCACCGTGCCGCATCAGTCCGACCACGCCTTCATCTCCGCGCTGATGCCCTATCTTTATCCTTCCAGCATCCACGAAATGATCGAGATGGGACTGCTCGGGATCGCGATGTCGCGCTATTCCGGCTGCTGGGTCGGCATGAAGGTGATCACCGAGACCGTCGAGACCACGGCGGAGATCGATCTTGCCGACGAGATGACGCCCTTCATCATCCCCACCGATTTCGAGATGCCGCCGGGCGGACTCAACCTGCGCTGGCCGGATGATCGTTACGATCAGGACCGGCGGCTGCAGGACTACAAGGGCTTTGCCGCGATCGCATTCGCCCGCGCCAACAAGGTCAACCGCGTCACCATGGATTCGCCGAACGCGCGGTTCGGCATCATGGCGTCGGGCAAGAGCTACGAGGATGTCAGGCAGGCGCTGCGCGAACTCGGGGTAACCCCGGAAGTCGCGGCCAAGATTGGCCTTAGGCTTTACAAGATCGGCATGCCGTGGCCGCTGGAGCCGGAAGGTGTGCGCGAATTCGCGGTCGGACTTGAAGAAATCCTGATCGTCGAGGAACGCCGCGAGATCGTCGAGAACCAGGTCAAGCAGGAGCTGTTCAACTGGCGCGACGACGTGCGGCCACGCATCGTCGGCAAGATGGACGAACACGACAAGCGCTTTCTGACATTCGCGGCAGAACTCAGCGTTGCTTCGCTCGCGAGTTCGCTGACCGAGCGACTACTCCGCCTCAATCTCAATCCCGAGATTGCCGAGATGCTGCGCGCCAAGGCCGACTGGTTCAATGGCCGTGAGGCCACGCAGATGCAGGCGGTGGCGCCGATCAGCCGCACGCCATATTTCTGTTCGGGTTGCCCGCACAACACCTCGACCAAAGTGCCGGAAGGCAGCCGCGCTTTTGCCGGCATCGGCTGCCACTTCATGGCGCTGTGGATGGATCGCAACACCGAGACCTACACCCATATGGGGGGCGAGGGCGTGCCGTGGGTGGGTGTCGCGCCTTTTACCGACGAGAAGCACGTTTTCGCCAATCTCGGCGACGGCACCTATTTCCACTCCGGCAGTCTTGCCATCCGGCAGGCCGTCGCGTCCGGCGCCAACATCACCTACAAAATCCTCTACAACGACGCCACCGCGATGACCGGCGGCCAGCATGTCGACGGCGAACTGTCGCCGCAACAGATCACCTTCCAGCTCCATAGCGAAGGCATCCGCGACATCTACCTGGTTTCGGAAAATCCCGACGCCTATCCGGCCTCCGATATCGCGCCCGGCACCAGGACCGCGCATCGCGATGAACTCGACGACGTCATGAAAACGCTGCGCGAAGTGAAGGGCGCTTCGGCCATCGTGTTCGTGCAGACGTGTGCTGCCGAGAAACGCCGGCGCCGCAAGCGGGGAACGCTGGAGGATCCGCAGCGCCGCGTGATCATCAATCCCGCGGTCTGCGAAGGCTGCGGCGACTGCTCGGTGCAGTCGAACTGCATCTCGGTGGAGCCGCTGGAAACCGAACTCGGGCGCAAGCGCACCATCAACCAGTCGAGCTGCAACAAGGATTATTCCTGCCTGAAGGGCTTTTGCCCGTCGTTCGTCACCGTGGACGGCGGCAAGCTGCGCCGCCGCGCGCCGGCTGGTCTCGGCGATATCGGCGATCTGCCCGAACCTTCGTCGCGGCCCTCGCTGGAGCAGCCTTACAACGTCGCGGTCGGCGGCGTCGGCGGCACCGGTGTGCTGACCATCGGCGCGCTGCTCGGCATGGCCGCGCATATCGAGGGCAAGGCCAGCATGATCCTGGACATGTCCGGGCTCGCGCAAAAGGGCGGCGCGGTGCTGAGCCATGTCCGGCTCTCCGAGCACACCGCCGACGTCACCTGTTCGCGCATCGTCACCGGCACCGCCGATCTGGTGATTGCCGCCGACGAAGTCGTGGCGGTTGCGAAGGAAACCATGTCGCTGTGCGAGTCCGGCCGCACCTTTGGGGTCATCAACACCCATCTCATTCCGATCGCGGATTTCATCATGAACCGCGATTTCAATTTCCAGAGCCGCAAGGTCAATCATGTGCTGGAAACGGCGCTGCGCAAGGATTCGTCGTTCTTCGATTTCACCAAGCCTGCTGAAATCCTGCTCGGCGATTCCATCGCCACCAACATGATGATGATGGGCTATGCCTATCAGAAGGGATTATTGCCGCTGTCGGCCAAATCGATCGAGCAGGCGATCGAGATCAACGGGGTTGCGGTCAAGATGAATACCCAGGCGTTCCAGTTGGGGCGTCTGGCGGCCGCCGATCCCGCGCGGCTCGCCGACATGATGAAGGGGCAGGATGCGACAATAGCGCCGAAGACCTTGGACGCGATGTCGCTCGACGAAATCGTCGCGCACCGCAGCGCGCTGCTGACCGATTATCAGAACGAGAAGCTTGCCGACCGCTACCGCAACATGGTGACCCAGGTACGCAATGCCGCTGCAAACGGTGGCTTCGGCGACGCGCTGCCGCGTGCGGTTGCGATCAACTATGCCAAGCTGCTTGCCTACAAGGACGAGTACGAGGTGGCGCGGCTTTACACCGACGGTAAATTCGAAAAGCAGCTCCGCGACCAGTTCGACGGCGACTTCAAGATCAGCTTCAACCTGGCGCCGCCGCTGCTGGGCGGCGGCAAGGATGCTTTGGGCCGGCCGCGCAAGCGCGCGTTCGGCGCCTGGATGTGGCCGGTGTTTCGTTTGCTGGCGAAGATGCGCAGCTTGCGCGGAACGGCATTCGATCTGTTTGCCAACAGTCCCGACCGTCACCTCGAACGCGACCTGATCGCCGGCTATGAGAAGGACGTCGCGCATGTGCTCGGTGTGCTGTCGCCGCTGACGCTGGATACCGCGATTGAACTGCTGTCGCTGCCGGATCGCATCCGCGGCTATGGACCGGTGAAGGAAAAAGCGGTGCAGGATGCCAAGGCGCGCTACGCGCAGTTAGCCGCCGATCTCGTCAACCCGCCGCCCGCGCCGCGACAAATCGCAGCGGAGTAGCTGTCCGGTGTGCCCCGGATGCTGCGCGGCGCGCCGCTCTTGCGGCGTGGTGCGCTGCTGATCCGGGGCCCATAATTTAGGAGCGTGACAATGGGTCCCGGCTCTGCGGAGCAGCGTGAAGAACGCTGCGCCGCGTCCGGGACACGCCATGCGCTATTGGGCATTCCGTGTCACGGGATTGCCCCGCTACTTAAGCGCGGCTCGGCGCTTGCCAAGGCCACGCTGACAGGCCACAAAAACCGCTGGGACCAAGAAACGCCAGCGGAGAACGACTTGAGTATCAAGGGTAAGGCCTACCTCGCCGGGATTTACGAGCATCCGACCCGGCATGCACCCGATAAATCCACCGCACAGCTTCATGCCGAAGTCGCCAAGGGCGCGCTGGAAGACGCCGGCCTGACCAAGGCCGATATCGACGGCTATTTCTGCGCTGGCGACGCGCCCGGCGGCGTGATGGCGATGGCCGATTATCTGGGCCTGAAAGTCCGTCATTTCGATTCCACCGACACCGGCGGCTGCTCCTATCTGGTCCATCTCGGCCATGCCGCCGAGGCGATCGCCGCCGGCAAATGCTCGATCGCGCTGATCACGCTGGCTGGAAAACCGCGCACCGGTGCCATGCCGCCGCGCGCGACCGGCGCCGAGGTCGATTTCGAGGCGGCCTACAACGCCACCACGCACAACATTTACGGCATGTGCGCTATGCGCCACATGCATGAGTTCGGCACCACCAGCGAGCAGCTGGCCTGGATCAAGGTCGCGGCATCCCATCACGCGCAATACAACGAGCACGCGATGCTGCGCGAGGTCGTCACCGTCGAGGACGTGCTCAACTCGCCACGGAGGAGATCGCGCGCAGCCTGAAGAAGCCGCTGGTGCGGATGATCGGACACGGCGAGGCGCTGAAGGGACCGCGCGGCGGCAAGGATCTCAACCTGACCTATTCCGCCGGCGTCTGGTCGGGGCCTCGGGCGTTCAAAGAGGCCGGCGTGACACCGAAGGATATCAAATACGCCTCGATCTACGACAGCTTCACCATCACTGTGCTGATGCAGATCGAGGACCTGGGTTTCTGCAAAAAAGGCGAGGGCGGCAAGTTCGTCGCTGACGGCAACCTGATTTCCGGAGTCGGCAAGCTGCCGTTCAATACCGACGGCGGCGGGCTCTGCAGCAACCATCCCGTCAACCGCGGCGGCATGACCAAGATCATCGAAGCGGTGCGCCAGCTGCGCGGCGAAGCGCATCCGAAGGTGCAGGTGCCGAACTGCGATCTCGCACTGGCCCATGGCACCGGCGGCCTGCTCGGCGTTCGCCACGCCGCCTCGACCTGCATTCTGGAGCGCGTGTAATGGCCGATAAACCGAAATACCCGACACCACAGGGCAATCCCGAGACCAAACCGTTCTGGGACGCCGCCGCCCAGGGCAAGTTCCTGATCAAGCGTTGCACCGCCTGCGGCGAGCCGCATTACTTTCCGCGCACGCTGTGCCCGTTCTGCTTCTCCGACAAGACGGTGTGGGAAGAAAGCTCGGGCGAGGGCGAGATCTATACCTTCAGCCTGATGCGCAAATCAGCGACCGGGCCTTACGCGATCGGTTACGTCACGCTGAAGGGAGGTCCCTCGCTGCTGACCAATTTCGTCGACTGCGACATGGACAGTCTGAAGATCGGCCAGAAGGTGAAAGTGGTGTTCAAGCCAACCGACGGCGCACCGCTGCCGTTCTTTACGCCGGTGTGAGGTCGAAGTTGCGCCTGAACGTTGCAACGCAAATGACAGTCATCCCGGCGAAAGCGGGGATCCAGTAAACGCTGACGCCGGTGATTACTGGATGCCCGCCTTCGCGGGCATGACAACGAAAAAGATCCGGAGGAAACATCGCAAATGCCGATCAAGTACGACGAACTGATGGCGCTGAAGAATCTCGGCCAGAAATACGCCTACAGCGATCGCGAGGTGATGCTGTACGCCTATGGCATCGGGATGGGCGCCGATCCCATGGAGGAGAAGGAGCTCGCTTTCGTCAACGAGGCCGTCGCCACGTCGCGCGCCCTGAAGGTGGTGCCGACATTTGCCTCGGTGGCGGCGTGGGGAGCCGGACCCGGCGAAATGAATCTCAATCGGCTGATGGTGGTGGATGGCGAGCGTGACATCACCTTCCACAAGCCGCTGGCGGTGGCCGCCCACATCACCGCCGATTCCAGCGTTCTCAACGTTTTCGACAAGGGCAAGGACAAGGGCGCCGTGATCCGGCACAAGACGGTGCTGAAAGACGAGAAGGGCGAGCTGCTGGCGACCTTGGTCTCGTCGCGTTTTGCGCGCGGCGACGGCGGTTTCGGCGGGTCCTCCGAAGGCCAGCCCGAGCCGCACAAGGTGCCGACCCGCAGCCCCGACCGATCCATCGATATCCCGACGCGCCCGGACCAGGCGCTGGTTTATCGGCTCTGCGGCGATCGCAATCCGCTGCACTCCGATCCCGAAACTGCCAAGCGCGCCGGCTTCCCGAAGCCGATTCTGCACGGCATGTGCACCTACGGCATCACCTGCCGCGGCATTCTTCAGACCTATGCCGACTACGATGCCTCGGCCTTCCGGCAGCACGTCGCGCGGTTCTCGTCGCCGGTCTATCCCGGCGAGACCGTGACGATGGATCTGTGGAAGGACGGCAATGTGATTTCATTCGAGGCCAGGGTGAAGGCGCGCAACGTCGCCGTCATCAAGAGCGGCAAGACGGTGCTGGGGTGATTTGTCCGTCATTCCGGGGCGCGCGCCAGCGCGAACCCGGAATCTCGAGATTCCGGGTTCAGCCCTGCGGGCTGCCCCGGAATGACGGTAACTAACAGGGAGCAAAACATCATGGGATTACTCGACGGCAAGGTTGCGCTGATCACCGGGGCGGGCGGCGGGCTCGGTGAGGCCTATGCAAAGCTGTTCGCGCGCGAGGGCGCCGCTGTCGTGGTCAACGACCTCGGCGGGCCCCGTGACGGCAGCGGTGGCGACACCTCGATGGCGCGGAAAGTTGTCGATGCGATCAAGGCCGAGGGAGGCCGCGCGGTCGCCAATGGCGCGGATATTTCCACCATGGCGGGCGGGCAGTCAGTGTTCGACGACGCCATCAAACATTTCGGCCGCGCCGACATCCTCGTCAACAACGCCGGCATCCTGCTCGACCAGACCTTTGCCAAGGCGACCGAAGCGGCATGGGACAAGGTCTTGAAGGTGCATCTGAAGGGCACGTTCTGCGTCACCCAGCCGGTGTTCCGCTGGATGCGGGAGAACGGCGGCGGCGTCATCGTCAATACCTCGTCGACCTCGGGCCTGATCGGCAATTTCGGCCAGACCAATTACGGCGCCGCCAAGGGCGGCATCTGGGGCCTGTCGAACGTGCTGGCGGTCGAGGGCCGCAAATACAACATCCGGATCTGGACGCTGGCGCCGGGCGCGCTGACCCGCATGACCGCGGATCTGCCGCGCTATATCGAGAACCCAAAGTTGGCCCTCGGGCCAGACGGAATTGCCCCGGCCGTGCTATACATGGTCAGCGAATTGTCCGGCGACCAGACCGGCAAGGTTCTCGGCGTTTCCGGACCGCGGGGCGTGCGCGAGATGCGGATGATGGAAAAGCCGGGCTGGAAGCCGCCGGGTGAAAACTGGAAGGCCCAGGATGTCGTCGAGCACGCCAACGAGATTTTCTTCTCCGAGGAAGAAATCAAGATGGGCGCGCGGCGGTTCTGACACGCTGTCATTCCGGGGCGCCTCAGTCTAGAACGTCATTCCGGGGCACGCGAAGCGTGAACCCGGAATCTCGAGATTCCCCGATGTGCAATCGCACATCTGAGGTCTGGTCCTGCGGACTATCCCGGAATGACGGCAAACAAAGTCGAGAGGCACCAATGACAAAACTCACCCACAAGGCCGCAGGCACCTTCGCGATCGCGCCGACGCCGTTCCACGACGACGGCCGCATCGACGACAAATCGATTGATCGGCTGACCGACTTCTACTGCGAAGTCGGGTGCGATGGCGTGACCGTGCTGGGCATTCTCGGCGAAGCTCCGAAGCTGGAAGGCTCGGAGGCCGAGGAAGTTGCAAAGCGCTTCGTGAAGCGCGCGAAGAACATGCAGATCATCGTCGGCGTCTCGGCGCCGGGGTTCGCCGCGATGCGCTCGCTGGCGCGCGCCTCGATGGATGCGGGTGCTGCCGGGGTGATGATCGCGCCGCCGCCGCATCTGCGCACCGACGATCAGGTCACCGGTTACTTCAAGCAGGCGGTTGAAGCGATCGGCGACGACATTCCCTGGGTCTTGCAGGATTATCCGCTGACGCTGACGGTGGTCATGACGCCTGCGGTGATCCGGAAGATCGTGATGGACAGCCCGTCCTGCGTGATGCTCAAGCACGAGGACTGGCCGGGGCTGGAAAAGATCTCCACCTTGCGCTCCTTCCAGAAGGACGGCTCGCTGCGGCCGTTGTCCATTCTCTGCGGCAATGGCGGGCTGTTTCTCGATTTCGAGATGGAGCGCGGCGCCGACGGCGCGATGACGGGCTATGCTTTCCCTGAACTGCTGATCGATGTGGTGCGACTGTCGAAGGAGGGCAAGCGCGACGCCATGCATGATCTGTTCGACGCGCATCTGCCGCTGATCCGCTACGAGCAGCAGCCGGGCGCCGGGCTCGCGGTGCGCAAATACGTGCTGCAGAAGCGCGGCATCATTGCTTCCTCCGCGCAGCGCAAGCCCGGCGCCGGCATCACCGCGGCCGCGAAAGCGGAAGTGGATTACCTGCTCTCGCGGGTGGCCCGGGTCGACCGCAGAGCCAATCTGCAGCCGCAGTCGAGCGCGGCGGGCTAGTCCCATGGCCGAGATCGTCGCCCCGCGTCCCGCGTCGACCGTCCTCCTGCTGCGCGACTGCAATGCGAGAAGCGTTGACGGCAACAGCCGCAACGTCGACGGCAAGAGCCACGACGAGATCGAAGTCTTCATGATGGTCCGCCATTATGAAATCGACTTCAACTCCGGCGCGCTGGTGTTCCCAGGCGGCAGCGTCGACAAGGGCGATCGCGAGATCATCGAGAGCGGCGACCTTTTGGTCGGCGGCGAGGGCCTCGATACTAGCGCCCTGAGTTTCCGGATCGCGGCGATCCGCGAAACTTTCGAGGAAAGCGGCATTCTCCTGGCGCGGAGCAAGGGCTCGGGCGCATTGATCGATGCCGGACGCGCGAGCGCAATCGAAGCCGCGCATCGCAACGATTTGTGCGACGGCAAGACCTCCTTCCTGAAGGTGCTCTCCGACAACGGCGTGTTGCTGGCGCTCGACGAGCTCATTCCCTACGCGCATTGGATCACGCCGGAGGGGATGCCAAAACGCTTCGACACCTGGTTTTTCTTCGCCGCAGCGCCGCCAGACCAGCTCGGCGCCCATGACGGCA
>WNGK01005297.1_pt1 | contig 14976 bp, 12 predicted proteins | sample 5400601 | NCBI WGS metagenome assembly WNGK01 (sample SAMN13153376, study PRJNA577476) | soil metagenome | isolation source: 60 cm soil or saprolite under Garry oak tree replicate 1 | place: USA:California | collected 2016-06-15 | reverse complement strand
TCCCCCTGTGCTTCGCATAGCGAAGTATCCGGGAGACTGGGAACGAGGAAATTTGACCAAATGCGAATCAAAATTTGCTTCTCCCCAATCAAGCCCCTCCAAATCCTGCAACGACCTGTCTCGTACGGCTCCTTGTTCCGAATCTCTGCTCATATAAGCGGCTGGCCAACGGCGCTGTGAAAATAATAAGCGCAAAGCGCATTTTGGCATTCGCTTGGTCAATGGGTTGCCCGGAATGGTGGCCTTCATGATGCTCGTCCCTGGATCCGGCCAGCGTTGGAAAACCGCGTTCAAAACTCCTATGATTGCATCGGGAGGTACCGCTAATGAACTCCATGGTTGATTCATTGTTTGACCAGTATGACCGCGGTCGGATGACGCGTCGGCATCTTGTCCAAGCGTTGGCGGCACTTGTATTGCCGACGCCTACCCTGGCGCAGGACGGCGCCCGGACTTCCGGTCCAATCGTTCGCGGCTTGTCCGTCAACCACGTAGCGCTCACGGTCAGCGATGTTCCACGTTCCTTCGCGTTTTATGAACGACTTTTCGGGGTCACAAAAGGCTGGCCGGCCACGGACGCCGGTACGGGTATCCATATGGACTTGCCTGACGGGTACATCAGCATCGATTCAGTGGCCGGACAGAAGGGCGTGATCACACATTTCGCAGTGGCAGTCGACCATATGGATCGGGTCGCTGCCAAACGCCTCGCTGACAAAATCAACAGCGAGTTGCCGGACGCCAAAGCGAGAGATGCGTATCAGGCCAATACAGGCGGCTCGACGGTCAATCTCAGGGATCCCGACGGCTTCTTCGTGCAAATCTCGTCGAAGGACGGGCGCTAATCGACGATCCGGAGATTGGTCGGGGGCAACGGCAGTGTGTCGCCCAGCGGCGGCGCGAACGGTGTACTAGAAGTGCGTGACTACTGGAATCGCTGGATTGCAATCCCATTCTCGGGATGGCCAGGATCGCCGAGGATACGCCGAATTGTCTTCGACGGACCCGGCTCAACGGGCCCGAGCAGGCCCCTGCCGCAGGAACTCGTGGACCTTGAGCATCTTGATTCCCTCGTATTTGATTCTCTATACACATGAGTGTCACGGCAGACCCAGCGTACCGTTTGAAGATGTTGCGAGGATCCTGAAGAAGGCGAAAGCTTGGGACGCGAAGGGAAACACTAGTACACTGTAACGGTAGATTCGGTAGTATCAAAGTTTGAAGACGCAGGCTTTATGCCTGGGAAGTATACGCATTTAATCTTGCTGTTCGTTCAAACTCCAAAACAATTTCTCTTGAACGAACCACCCCGTCTGCGCCCGCTAAGGTGGCTTCGCGACATTTTTTTATGGGCGCAGCCACCCCTCCTTTGCCAAGGAGGGGACTTGGCTTTCAACCCCACGTTCGCCAACAACGAAATGCGTATACTTCGCAGGCTTTATGCCCGCGCTGGGTGCTACCGAATCGACTGTTACAGTGCACTAGTACGTGGTTGTCGAGGAAGATCGGCTTCACTCGTGACGAAGACACTGGAATATTCGCTAATTCACGAAATGGACGACATCCCCCTCGTACTTGATCACAAAGTCAGCGCCCCAGAAGAACTATTGATACTGCTAAATCACGCCGAGGGACACCGCTTACCGAAAGATGTGCTGTTTAAGCAGGCAAAGAACAGCACAAGCACGGGATTGGCCACCGCACTGTCGAGGCTTCTTAAGAGCAATGAAATTCGGTCTGTCGAGAACGGCGACATCGCCCTCACGCCGAAGGGCCAGAAGCGGCTCATTGAGGAGATCAACCCCGCGCTGACGAAGCGACTACGCGGGTGAATTCCATTCGTTCCACGCTCATCTTCTAACACCCTCATCTCATCGCTTGACCGAAGCCCCGCGACCCCGTACGACAGATGCAACACCTCACACCTGCTACAGGCTCCATGACCATCCGCTTTGACACCGAACGATTCTCTTCCGCCCTCGATTCCGTTCGCGCATCCAGGAACACTTCAAAACTCGCGCTTGCTCGCCTTTTTTGTTGCCCTTGCGCTTCATCCGATTCTTCACTCCGAACCGGATTTCTTGTTCTTGTTCTCGTCAGCACGAAGGCGCCCTAGTCACACCTCGCGTCGTCACTTTGCGCCGATCACCGCGATGCCCTGCACCTCCACCATGAGCCCGGGTACCGCAAGGCCGGTGACGGTGATGAGCGCGCTGGCGGGAAAGCACTCTTTGAAGATCTCTTTGCGGATCGCCACGAACCGGTCGCCAAGCCGCGTGTCTGTGATGAACACTGTCATCGTCACCATGTCTTTGAGGCTTCCCCCTTGGGCCTTCAACGTCTTGTCTAGCGACGCAAAGACATCGCGCACTTGAGCGTCAAAGTCGGCAACCGGAGGCAGCGACGCCGTCTGGCCACCAAGCCAGATGGTCTTTCCACCTTCCGTGATCACGGCGCGCGAGAACGCGCGTTCCTGTGCCCGTGCATCTGGGGCGTAACACTGCTTACTGGCGTCGAGCGGCGCTGCCCACGCGGCAATGCACAATCCTGCTGTAATTCCTATGTAACGCCTCACGTGTCCTGTCGACATGAATCCCTCCTTTTCACGAAGCTGCGGGTCTATCCAGGCTTGACTTTCGGTGGGTCCCGACTCGCCCTCCTCAGGAAGGATAAACTCTTTCTTCGTGACTTTTTTGGCTTTTGCGAACAAGAATCCTGAAAAATGCTCGATCACATTCATGTACACCGGGCGAACGGTCGCCGCCTAGCGATCACAGTGAGGTCACGGACGAGGGATTCTAGAAAAGAGGCCGCAAGCGTCAATTCCCGAAGGGAGGATGTGTGAAACGTATTATCGTTTTCGTAGCGTCGGTTTCGCTGATTTCTCTTTTTACCTGCGTCACCGTGTGGGCGCAGGCGACGGCAGAGATCAGCGGCTCCGTAAAAGATCAGAGCAGCGCCGTGCTGCCCGGCGTGGAAATCGCCGTCACTCAAACGGACACCGGAATCTCGCGGACGGCCGTCAGCAATGAAACTGGATCCTACGTTCTGCCGAACCTGGCGCCTGGTCCTTATCGACTGGAGGCCGCATTGCCAGGATTCCGGACCTATGTGCGGACCGGCATCGTGCTGCAGGTCAATACCAGTCCGGTTATCAATGTGGTTCTGGAAGTGGGCCAGGTGAGTGAACAGATCGAAGTTCAAGCGAACGCGGCTCTCGTAGACACGCGGAATTCGACTGTCGGTTCGGTGATCGAAAACGAACGGGTACTGGAACTGCCGCTCAACGGACGCAACGTGACCGATTTGATCGTACTCGCCGGCGGAGCCGTCGATCAGAGCGCCGGCTCTCAGTCGATCAATGTTATGGCTATCGGCGGGGCGGCTGGGACGTCGCCGGTCCTCTCCATTGCTGGCGGCGCCAGTTGGGGCGCGGGGTACAGTCTGGACGGTGCCAATCACGTGAATTACATGACTGGAACGACAATGAACATGCCCTTTCCAGATGCGATGCAGGAGTTCAAGGTCGAAACCAGCGGCGTGAACGCCCAGCACGGAAATTCGTCAGCAATATCTGCCGTGACGAAGTCCGGAACCAACCAGTTTCACGGCAATCTGTTTGAGTTTGTGCGCAACGATCTGTTCAACGCCCGGTATTATTTCGCGACGCAGCACGGCACCTACAAACGCAATCAGTTTGGTGGAACAGCGGGCGGCGCGATCGTGCAAAACAAGCTGTTTTTCTTCGCCGGGTATCAAGGGACGACGATCCGGCAGGATCCAAACGACACCAGAACCTTTATCCCCACGGCAGCGATGTTGGCCGGAGACTGGACGGCATTCGCTTCACCGGCGTGCAATTTGGGTCGGCAGATTACTTTGAGGTCTCCGTTCCTCAACAACCGGATTGATCCGGGGCTCTACAGCAAACCGGCGCTATATGTTGTCAATTATCGAGGTGCAAAGCCGTTCCCGACGACGGACGATCCCTGTGGCCAAATTACGTACGGCACTCGAACGGCGGAGGATGATGGAAGCTACGTCGGCAAGATTGATTATCAAAAAAGTGTCAAACATTCCTTGTTCGGACGTGTTCTACTGACGAGCGCAGTGGTACCCAATCCTTGGGACGCCATTACGAACCTGCTTCAGGATACTGTTTATAGGACCGGCCTGGCGAGCTCTTACACGTTCGGTTCGACCTATCTGGTCAGCACCAACCTGGTTCAGGCGTTTCGTTTGTCGGTCAACCGCACCGCCAATCATTATTCCAACGTGAAGCCGGGCCAGCTTTTCAATTGGTGCGATGCCGGCGTCAAGATCTACTGCGCGCCGGAAATTACCAGGCCCATTGTGAACACGATCACCGGCGCCTTTTCATTGACCAGCGGATTTCTGACCGGCCACCGGTATGTCGGAACGATGTACAGCATGGACGATGATGTGAGCCTGCTTCGGGGAGCCCACCAGATGTCCTTCGGCGTCAGCGTGGAGCACGGCCGGCAAAACAATCTCGCTCCTTATGTCAGCGCTCATCAATTCCAGTTCAACGGTTCGGCAACCGGTTTGGGACTGGCGGATTTCATGTTGGGGAAACCCAGCCAATTGATCACTGGTAGAACCAATCCGCATCACGTGAAGGGGTTTACAGTTGGGTTGTACGCGGTGGACACATGGAAGGTGTTGCCGAAGCTCACGCTGAACTATGGTCTGCGCTGGCAGCCCTCAATACCACAAAATGTGGAGGACGTTTACAATTTCGATTACGCCAGGTTTCAACAAGGTATCAAGAGCAACGTTTTCCTGAATGCGCCTGCCGGCCTTTACTACCGTGGCGATCCCGGGTTTCCCAATGACGGCATCAACGCCCGGTGGCTGCAGTTCGGACCGCACATGGGGCTGGCCTGGGATGTGAGCGGGAATGGCCGCACGTCGGTTCGAGCATCTTATGGGCTCAGCTATGTGCCTGTCCCCGGCGACTTCCGAGAACGCTATTCAGGCACAGGACCATGGGGAGGCCGAGTCACACTGACCAGTCCCGTGGGCGGTTTGGAGAATCCATATCTGGGCGTTCCCGGTGGGGATATCTTCCCGTACTCGTTGGATAAAAATGCGCCATATGCACCCTACGGCTGGATTTATAGCCAGCCCTACGATATGCCGACACCCTACCAACAATCATGGAACCTCAGCATTCAACGTCAGATTGGGAAGGATTGGCTCGTGTCCACGAGCTATCTGGGAAGCAACATGATTCACCTATGGGGTAATCAGTCCCTCAATCCTGCCAACTACATTCCGGGCGGTCCTTGCACCATTAACGGTGTGAGCTATAACCCCTGCTCTTCGCTCGGCAACACCGACGCGCGCCGCGTGTTCGGTTTTCAGAGGCCTGCAGACGCCGCGAAGATCGGATACGTTGCGATGGCGGATTTCGGCGGTATTCAAGAATATAACGGCCTGTTGCTTTCGGTAGAGCGCCGGGCTGCGAAGGGTGTAACCGTCAGCAGCAACTACACCTGGTCGCATTGCATCGGTCCCTATGTGACGCTCTATGACGCGCGGGCCCTTTGGCCGTACGAGACCTATACCAATCTCAATGACCGGGATGCGGATCGCGGCAATTGCGATTCCGACCGGCGGCACATTTTCAACCTGACGACCGTAGCCGAAACGCCGCAGTTTTCCAACAAGACGATACGTGTTATGGCGACCGGGTGGAGGCTGTCGGCAATCTACAGAGTCTCATCCGGGTGGCCTCTGAATGGCGGTGCCGCCGGGGGCGGCGGCAGCGGTATCGAAGCCGGCTCGGATCGAGCGCTCACCGGCATTAATCACCAACGGGCGAATCAGATCACCGGCAATCCGTATGGCGATCGGTCCGGACGCCCGCTGACACTATATCTCAACCCAGCAGCTTTCGCTCTGCCGGATATGGGTACGACCGGTAATATCGGCCGCAACAGTATTCAAGGTCCGGGAACCTGGTCTTTCGACGTGGGCCTATCGCGAGCCTTCCGTGTCAAGGAAAGCCAAAGATTGGAACTTCGCGCCGAGGCTTACAACGTCTTGAATAGTTTCCGGCCGGGTTGTCCTTCAGGTACGACCGGCACAGGTGGCGGTTGTCCGCTGGGTGGTGTGAATGCGATCGTCAGCAGCAACGTCTTCGGCCAAATCCGCAATTCCCTGGATCCGCGGATTATGCAGTTCGCCTTGAAGTACCTGTTTTGAGCAATTTCGGATGAAAGGGATTTTTGTGCACCGTTATCGATGATACACGGCGCTTCCTTCCGATCAAGCGCCCTGAAGCGTTGAAGTTTACTGATATACTCCTGCGCCGGAGTATCCGCCCGTTGCTTCCAGCGCAGGATTTCGAGGCCGCGGCATTCAGACGGCGATTCCCATTGCATCGATCCGTGTGGTTCCGCCTGGCACAATCGCGATCTTCTCATGCAAGAGGACATTGCCGGCAGCATCACGCAATTCGATTTCATGGTTGCCAGGTCTCAAGTCGAATGTCTTGAGTTTTCGAACAACACCCAGGTAGCCGCCGTCGACGTAAACCGTGGCGTTTTTGCTCTTGGTGTCGATCTTCACCTCACCAGTTAACCGAGCCGGAGCAACCAGCACGGTTCCAGGCCAGGGATAGCGCGGCCCGAAATAGCCGCCGTAGTAGCCGTAATAGCCGAAGGACGGCCGTACGATCACTCGCGGATACGCCCCCAGCGAAGGGGTCAGGGCCAGAAGTCCGGAAAGAGTCAACCCTACGATTGTCAGTTTGCGAGTCATATGAACCTCCTTTGTTGATTCACACCTTTTTTGACAGTCCGTCAGTGAAGGGTCGATGAAATGGAGATTAATTGGGCTTAACTTCATAATGATTGAGCCCGTCTTCGAAAAAATCCGTCTATTGCATAGAATGCTGACTTATGCGCATCCTTGTTGTGGAAGACGAAAAAGCAATTGCCAGCTTCATCGCCAAGGGTTTTGAACAGGAAGGCCATGCGGCGGATGTGGTCCATGACGGCGAGGCGGGAGCATACCAGGCGATCAACTTCGACTACGACATTGTCGTCCTCGATGTGATGCTGCCAAAGCGATCCGGCTTCGATGTGGTCAGCGAGGTTCGAAGGAAGAAACCCAGACTTCCGGTCATCATGCTGACTGCGAAAGGAGACGTTGATTCCCGGATCACCGGGTTGGATAAAGGCGCCGATGACTACATGGTCAAACCATTTGCTTTTACCGAGTTGTCCGCCAGAGTCCGAGCGCTTTTACGCCGAGGCATGCAGGAGAATACGAAACTGGTCGTTGCGGATCTTGAAATGGATACGGCAACGAGAATCGTCAAGCGCGGCGAAAAGCGAATCGATTTGAAAGTCAAGGAATACGCTCTGCTTGAATTTCTGATGCGTCACGCGGATCGTCCTGTAACCCGGACGATGATCACAGAGCATGTGTGGGACATCCGTCACGACAGCATCAGCAATGTTGTCGATGTCCACATCAGCTCCATCAGGAACAAGATCGACAAAGGATTCCCTACGCCCTTAATCCACACAATTCGAGGAGTCGGCTACCTGCTTGCGGACAAACTACCTTGAAGCCGCGTGGGTTGCGTTTCAAGCTAACTCTCCTTTACACGACGATATTCACTGTCTTGCTCAGCGCCTTTTTCGTTCTTGCGTATTATTTGTTGGCGAACCAACTCGAAGCGACAGCAACGGACGAACTTGTGGAACTGGCCACGGGACTGAGAGGGTATCTCCGCTTTGAAAACAACCAACCTCTGTTGGCCTTCGATGCCGACGATCCTGAGGTCGCCTTCTTTGTGCGAACTGCGACCCGCTACTACCAGATCTACGATCTCTCGACCGGTGCGGTCCTTGTGGAGTCTCCAGATGTCCAATTCCTGGGGATTGAATTCACTGCCGACGAACTGCGCTCAATGACGGAATTCCCGGTCTTTACCGATATCCAGACGGATCAAGGCAGGCTTCGCTTTTTCAACGACCGCGTCATTTCAAACGACGGGACAGCGTACCTGATGCAGGTCGGCGCATCGCTGGAACCCGTCCAGCTTGCGCTTCAGCACTTCATCCGCCTCGCTCTCTGGCTCTTGCCATTGGGTGTACTCGTCGCAGCGGCAGCCGGTTGGCTTATGACAGGGCGCACCTTGTCGCCCATCAAAAGGATAACCAGAGCCGCGCAAGACTTTGAAGTGTCTCAGCTCAACCGGCGGCTCCCCATACTTGGAACTGGCGACGAGATTGACGAACTGGCGGCCACTTTCAACCAGGCGTTCTCCCGCCTGGAAAAGGCAGTCGGGGAAATGAAGCAATTCACAGCCAGCATGGCCCACGAACTGCGTACGCCTTTGACCGCACTTCGTGGGGAGGCTGAGCTGGCGTTATTGCACGGCCAATCCATCGATGATTGCAAAAGCACACTGGCGAACCAGATCGAAGAGTTTGATAAGCTGAATAACGTCATCCATCAACTTCTCACCCTGGCCCAGGCAGAATCCGGCGAGCTGCGGATGGCGCGCGAACATATCGACCTGACGTCAATGTTGCGGGAGTTGGTTGATACCTTTTCACTCGTTGCCTCGGAAAAGCGCGTTGCTCTTGAGCTCGACTCTATTCCTGATCTGATGCTCACCGGTGATCGACAGTGGATCGTGCGCGCAATGATCAATCTCATCGACAATGCAATCAAGTACACTCCCGCCGGAGGCCGCGTCAGTGTCTCCGGCCGGCGTGAAGGCGACAAAGTCGTCGTTGAAGTTCTCGACAATGGACGTGGCATCTCGCGGGAAGCATTACCGCACATTTTTGAACGGTTTTATCGCGCAGAGCCGTCGCGCTCCAAAGATATCGAAGGCGTCGGCCTCGGACTGAGTCTGGTGAAGTGGATCGTAGACCAGAACCGGGGAATCATTAGCGTTGAAAGCCGGCCAGACCAAGGCACGCGGTTCAGCATTCTCTTTCCGGAACATTAACTACGTTTAATCCCCGCTTCATTGTCGTCTAATTCCCCAATGGTTTAATTCTCCGGTAACGAGACGCGACTAAGCGTCAACAAGGAGAAATGAAATGAAGATTCGAAAGTCGATCCTCACGACCGCCGCAGGCGTGATGTTGGCGGCCTTCAGCGGAGTGACGCTAGCGAGCGCGAATCCGCAAAAGCAGTCGAGTCCAACGATTGCAAAGCAAGCTGTGCCAAAGTCGAAGAGCAAATCCTTGACTGGCATCAGCCGGGGCACGATCACATCAATCGATAGTAATCGGCTTGTGCTATCACGTAAGAAGAAGGACAAAGCGGAGGAACTGACCTTCATGTTGAGTCCCCAGACGGAACGGAAGGGAGATCTGACGTCCGGCGCACAGGTCAGCGTTCACTACCGGACCGAGAACAACCAACTTATGGCGACAGTCATTCAAGCTAGGCCACAGAAGAGGGCGACTGCGAAGAAGCCCGTTGTTACAAAGTGAAAGAGGGGATCATGGGAAGCAGCCGCTTCCCATCCCGAACCGTTTAATAACCATACAATCGCCTGCATTTGCTCTCCGCCTTCGGTGTGAGTCGCCCAGTGCCGATTCACAGGTTGTCCTCATTCGGTCGCTCGACATCCGCCGTCTTCTTTCAGCCGCCATGAATATTAAGGCGAATTAACGCTCGTTTCACCCGGGGCTCATTTAGCCCCTTGTCCAATGATGTGGTGAACGAAATGACACTGACTTTCCAAACCGAAAAGGAGACAAACATGAACGCATATCGCAAACTGACGTTAGCTGCACTCGCCGCCACCGCGTTGGCTGTGCTCACTCCAAACGCCCGGGCTCAGATGCTGGAAGAAAGAGAGCGAGTGACATTCTCTGGACCGGTCGAAGTGCCAGGCAAGGTCTTGCCTGCCGGAACCTATATTTTTGAGGCACTGGAGAATGGGCATCTGACGCGAATTTTGAGTGCTGATGAACAGCATGTCTACGCAACTCTATTCACGGTTCCAGACGAACGCAGAGAACCCGTGGAAAAGGCGACCATCGTCCTCGGTGAGAGCCCGAAAGGCAGCCCAGAAAGGGTTGAAGCGTGGTTCTTTCCGGGTGATTCCACTGGCAATGAGTTCATCTATCAGAAGGCTCGTTCGAGCAAGGATCTCGCCTCAATCACGGGCGCATTCATGAGAGACACCGGCCGCGCCGCGGCAGACACGGCCAAAGGTATCGAAATCTCTTCCAAGTTCGTGGGTGTCCACACTGAGCATGTTGCTGTGAATTCGGGCGTCGCCATCGCCCATGCCCTAAAGTATCTGGTCTCCTGATAAAGCAGGTCAGACATGCGCGAGATCTTTCGGTGGCCTGAGCTCCTGTTCAGGCCACCTCAGGTCACGTGATTATTTCGCGGGGACTCATAACCCAAAGGTCAGAGGTTCAAATCCTTCCTCCGCAATTTCAGAGATCCTGATCTCGCCGGACAATTTGCAGCAAACGAGGAAAACAGAATGAGCCGGAATTCCCCTCCTTGGCGAAGGAGGGGAGTTTTCGCTTCGTATAGGTTCATCCTGAATTCCTCGACCTCAGGATCTCTGAATTTCGTAAAACAAGAGAAGGTCACCCGAAAAGGTGGCCCTTTTTTGCTATCTTTGCGGTCCACGTCCGCACACTCTGGTAAACATATCGATCGGTGGAGGGCCGCGCCAATTCGAAATCCGATTGTCAGGGAATGACGATCACTGGGGCTGTTGCAAACACGGTTCCGCCGGGATTGTCATACCTTAAAGCCACGCCGCTGACGGGGCCGCTAGCGCTCACGATTTCGAGTGTTCCCTCGAATTCATCGAAGCCCGTCGGGAACATTTCGGTGAAGTACTGCGCCACGTGCGCAAGTGGCGCAAGAGTTTTCACGACTGACGCGACGATTTGTCCTGAAGTGTCGCGCAGATTGAGCGTCACGTTCACGTTCGAGTTGCCACGGCCAGTTCAGTGAAGAACCACTCATCGTAGGCCCTTCCTCCCACCCCGAAGCGGTCGAATCCTTCACCCGAACGAGACGGCTGGTCCCCATGTCCGTGATCAAAATATAATTGTCGGAAAGATCAAAGCCGGAAGAGGCGGAAGAAACCGAAAGGACATTTGTGGTTTTCTGCGAACCGGTTCCACGACCAGCTAGAGCAACAATCGACAAAATCGAAGCGATGAATAGCCTGTGCGCCAATTTGGTGAAGTCCATAGCGCACAAGTAGACGGCCAAGGCCAAATTGCGTCAATGTCAAATACCAGAGCACAGGGAAAAGAAGGTGCGAACGGAAGTGATTGGGTGTATGCTCGCCGCAATCGAAGTATCCCAAACTGTCCTCAACGAAAATGATGTGCGCTGAACATTCGCAGTGGAGGGACGCATGAAATTGCGTGTCAATGCGAGAGTACGTGTATTGGTGGTGGCGGGCGCCCTGGCGGCTTCGTTGACTTGGGTCAACGCGCAGCAGAGAGGCGGCGCCACGGTCGCGATCGATGGCGATGACATCGGCGGAGTCGTCGCGAGCGCGAAGGGCCCAGAAGCTGGCGTGTGGGTGATCGCAGAAACCACGGACCTGCCGGCGAAGTTCGCCAAGATGGTCGTCACCGACGATCAGGGGCACTACGTCCTGCCCGATCTGCCGCGAGCGAACTACGAAGTGTTCGTGCGGGGGTACGGGTTGGTCGATTCGGCCCGCGTCCCTGCCAAGCCCGGGCAGCACCTGGATCTGAAAGCGGTCGTCGCGCCGGACGGACGCGCCGCCGCGCAGGTCTATCCGGCAAATTACTGGCTGAGCCTGCTGGAGATCCCCAAAGGCGAACATTCCGCCAAGGACGTGGCTCTCGAAACCAAGGCGTGCTTCTCATGCCATCAAGTGGGCACCCGTGCGACTCGTGAATTGTCGAAGGAGTTTGGCTCATTTGCCTCGACTCTCGAAGCCTGGGATCACCGCATGGTGATGGGGCCCAACGGGGCAAACATGGGCACTGTCTTCAAGCGTCTCGGGGCGCAGCGCAAGGCGTTCGCCGATTGGAGCGATCGGATCGCCGCGGGCGCCTATCCCGAAGCGCCGCCGCGTCCCGCCGGTCTCGAGCGCAACTTCGTGATCTCGATGTGGGACTGGGCCCTGCCGACCAGCAGACGGAGCGATGCGGGTGGCACGGACGAGCGGTCTCCAACGCTGAACGCGAACGGGCTGATCTACGGCGCCATCCAGTCTTCCGACATTCTTGCGGTGCTCGATCCGCGGGAGAACAAGACGACGGAGATCAAGATTCCGTCGAGCGGCCCTGTGCTCGATGCCAACACTCCGCGCTCTCCGGTGTGGGGCGACGAGAAGATCTGGCAACGGCAAGCCGACCCCCGCAGCGTGGCGATGGACGGCAAAGGACGCGTGTGGGTCACGGCACGAACTCGCGCTCCACAGCAACAGCCGGCGTTCTGCAAGGACGGGTCGACGAACAAGTTCGCTAAGTACTTCCCGATGGCGGGTCCGAGCGCAAGGCAGATCGAATTGTATGACCCGAATACAAAGCAGTTCACGTCGATCGACAGCTGCTTTGCCGCAGACCATAACCAATTCGACGAACACGACACGCTCGTCTTCGGCCAGGACAATGCCGTCGGCTGGATCGACACGCTGAAGTTCGACAAGACCCACGACGACGCCGCCGCGCAGGGATGGTGCCCGGGCGTCGTGGACACCAACGGCGACGGCAAGATCTCCACCGACTGGACAGAGCCCAATCAGGCGGTCGATCCCAGGAAGGACCACCGGATCGAATTCGGATGTTACTCGATTGGCATCAGCCCGACCGATGGGAGCATATGGTGCTCGGGTATTGGTCACGACGATACGACGCTTGTGCGTCTCGAGCGCGGGGCCAACCCGCCGCAGACATGCAAGGCCGAGGTCTATGAACCGCCGCCATCGAAGATACCGTTGCCATATTCGGGAGGCGTGGCCATAGACAGCAACGGCGTAGTCTGGCAGAACTGGCGGGGCGTCCATGAGGTTCTGAGCTTCGACCGCCGCAAGTGCAAGGTGCTGAACGGACCGACTGCCACCGGTCAGCAGTGCCCCGAGGGGTGGACCGCATACACCAAGCCCGGACCCACGTTCAAGGGGGAGCCGGATCTCAGCACGGACATGCTGTATCTGACCAACGTGGATCACCACGACACGCTCGGTCTCGGGAAGGACGTCTTGGTGGCCGGCGACGTCAACGCGGATTCATTCTTCGTCTTGATGCCGCAAAACGGCCAGATGAAGACATTGACCTTACGCGTACCTTACCCTCTGGGATTCGCCGCTCGTCATGCGGCCGGACGGATCGACGACCCGAATGCCGGCTGGAAGGGCCGCGGGCTCTGGTCCAGCTACTCGATGTATACGCCCTGGCACCAGGAAGGCGGCAAGGGGACACGGCCAAAGATTGTGAAGTTCCAGGCCCGGCCCAATCCTCTCGCGAAATAGGGCGGGCTTGCTCACAGACGGATGGCGAATTGGTTTGAGGCTTATAAGGAGGTTTTCAATGAGAAATCGTGTTCTCACTTCAATGGCTGCGCTGATGCTCGCGATTGTACCCGCCGCCGGCCAGGCGACGAAAGCAGCGCCGAAGGCGAAGACCGCGGCTGCGGTGAAGGGAACGTGGACTCTGCCACGTACGCCCGACGGCCAGCCCGACCTTCAGGGAGTATGGACCAACAACAGCGTTACACCGTTGCAGCGCCCCAAGGAGCTCGCCGGGAAAGAATACTATACGGAAGCGGAATTGGCGGAGGTTCAAAAGCGGCAACTCCAGCGCCTGGCTGTGAATGAAGTTGAGGGTGAGCCGCCTGCTAACCATTCAGGCGTACCAGGCGCAGCCCCGGAGTATGTGCATTACGATCACGCCCAGTTCGGGCTGGACTGGCTTCAGTCCAAGGTTGCCTGGAACCGGCGAACCTCGCTGATTGTGGGGCCGGAGGGAACCATTCCTCCCTTGACGCCGGAAGCCCGACAGAGACTCGCCGAGAGGGCCGCTAAGGAAAAGGGACATGAATTCGACGGCCCGGAGAACCGGCCGTTGGGCTCGCGTTGTCTGGTTCGGGAGAACGCGGGACCGCCCCTGCTTCCCACCCGCTACAACAGCAATCTGCAGATCGTACAGGCTCCCGGATACGTCGCCATTGAAGCCGAGGAGATCCACGATGTCCGCATCGTTCGCTTGGACGGGCGTCCGCATCTGCCCAAGAACATCCGCCAGTGGATGGGCGACTCGGTCGGCCATTGGGAGGGTAATACGCTGGTGGTCGACACCACCAATTTCACAGATCGGAATCCTTTCCCGGGAGCCCAGAACCTGCACGTGATTGAACGCATCACGCGCGCCGACGAAGACACGATTCTCTACCAATTCAGAGTGGAAGATCCGGGGATGTGGACCAGGCCTTGGTCGGGAGAAGTGCCCGTCAAGAAGATCGCGGGGCCACTCTGGGAGTACGCCTGCCATGAGGGGAATTATGGGTTGGAGAACACCCTGCGTGGTGCTCGTGTGGCCGAGGCGGAAGCCGCTGGGAAAAAAGTAGCAAAGTAACTCACGCGGATTCCGTTAAAAGTGGGTCATGAATCGAAAGCAGGTTCTTGCCGCGGCCGCTATCGGCTTGGCGCTCGGCGGCACGTGGACGCTGAGAAGCGGCGGCGTCATCGGACAGTCGCAGCAGAATGTCCAGGTCCCGAAGTTTCGATACGATCCGACGTTTCCGCAGCCGCTGCCCGAAAAGTGGGCGATCGGCGCGATCGGCGGGATGGCCGTCGACAGCCACGATCACATCTGGGTGCTGCACAGGCCGAGCCCGTTGCAGAAGAACGAGCGTTTCGCGGGCGCGGCCATGACGCCGCCCAGAGCGGATTGCTGCATCCCGGCGCCGCCGGTGCTCGAGTTCGATCAGGACGGCAAGTTGCTCGCATCATGG
>WNGK01004445.1_pt1 | contig 14976 bp, 12 predicted proteins | sample 5400601 | NCBI WGS metagenome assembly WNGK01 (sample SAMN13153376, study PRJNA577476) | soil metagenome | isolation source: 60 cm soil or saprolite under Garry oak tree replicate 1 | place: USA:California | collected 2016-06-15 | reverse complement strand
CGTTGATCAGGACGCCGAGCCGGAGCGTGAGGTCGCTGCCAAGCGCGACGACCAGCACGAAGCCCGTGAGCACGGCGCCGGCGATGCTCCCGAGGGTGTTGAGCGCGTAGGCGCGTCCCACCGCGGCGCCGCCCGCAGCGTCGCGCGGCGCGACCAGGTCGGTGAGCAGCGGGAACGTCATCCCCATCCCGACCGCCGGAATCAGGACGACCGCCCCGACGGCGAGCCCGATGGCGAGGAGACGCTCCGTGGCGCCGAGCGACTGCATCTGGAACACCGCAATGATGTAGCGTGGCAACACGCCGAACAGGATGAACAGCAGCCCGGCGCCGGCCGCCGTGACGCCCTGCGCGATGGCGGCGTCGGCCGCGGTATCGGGCGCGGCGACGCCGTGGCGGGCCACGAGAGCGCTTCCGATTCCGATGCCGAGGAGGAACACCAGGAGCACGAGGGTGAAGGCGTAGGTCGAGCCGCCCACGATCATCACCAGGACTCGCGTCCAGGCGATCTCGTCCAGGAGCGACGCGAACGCGGTGAGGGCGAGCAGCGCCAGGGCGGCGCGACGAAGCACCGTCGACGACGGGTGCTCCCCGGGCTTTCGCCCGGGGTCAGGGGAGTATCGGGAGTCCGGCTCACCCTGGGCGAAAGGCCGGGGATCCGAGAGGCGGAGCGCAATCGCACCGAGCGCCACGTTCAGCGCGGCGGTCGCCCACAGGCTCGCCCGGATGCCGACGTACTCGATCAAGAAAAAGCCAGCGAGGGCAGTGCCAGCGACGGCGCCGAGCGTGTTGAGCCCGTACAACCGCGCCAGCGATGGCTTCAGCTCCCCGCGCTCCGAGCCCATGAACGCGCGGGTCAGCACCGGCAGCGTCCCACCCATGAGGGTGGTCGGCACAAGCAGGACGACGGCCGCGAGCCCGAAGCGCAAAGCCACACTCGCCCCGCCAGCGAGCTGCCAGGCTCCTGCGGCGCCGACGTAGACCCGGTGGGCGAGGGAAAGCACCAGCGGGGACACGAAGCCGAACAGGCCGATGGCGATCTCGAGCCAGCCATAGAGCGCCGTGGGCCTCGCGTGCCGGTCGGCGCGGCGACCCCACAGCCAGGCGCCGAGGCCAAGACCTCCCATGTAGGCGGCCACGACCGTCGTCACTGACTGGATGGTGGAGCCGAACGCCTGATAGAGGAGCCGCACCCACAGGAGCTCGTAGATGAGCCCCGTGGCTCCGGAAAGAAAGAAGAGGACAGTGTACGCGCGCGCGGCCCTAGAACGCATGCAGCTCGCGCATCGCCTGCATGAGGTCCTCCACCTGCGGCAGGATGAAGTCCTCGAGGTCCGGCGCGTAAGCCACGAACGTGTCGGTCGAAGCGACGCGTTTCACCGGGGCGTCGAGCCAGGGGAAGCAGGCGTCGCCGATCCGAGCCGCGATCTCCGCGCCGTAGCCCCAGGAGAGCGAGTCTTCGTAAGCCACGAGCACCTTGTTGGTCTTCTTGACCGACGCCGCTACGCCGTCCCAGTCAACGGGCGAGAGGCTCCGGAGGTCGATCACCTCCACGCTCAGGCCGTCCTCGTCCTCCAGCTGCTTCGCCGCCACCAGCGAGCGCTGCACGACCGCGCCGTACGTCACAACCGTGAGATCGCGGCCTTCACGCGCGAGTCTGGCCTTGCCGAACGGGATCATGAAGTTGGGCCCGGGGTTCGGCGCTTTGTTGTAGGTCTGGCGATACAGGTGCTTGTGCTCGAGGAACAGCACGGGGTCGTCACAGCGGATGGCCGTGCGCAGCAGACCGTTCGCGTCGAGGGCCGTGCTGGGGCACACGACTCGCAATCCCGGGATCGCGGTGAACACCACGGCCCCGGTCTGTGAGTGGTAGATCGAGCCACCCTTGAGATAGCCGCCGTAGGTGACCCGCACGACGGCCGGCGCGCTGAAGGCGTTGCTCGACCGCCAACGGATGGTGGCGAGCTCGTTGCGCAGCTGATGGTAGGCGGGCCAGATGTAGTCGAAGAACTGGATTTCGACCACCGGCTTCAGGCCCCGCGTGGCGAGACCGATCGCCCGGCCGACGATGTTCGCCTCAGCGAGGGGCGAGTTGTAGACCCGGTCGCTCCCGAACCGGCGCTGCAGCCCCCACGTCACCTTGAACACCCCGCCCTTCCCCTTCACCTGCTCCAGATACTGCTCGCGGCTGCAGTCCGCGACGTCCTCGCCGAACACGAGGATCCGTGGATCGCGCGCCATCTCGTCCTTGAGACACATGTTGAGCAAGTCCACCATCGTCGTGGGGTCACCGGTGAACTGCGGGTCGTCCTCGGTGTCGAACTGCTCGGAGGCGGGATCGACGTCGGGGGAATAGACGTACAGCAGGGCGGTCTCGGGCTTGGGCTGCGGAGAGGCCAGAGCCACCTCGACGGCGACTTCGACGTCCTCCTCCACCTGGCGACGAATCGCGTCGAGCTCCGCCTCGGTCGCGACACCCTCGCCGATCAGCCGCTTGGGGAACGTCGTGAGCGGGTCGCGGGACGCCTCCTGCTCACGCTCCTGGGGCGGCTTGTAGAGGACCTCGTCGTCCGACAGCGAGTGCGAGTAGGGGCGAATGACGTGCGCGTGCACGAGCGCCGGCCCCTGGCGGCGCCGGACGTGCTCGACCGCGCGCGTCAGCACCTCGTACGAAGCAATGGGATCGCACCCGTCCACCTCTTCGACGAAGAGGCCCGGGAAGTTGCCCACGAGCTTCGAGACCGAGCCGCCGGCCGTCTGCACATCGACCGGCACCGAGATCGCGTAGCCATTGTCCTCGATGAGAAACAGCACCGGAAGCTTCAAGTTGCTGGCGCTGTTGAGGGCCTCCCAGAACTCGCCTTCGCTGGTCGTGCCGTCCCCGGCAGAGACGTAGGCAATCTCGTCGTCCTTGATCGGCTTGCCGGCGACGGCGTCGATGCGGTCGTAGCGGAGCCATGCCTCGGCGCAGCCGACGGCCTGGAGCAACTGCGAGCCCGTGGGACTCGACTGGCTGACGATGTTGAGCGCTCGGTGCCCCCAGTGGGACGGCATCTGCCGGCCCCCCGAGTTCGGATCCGCCGCTGCGCCCACGGCCGAGAGCAGCATCTCCGTCGGAGTCATGCCGAGGGCCAGGCAGAGGGCTCGGTCGCGATAGTAGGGGTAGAACCAATCGTAAGCGGGGCGGAGGATCTTACCGGCGGCGACCAGGACGGCTTCGTGGCCGGCCCCGGAAATCTGGAAAAAGATCCTGTTTTGCCGCTTGAGCTGGATCTCCTTGTCATCAAGCCGGCGGGACAGCGTCATTAGCCGGTACATGTCGAGAAGATCGGCCTTCGTCAGGGCCGTCGGGGCCCAGGACGGGGCCTGGATGCGGGTCGCCATGTGACAAAAATAGCGTGATTTTGCCAAGATGGCGGTCCCACTCCGGCCGGACCAATATTCCACGCATAAGGCAGCACCCGGCATCCGGGCGCGGCGAATGAGGGCGGGCATGAACGACGCGGCGAAGACGACCGTCTTGCAGCTGTTCCCCTACGGCCTCTACGCGGTCACGGTCAAGCACGGCGGCGAGGAGCACGGCATGACGGCGAACTGGGTTGTCCAGACTTCGTTCGAGCCCCCCATGGTCGCCGTGGCCGTCGAGAACACGTCGAGGACGATCGAGCTGATCCGCGATGCACGCAACTTCACGATCAACCTGTTTCTGCAGGGTCAGCGCGAGCTCGCCGCCAAGCTCGGTCGCTCGTCCGCCAGCGCGCCGCAAAAGCTCAGGGGGATCAAGACCAAGCCGGCGCCCGTGTCCGGGGCGCCGATCCTCGCCGACGCGCTGGGGTGGGTCGAATGTCGGGTCGTCGCCACGTTGCCGTCGGGAGATCACACGCTCGTGCTGGGTCAGGTGCTCGAGGCGGGCGTCGAGCACGACGCGGCGCAGCCGCTGACGTTGCAAGAGGCTGGCTTTAAATACTCGGGATAGGTGTTAGGTGCTAGGTGTTGGGTGTTAGAGGGCCGCAATCCCTAGCACCTAGCACCTACCACCTCTCTAGCGCCTCTCGTACACCACCTTCCCGCCCACAATCGTCACCGCCACCCGCGCTGCGCTCAGCGACTCGGGCGGCGTCGTGAAGAGATTGCGGTCGAGTACGACGACGTCGGCATAGTACCCGGGCGCGAGCACGCCCCATTTTTTCTCGTTGAACGTTGCAAAGGCGTTCTCGGCCGTGTAGGCGCGCAGCGCCTCGGCCAGCGTGATCTTTTGCTCCGGCACCCAGCCGCCGGGATTCTTGCCGTCGAGCGTGCGTCGCGTCACCGCGGCGTACAGGCCCGTGATCGGGTCGAGCGGGGCGACGGTCCAGTCGGACCCGAACGCCAGCTTTGCGCCGGTGTCGAGCAGCGTGCGGAACGCATAGGTGGTCTTGATCCGCACGGGCCCGATCCGCCGCTCCACCCAGCGCCCGTCGTCGATGGCGTGATACGGCTGCATCGAGGGGATCACGCCGAGTCGGCCGAAGCGCGGAATATCCTGGGGCCGCAAGTGCTGAGCGTGCTCGACGCGGAACCGCCGATCGCGCGCGCCGTGGGCTTTCGTCACGCTGTCGTAGATGTCCAGGATGATCGCATTCGCCCGGTCGCCGATAGCGTGCACGGTGACCTGTAGTCCCGCCGAGTCGCCGTTCCCGATCCAGGTGGCGAGGTCCTTCGCCGTGTTCTGCATCAGCCCGGAATAACCGGCGGAGTCGGCGTAGGGCTCGAAGAAGTACGCGGTGCGCGACCCGGCCGAGCCGTCGGCGTACCCTTTGAGCCCGCCGATCCGGACCCAGTCGTCTCCCCCCCCCTGCCCCGAGCGCCGAACGGTGTCGGCCACTTCGCGCCAGCGCTCGAGCGGCAGGTAAAGCGCGACGCGCAGCGTCATGCGGCCGGCCTTCTCCAGCCGGCGGTAGCTCGCAAGATCCTCCCACGAGGCCGACATATGGCCGGTCGCCGTCACGCCGAGCGAGGCCGCGTGGGCGAGCGCGCGCGCCAGCGCCGAGTCGCGCCGCTCGGGGGACGGCTGCGGAATCGCGCGGCCGATGAGATCGAGCGCCCGGTCCTTGAAGATGCCGATCGCCTCGCCGGTCCTCGCATCGCGGAGGATCTCGCCGCCGGGAGGGGTCGGTGTGTTCCCGGTGATCCCGGCGGCCTGCATCGCGGCGGCGTTGGCGAGGGCCTCATGGCCGTCGAGCCGGCTCAGGAACACGGGATTGTCCGGCGTGACCGAGTCGATCCACTCGTGCCGCGGCAGCGGCTGCCCGGGCCAGAGCGTGTGGTCCCAGTCACCTCCCAAGATCCACTCACCCGGGGCGAGCCGCCCGGCGTACTCCCGCAGCTGGCGGATGAACTCCCCCGGCGTGGCGGCGCGGCGCAGGTCCACTGAAGCGAGCTGGAACCCGCCGCTGATGAAGTGGGTATGGCCGTCCGCGAACCCCGGCATGACCAGCCCACCGTTCGCCTGAACGAGCCGCGTTTTCGACCCCACGTAGCGCGCCAGCTCGGCCGAGTCCCCGACGGCGAGCACTTTCCCCTGCGCCACGGCCACTGCGCCCGGTTGCGGCGCTCCGGATGTGAGCCCGGTCCACACCAGACCGCCGGTGATGACGAGGTCGGCCTTGGGCGCGCAGGCGGCGAGCGAGATGCACACCAACCCCGCCGGCAGACGTCGGGTCATGCTCTAGTCCCTCAGCGCAATCTGGTGATGCGGCGGATCGTCTCGAGAGCGGTGATCGGGTCGGGCCCCGGATTCTTGTCCGGGCGATCCTTGCCCGGGCGTCCTTCGGTTTCCGCCGGGGGCGCGCCCAGCGCGTCACGGAGGTCGAGCAGCACCTCGAGGAGCAGCTGCTCCCGCTGGTAGGCCGCGTCGAGATCGGCCATGCGCGCCTGGTCGGCCGCGGCTTTGGCGCGCTCATACGCTTCGCGATAGATGGCTTCCAGGTTCGCGAGGATGCGCTCGCGGGGGCGAAACGCCATGGCGCAAGAATATACAGGTGACGGAGCATTATGCGACGGCTACAGCCTGTCGCTTCAGCTTCCGTCGCGACTCCGGCCGCTCTATGTTCAAACGGTGAGCCTCAAGGGTAAGAAAGTCCTGTTCTTCGCCGGCCCGCTGTACGAGGACCTCGAGCTCTGGTATCCAAAAATCCGGCTCGAGGAAGAAGGAGCCGCCACGACCGTGGCCGGATTGGGCGAGAAGACCTACCAGGGGAAGCGCGGGTATCCCGTCGTCGTCGATGCCGACGTGGACCAGGTGGACGCCGCAGTCTTCGACGGCCTCGTGATCCCGGGCGGCTTCGCGCCCGACCAGCTACGGCGCTCCGACAGAGTCCTGCGGCTCACTCGCGAGATCTACCAGGCCGGCAAGCCGCTCGCCTTCATCTGCCACGCCGGCTGGGTGCCGATCTCGGCGAAGATCCTGAAAGGCAAGCGTGCCACCAGCGTGCGGGCGATCAGGGACGACATGGAGAATGCGGGGGTGATTTGGGAGGACGCGGCCGTCGTGGTGGACGGAAACCTGATCTCGTCGCGCACCCCCGCCGACCTGCCGGACTTCTGCAAGGCGTTGATCGCGGCGCTACGCCAGGGGCCGCAAGACTAGACCGCTCGGTACCTTCGGAACGAAGTACGTGGATTTCGGGGGCATGACGTCCCCGGCGTCCGCGACCGCGAACACCTGCTCCACCTTCGTCGGGTTCAAGAGCACCGCCGCCGCCGCCTGGCCGCTCCGCACGGCAGCGAACGCCGCGCGCGGATCGGGTGTGTAGCCGAGCATCGGCGTCGCGGTGCCAGCGCCGAGGATGTGCCGCACGACCAGGGCATCGATGCGCGCCACGTCGAGCGCCCGCACGGCGGGCGTCCGGCCGAGTTCCCGCACCCGGTCGAGCGGCGCGTCGGGCTTGAGCGTGAGCGTCACGTCGTACGCGTCGGGGAACGCGACGATGCAGGCGGTGGCGTCGCGACCGAGCTCCGCCAGACGCTCGATGCGGTCCATGCACGGCGCCACCCGTCCGACGTGGAACCACGTGCGCCACCCCTCGACCAGGTGGGTCGCGTCCGGCGCCGCACCGAAGATGATCCGGTAAGTGGGGAGAATCGCCAGTCCCGGATCGCCGGCCGAGACGACGAAGGAGAGCACTCGGTCCGCCCGCGGGTCGTCCGCCGCGTAGGCCACGGCGGTCTCGTAACGATGGTGTCCGTCGGCGATGTACAGCGGCGCCCGGCCCGCAAGGGCCGCAAGCTCGGTTGCCTTCTCTCCCTGAACCGTCCACATCCGGATCCTCACGCCGTCCAGCTCCGCTCGGGCTGCGCGCACGCCCACCGCGGTCCGGGCGAGCGCCTGCGCGAGCGCCCGGTCGGGATCGGGCGCAACCAGGAGGATGGACTCGAGGCTCGTCCGCGTCGCCCGGAGCAGCGCGAGCCGGTCGGCCTTCGGGGCGGAGTGCGTCTTCTCGTGCGGCCGCACGCGGCGCGTCGCGAACGGCTCCGCGCGGACGGCCGCGAACATGCCGACCCGGCTGCGAACCTCGCCCCCCGGGAGCGTGTAGTCCTGCGCCACGACGTACGCCGACTCGGCGGCGTCGGTCTTCAGCACTCCTTCCGCGCGCCACGCGGCGAGCAGGGCGGCGGCTCGGGCGTAGCGGTCTTCGGTCGGCGGCGCTTCCGGGAGGATGAGGTGGACGATATTGTGGAGGTCCCGCGCGGCGTAGCGCGCCCGCTCCTCCGGCGAGATCACGTCGTAGGGAGGGGCGATGAGTGCGCTCAGGCGGTGCTTCGCTGCGTAGCGCTCGCCGCGGAACGGCGCGACGAGCGGCGGAAGAGAAGGATCGGCGTTCACGTACCCCGGAGAACCTCGGTGTCCCTGCGCGAAGCTCAACAGACGGTCGATCGTTGGATCGGCCAATATAAGGAAGGATACTTCTCGCCGCTGACCAACCTCGCCCGGCTGACGGAAGAGGTGGGCGAGCTCGCCCGCGAGATCAACCATCGCTTCGGCGAGAAGACGAAGAAACAGGAAGAGGCCGAAGGGTCCGTCGCGATGGAGCTCGCCGACATCCTGTTCGTGGTGATCTGCCTCGCGAACTCCCAGGGGATCGACCTCGACGAGGCGTTCGGCGCCATGATGCGGAAGGTCACCGCCCGCGACGCCGCCCGCTGGACCAGGAAGGAACGCTGACCTCCTCATAGATCCGTTGGTAGGAGACCAGCCGGTCGGGATCGACCTTCCCCTGCTCCGCCGCCTGCCGGACGGCGCACTGGGGTTCGCTCAGATGGCGGCAGTTGTCGAAGCGGCACTGGTCGAGGAAACGCCGAAACTCCGGGAAGCAACCGCCCAGCGCATCGGGGTCCACGCCCCACGTGCCCGCGGCCTGCAACCCCGGCGTGTCGACCACGTAGCCGCCACCGACGAACGGCACGAGCTGGGCGGCGCGCGTGGTATGCTTGCCGGTCCCCCACCTCTCGGTCACCTCACCGATACGCAGGTTGAGGCCCGGCTGGAGGGCGTTCACCAGGCTCGACTTGCCGACCCCCGACGGCCCGGTCAGCACCGTGGCCCGGCCCCGGAGCAGGTCGCGGAGCGCGGCCAGCCCGTCGCGCACCTTCACCGACGTGGCGAGCGACTGGTAGCCGGCCGGGCTGTAGCGGTGCTGGAACGCTTCCAGCGCCGCTCGGTCGAGGTCGATCTTGTTGAGGACGATCGCTGCGGGCAGCCCGTTCGCCTCGGCGATGACCAGGAAGCGGTCAATCATCCGGAAGTTCGGCACCGGGTCCCGCGCCGCCGCGACGACGACGACCTGATCCACGTTCGCGGCGATGGGCTGCGGCCGCGGGCGCCCCTCCCCGGCCGCGCGCCGCGCGAGCACGCTGCGCCGGGGGCGCACGCCGCAGATCGTGGCCGCCCCGTCCGCCTGCAGCTCCAGCTCGACCACATCCCCCGCGACGACGCGCTCGTCGCCCTGATGTTTGAGCTTCCCGCGCAGCGCCGCGGTCCTCTCACCGCCTTCCGTGTGCACCCGGTAGGTCGAGCCCGTGCGTGCGAGGACCACGCCCGTGGTCACGGCCATTGCGCACCTCCCGACTCGCGCCGCTTCACGTCGATGCAACGGTCGAGGTGCTGCTTGATCTCGTGGAGCGGCAGCGCGAGCACCGGCGCCAATGCCTCGGCCGGGGTCCCTCCCCACGACAGGTAGTCGGTCTCGAGGTGACCCACGGTGCGGTCGCCGGTCTCGGACCAGCGCACGAACAGCAGGGCGGCCCCGTACAGGCCTCTCGCGTCCGGCGTATCGTCGACGAAGGTGGCCACGGAGTAGGCGTGCCCGTCCTTGCCGCCGAACCCCGGCGCCCGCTCGTGCACCAGCTGATAGCCGCCCAGGGTGTCGTCCGTCAGCTCCGCCGTAGAGACTCCTTCACCATGCTGCCGAGCAGGAACGCGATGTTCGCCGGCCGCTCGGCCAGGCGACGCAACAGGTACGGATACCAGTGGTCCCCGAACGGGACATAGACTCGCGCGTTGTAGCCTTCGCGCCGCAGCCGGTGCTGCAGGTCGCGCCGCACGCCGTACAACAACTGGAATTCGAAGCGGGCCGGGGGAATCCCCTTCTGCCGCGTGAACTCCTTGGCGTGGGCGATGATCCTCACATCGTGCGTCGCGATGCCCGGGTAGTTCCCCGACTCGAGTAACCGGTCCATGCAGCGGAGATAGCTCCGGTCGACGTCGCGCTTGCGCGGGAAGGCGACGTCCGCGGGCTCTTTGTACGCCCCCTTGCAGAGCCGCACGCGCGCGCCAAGGGCGATCATGTCCTCCACGTCCCGCTCGGTGCGGCGCAGGTAGGACTGCAGGACCACGCCCACGGCGTCGCCGAACTCCGGATGGAACGCCTGCGTGAACAGCCGGAGCGTCCGGCCGACGTACGTCGACTGCTCCATGTCGATCCGCACGAACGACTCGAAGCTCTTGGCTTTCGCGATGATCGCCCGCACGTTCGCCAGGCACAGCGCCTCGTCGAGGTCGAGCCCCATCTGCGTGAGCTTCAGCGAGACGTTCGCGTCCGCGCCGACGGCCCGGATCCGCTCCAGCGTCTCGAGATACGTGTCCCGTGCCGCGCGGGCTTCGGCGCGGCTCTGCACCGCCTCGCCGAGCAGGTCGAGACTCGCCGAGACCCCGGCGGCGTTCAGCCGCCGGGAGGCGCCGACCGCGTCCGCGACCGTTTCACCTGCGACGAAGCGGGAGGCAAAGCGCCGCGCGAGCCCGTTCGAGCGGACGAACCCGAATATGCGCGGTTGCTCGCTAAGCCAAAGGAGGCCGGCGCGGATCATTAGGTGCCAGGCGCCAGGTGCTAGGTGTCGGGGGGCATCAGGAATAGAATTTGCTGCCGCGGCTCGCCTGCTCCTGCAGGACCTCGCAGGGGGCGAAGCGGGTGCCGAGACGTTCGGCGAGCCGCTCCAGCTCGCCGACCACCCGCGGTGCGCCGAGGTCGTCCGCGTGGCGCAGCGGCCCGCCCCGAAACGGCGGGAACCCGAAGCCGAAGATGGCGGCGACGTCGCCGTCGCGAGGACTCCGCACGATCCCGTCCCCAAGAGCGCGCGCCGCTTCGTTGAGCATGACCAGAACGAGGCGCTGAATGATCTCCGCGGGACGCACGCCCCCGTCCGGCTCGGTGCCGATCAACTGGTACACGGCGCTGTCGACCGCGCCCTTCTTGCCACGCGCGTACCGGTAGAAGCCCTTCCCTGCCTTGCGGCCGAGCCGGCCGTCCTTCACCATCCCGGCGAACGCGGGCGCGGGCGCGAACCGCTCGCCGAAGGCGTCATGCATCACGCCCGCAACCTTCTCGGCGACGTCCAGGCCGACCTCGTCGAGCAGCGTGATCGGCCCGACGGGGAAGCCCCACTCCACCATCAAACGGTCCAGCTCGTCGATCGCGACCCCCGCTTGCAGCAGCTGCCCCGCTTCGTTCATGTAGGGCGTGAGAATCCGGTTGATCCAAAACCCGGGGTTGTCCTTCACCACGACCGGCGTCTTCCCCATGCGCCGGCCGAACGCGACGGCCGTGCTGATCACCTGCGGCGCCGTCCGCGCGCCGGGGATCACCTCGAGGAGCGGCATGCGCGGGACGGGGGAGAAGAAGTGCATCCCGATGACCTGCTCGGGACGGGCCGACGCCTCCGCGATCTTGGCAATGGGAATCGTGGACGTGTTCGAGGCGAACACGGCTCCCGCGGGCGTGACACTCTCGACCTCGCGCAGCACCTGCTGTTTCACCCCGAGGTCCTCGAACACGGCTTCGATGACGAGATCCGCGCGACCGAAGCCGGCGTACCTGTCGCCGCCCGACAGGAGCGCGACCAGCCGTGCGTGCTCGTACTTCGTCATGCGGCGGCGTTTGAGCCGCTCATCGATGACGTCCCGCGCCGCAGCGAGGCCTTTCGCGACCCGTGCCAGGTCGGCGTCCTTCAGGCGCACGTCCACCCCGGCGTGCAGCACGGCGGTGCCCGCGATCCCGGATCCCATGAAGCCGGCGCCCACGATGGCGAGGCGCCTCACGTCGCGGGGCGGCGGGGCGTTGGGGACGCCCAGGTCCTTCTTGAGCTGGGTCGTCGCGAAGAAGATCTGGACGAGCTTGCGGGAAACGTCGGTGACCGCGAGCTGGCCGAAGAGCTGCGATTCGCGCTTCAGGCCCTCGCCCAGCCCCCGTTTCATCCCGTGCTCCACGGCCTCGAGGGCGGCGAGGGGCGCGGGGTAATTGCCTCCCGTCTGCTTGAGCACCTGCTTCCGGGCCGTCCGGAACACGACGTTCCTGCCGAGCGGGTTGCCGTCAAGGAGCCACCCGGCGACGCCGCCCGGGCGCTTCCGTCGCGGGCGCCAGCCGCCCGCCATCCGCTTCACAGCCGCGAGGGTGACGTCCCGCAGGATGGCCGGATGAACGAGCTCGTCCACGATGCCGAGCCGGAAGGCCCTCTGAGCAGGCTCCGTCTTGCCGGCGAGGATCAGGTCGAGCGCCGCCCGCACGCCGATCAGCCGGGGCAGCCGCTGGCAGCCACCGGCGCCCGGGAGGATTCCGAGCTGCACTTCGGGCAGCCCGAGCTGCGTCTTCGGGTGATCGGTCGCGACGCGATAGTGGCAAGCGAGGGCGAACTCGAGACCGCCGCCGAGACAGGCCCCGTGGATCCCCGCGGCGATCGGCTTTGGAAAGCGGGCCACGCGCTCGAGCATCTCCTGCCCTTCGGCAGAGAGACGCTCGGCTTCGGCCGCGGTCGTGAGCGCGACGAATTCTTCGATGTCCGCACCGGCGATGAACGTGTCGGGCTTGCCGGAGAAGAACGCGACGGCCTGCGCCGCCCGGTCGCGCTCGAGCGCTTCCAGCGTGGCGAGGAAATCGTCCTTGACCGAACGGGAGATCTTGTTGACGGGCTCGCCCTTCAAGTCGATGGTGACGAGGGCGACGCCGTCGGCGACCTCCCAGGAGAGGGCTAACCCGGGCATCAGCGCCGCTCCAGGACCATGGCGAAGCCCATGCCCCCCTGCGCGCAGATCGAGAGCAGGCCGAACTGCACCTCCCGGCGCGCCATCTCGTTCGCAAGCGTCGTGACGATCCGGCCGCCCGTGGCGCCGAACGGGTGCCCGATCGCGATCGAGCCGCCCATCACGTTGATGATCTCTTCGTTCAGGTCCCAACCCTTCTCCTCGAAGCCCTGCAGGTTCGAGAGCACCTGCGCGGCGAAGGCCTCGTGGATCTCGACCAGGCCGAGGTCCTTCCACTGGATCCCGGCCCGCTCGAGGGCCTTGGGGACGGCGAAGATAGGCGCCTGGAGCAGCTGCCATCCCGGATCGACCGCCGCGACCGCGTACGACCGGATATAGGCGAGGGGGGTGTGGCCCAGCGCCCGCGCCGCCTCGTCGCTCATCAGCAGCACCGCCGAGGCACCGTCGGTGAGGGGCGACGAGCTCGCGGCCGTGACCGTCCCGTACCGGCGGTCGAAGACGGGCTTGAGCTTCGCCATCTGCTCGAGCGACGTGTCCCGCCGGATGCCGTTGTCCTGCGTGATCACCGGCTCGTCGGGCTGGACGGGGAACCAGGGAACGATCTCCGCAGCGAGCCGCCCGTCGTCGGTGGCCTGGGCGGAGAGCTGGTGGCTGCGGAGGGCCCACCGGTCCTGCGCTTCGCGCGCGATGTGGTTTTCCTTCGCCATCTTCTCGGCCGACTGCCCCATGCTCTCCCCGGTGGACGGCTCGGCGATCGCGGGCGACACCGGGACGAGGTCGCGGGCGCGGATGTGGCTGAACGCCTTGAGGCGCGCCCCCAACGTCTTCGCTTTGTTCGCCTCGACCAGGATGTCCGCGAGGCGGCGCGAGGCGAGAACGGGGATGTCGGAGAGCGACTCGACGCCCCCGGCAATCACCACGTCGGCGTTGCCGAGGGCGATCTGGTCGTGGGCGGCCGAGACGGCCTGGGCGGCCGAGGCGCAAGCGCGGTTGAGCGAGTAGGCGGGGATCTCCTTCGGGAACTGCGGAAGCAGGCTCACCTCGCGGGCGACGTTCGGCACGAGCGCGGACGGGACGACCTGCCCGAAGATGACCTCGTTCACGTCCCCGCCGTCCAGCTGCGTCCGCTCGAACAACTCGCGCGCGACGGCGCGCGCCAGATCGACGGCGCGCGCCTCCTTGAGCGCGGTTCCCGATTTGCAGAACGGCGTCCGGTAGCCGGCGACGATGGCGACCCGCCTTCCGTTTGCAGCCGACATTACATTCTCCTCCAGGACCGACGAAACCTACCACAGGGCCCGGCGAGCGGCCAAGACACCCGATGCCCACGGACACCGAGTTCTCCCACCGGACCCGCGCCGCGGCGCTCCAGTCCATGAGCGAGCAGCCCGTGGACGTCCTGATCATCGGGGGCGGCATCACCGGCGCCGGGATTGCACGCGAGGCGGCGCTGCGCGGATACCGCACGGCCCTCGTGGACAAGGGGGACTTCGGCGGCGGCACGTCGTCCCGCTCGTCGCGGCTCGTGCACGGCGGCATCCGCTATCTCGAGCAGTTCCACCTCCGGCTCGTCTATGAAGCGTCCCGCGAGCGCCGCGTGTTGCTCGACATCGCGCCTCACCTCGTGCGCCCGCTCGCCTTCCTCTTTCCCGTGTACCGCGGGGCCCGCGTGCCACCCTGGGAGCTTCGCGCCGGGATGTGGCTCTACGATCTGCTCGCCGCCTTCCGCAACGTGCGGACGCACCGCTGGCTCCATCGCAAGGCCGTGCTGCGGCTGGAGCCGGGCCTGCGGGAGAAGGGGCTCCGGGGCGCCGCGTTGTACTACGACGCGCAGACCGACGACGCGCGCTTGGTGATCGCCACGATGCGAAGCGCCGCCCGGGCGGGCGCGCTGGTGGCGAGCTATGCCGAAGCGACGAACCTCATCAAGCCCGACGGCCGCGTTCACGGGGCGACGGTCCGCGACCGGCTGACCGGCGGGCCCCACATGGTGCGCGCCCTGGTCGTCGTGAACGCGGCGGGGCCCTGGGTGGACGAGGTGCGGCGGCTCGATGACCCGCGCGCCGAGTTGCTGCTGCGCCCCACGAAAGGGACGCACGACGTCGTTCCCCGGCACCGGCTCGGGAACAGCTACGCGGTGACGCTCACCTCGCCGATCGACGGGCGCGTGATGTTCGTGCTGCCGTGGCGGGATCAGAGCTACATCGGCACCACCGACACGGATCAGGGCGGCCCGCCGGACGACGTGCGCGCCACGGGGGACGACGTCGTCTATCTGCTCCGTTCGGCCAACGCCTTCTTCCCGCAGGCACGCCTCGCCCCGGGAGACGTGGTGTCGACCTGGGCGGGGCTGCGGCCGCTCCTGGCGCCGGCGCAGAGCGGCGCCGCATCCGAAGTGTCCCGCGAGCACCGGGTCATCGATAGCCCGAGCGGGCTGATCACGATCGCGGGCGGGAAGCTCACCAC
>WNGK01008383.1_pt1 | contig 14978 bp, 13 predicted proteins | sample 5400601 | NCBI WGS metagenome assembly WNGK01 (sample SAMN13153376, study PRJNA577476) | soil metagenome | isolation source: 60 cm soil or saprolite under Garry oak tree replicate 1 | place: USA:California | collected 2016-06-15 | reverse complement strand
CGCCGCAAACGTGACCAGCCACATCAACGATTGGACGCGCGAGAGGATTTGGCCTTCGCCCTCGGCGACTTGTCGGATAGGCCGCACGTTAACGCCGGGTAGCTGCTCCTGAATTTGCCGCGAGATCGAGGAGATGTATGGCGAGCAATACCAGCGGTCGAAGTCGGCCGGGTTCATCGACTTGGGATCACGTTGTGAAAAGGCATCTTCAGGCTTCGTTAACGCGCTCACCAGCAGCCGCCGGTATTGTCCGGCCTTCCCGGAAAGTCGCTGCGCGATCTCGATGGGTGCAACAATGGCGTCGTCCTCCTGCCCGCCACTCGAGATGATTCCGGTGACAACGAGCTGCGAGCTGGCGGCGCCGGCGCGGATCTCGAGCGACTGTCCGGATCTAATGCCTGCACGGCGGGCAAGGTTCGCGCCCACCACGGCTTCTGGCGAATCATCGGAGAACCAGCGCCCTTGGACTTGCCAGCCTGAATTTGTGGAGGCCACACCGGTGGTGAAAACGCCTCCGCCATTCGGGACGGACACATCGTGCCGGTACCAAGTTCCAATTAGCGTCGTACGGAACGGATCGCTCGGGTAAGACTTCAGGTACGCACCCGTGCCGGGAGATATCACCGAAATCACCGTGACAGGGACATCCAGAAAAGGCGCGAAGCCGATCACGTTGTTGCGCCAGAAGATGGTCTTCAGCTTCCCCAGATCCGCCTCGGACAAAAAAATGCCCGAATCCACCGGCCGGTAATCGACACCGCCGATCTCCAGCGGAAGTGTGTCTGCTTCCGGAGTGACCAGGAGGTTGGCGCCCAAGCTGCGAAATTCGCGCGCCAGCCGGTCTCCTACATCCAAAGCAACCGTGAGCGTCGCCGTGGCTATGGCTGTGCCGAGAGCAAGGGCAGCCGTGGTCAGCAGCTTGCGCCGCGGCTGCCGGGCGAAAGAATCTGTGATCAGAGTGAGAAACACGAGAGCGTATGCCTACTGGGGAACTCTACGCGCGGCATCGGTGAGGACGGAAACGTCAATTACCAATTCGCTGCCGTCCACGTGCGCAGGAAAAGTCACGGGATTACAGCCGCCCGCTTGACCAATGCTCGGGACGTAAATTGCGGAGGCACAGTTGCGGCAAACCACGTCTGATCCGCTCTGCCGGTAACCCGCCCATCCGCAGATCATGCAAGCATCCAGAGCAGTTCCCCAGGTGCCATCAGGCTTGCGTATGACGATAAAGCGCAAAGAAGTGTCGTTCGCCTCCACCTGGAAAAAATGCAAATTGCCGTCGTTTACCTCGGCCGTGGGTATGCGCACTGCGCCATTTTGCGCGGCCACCGTCCGCGCTTGCGGAGGCGCGGCAGAAACACGCGCATAGACGAAATCGGCGGTCAGGGTAAGGATCACGATCACGAAGACGACCGCCGCCGAAAACATCCAGCGGCTCTGGGTCCGGCGCTCCCAGCGGATTCGGCGGCGATCCGCGGCATTTGCAGGTTCAGGCGCCGCTGCGAAACTCATGGAGCGCCACTCGCGCAGAATCAGCAGCACCGCCGCACCCAAGATCACCACAAAGAAAAAAAACTCATTCCGCACAATGGGTCCTACCAACGCCATCTCGCGTTTGCCCGAGGGCAGCCACATGGCCTCGCTCAGTTCGTGCAGTCCCGTCAGCGCCAACTGCACGGCCACGATTACCAGAATCGCGCTGGTTACCGAAAAAAAGCGGCCCAAGGGAATTTTCAGGGTGCCTTCAAAGAAAAAGAAACCAACGGCGATCGCGAGCGCGAGGCCCAGTCCCGTACCGATCCAAACGGCTACTCCTTGCGTGGAGAGCTCCACGGCTCGCAAGATCAGCGCCAACTCCGCCCCTTCTCGCAAAACCATCAGGAAGACGAAAGTGCCGAGGCCAAGCCCGGCGGCCAAATCGGTCTGCTGCGCAAAAGACTCCACCCGCTGCTCGATTTCTTTGCGCAGATGGCGTGCTACGCGGTTCATCCAAAGGATCATGGTGACAACGAAGACGGCGGCCAGCAGCATCAAAAGGCCTTCAAATCCGTCTTCGCTGATCTGCCAGCGTTCCAGCGCGACGGCTGCCGCGAGACTCAAAGCAGCGGCCAAAGCTACGCCCGCCCAGACGAACCGAGCCAATCGGGTGCGTCCGGTGCGGTCCAGATAAACGAGTACAATGCCGACGACGAGAGCGGCCTCAGCGCCTTCACGTAGAGCAATCAGGAAGGAGGAGATCAAAAGGCAAGTCCCAGTTGCAAATCAGTTGCAAGTAACAAAATCCAGTTTAGTGCCTTCAAATCACACAGTCAAGGCATTTTGCGGCTGCCTCGCTCTCTCTCGGCGGTTACAATATGCGCGCATGTTTACGTCTGAAATCGCCCGCCGGATCTTCCGAATCGGAGCTCGCCGAACGGGGATTGGCCCGATCGGGATCGGCGTTCTGGCGGCACTCATTCCATTTCTTTCTCTCTCCCTCCGGGCGCAATCGCCCGGCACAGTTGCCGGCGGAAGGGACTCGGTGCTGACTCCTCCCAACACAAATAAGACACGACAAGCCTTTGAAGAAGGCCAGCGCGCCGAGTCCCTGGGCGATTGGGAGAGCGCATTCCAGGCGTATCGGGAGGCCGCCGCGCTTTCCCCTGACGATCGCGCTATTCAACTTCGTGAGCAACTGGCGCGCTCCGCGCTTGCGCAACAACGCACCGAACAAGCCGAAAGGCAACTGCTCAACGGCAATCCCGCGCTGGCTCGCGCCCTGCTGCAATCTGCGCTCGAAGTGGACCCAAGCTATGCAGTTGCGCAGGAACGCCTGCAGGAATTGGCGCAAGCGAACCCCTCCCCGACCGTGCCCGGCGACAATTTGGCAAGCGCTCTCCCGGTGATCAAAGCAAACGCCAGCAAGCGCAATTTTGACTACAGCGGGACGACGCACGCGGCCTATGAGGAACTGGCGCGGCAATTCGGAGTCACCGCGGCGTTCGATCCTGAGCTGCAGGACCGGCAAATAAGGTTTCGTGTTTCCGATGTCGATTTCGATACGGCCATGCGGCTGCTCTCGGAGCAGACCAACACATTTTGGTTCGCCGCAGACGCAAAAACATTTTTTGTTGCGGCCGATACCGCGAACAAGCGCCGTGATTACGATCCCGAAATCAAGAAAACGATACCGCTGCCAGCCGCTGAGACGAACGATGAGATGACCGAGGCGATGCGCATGGTCCGGGACATTGTGGGTCTCCGCCGAACCGAGCTTGATCTCAAGACACACAGCATCACCCTGCGGGACACGCCGGCAAATGTCGAGTTGGCCGAAGCGATTCTCAAGGACGTACAGCAGCCGCCGGGCGAGTTTCTCCTGGAAGTCGATCTGCTCGAAGTTGACCGGAACGCCACTGTTGACCTCGGCATCGCGCCCCCTACGAGCGTCAAGACCTTTTCTCTGAGTACCGGCATCATCCGCGAACTGCAGCAGGCCCAGAGTTCGGGCACGCTCCTGCAGGCCATCCAGAATATATTCGGAACGCAGAATCCGCTGGCAGCCTCAGGCGGCGCGGCCGCAGCGATACCGCCGCTGATCGCTTTTGGAGGCGGTAGCACGATTTTCCTGGCCACGCTGCCGGGGGCCACGGCAAATTTCTCCCGCACTCTGAGCATGGTGCGGAGCGCGCAACGCGTCCTGTTGCGCGTCGAGGATGGGCGGCCCGCGACATTCTTCGTGGGTGACCATTTTCCCATCACTCTGGCTCTGCTGTCGGCAAGCCTGGTCGCGCCGGTGTCGCAGCTCTCTACCAGCGCTCTAGGCAGCCTTACACCCAGCTTCCCACGGACCGATTTTCCCGTAGGACATTCGCCCAGCGCGGTCGCTGTAGGGGATTTCAATGGAGACGGGAAGCTGGACATGGCCGTTGCCGACGAGGGCGATAACACGGTTTCGATTTTATTAGGGAATGGCGACGGGACATTCCAATCGCAGTCCACCTTCCCAGCCGGCGCGGCACCGGGCGCCATCGTCGCCGGCGATTTCAATGGCGATGGGAAACTCGACCTCGGCGTGGCCAACTTCACCGACAACACCATTTCGATACTGTTGGGCAATGGAGATGGGACGTTCACGGCGGGCCGCACCATCACTGGCGTGAACAGCCCGGTAGCCATAGTCACCGGCGATTTCAGAAGCGCCGGGAAATTGGATCTCGCCGTCCTGGACCAAGCAGACGGATTGGTTTCTGTTTTCCCGGGAAACGGCGACGGCACGTTCGCGACTAAGATTGATACTTCAGCCGGCAGGAGTCCTTCAGCGCTCGTCACCGGCGACTTCAACGGCGATGGCAAAACCGACTTGGCAGTGACGAATAGCGGCTCGAACAGTGTCTCGGTTTTACTCGGCAACGGCGACGGCACATTTTTCAAGCGAATTGATTTCGGCACGGGCGTAGGCCCCTCCGCAATTGCAAGTGCGGATTTCAATGGCGATGGCCGGCCGGACCTCGCAGTGACAAATAAGGTCGACAATACCTTATCCATTTTTCTCGGCAACGGCGACGGCACATTCGGCGCTCCGACCAGCTTCACGACTGATGCCGGCCCAGCAGCTCTGCTTTCTGGGAATTTCGCTTCCGGCACATTTCCCGACTTGATTGTCGTGTGCGAATCGGCCAACACCCTCGACGTCTTTCTCGGGCTCGGCAATGCGTCTTTTGCGACGCCTCTGAGCGTTCCAACCGGGAATAGCCCTGTGGCCGCGGCAAAGGGCGATTTTGCCGGCACTGGATTGCTCGATGTGGCCGTCGCGAATCAGTCGTCGAATACTGTTTCCGTCATCCTCAACGCGGTTAATAACCGGCTTTCTTCGAGCGCACCGCTCACTTCTTATCCGGCCTCCGAATACGTGGACCTGGGACTGAAAGTCCATGCCACACCCCGAGTGCATCCCCCAGATGAAGTTTCGCTGAATATGCAGTTCGATATCAGCGCATTGACCGGCCAGAATGTGAATGGCATCCCGATTTTGAGCAATCGCACCATCCAGCAGGTGGTGCGGTTGCGCGCAAATGAAACCAGCATTCTCTCGGGCCTGATCGAATCGAGCGAACTTCGCAGCATTACGGGATGGCCGGGCCTGACCTTCCTTGGGCCGGTCACAAGCGACCGCAGCAAACAGCAAAGCGATACTGAACTGGTGATCGCCATTACGCCGCGCCAGTTGCGCCTGACGCCCCGCGAAGGCCGCACCTTTTACGCGGGCCGGGGCGTCGGCACCGTCGCCCCGCCGGGGCCTGTGGTTCCAGGTCAAACACTGCCGCTGCCCCCCGGAGCGCCACCCGCAGGAGTCCCGCCTGCCCCAAGTGCCGCGCCTCCTGTAGGAGCTCCCGGGGCGCCGCAACCGGGACCTAATCCGGTTCCGGGCACCGCTGAGCCGCCTAATCCTTTTGCTCCGCCCAATCCTCAGCCCAATATGCCTCCGCCTGTTCCGCCGCAAGGCGGCACGCGGCCGCCCAATCCAGAACGCTGACGCGAACCCTAAGTTCAGGCTTCGGCTTCAAGCACGAGCACGGGCTGATAGGTTCGCGGGACAACCGCTTCGGCAATGGCGATGAGCTGATCCTGCTGGTTGAACACGCGCACGCGCGCGGGCTTCCATTCGTCGGAATCGAGCTGCGCCGGCGCGCCTTGGGAGACCTCCCGGCGTCCGGCCTGAAGCTGCGAGAGCGCGACTTGAAACCGAGAGCCGTGGCGCACACGGCGCTCGACAAACGGCAGCACGGAAACGCGAGGTAATTCCGTCAGCAAATTTCCGAGCGGCACGATCCAGTGCGCGGCTTGGCCGGATTGCGCGGCGCGCGCGAAATCCTCCAGACTGACGGCACGATCGATCGTGAATTCGCCGACGGCGGTGCGCACGATCTGGCCGAGATGAGCGCCGCAGCCGAGCTGCCGGCCCATTTCGTGGGCCAGCGAACGGACGTAGGTGCCCGCGGCGCACTCCACCGAGAAACGCGCCAGCGGACCCTCGATGCCGAGGAGGCGAAACTCGAATACCTGGATTTCCACCGGTTTCAGTTCCACGGGCATGTGTTTGCGAGCCAGCTCATGCGCGGGTCGGCCGTGAATTTTTTTGGCGGAAAAGGCGGGCGGGGTCTGCTGGAATTTTCCGGTGAAGGCGGCGGCGAGCCGCTCGATTTCGTCGCTATTTAACTGCGGATTGGTATCAGGACCGAGCGGAGTGCCGTCGGCGTCGTAAGTATCGGTGGCAAAGCCGAAACGGAAGCCGCATTCGTACCGTTTCCGGCGGTCGGCATAAAATTGCGCGAAGCGCGTGGCGCGTCCGAGGAGCAAAACCAAGACACCGGTAGCGAGGGGATCGAGCGTGCCGAGGTGGCCGATCTGGCGGAAGCCAAGGATGCGGCGCACGGCTTCGACCACGTCATGCGAGGTGCGGCCGCGGGGTTTATCGATGACGAGCGCGCCATCGTAGGCTGCCGGACGTGGCTTGCGAGTCATGGCCGAAAGAACCCATCCGGGGGGGGTCCCCACCACGGTTTTTTTGCAAGTGTTGATTCTAAAGACGGTTGAGGTCCAAGAGGTTCGCAAGTGCACATTCTGCAGGAGTTATCTGCTAGCTTTGCGTAGGTGTTGACGCGAGAGAGGTTAGTTTCGAGGAATCGAAATCCAGCGAAGCGACCCGATACACGTCCCCCACCCAAGCTTTTTTCGTAACTGCACATTCCGCGGTACTTAGCTGCAGCTATTGCGTAAGTGCTGATTCTGCGGTGGTTAGCTGTGGACGACAAAATGGTCCGAAGAACAGGCGAGGGGGTACCCCCCTTGGTTTTTGCGCAAGTGTTCATTCTGGGGGAGTTACGCGCAAGTGCTGTGTAGGTGTTCATTTTGCGAAGTTTAGCCCCGCAAGGAAGATGTAAAGGCGGGCGAGGGGCCCCCAGGTATTTTTCGGAACCGTCGATGTTACGGGGGCGCTGGGGCGTTCTGCAACAATTGGATTTTAAACGGCGTGCGAATACCCGACGAAGGGAGAGGGAATTCCCCACCGGCCAGCAAATAGGGCGGCGCATTCGGAGGCGGGCGGGGCGGAGTGCAGGGAGGCGAGCCTTGCCCACCGCGAGCGGAAGGACTGCGAGCATGTTCTATTTTACCGCACGAGTAAATAGCCTGACGTGGAGAGAGCAAAGCTGGGCTAAAAAGCCGCGTCTCGAAATAGGAACAAGGAAGTGCGACACGCAGAGCCTTCTGTCGGTGACGGCCCGCCCTCGTTCGGGGATTCAGATAGTGTCTAAGGCGAGGCGGGGGAAAGCGGCGGCATACAGGCGGTCGTCCAAGGTGAGAAGGCGAAACCCGTTTTGCAGGGCATGAGCGCCAATCAAAAAGTCGGCGAGAATGCGGCGAGGCCCGGAGCCACGCTGCTTCGCGCGCCGCATGACATAACGTTGGAATGCCCGCCCAGCGGTGCGCCATATGGTTTCGCCAAGCTCCCAGTCCACGGACATTCCTGTGTCCCTGAAGAAGGCATCAAGGAATGCTTCACCCCGCGAAGGGGAGGCGAGCAATTCTGCAAATACGGGCGCAGCGATGACGAGGCTCCCACGCCCCAGTGCAGCATCGAGAGCCTTGCGCGCCAAGGTGTTCAGGGCGTCGTCCTCGTTCCAGAGGGCAACCAGGATGTTGCTGTCGATCGCGGTGGTCATTGCCCGCGGAGATCACGAAGCCATCGCACAACGGCCTTTCTGCCGCGACCAATGCCGGGGCTTCCGATGCCGCGATATTTTTCGAATGGGCTCTTCATTCGCACAGGCCGAACGCGGACTCCGCCGCTTCCGTCTTTCTCGAAGAGCAGCTTATCGCCCGGCTGAACGCCAAGGGCGCGCCGAATTTCGTGCGGCACTGTAATCTGACCTTTGCTCGTGATTCGCGCATGCTTCTTCACAGATAATCTCCTCGCTCCTTACTTTATCATGCCCCTCCTTACTTATGGAAGCTCGGTCGGGTGGATGGATGCCTCATGGTGGGTCAGCCGGGGGATTTGGTACGGCGGAGGAGTTCGTTGATGCGCTGGGCGTACTCGTCGGAGCGGTCGAGGACGAACATGAGTTCGGGGGCGCGGCGGAGCTGCAGCCGTTCGCTGAGCTCGTGGCGGATGAAGCCGGCGGCGGCGGCGAGGCCCTTTATGGTGGATTTTTGCTCGGCATCGCTGCCCATCACGCTGACATAGACTTTCGCCTGCTTCAGGTCCGGCGCCATGCGCACTTCGGTGACGGTGGCGAAGGTTACCAGGCGCGGGTCTTTCAGCTCGCCGGCAAGCATGGCGCTGATTTCCTGGCGGATTTCACCGGCGACGCGTTCGTGGCGATGTCCTGCGACGGTCATGTTCGGATGGGTGGTTTATAGCATTTCCAGGTTGTGGTCGACGAGGTCGCGGCCGAGCAAATTTTCGGCCTCCTGAAAAACGGCTTGGAGCGATTGCTCCAGGTGGGCGGCATCGTTCGAGAGGCTGACGATGCCCACCTGAGCGCGTTGCCAGGTGTCCTGGTGATCCAGTTCCGCCACAGCGACGTTGAAACGCGCCCGAAGGCGGTCCTTCAGGCTGCGCAAAACCTGGCGTTTGTCCTTGAGGGAATGGGCGTCAGGGATAAAGATTTCCAAGGTCAGCAAACCGACAGGCATGGGACCCTCGGAGTTAAGCGGCAAACTTGCTGCTCGATTTTGCTTCCCACCCTTGCAAAACCCGCAAGGGTGGCGCACCCGCACTCAACTCACTTATCGCCAAACATCTTGAGGAGAGATCCCTCGCTCACGATGTTCGCTCGGGATGACGGACTTTGTCGCCGGCGAAAGCTCATCCTGTTGGTGACTTTCGCCGAGGAGTCGGATCGTCAGGCGGTGGCTTCGGCGAGAATCTGCTTCTGCATGGAGAAGCATTCGAGCACATCGCCGACTTTGATGTCGTTGAAATTCGAAACTCCCACGCCGCACTCGAAACCGGAGCGCACTTCGTTGGCGTCTTCCTTGAAGCGGCGAAGCGAACTGACGCGTCCGGTGTAGATCACCACGCCCTCGCGCACCACGCGCACTTCGGCATCGCGCTTCACGATGCCATCGAGAACATAACAGCCGGCGATCATTCCGACTCCCTTGATGCGGAAGGTGTCGCGCACTTCCGCGCGGCCGAGATGCGTTTCCTTATAGACCGGCTCGAGCAGGCCAGTCATGGCGCGTTTAATCTCGTCGGTGACTTCATAGATGATCGAATGCATGCGGATATCGACGTTTTCGCGCTGGGCCAGATCGGCGGCTTTGCGGTCGGGGCGCACATTGAAGGCGAAGATGATGGCGCCGGAGGCGGAGGCCAGCAGGACGTCGGTCTCGGTGACGGCGCCCACGCTGGCGTGAATGATTTTCAACTTCACCTGGTCGGTGGAAAGCTTGGGAAGCAGTTCGCTCAAGACTTCGACAGAACCCTGCACATCGGCCTTGATGACGATGGGCAATTCCTTGGTCTCGCCGCTCTTCAATTGCTCGTGCAATTGATCGAGAGTGATGCGCGTTCCGGCGCTGCGGGCGAGTGAGGCTTCACGCAACTTGGTTTGGCGGTAATCGACGATGTGACGAGCCTTGGCTTCGTCAGCCACCTGGAAGTGATCGCCGGCTTCGGGAACGCCTTGCAGGCCCAGGACCTCGACGGGCGTGGACGGATCGGCTTGTTTGACCGCATGGCCGTGATCGTCGAACAGCGCGCGCACTTTGCCGTATACCGCGCCGACGATGAAGACGTCGCCGGTGTGCAAGGTGCCGTTCTGGACCAGAACGGTGGCGACGGGGCCGCGGCCTCGATCGACTCGCGACTCGAGAACGGTGCCGCTGGCGGGCGCGGACGGGTTGGCACGCAGCTCGCGCAGGTCAGCCACGAGCAGGATCATTTCCAGGAGCTTATCGAGATTTTTCTTTTCGCGGGCGGAGACTTCGACGACCACGGTATCGCCGCCCCACTCTTCGGGCATTAAGCCGCGGTCGGCAAGCTGGCGCTTGACGCGTTCCGGCTGGGCTTCGGGCTTATCGACTTTGTTAATGGCCACGACGATGGGCACCCCGGCGGCGCGGGCATGGTCGACGGCTTCGAGCGTCTGCGGCATGATGCCGTCATCCGCGGCGACAACCAGGACGACAAGATCGGTGACCTTTGCGCCGCGAGCGCGCATGCGCGTGAAAGCCTCGTGGCCGGGCGTATCGATGAACACGATGCGGCGGCCATTCTCGGAAACGACGGATGCTCCGATGTGCTGCGTGATGCCACCGGCTTCGCCGGCAGCGACATCAGTCTGGCGAATGGCGTCAAGCAGGCTGGTCTTGCCGTGGTCCACGTGGCCCATGACGGTGACCACCGGGGGCCGAGGCTCGAGATTTTCCTTCTTCTCTTCCTTCGCAACTTCCTGGACGACTTCTTCTTCGAAGGAGACGACACTCACGATTCCGCTGAAGGCTTCGGCCAGGCTGGTTGCCGTGGGCACGTCGAGCGCCTGATTGATGGAGGCAAAGACGCCCCGGTCGAGAAGATCTTTCAAGACATCTTTGGCGCGCACGTCCAGCTTTTCAGCGAGTTCGCGGACGGTGATGCCCTCGGTGATGGTGATTTCGCTCGGTGACGCCGGGGCGCGTGCGAACGGGGTGCAGCTTGCGTTCGCCTTCTTCAAAGCGCTTTTCGAGAGTGGGACGGGCGCGAGCCGCGGGCTTGCGTTCGTAAATTGGCTTGCCGGGCTCCGCCTTTGGCGGAGGCACGACAGGCAACGGCAATACGGGCGCGCCGGGGCGCATCGGCCTTTGTCCAGGGCGAGGGGGAACGCTGCCCGGACGAACGGGTATCGTTCCTGGACGAGCGCTGGGGTGGCGCATGGGCACGCGAGCGCCGGGGGCACCCATACCGGGACGAGCTGCCGGTGCTCCGGTAGGAGCGCCGCCGGAACGCGCGGCAATGCCGGGCGCGGCCGATCGAGTGGCGACAGGGGCACCGGCTCCTGCGGGAGCTGGCGGACGCATAGGCGGCCGTGCAACTCCGCCAGGGGGAGCCGATGCAGCGGGACGTACCGTGGCGACGGGCGAACTGGCGCCGCCGCGGGAACAGTTGGTTTTGCAACAGCAGGAGCAGGCGGCTTCGCAGCAGCCGGAACGGTTGCAGGCGCTTTGGGACCCGCAGGCGCCACGACCGAAGGCGCGGCGGGCCTCAGGCGAGCGGCTTTGGCGGCTGCCTCTTTGGCGGCTTTCTCCGCTTGGGCGTTCGCCTCGGCGGCGGCTTCTTCCTCGGCTAGCTGTCGAAAATGAGCCCGGACTTTTTCTGCCGCAGCCAGATCGATGGAGCTCGAGTGCGTTTTCTTCTCAGCGACCCCCGCTTCGGGCAAATAGTCGAGAATCGCCTTGGCCTTTACTTCCAGGTCGCGCGCGAGCTCATTGATGCGAATTTGATTTGCTTCCGTCATTCCCCTGTTGATTTCTCTTTTTGTTCCACGGTTTGGTCTTCCGGAGCACTGGGCTCTCCGGAGGGCACCTCCGCTGGATCAGGAGCTGCGTTCGGCGAGGTCTCCTGATTGACTTCGGTGTGCTGTTCGGCCGCAGCATCCAACTTTTCGGGCGCCGACTCTTCGGGCGCGGCCTCTGCGGGGACCGCTTCTTCGGAGGCCAACTGCCCGGCCTCGCCTGGCTGTTCTTCGAGCTCGGCGGGTTGAGCAGCTTCAGCGGCTTGTTGCTGTTCAATGGATTGAAAGTGCGCCGCCACCGCGAGCTGGATTTTTTCGACCATCTTTTCGCCGATGCCCGGAATGGCGGTCAACTGTTCCGGCGTCATATCGGCCAGCTTTTCTACACTGGTGACGCCGTGCGCCTCGATTTTCTCGATGGTCTTCGGACCCACGCCCTTCAATTCGGAGAGAGGTGTTCCAGGAGCCGTGAGCGCGGCCATTTGCGCCTCAATCTCCTGGCGCTTCTCTTCTTCGCTCTTGATATCCACATTCCAGCCGATTAGTTTGCTGGCGAGCCGAACGTTTTGGCCCTTTTTGCCGATCGCCAAAGAGAGCTGGGTATCCTCGACGATGATTTCGAGGTGGTGGTTTTCGGGATCGACGATTTGCACGCGCGTGACCTTAGCCGGGCTCAAGGATTTCTGCGCGAAGGCAATGATGTCTTCGGAATAAGGAATGATGTCGATTTTCTCGCCACGCAATTCGCGGATGATGGACTGCACGCGCATGCCTTTCATGCCCACGCACGCGCCCACCGGATCGACGTCTTTATCGCGGCTGAGGACGGCGATTTTGGTGCGCTCACCCGCTTCGCGAGCCGCGGCGCGAATTTGCACAGTGCCGTCGTAGATCTCCGGGACCTCCATCTCGAACAAGCGCTGCACTAACACGGGATCCGCGCGGGAGACGATCACTTGCGGGCCTTTGGCGGCGCGGTCCACGGCCTTGATCACGACACGCAGGCGGTCGCCGAGATTGTAGGTTTCCAGGCGCGATTGCTCGCGTTTGGGCAGCCGCGCTTCGGTGCGGCCCATGTCCACAATGACATCGGGACCTTCGAAGCGCTTGACGATGCAGTTCACCAGCTCGCCGGCGCGTCCGTTGTATTCGTTAAAGATGGTGTCGCGCTCGGCCTCGCGCACCTTCTGCATGATGACTTGCTTGGCCGTCTGCGCGGCGATGCGGCCCAGAACGGCAGTGGGCTTGGGGATCAATAATTCGCCGCCGACCTCGAGATGAGGATCGACCTTGCGGGCTTCGGAGAGAGTCGTTTCGTTTTTGGGATCGGCGACTTCGTCCACAACGGAACGAACCGAATACACATCGATCTGGCCGGTTTCCGGATTGAACTTAGCGCGGAGGTTTTCTTCGGTCTTGTAGAATTTCCGCGCCGCAACCACCATGGCGTCTTCAATCGCCGCCACGATGATCTCCGGCTCGATATGCTTTTCCCGGCTGATCTGCTCAATCATTTGGTCCAGCAGATTCGCCATTCCGCTTACTCCCTACCACTCCACGACCAGATTCGCTTTGCGAATCCCGGCCAGAGGTAACTCGATAATGCGCCCCTTGACGTCGAGCTTTACCAGCCCGTTGCTGTATCCCGCCAGGCGGCCTTCGAAGAACGTGGAATTCTCGACCGGCTCAGCCGTTGAAATGCGGGCCAGCCGGCCGGCAAATCTCTCGAAATCGGGGGCCTTGGTCAGCTTACGGTCCAGACCGGGAGAGCTGATCTCCAGTATGTAACGGGGCCCGGGAACCAGGTCCTCGACGTCGAGAAGCACGCCGAGCTGTTCGCTTACGGCCTCGCAATCGCGATGAGTGATTCCCCCCGGCTTATCGATGTAAACGCGCAAAAATCGTTGTTTGCCGATTTTCCATTCGACATCGACCACTTCCACTCCGGCCGTCCGTGCGGCGCGTTCGGCGGCATCGCGTATGCGCTCCAATTCCATTGGTTAGCAGCGGCCGCTTACGCATTTTCTGCAACAAAAAAGTGGGCTCGCGCCCACTCGGACATGCGACCGGCTTCGGACGAAGAGTCAGTATAGTGGCCGGGAACTACAAAAGCAAGGGACGGGCAGGAGGTTTCGGCTTACTTGGAAGCTGGGCCCCGGAGCCTGCGGGCGAACGCGATTATAAAAAAGGCGCTGAGGAGATAAAGCAGCAGACCGCCCCATTCCATGTACGGCCGGATAGGCCGGGGATAGGGGTGGCCTAGCACATTGGGCAAGACTGCGGCTAAGAGGAAGAAGGAACTCACAAGCCATAAGACGCGGACCAGGTTCTTGCCCCTCAGGGTCATAAGCAGATTATATCCGCCGCTCGCAATTCGCCCTTGTGCCTGGAGGCGTAAGCAGCGCCAAGTAGTCAACCTCGCACGGAGGGGGCACGTTCCCCCCAACAAATAAAATCACAGCTTGCTGGACAAGCCAGGCAAGCTGCGATTCTGTTCTACGCCGGCGCGCCGATTGGACGCTGTCAGGGAGTTTTCTTGGGCGGAGTTGACGGCTGAGCCCCGGCCGGGGCGGGCGCCTTCGGTTGTGCCGCGGGAGTGGCGCCTGCCTTTATAGGATAGGCCTGATCGTAGAGGCGGATTATCTCCTGAGTGATGTCGATCTGACTCGAGCCATAGACCACAGGCGTTCCCTGCGCGGAAGTATCCAACACTACGGTGTAGCCATTTTCGCGGGAGTAGCGGTCGAGAACGTCCAGCATCTTTCGCCCGATATTGTCGATGACATCGCTTTGAGCGGCGTTCACGGCCTCATTCACGTCGTCCTGCTTGCGCTGAAACTGGCGCGTCATCAGCTCGCCCTGGCGCTGCAAGCGGGCCTGCTCGTCGTCGCTGAGCGTGCCGTGACTATTGGTGATGCGATTCTGTAGCTCCGAAATCTGTTTCTGCATATTCTGCAGGTCGTTCTGTTGGGCGGCGAACTGGCTCTGAAGCTGCGCGGAAGCCTGCTTTCCTTCGGCGGTGGTGACGATGGCCTGGCGCACGTTGAGAATGGCGATTTTCATCTGACCCGAAGGAGCGGCGCCACCGCCCGTCTGGGCCCAAGCGCCCGCGGCCGGCAGGAACAGCAGTGCCAGCGTGAGTGTCCAAAGTTTTCTCGGCTTTTGGTGAGCTTTCATACTTTCTCCTTCACAAGATTACAAATCGGGAATTATAGCGAGCGCATTTTCCAGGCGTCAACTTGGTTGCGGGTGTGATGCCGCATAAACCGCCTTTCGTTGCATGGCGATACGCTTCATCAGTGCGGCAGCGGAACCAACAAAAGCTGATTGTGCACCGGATCGGCCACGACGGCCAGGTTCGTTTGGGGATGAATGTCCACTGCGAATTGCGTGGACGAGGGCAGCGAGAACACCCCCCGAACGGTTTGATCGATGAAGTCCACAACGGTCATCGTTCCACTCAGGTTATTGGCCGTTACCAGCGTGGCGCTCTCG
>WNGK01004442.1_pt1 | contig 14981 bp, 11 predicted proteins | sample 5400601 | NCBI WGS metagenome assembly WNGK01 (sample SAMN13153376, study PRJNA577476) | soil metagenome | isolation source: 60 cm soil or saprolite under Garry oak tree replicate 1 | place: USA:California | collected 2016-06-15 | reverse complement strand
CCAGAGCCCGATGGAGACGTGACGAGACCACGTTTGCCGGACCACAAAGAGAGAGGCTTCCGTGTCAGTCAATACATGGTTTTCCGCTATTCGCCTTGCCACTTACTCGAGGTTCTTGAGGGCATGTTGACGTTTTCGGACAAATTCGGACACTCGGACTGCGTAATTCTGCGCGATTCGTGCAAACTGCTCGATTTGCAATTCCCCCTCTAACGCGCAGCCTACCGCATGTTTGTGGCGGAATCGCGCAAAGCCGCGAAAACGTCAAATTGGGTTCGATTCCCGTTGCCCGCTCATTTACCTATGAAAAATAGGTTTTTTCGGCCTCTCAGAAGTCCCAAGACAGTTATTTCAAAACCAGCGAGAGTGCCTTTAATTTGCTGGGCTTCTATTGGATATGGTTAACCCGTCAACGGCAAAAAAAGACCCCTCGGATGTTTGTCGCCGGCGCGCGCAGATTCGATTCCCGTTGCCCGCTATTGGTCCGGCGCAATCAACTCGCGATTCCGCCACGCGAGGCCCAACCCCGAATAAATCGTTAGCGCCACCGTAATCCATACCAAAACAGGACCAGCCTTGTCTCGTGCCCGCAACCACCATGTCGATGTTTCAGTCGCATGCCGCAGCTCGGCTATCGAAAAAAGGGTAAGGAAGAAAATAACGGTGACGATCTGCCAGGACGTTTTCTGTTTGCCGAGCCGCTCGGCTGGAAGGACTCGGCCTTTGGCGCTCGCCATCAGACGCAACCCGGTAATCAAGAAGTCTCGGGCGACAACTGTCGTGGCTGCCCACGCCGGCACAGCCTTGAGAGGCACCAGCGAAATAAACGCTGCAGCCATCATGATCTTGTCCACCAGTGGATCCATCAATTTGCCAAAATTTGTGATGAATCCGTAGCGCCGGGCAATTTCCCCATCGATAAAATCTGTCAGACCCGCGATGAGAAAAATTAAAAGCGCAGAAGTGCGCGCATACGGCCATGAGGAATTGAGCGCCAGAACAAAAAGCACCGTCAGAACCAGCCGGCTAAGCGTTAGACGATTGGCCCAATTCATTCCGGTAAATGCGTCGTTGTAGCCGCGATCGATAATCCCGGCCGGGTGCCAGACATGCCAGGAACACGACTCTCGACCTTGAATCGCGGTCTCTTCCAAATTGGCACCTTTTTCTTTAGCTCGTCCACAATCCACTTGCTCGCTTCGAAAGCGGCAGCGCGATGCTGCGCCCTGACTTGAAGAAATAAGGACGGCTCGCCAGCGCGCACGAAACCGATCCGATGATGAACCATCACCTTCTTCAAATGAAACTCCTCCGTCGCGGCCTCCGCGACTAATTGCAATTGGTGCTCGGCCATTGTTGTGTGCGCTTCGTAATCAATGCCCTCGATCTTGTGCCCATTCTCAAACTCGCGAACAACGCCCCAAAAAACGACAACGGCGCCGGCTGCCGGATCGGCATCATTCTCTGGCGCTTTAAGCAGCGCCTTCGTCAATAAAACTTCGCAAACGGGATTTGCCATGTGCTCTATGTGCTCGTTAGAGTGAGTCACCTCTGTTTCGAGCCGTCAGGCAAGAAGATTCTAAAATGACCACGAATCAATGTGATATTGGCCTCATCGGTCTGGCTGTGATGGGCGAAAACCTCGCCCTGAACATGGAATCAAAGGGATTTTCTGTCGCCGTTTTTAATCGCACCACCGAAGTCACAGAGAAATTCGCGGCTGAACGCGGGAAGGATAAAAACATTCAGCCAACCCGCACGATGGGGGAATTCGTCGGCGCGCTCAAGAAGCCGCGCAAGGCCATGATCATGGTCAAAGCCGGCGCGCCAGTGGACGCCGTCATCAATCAACTCGCCCCCCTCTTGGAAAAAGGCGATGTCATCATCGACGGAGGCAATTCTCTCTTCACCGACACGCAACGGCGCGGCAAAGAATTGGACGACCTCGGTATCCATTTCGTCGGCTGCGGCGTCTCCGGTGGCGAAGAGGGCGCACTCAAAGGTCCATCTCTCATGCCGGGCGGCTCGCGCGAGTCCTGGGAAATGATCGCGCCCATTTTCCGCAAGATCGCCGCGCAGGTGGATGGCGAGCCGTGTTGTCGTTACATGGGACCGGACGGCGCCGGCCATTACGTCAAGATGGTGCACAACGGAATCGAGTACGGGGACATCCAATTGATTTGCGAGGCCTATGCAACCCTGAAAGATGTCCTGGCGATGCAACCTTCGGAGCTCGCCGATATCTTTGCAGAATGGAACAAAGGCGAGCTCGACAGTTATCTCATTGAAATCACGTCGCAGATTTTTCGGAAGATCGACCCTGAGAGCGGCGAACCGCTGGTCGATATGATTCTTGATAAAGCCGGACAAAAAGGAACGGGCATTTGGACGCTTCAATCCGCCATCAAACAGTCTGTCGTAATTTCGACAATCAACGCCGCCGTCGAAGCGCGCGTTATCTCGTCACGGAAAGAGGAGCGCGTCGCTGCGTCGAAAATTCTGCCGCAACCGAGGGCGCGAAAGTTTAGAGGCGATCGGACGCGCCTGATCAATGCAGTGCGCGACGCGCTTTACGCGTCCAAAATTGTTTCGTACGCGCAAGGAATGGAGCTTCTTCATGCAGCAAGCAGTGAGTACAAGTGGAACCTGAACCTTAGCGACATCGCCACCATCTGGCGCGGCGGCTGCATCATCCGCGCGAAATTTCTCAATCGTATTGTAGAGGCGTATCAGCGCGATCCCGCCCTGCACAATCTCCTGCTCGATCGCTATTTCACGAAAATCATTAGAAAGACGCAGCGTAATTGGCGCGTCGCGGTTTCAACAGCCATTAAGCACGGCGTAGCCGTCCCAGCATTTTCAGCATCGCTTGCCTATTTCGATAGTTATCGCCAGGCGCGACTTCCTGCGAATCTCTTGCAAGCGCAGCGCGATTTCTTTGGTGCGCACACGTACGAACGCGTAGATAAGCCAGGTGTTTTTCACACTGAGTGGATCGAATCCGAGGGCAAGTCCGCCGAAAAGGCGGCCGAACCGAAATCGCCTCCGCCGCATCACGCGGGAGAATAAGAAAAGCGTTGAAGCGTTGAAGCGTTGAAGCGGCATGATTCGGCAACGCTTTAACGGTTCAACGTTTCAACCTTTAACGAATTAATGGAAATCGTGTGAATCGCTGCCGACGAGTTCTTGGTGCACGAGTGGTCTGATGTCACGCGTCTTAATCAAGACCACGCCATCCGAGTTTTGCACTTCGCCTTCGATAAGGAGAAATGCTTCTTCGGTGATTAAAAGGCGAAACCGCTCAAATAAGTCTGGCTCGACAATCGCATTTGAAACGCCGGTCTCATCTTCGAGGCTGATAAAAACAAATCCCTTCGCTGTCCCCGGCCGCTGACGGCAAATCACGTTCCCAGCGATCTGAATGGTTGTGCCATGTCGCGCCCGCTGAAGATCGATCGCACGCCAAATATTCGGTAACTGTTCGCGCAACAGTTTCATCGGATGCGGGCCGGTGGTTAAGTTCATCGTTTCGTAGTCTGTGCGCACACGTTCAGGCAATGTCATTGGCGCAAGCGGCACGTTGTAGCCGGGATCGGTGATCCCGGTCGGGGGCAGCAGCGTACTCATTGATGGGCCGGGATCACCGATCCCGGCTACAGCAAACAACGCGTCTGGCGCTTGTTCCTCTACCCGCCACATCGCTGCGCGCCGATGTTCAGCGAAACAGTTCAACGCCCCCAATTCCGCCAGTGTGCGCAGTTCGTCTTTTGAGAGCGGTACGCGCCGCTTGAAATCCTCCAGTGACTCAAATTTTCGATCTTGTCGTTGCCTAACGAATTCCTCCGCGTGCTCCTGCTGCAATCCGTTCACTACGCAAAACCCCAGACGCACTGTGCTGTCATCGACAACTATGCAACGCCAATCGGAGTACGAAACGCAAACCGGCTTGATCTTTAGCCCGTGCCGCTGCGCGTCTTTGACTATCGTGGCCGAGGTATAAAAACCCATCGGCTGATTGTTCAGCAGGCTGGCGCAAAATTCCGCTGCGCGATGCACTTTCAAATAGGCGCTGCCATAGGCCAGGATGGCGAAGCTAATTGCATGCGATTCCGGGAAACCATAAAGCGCAAATGAAGTGATCGAGTGAATGATCTTGTCGATCTTATCTGACGCGATGCCTTTTCGCTCCATGGCCGCACGCAATTTCCAGCTCACTTTCTGCATTCGTTCCTCCGAGCGGTGAAAACTTAGCGCGCGCCGCAGTTCCTCCGCTTCGTTTCCAGAAAAATCGGCCATGATCATCGCGATCTGTAGCATTTGCTCCTGAAATAAAGGCACACCGAGAGTGCGTTCGAGAACTGGCTTTAGTCGCTCATCGAAATAGCTGACTTTTTCTTTTTCTGCGCGTCTGGCGAGGTAGGGATGTACCATGTCCCCTTGGATCGGACCCGGCCGAATAATTGCGACTTCAATCACGATATCGTAAAAGCATTTCGGTTTCATCCGCGGGAGCGTCGCCATTTGCGCACGGCTTTCGATTTGAAAGACGCCGATCGTGTCGGCCTTCTGCATCATTTCAAAGGTGGCGGCGTCGTCGTTTGGAATGTGTGCAAGATCGAGCGGGCGCCCACGCTCGCGGCACAGCTCAAACGCATCTTGCAGCACCGACATCATCCCGAGGCCGAGTAGATCGACCTTCACGATGCCGAGGTCTTCGCAATCGTCCTTGTCCCATTGGGCGACGACGCGTCCCGGCATCGACGCATTTTCCAGTGGCACAAACGAACTCAGCTTGTCCTGGCAAATAATCATTCCGCCGGAATGCTGGCCAAGATGTCGCGGCAAACCGTAGATCGCCTTATACAGTCTAACGAACGCCGGCATGCGCGGATGTTCCTTCGGCAAACCAGCCTGCTCGATTTGCGATTGGAGATCGAGCGTGTGCGGAAAATCGCCGTTCGCGAACAAATGCGAGAAGCGATCCAGAATGCTCGGCGAAAAATTTAACGCTTTGCCGATTTCACGTGCAGCGCTGCGTCCGCGAAAAGTGATAACATTCGCGGTCATCGCAGCGCCGTGTTTGCCGTAACGACGATAAATTTCCTGGATCACTGCCTCCCGGCGATCACCGCTCGGGAGATCGAGATCGATATCGGGCCAGCCTTTGCGGCTTTCATTTAAAAAACGTTCGAAGACGAGATGATTGCTCACCGGATCAACGGGAGTAATGGCGAGGCAATAACAAACCGCACTGTTCGCGGCGCTGCCGCGGCCCTGCACCATGATGTTATGTTCGCGGCAGAAATTCACGATGTCCCATACGATCAAAAAATATCCCGCGAACCCGAGCTTGGTAATGAGCGCCAGTTCTTCTTCGAGTTTTTGCTTCACCACGGTGCTGATCGTCGCATAGCGCTGCTGCGCGCCAAACCAGACGATCGTGCGCAGAAACGAATCCATGTCATGACCCTCCGGCACGGGAAACGAGGGAAATTCATAACCGATGTTTTCCAGCGAAAACGTGAGCCGCTCCGCCAACCGCGACGTGTTTTCGATTGCTTCCGGGAGATCGCGAAAGAGTTCGCGCATTTCGCGATCGCTTTTCAAATGTCGCTGGCTGTTTTGGGTGAGCAATTTCCCAGCGGCATCCAGATGCGTGTGTTCGCGAATACATGTGAAAACATCGAGAACCTCTCGCCCGTAAGGCCGGGCGTACTGCACACCGTTCGTCGCCAGGATCGGCAATCGATTTGAGCGCGCAAGATCGATAAGTTGGCGATTGATGCGTTCTTCCCCGCGCAAAAAATGTCGCTGAATTTCCACGCACACTTTCTCCCGCCCGAAAGTGTTGATCAGGAATCGCACGCGATTCGCAGAGTTCCGGGGAGCACAGGCTGCCAGCCTGTCGCGTCCGGCAGCTTGCCGGGCGCCGGGTTTGTGGGCGCGTGCGGAATTAAAAGTAGTTTGCGGCAAGCTGCCGCAAACAGCAGGCTGGCAGCCGGCGCTCCCCGGTCCAAAGAGCGCAACCAACCCTTCCGCAAATGGCGGCAGCTCATTCCATCGGACTGCGCATTTCCCTTTTTCACTCCGCAAATGCGCCTGGGTTAGTAATTCGCAGAGATTTTTATAGCCGGTGCGATTTTCCACCAGCACCGGCAGAATCGAACCGTCTTCCATCGATAATTCAGCGCCAATGATTGGGCGAGTATTTTGCTCGCGTGCTGCAACGGAAAACCGTTGGGCGCTATAAACACCATTGCGATCAAGCAACGCCATCGCTGGCATTTCTAATTCGGCGGCGGCTTGAGCAAATTGCTCCGGAAACGAAGCGCCGCGCAGAAAGCTAAACGCGCTACACGTATGTAACTCGATGTAAGGGGAGCGCACGCGAGGCGCGTGCGCTCCCCAGATTGAAGGCGATGCATTCGGCCTAATCATAAATCCCATCAATTTTCCAGGTTCCCTCAGCTTCATGAGCGCGAATCAGATCGCCATTCTCCAATTGCAGATCCCATTCGGCGCAAGCCCACGCTGTTTCATCCCACCAATTCCCCGAAGCGAGATAAGGGCCGCGTCGCTCTGCGACTTTGCTACTGACGTTCACACTTCGAACGTGAGCCAGAACATTTTCTGACAGAAAAACGGATGCAGATACAGCCGGTCGAAATCGACGCAACGCAACCTTGAGTTTAGAAGTTGTTCTTAAACGTCGATGACCCTCACCTCCATCCTCTCCCTCAGGGAGAGGCGATCCCTTCTCCCCGTTTGGGGGAGAAGGTGAGGATGAGGGATTATCCTCGAAACTCCAAGAAAACGGCTCCATCCGAAACGCATCGGGGCGATGCGTTTCTTCCAGAACGGGCGTGCCGACGCGATCGGCGCCTAGCAGAGCGGTCAAGCGCGTGAGTGTTTCTAATAATTGATTCGGATTGCGCAATGTCGTTTCAAATAATCCAAATTGCCGCGACGCGGCTTTGATCGGCTGCGCGTCCAGTGAGACAGCAGTAATCGGGTATTCCGATTTAAAATTCTCCAGGTGCGTGTGCAGCATCCGAAACAGAAGATCGACGTCGTTGGTCGGCTGCGGAATTTTGAAACAGCGTTCGTAGCGCTGCTTGTTCGCCGCAGCGAATCCGTTTCGCCTGCGGACGAATCCGTCCTGTGTGCGGACCCGTGGCGGATTGGTAAAAGTAATTCGCAGCGTCAGTTCTTTGGCGACGAGATAGATCGCGCTCAACCGCAAGGTGAGCTGCTCCAAAAAACGGCGCAACATAAAGAGGAGCGGCTCTGTTGTTTCAATTTCGTTTTCGAATTCGAAGCTCTCGTCGAACGACTCAGGCGGCCGCACGAGCTTAAGCAATCGCTCCGATTTCCCATTCGCGCGCTCCCACATTCGGACCGCTTCGGGACCAAGCCGTGCGGCGAGCTGCTCTTTATCAAGTGCGGCGAGCTGGCCGAGGGTATGAATCCCCCACTTGTGCAAGATCGCTAAAATCTGCTGGATCTCGGCTTCTCGATCTTTTGTTGCCGTGGAATTCGACCCTGGAAAGCGCTTCATGCGCTCAAATTAAATACCAGATGTGATATGTTCAAGAGAACATTTATTGAACAGCAGTATTATTTCTTTTTCCACTGAGCGCCGCCGAGGAGCGGCAATACGAACAGGTTTGCCAGGATGTCGATGATTAGGCCGGCGAGCACCACCAGACCGAAACGCTGCGTCGGCGGAAAATCGGACAGGACAAAAATGGCAAATCCGGCGGCGAAAATCACGTCCGAATAGACAATTCCACGCCATTGTTCTTCGCGTCCAGTCACCCAGGCTGACCAGCCTTTCTTTCCGTCGCGTTGCGCACGGCGGACGCCAAAGACAAGGTGAATCATCGAGTCGATTGCGATGCCTATGCAGACATTGGTGGCCGGCGCCGAGATGACGTCCATCGGTACATGCAGCCAGCCGATGCCGCCGAGCATGCACAGCGGCACGAGCGTCAGACTCACGATCATCGCCACGGCACCGCGAACGGACCGGGCGACGATCCACGCGATCGCGATGAACAAAACGTTCAGCCAGAACAGGCCGGTTACCAAACTGGAAGCGACAAGCGCCGCCAGTCGACCTTGCAGATAGTAAATGCCGCCAACGAGAGGGGTCTTGAATCCGTGCTTGCGCGCGATCGAACGAAGATCGTCGACGACTTCGAGCCGGTGTTTGTCGTGACGGCCTTCGATCATCCGAAGGAGGAACACGCCTTGCGTGCGATCTTCGGTTACAAAACCTTTGGCCACGCGAGCGTATTTCGGCTGCTCCATGATCTCCATCATCTTTTCGTAACTCAGAAAAAAGGAGAACGGCGTTCGATCGCCTTCAGCCAGGAGAGTCGGAAGTGAAATCACGGCCCCGACAGGTTTGTAATTCTCCAGCGCTCCTTGCAGCGTCCACATCTTCTGGTAAGCAGCGTCGGTGTTCAGTTTGCTGCCGTCGGCGGCGGCCACGACCAATGTGAGCGGATTCGAGCCGCCGGTGCGGTCGACGTATTCCAATCCGTCGCGCAGTTCCCGGTGGGGCTTGAAATAATCGAGAAGGCTCGGGTCGGTGTTTACTCGTTTCAGCCCAAATCCCAGGCCCATGCTGACCAGAATGACGGCCAGCGACAGCAGCACGAACCGCCGCGACCAAAATGTGTCGGAAGGTTCTGCCTCCAAGAGCTTGGTTTTGCGTGGCACAGCCCAGCGCAGGAACGACGGATACATCACGTAAGCGCAGATCAATGCCACGACCGTCCCGAGCACGCCGCCGAATCCCAGTTCGCGCAACGGCTTGGCTTGGACGATCAACAAACTGCCGAACCCGAGCGACGCGCAAACCATTGACCAAAACGAAGCGGGAAATGTCATGCGCCGGGCGGCTGCCGCGAGATCGGGCGACTTTTTGCCCATCCGATCGGCGAGTGTCTGCCAGTTGAAGGTCATGTAAACCAAGTGCGACAACGCCACGACAAATACGATCGTGCCGAGGTTCACAGTGAGGATGCCGATCTTTTTGCCGAACATTGACTGGAGAAGCAACGTCAACAAAACGGCGCTCGTGCAGGTCGCCAGCATTCCCAGAAACACCCGACCGGATCGGAACATCACCGCCATTGTCAGCCCAAACAAAATGATTGCGGTAAGGCTGAAGTACCAGAAGTCGTGGGCCAGACTGCGCCGGATCATCTCGACGACATAAGGCGGACCGGCGATATGAATTCGAAAATCTTTCTCGTCGAGCTCGTGCACGATCTGCTCGAGATGCTTGATCGACTTCTCGGTGTCCTTGCCTTCGATAAACACAATGACATTGGTGGATCTGCGGTTCGGAGCGATCAGCAACCGGCTCCAAAACGGGCTGGCCAACGCGTCCTGAAAACTCTTCGGCCCCTCAGCCAAACTTTTGACCGCATTCACGGCGTCGATCGTGTGGATCTGCTGCGTGAGTTTTTGAATTCGCCCCCGGTATCGCGGCGAAGAAATGTCGCTAGACGACACCGCCAAGATGACTTCCGGCTGCGATGGGAAACGCTGCTCGATCTTCTTGGACTGGCGGAACCCGGGATCGCTGGTGGAGAAGAAAAAATTCTCATCCACTACGGGCTTAAGATCGACAAACGCCGCGATCAGTACGAACAACACGACGGTGACTGCGAGCATCTCCCAGTGCGCACCTAACCAACGCGGTTTGTTGGGAGCAGTGCGTTTCATTGCTTCAGCTTCAGACGATTACGCAAATGTATCGGCGCTCGACGGCGCGCCTCACGCAACGTGACCGCGTTTTATCTAAATAATTTTCACCGGGCACTTCGGCAGAGCTTGCAGAAATGCGCGGCCGTACGGCTTGGTGACGATCCGATTGTCAAGGATGACGATGATACCGTGATCGCTTTTGGTTCGTATCAAACGACCAACGCCTTGTCGGAGTTTGAGGATCGCTTCTGGCAACGAATACTCGGTGAACGGATCGCCACCGCGCTCCTCCACGAGTTCAAGTTTTGCTTCAGTCAGCGGGTGATCGGGCACAGCAAAGGGAAGCCGCGTGATAATCACATTGGAAAGCGCTTCGCCCGGAACATCGACCCCCATCCAAAAACTGTCTGTGCCAAAGAGCACGCTGCGCGGCGTTGCCTTAAATTGCTCAAGCAAACGCCCCCGCGGAGCGCCTCCGCCTTGCACGAGAAGATTGAATTTCTTTCGCGAAAAGAATTCTTCCATTTGATTGGCCACCTGTTGCATGCCGCGATAACTCGTAAAAAGAACAAATGCGCGTCCCTCCGTTTCCTCGGCAAAATGCGCGATCCAATGCTCGAGCGCTTCCTCATAACCGACGTCGCGCGGGTCGGGCATTTTTTGGACAATGAACATTTTCATTTGTTTCTGGAAATCGAACGGACTCCCGAGTAGCAACGGTTCGACTTCACCCGCTCCGATGCGCTGGCGAAAATAGGCGAGGTCTGGACGACCAACCGAGAGCGTTGCGCTCGTCATGACGCAGGAGCAATCTTCGCGAAAGATCATGCGGCGCAGGACCGGCGCGATATCGATGGGCGCCGCGTTCAGCGAGAGAAACTGCGCCGTCTTGCCGGTGCGTTCGACCCAGTAAACGTGTTCGCGAGCGCTTTGCTCGAGAAAAATTGCAATGCCGTCGCGCGCGTCGCGAATACGCCTGCCGAGCTCCTGTAATTCGGCCTTCAGAAATTCGTCATCCGCGCGTTTGGCGACCTCGGCGACGCGGGCTTGTAATCCGGTTAGACGTCCAGTGATCGTGTCGGGAACAAACTCCGGCGCGCGGACACGAAATTCGCGGCCTTTCCTGAAATCGCAGCGCGATTCGACCGTACCGAAGAATTTATCGACGTCATCGACGAGCTCCGCTGCCAATCGCACCCCGATTGCCTCGCGCATGACGGTGAAGAGCCCCTTGCGCGTGCGCGCATTGTAGATCCGTTGGATTGTCGACCTTAGTCCATATTGCGAAATCCCGATTCCGATCTGGCGCGAAGCCACTTGCTCGACGGTGTGCGCTTCGTCGAAAACGATAAAGTCGTTTGGAAAAAGATAACCGCTTTCGCGTTCTTCCTGTTGGTCCGGCCTTCCCAGAAGCATGAAAAGCAACGTGTGATTGATGACGATCACATCCGACGAAAGAAGCCGCTTGCGCGCTTGTTGATAAAAGCAGTTCGATTGCTGCCCGCAGGTTTTCCCCGTACAGGTGTGCGGCTCGCTGCAAACCTGGGTCCAGACTTTTGGATCAGGCTCAATCGACAAATCGCTAACCGAGCCATCACGGGTCGTTCGCGCCCATTCCGCGAGTCTCGTCAGCTCGTTTTGCTCCGGCCCGGTGAAAAGCTCATTTTGCTGCTGGAGGGCGCGTTCCAATCGGCGTGGGCAAAGATAATTTTGCCGCCCTTTCATGAGGGCAGCTTCAAACTCGATCGGCAAAATCTTCTTTAAGATGGGAATATCTTTGTAAAGAAGCTGCTCCTGAAGATTGATCGTATGCGTGGAGACGATTGCCTTTTTGTGCTGCTCAATTGCAAACAGAATTGCCGGCGTGAGATAAGCCAGTGATTTGCCAACACCAGTGCCGGCTTCAACGACGAGATGACGCTCCTCCTCCAGTACCCTTGCCACGGCCGCTGCCATCTCCTGTTGTTGCGGACGGAACTCGAAATTCTTCGCCTTTGAAAGCTGCCCATTCTCGGAGAAAATTGCGCGAACTCGTTCGACAAATTCGGTGCCGAGAGAATCTTGCAGCGCAATCATGACGGCCAAGAACAAATGACGAAGCACGAATGACGAATGACAAACGAAGCCCAAAGCCCGAATGACGAAGAAGCGACACCGCAATCCTTTGTCACTTGAGCATTGGTCATTCCTTCGAGCTTCGTCATTTGGACCTCGTCATTCTTTTCTCTTGTTTCGGATTTCGAATCTCGAATTTTACTCGTGATTTGGAGCTTTGCGGACGTGCAGTCGATTTGACTACCCTAATTCGGTCAGCACCATTTTAAATCGCAATGAGACTCCTCGATCGCTACGTCATTCGCAATTTCCTGCAGGTCTATTTCTACTGCATCGCTGGTTTTATCTCCATCTGGCTCATCTTCGACATCAGCGACAATATTTCGACATTTATCGACGAGCACGTCGGTCTTCTTCTCGTTTTCCGTTATTATGCCACACAGGTCCCCCAGGTTTTCATCATTCTTCTCCCGGTTTCTCTCCTGCTCGCGCTCCTCTTTACCCTGGGCCGCATGTCGCGTGCAAATGAAGTCGTGTCCATGCTTACTGCGGGCGTGAGTCTCCCGCGCGTTCTCCTCCCACTGATCGGCATGGGGCTGCTCACGGTGGCAGCGAGCATGGCGTTAAATTATTCGCTCGCGCCGCACGCAGAAATGGCGCGCAAAACTTTCCTCTCCGAAACGCGAGTGCATCCCGAGCGCTACATTCAGGGCCAAATCTTTCGCAATCGAACCGATCTGCGTACTTGGTTCATTCAGAATTTTCGCGCTCGCGGCGATACATTCAATAATGTGCAGGTGCTTCAACAGGACGCCAACGACACTATTATTATGAATTATCTGGCGGCGCGTGCCTCTTACCACCCCGAAACGAAAACCTGGGATCTGGAGGACGTGAAGGTGGTTCATTACGATCACGCCGGAAATATCGTCGATGAGCAGATTTATCCTTCGCTAAAGATCGAACACTGGAGCGAAACACCTTTCCGGCTAGGCAGCGCAAACGAGCGCGCAGAATTCCTAAGCTTGCCGGAGCTGCGAGAGTATCTGCGTTTCAATGCAGATTTTCCGGCTACCTTGCTCGCGCCGTTTCGTACGCATCTGCAGTATCGCCTTGCCTTGCCGTGGACGTGTCTGGTTGTTGTCTGCATCGCGGCCCCGCTTGGAATCGGCTATTCGCGCCGTGGCGTGCTATCAAGCGTTGCGGCCGCGGTTTTTCTCGTTTTTTCGATGAACTTCCTCGTCCATCTTTTTCTCGCGCTCGGCGAAGGCGACCGAGTTTCTCCCTGGGTTGCCGCTTGGACGCCGAACCTTCTCTTCGCTGGCATCGGCCTCTACCTGTTCTATCTACGCGCCTCCAACCGTGAAGCGCCCGGCTTTCATCTCTTCACTGCGCGGCGTATGGTAGCACGATGAACCCGCTCCCAAATGAATGGGCGATCAAGCATCGGGCGGATGCCTGTGCCGTAACCCATCGGCCCTTCGCCGCCGGCGAATATTTCTACACCCTGCTTTTTCACGATGCAGATGGTTATCGACGCGAGGACTTAAGCGAAGAGGCGTGGCGGAACCGGAATGAAAACATTCAGCCGTTTTCATTTTGGAAGTCACGTTATGAACCTTTGGCGCCGCCGTCGGCCGAGCCTCTGGCGAAAGAAAACGCAGAGCAGCTCTTTCGCCGTTTAATTGCATCGGAAAACCCGCCGGCGAATGCGTGCTACGTCCTCGCCGCCATGCTCGAGCGCAAACGGGTGTTGAAACAAGTGAACACTAAACAGAGTGCGAATGGGCGCATTTTGATTTACGAACACGGCGCGACTGGCGATGTCTTCATCGTGACCGACCCGCAATTGCGGCTCGACGAGCTGGAAAACGTGCAAAATGAAGTCGCCCAACTGCTCCATACAGCGGCGCAAAGTTGAAAAGATCGAAGTGTAATCCTGATTCTTTTTGAATGACCACAGAAACCCCGACCGCTAATTACAAGATCGGCAACGAGCGCCTGATCAAAGTCACCGAGAACGCGGCACGCAAACTTGCGTCGTTACTGGAGGAAAAAGGCAAACCAAACGGCGCCTTACGTCTCGCAGTGATCGGCGGCGGCTGCTCTGGCCTGCAATATGTCATGGATTTGGTCGACGGCCCTAAAGAGCGCGACATTCTCGTCCCGACCTCAAATGTCCGCCTCGTTGTCGATCCAAAGAGCGCGCTCTTTGTCAGCGGCTCTGTTCTCGATTACAGCGAAGATCTGCAAAAAGGTGGCTTCAAAGTCACCAACCCGAACGCCGTTGCGCACTGCTCTTGCGGCGAAAGTTTCGCTGTTTAATTAAAGCCTCGTTTGAGGCTGGGAAGCAGAACGGCAATCGTCTCCCGTAGCTCATATCTGTTCATTTGAACTTGCATGCTCGATTATTTCGATGATTATCAAACATGTTGACGGAGCGACAAAAAAACGTGCTCGATTTTATCCAGCGCGAGCAACGCGAGAAAGGGATTACGCCGAGCACGCGCGAAATCCAAAGTCATTTCGGATTCGCCAGTCAGACTTCGGTAATGCAGTACATCGCCGCACTCGAGCGAAAAGGCTTTCTCGACCGCCATGCCCGCAAGGCCCGGGCGTTGATTACTCCAGCCATGAAAGTCAGGATCACCGATATTCCGATTTACGGGCAGATCCCGGCAGGGATGTCGACGCTGACCGAGCAGACCATCGAAGGCCACGTCTCGCTCGATACGCGCTCAGCCAATGTGTTAAAAAATCGCGGTACCTTTGCCTTGCGCGTCCGCGGCGACTCAATGATCGGCGCGCACATCATCGACGGCGACATCGTGATTCTGGAAGACAGCAAGGAGGTGCACAACGGCGATATCGTCGCGGCGTTAATCGACGGCGAAACGACCTTGAAGCGTTATGTGGTTGAGCATGGCCGTCCTTATCTGAAAGCAGAAAACCCGCGGTACCCAAATTTGATTCCAGCGCGTGAGTTGAAGATTCAAGGCGTGATGGTGTCGCTGATCCGCAAACAAGAGCGGCGAAAGAAACACTGATACAGAAGTCACAGGTTAGAAATCAGAGATCACTAGTTAGAAGTTGCTTGCGAGCGATAGGAAGTAAAACATAGTATTACATTCATGACCAAGACCATATCGAAGGTGGGTAACTCTCAGGGGATCATTTTTGATGCCGCGCTGATGGATCTGGCA
>WNGK01004441.1_pt1 | contig 14983 bp, 15 predicted proteins | sample 5400601 | NCBI WGS metagenome assembly WNGK01 (sample SAMN13153376, study PRJNA577476) | soil metagenome | isolation source: 60 cm soil or saprolite under Garry oak tree replicate 1 | place: USA:California | collected 2016-06-15 | reverse complement strand
AGACTGGGTCCTGAAGCCAGCTTCTAAGACGAACCATGCACGGAAATCATAAATGGTCTGAATCAGATTCGAATCGATCGGCGCGACTGTTTCCGGCAGCTAATTCCCGACACACCTCTGCTGAAGTCGTGCTTTGTAACAGGTAGTCAGCCTGTCCTGCGCGGATTAAAACGCGCTTGGTTAAATCCACGTCCAGGCCGCCTCCGAATGCCATCGCGAAGTCAGAATCGGACGCACTCACTCCGGGAATCGAGAACCCCGGAATTGAGCAGAACTCAAGGTTGACGGCTGCGAGCTGATCGCTGCTCTTACTCCATCTCGGATGCCCGCCATCGTGCTCTATCGTGATCTCGCACCGCTGTGGCGCGTTGGGCAGTACTTTCCTTTGCTCTACAGCCGGAAACCCGTGGAGAACGCGACCGAGAAGAAGACCGAACTCGTGCCCCAAACTGCCCAGCGCTGAAAGAATAAAACTCTGAAGATAGGGATATGCAAGGGGGCGCACAGCACTGATTGGGGGAGGATCACGGGCAGTCCGGAGACAATCTATGGAAGGATTGCTGACAACAGGTCCACCGCGCTCATCAAAACTGATTTCATGCGTGCGCTGGAGCTGGATCCGAACTCGGTTGTGGAGTACCAGTGATACGCGACCTTTCTCATGTGCTCCTGCGACGATTTTCGCGCACGAGAAAGAATTTCGAGAGCCAAAAAGCGCAAAACCGCAACGAGAACTCGATCCTCCGCTTGTTGTGATGCCTGGTCCCACAAGTATTTGCCTAATCTCGCAAGGACAACCCCCGCAAAACCTCGATCGGTCTCTTGCATGTTGTCCGGCGACCCGGACGCGCGCATCAGAGGAAGAGGAGAACTGGAGCATGACGGATCTGAGGAACTTGGAAGTATGGTTTGTCACTGGAAGCCAGCGCCTCTACGGTGACGAGACTCTCCAGAAGGTCGCAGACCACTCCGGAGAAATTGCGCGCTGGCTCGCTCAGGCGGACAAAACAGCACTCACTATCGTTTGCAAACCTGTGCTCGCATCCGTGGACGCAATCACCGATCTCTGCTTGGAGGCAAATAACGCCAAGAATTGCGTTGGATTGATCGCCTGGATGCATACCTTTTCGCCAGCCCGGATGTGGATTACGGGCCTAAACGTCTTGGCCAAACCCTTTGCGCATCTCCACACGCAGTACAACCGCAACCTGCCATGGTCGACCATCGACATGGATTTCATGAATCTGAACCAATCCGCCCATGGAGACCGCGAATTCGGTTTCATTGGGACCCGCATGAAATTGAATCGGAAGGTCATTGTGGGGTTCTGGCAAGATAGCGATGTCATAGCAGAGATAAGCACGTGGGCTCGGGCCGCCGCCGCTTGGCATGACGCCCAGAAGTTAAAAATTGCTCGTTTTGGCGACAACATGCGCGATGTGGCTGTGACCGAAGGCGACAAAGTGGAAGCCCAAATCCGGATGGGTTACATGGTCCAGGGGTACGGAGTGGGTGATTTGGTTGCCATGATGGAGCACGTCACTGACGCCGAGATTGACAAATTGGTCAGTGAATATGACGAGAGCTACATCCTAGTGCAATCACTACGCGACGGCGGCGAGAAACGTGAATCGCTTCGCGACGCGGCGAGGATTGAACTGGGATTGCGCATGTTTCTAGAAGAGGGCGAGTTCAAGGCGTTCACCGACACTTTCCAAGATCTGCACGGTCTTTCGCAACTTCCGGGTATCGCCGTGCAAAGGCTGATGGCGGACGGCTACGGTTTTGGCGCGGAAGGCGACTGGAAAACCGCCGCCTTGGTCAGGGCGATGAAGGTGATCAGCACCGGGCTAGAGGGAGGAACATCGTTCATGGAAGATTACACTTATGACTTTGGACAGCCGCAAAAGGTGCTAGGCGCCCACATGCTCGAGGTATGCCCCTCCATTGCCCACGGAAAGCCCTCTCTGGAGATACATCCGCTTTCGATAGGAGGAAAGGGCGATCCGGTACGAGCGGTGTTTACTGCCCGGAGCGGGCCAGCCCTAAATGCCTCATTAGTGGATCTAGGCAATAGATTCCGCATGATTGTGAACGAAGTGGATGTGATTCCACCGGATCAGCCATTGCCAAAGCTGCCCGTCGCCAGAGCCGTATGGATTCCCCGGCCCAACCTGAAAGTAGCAGCAACGGCTTGGATCCGTGCTGGCGGAGCACATCACACGGGCTTCAGCCAGGCAGTGACGGCGGACCATTTAAAGGATTTCGCTGAGATCGCAGGCATTGAATTCCTGCGTATCGGCAAAGACACTGCCCTGGACGAGTTCGAGAATCGGCTCAAATGGAGCAGCGCATATCACTCTCAGAAATGAAGGTTAACTGGCATCGCTAAGGGCTCCTGCAGATTTTACCGTTCCAAGAATGCTGTTCCTTCTCTTACATTGGCGCCAAACTCTCCAGTCGCAGATAGAACGTTTCTTGCATCAAAAGGTAAGTTCGCGAGGAGACCGAATATGGACCTTAGCGTAGCGGAACAGGTACTCGACGAATTGTTTCCTTCGTTTTCGGCAAGGTTGTTTGCGTAATGTCACATCGCTTCCGCAATCCGGAACGATTCGGCGAGCCCTGACAGATCACTTCACTATGCCGACCTAATCGGGACAAATCTCTTCGGAACGGTGATCGGATTACTTCCAGATAGCCGACAACCCACCCAGAACCTCGTCCTTTTTCACAACTTCTTCTTGCGCGGCTTTTTCAAAGAGCGCGGCTACGAAGGCGCGGCAGACCTAAAGAAGAACGAAATCTCACAATTGCCGGACCAACGGGTTGCCAAGCAATTCACCTATGAGGCTACGAAGATTTTCGACAAACCAGGCACTGCAAAGCTCAAGGAAGCAAAGACTCAGAATGATGCTGGAAACTATTTGCAGAGCAACTCGTTTGGGCTGGCGGTGATCGCGGCCTATACCGATATGAAAGGAGACACTGCGCAGGATCGGCTATTGACGGAAGCGCGGTCCATGGTGGTCCGAGATTATCTAGTAAAAAATTTCAGGCTGGAGGACGCCAAGATTAAGACGATAGGTTTAGGGAAATCCGATAGAGCCCCTGAGGGCGGCAGTGTTCAAGTCCTCATTTATCCAGAAGGCGCCACCGCAGCGCAGAGCCGCGGCACCACGCCATCCGCGGAGCAGTAAGCGATTTACCAATAGGGAACTCGCTCATGCCGCGCGTTCTCCTTTATCCTCGCTGGGCGTGGCTTTCTTCTGTTCCTTCTGTTCGGCGGCCGGCGCCACATCTTTCGTTTCGCCTGCGCTTTTCCCTGGACTTTCGCTGCCGCCCTTAATGCGTTCCTTTTCCTGAGTGAGTTCTTTTTGCTGGCGGGACTCCTTTGGGGGACCACCTGTTTCGGCTGGGTTCTGTGCAGGCTGTTGGGAGACCTTTTCCGTGGACTCCTCGGCCGCTTTGCGAGCCAGGGTAAGCAAGCGATTCATCCTAAGGCGGACAGCACGCCATCGGACGGCGCTGGCGCCTCGGGCTTGCTCCAGGTAGGGAGCAAGTTGGTCATCCGAGGCGATCCCTTTGTCTTTGAGAAACTGCAATATAGCCGCGCTCTGAGTCTCGAGGGCCTCAAACGGCGGCAGTAATTCATCGAGCATCTCTTCTGCCAGGCTCAGATCCATAATGACCTCCTCGCGAACTCACCTCTTTTGATGCAAAAACCCGATACGGGCAAAGACTGTTGAGCCAAGGACATCAGACAATTGGAGGCTTCGGGACACCGCTGCGCTTCGCCGGCAGCATACGATCCCCATTTTTATAGGACCGGAGTCATTCATGAATCGTTCGATGTCTCCAACTGATGTGGATGAACAAAGCGTCTCGTTCGAAGAGCAGATCCAGCCTGCGCGTGGCGGGCTTGCACGAAGTGTTTTGCCGGCGCATTTCCGTACACGCGATCCAAAGTGGTTGCTAGTGGACGAGGGTTTCACGCTCGCTCGCGAGCATGAAATCGAGTCACTGTTTGCCATTGCTAACGGATACGTAGGCAATCGTGGATCTCTAGCGGAGGGCAGCCCATTATCAGCCCCCGCCACTTTCGTGGCCGGAGTTTTTGAGCAGTTTGATACGCCCGGTTCAGTTCCTCAGCTGATGATTTTGCCTGATTGGACGGCCGTTAGAATTTGGATCGATCGCCAGCCGCTCAGCATGCAGCAGGGGGAAGTGCTGGAGCATCGGCGCATCCTCGATTTACGCCGCGGGATGCTGTGGCGAGAGTGGCGGCATCGCGATCCAGACGGCCGGACCACTCGTATCGTGGCCTACCGATTGGCATCCCTGGCGGATCGGCACTTGTTGCTGCACTCCGTCGCATTTACGGCAGAGAACTACAGCTCGGCGGTGCGATTCGAAAGTGCTATGGAAGTTGCGGACCCGGCGGTATCGCTTCTGGCGCCAGACTGGAAAGTGCGGAGCAGCTCTGCCCGGGCCAATGTTTTGCCCCTGGCCCTGCGCACGCCCGGTCGGGGTATTACTGTCGCTTTTGGCGTGGCAAGCCAGCTGCTAAATTCCACGAATAGCGCCGGCCGTCGCACTGTCGACATGAACGAACGCAGGATCAGGGAGCACTGCGAAGTTCAGGTGGAGGTCGGTAGCACATGCCACTTACATCGGCTGATCTCGGTCTTTAGTTCTCGCGAGACTTCCAAACCTTTCGAGTGCGCGATGCGACACTTGGGCCAGGTAATTCCGAAGGGCGTTTCGGCTACGGCTTCGGCACATGCGTTGGAATGGGAATCGCGGTGGCAGGCTACCGATATCGAGGTTCAAGGGGATGATTCTCTCCAGCAGGCATTGCGTTTCGGCAGTTATCACTTAATCAGTGCCGCCAACCCAGAGGACAGCCGAGTGTCCATCGGCGCTCGCATGCTCACCGGTGCAGCGTACAAAGGCCACGTTTTCTGGGACACCGAAATTTACATGCTGCCCTTTTACATCTTCACGCACCCGCCATCCGCGCGAGCGCTTCTCGAATATCGCTATCACACGCTCGACGCAGCTCGAGCCAAGGCGCGTAGCTTCGGTTTCCGCGGCGCCATGTTTGCCTGGGAATCTGCCGATACGGGTGAGGAAACCACGCCTCGCATGGTCATTGCACCAAACGGCGAAGTATTGATCATCCCCAATGACGAGATGGAGGTCCATATCACCGCTGATATCGCATTTGGTATATGGCAGTACTGGGAGGCGACAGGTGATGACGATTTCTTTGTGCAATGGGGTGCCGAGATCATGCTGGAAGCAGCTCGTTTCTGGGCCAGCCGTGGAGCGATGGAGCAGAACGGCACCTTCCATATCCGTCACGTGATTGGCCCCGACGAATACCACGAGAATGTAGACGACAACGCCTATACCAATCTCATGGCAGCTTGGAGCCTGCGGCGGGGAGCAGAAACGGCAAAGCTGCTCGAGCAGCGATGGCCGGATCGCTGGCGCGAACTCATCACTCGCCTGCAGTTTACGAATGAAGAGGTCGGATCCTGGACAAAGCTAGGGGATGCAATGTTCACCGGCTTCGATCCGAAAACGCTCCTATTTGAACAGTTCAGGGGATATTTCGATAAGGAACCGATCGACCTGAAGAGCTTTGAACCACGCTCCGCCGCCATGGATATGATTCTGGGGCATGGACCGATTCAACAAACCAATATTGTCAAACAGGCGGATGTGACTCTGGCGATGTATCTCCTGTGGGATGAAATTGCCCCGGATGCTCGCGCAGCGAATTTCCGGTATTACGAGCCGCGGACGGGGCACGGCAGTTCTCTGAGTCCCTCCATACACGCGCTGATTGCGGCTCGACTTGGGAATGCCGAATTGGCGCAGAAGTATTTGAAGCAGGCGTCCGAAATCGATTTGGGCAACAACATGGGAAACGCTGCGGGCGGAGTGCATGCCGCCGCGCTCGGTGGGCTGTGGCAGGCCATTGTGTTCGGCTTTGCTGGTCTCAAGACCCATTCAGACGGTTTGAGCTTCGCGCCCAACCTGTTATCGCACTGGCGGCGGCTGGCATTTCCTCTCCAATGGCGCGGGCGCAAACTTCGCGTTTCAATTGAACCGAGGACAATTCGCGTGGCCGTATCCGGGGCCCAGCCGTTCAGACTGGGTGTGGAGGGCGGTTCAGAGATCAATGCCGGACCCGAAGGTGACTACGTCGCGGAACGCACTGAGCACGGCTGGAAACCATGGGCCTGGTTCACTCGTCAGCTCAGCAGAAGGAGTTTCTATGACTGCTGCCTTACCTGACTGGAACGGCTCAATTCGCTCAGAGCACGAGGTTACGAGATCGATTGAAAGCATTGTGCTGGCGCTCGATGGCACAGAACGTTCCCGGCCCGCGATCCCGGTGGCGCGCAAGCTCTCCGAACTCTATGACGCCACGCTTCACGTGACGTACGTAGGCGAGCGTGCGCTTGACCTGAAAGAGGCAGCCCGACGGTGGGGTTTCAATGCCAAGGATGCGCATCAGGTGGTTTTCGAGCAAGGGAAGGGCGATGCGGTAACGGCGGTGACGCAGTTGGCGCGACAACTGCCTCACGCGTTGATCGTCATGTCGACTGACACGGGACAGCCTACCGATAAAGATCACTTTGGATCGGTCACGGAATCGGTCTTTGCGAGTAGGCCCGAACGGACAGTGCTGCTGCCGCCTGCTCGCGACGACAAACCCTGGAGGCTACGCCGTATTCTCCTGGCACACGACGGAACGCCAGCCTGCCACGCTGCTACCGGACCTGCGGCGGAGTTGGCGCGTCGGTCGAGTGCACAGGTGATCGCACTGCATGTTGCAGCTCGCGGCGGAGAGCGCTCGGGAGAGCCTGGCAGCATTTCTGCTCCGATGTATGTGGATCAGCCCCAACATGAATGGCCGGCGTGGGCAGAGGAGTTCATGAATCGCCTCATCACTGCGGGTGCGCCGCCTTCGAGTGTTCACTTCAAGTTGGTTGTCACGGGAGGCCAGGCGGGGTCCGAGGTGGCGGAGGTTGCCCGGGAACGCCGCGCGGACCTAGTGGTGATGGCCTGGCACGGTCATTGGGATCGCGAGAGTTGTGCCACGCGAGTAGTAGTTCGGAATTCAGGTTGTCCGGTACTGCTGGTGTACTCGGCTGACTAGAGACTGGGTTGCAGGAGTTCGATATGACAAACGGTCCACAGGCGATGATTTTCGATCTCGATGGAGTGATCACTTTCACAGCGCGCATTCACGCTGCTGCGTGGAAAGAGTTATTCGACGAATTCCTGAAGGGCCGGGCCATGCGTTTTCACGAGCCATTTCGCGAGTTTACCGTCGAAGGCGATTACCTCACGTACGTGGATGGTAAGCCGCGTTACGATGGCGTCGCCAGCTTCCTCTCGTCGCGAGGTATTTCGATTCCGTATGGCAGCCCGTCAGATCCCCCCAAAGCGGAGACGGTCTGTGGACTCGGAAATCGCAAAGATAACCTTTTCACCAAGAAAGTTCGAGAAGCCGGCGTAGATGTTGATCATGACGCTGTGCGGTTCGTGCGGGAATTGCGCGATATTGGGATTCGCGTCGGGCTGGCTTCTTCAAGCCGCAACGCCATACTGGTTGTAGAAGAAGCTGGTATCCGCAACTTGTTTGACGAGATCGTGGACGGCGTCGTGAGCGAACGTCTTCACCTGCGCGGCAAGCCTGAACCCGATATTTTCCTGCAGTGCCTCTCCCAGCTAGTATCGCCCGCCGATCCCCTCAAGGCGGGGATCGCCGAGGACGCAATCGCCGGAGTAATGGCTGGACGCCGTGGCTGGTTTGCGCTGGTACTTGGGGTTGACCGCAACAAAAATGGCAATTTGGGTCGGAACGGCGCCAACTGGGTGATAGACGATTTCAGCAAAATCACCGCAGATCAAGTTGTCACTTTCTTCGCTGAACGTGCACGCGCCGCGTGAACACAAAAACCGCCCTGCGCAGCCTTGTTAAACAGTATTGGCTTGGGAAGGGCGGTTCCAAACTTATTTCGGGCTGGTCGATTTGCAGGTTTTGGATATGTGCTTCATATTTTGAACTGTGAGCGTGGCTTGTTGCGCTCCAGTTGTTGGTGTGCCCGTAGTCGGGTTTGTCGTACCCGTGCTGGCGCTGGGACTAGTCGCACTGGCACCAGAGGTGGTGCCCGTAATTTGGATCTCATGACCGACGTGTGCGCTGAGTTTCGACGTATCGCCCTTTAGCTGGTACATCGTTCCAGAGTTGTCGGTAAGGGTATAGTTCCCATCGGAGCCCTGCAAGCAGCCTTCTACCGTGGTCTGGCCGGAAGCGGTAGCTTCCTTTTGACTCGAGCCAGTCTGCGGATACTGTTCTTGTGCTTGCAGCCATGCGGCCGAAAGCAGAAGAGCTAGAGCAAGCATCAATGTCTTGGACATAGACACTCCTTTCCGTGCATCTGTTCGATATCTGCACCAGCTATTGGGTTTTCCCGTACCGTCTGGTTTGAGGTGATTTGAATTCTTATATTTGAGGGTTAAACGACCTTCCATCTGGTATTTCCGGCTCTTGATCCTATGCAGCTCGATGGCTAGAAAGGCCTTCGAATCGAGTCTGCTCGAGGATGCGCATAATCGCCTGAATCACGGTTTCATCCCCGGAAGCAGTATTGATCATCGCGTGATAGACCGAACGGTCGGGCCACTCAGCATGAAAGTACTCTCTGATGAAAGCGGCGCGCTCATTGTCCACTCGATCCACGAGCCCTTCCGCATCAGTTTTCGTCTTTGCCTTCACGAAGGAGCCGCCGCACTTTTTCATCTTTTGAAGCGTAGAAAAAGAAGCGAAGCGTGTCGTCGCGAGATCGCAGGAAGTGTTGTGATCCTCTTCCCACGATAATGCAGTTGCCTTCGGCCGCGGCCTGTTGAACCACGCGCTCGGAGATTCGGACGATGCTGTCGGCATCAAGCATCTCAACTGGTGCCGAACCCGAACTACCTTCGTAGCTCCCTAGTGCAAACGACTTGAGCAGACGGTAGTAAAGAGGATCTCGGCGTTCTTGGTGCTTCTCAACTACGGATTTCTCGCAGTGCGCAAGGCGAGCGATTTCTTGCGTCAGCAGCTGATCCCAAAGCTTCCAGCCCAGTCGGGAGGCGAGCTTTTCGGCAATCCCCGCAGCCCCACAGCCGTATTCGCGTTCAATAGTGATGATTCGAATCACGGTATTCCACAAAGAGTTAGATGCGAGCGCTGCGGGTTTGGCGGTCTTAGGCCGGCGGCCCCGATTCCCGGAATGGATAGCTCTCAATTCTGAGTTTCTCTTGCCCAATTGCGAGTAAAAGGTGCCGCCGATTCCCACAAGGGATGTCGTGCCGTCTCCATGTGCGGCTGCGCGATGGTCTGGTGCTGACAAAAGAAAAATCAGATTACGAAGGCTTTCATTCGCGACCGATCGGATGGGCCCGCATAGGGGCAAAGTTCGAACGTCTGGCCAGCCCATACACCGCGGCTTCGCAACGAAGCGAGATCCTGAGCGCGATTGCAGGAATAGAAAAAACAGATGCCAGAACGTTAATGGCGCTGCTCGGAAGACCATGGAAAAACTCACGGCTGGCCGGCTAATGCATCAACGAGCGGCGATCGGATGTCGCAACCATCGCATTAGGACGGCGCCGGCGAGTCGTTCCCAATGTTGAGTTGCTGAATCAACTCGCAGATTTGCTGAGACCGCATTTCATAGAGGATCATGTCCGGATTCGACCCAGTAGATGCCAAACAGCTCATTTAGGTCTATTAGCCGCCGGGGGGAATCAGGGCAGCGGGCTCATTGAGAAAATGCGCCGCAGAGCTCCCAAGAAGCCAACTGAGAGGCTTTCAGGCGGCGATTAGTCAAGACTGGGAGGCGCGGTCTATGACTCATCGGCGATTGGATCGCAGGGCGTTCGTGAACCTATAGGTCGGAACATCCATCCATTCGCAGAGTTCCAAGTCTTAGATGGTGCGCCACGCCTAGTGTTTGCTCGGAGTCGTTTGGCAAGAGTCTTTTACATAATGACATACAGTATGGCGGCGAGAGACAAACCAGTAATGCGAAAACTAGGCTGCCACATCGCGTGATTCCTGTCCGATCCCGGAGTAGATCTGCAAAAACCGCAACACCTGCGCACGTGAGAAAATTCCTTGCAACGTTCCCTTCGAAACCACTGCCAATTGGCTGACGTTCTCACGCCCCATCAACTCAAGCGCTTTTAAGGCCGGCATTTCCGGAGGGACCGTGCGCAGTTGGCTCAGTGGACGCATCACGCTCTGCACGCTGGTCTGGGGCCAGCTCTCACGGCTCACTTGCCTGGCCTCGTTCGGAGTTATCAGGCCAATGACGTGCTTATCTTGAACGACCAGAAAACAACGACTCGCGCTATGCAGCAAGTATTCATCAACAAAATCGCGCAAACTCAAGTAGCCCTCGACCGTGGCGCAGTCGCGTCCATCACGTCAGCGACACGGCGGTCGCGCAGACCAGCAATCAGGCCGACCTGGACGTAACTGCTACGCGCTGCGTCCAGCAAGAACCATCCGATGAATGCCAGCCATAACCCGCCAAAGTTGGCCCCTACAAAGAATCGGAATAGGCCAAATAGGATGAACAGGAACGCCACACCTTGACCGACCTGAGCGGCAGCTCGCGTAGCGCGTTCCGCATTTCCTGTGATCCACCAAGCGATTGCGCGCAGCACGCGACCGCCATCAAGTGGATAGCCGGGAATCATGTTGAATCCGGCCAAGGCGATGTTGATATACCCCAGCCAGAGCAGCACCGCCAAGGTCGGGGTTGCCGGTTCGGTTCCAGGAAGCCATCCCGATAAGCGCGCTGCAGAAATGAAAATGAGGCCGATCACGATGCTCGTGAGCGGACCAACAATGGCAATCCAGAATTCTGATTTGGCGTCCGAAGCTTCTGATTCAATCTGCGATACCCCGCCCAGCGCAAACAGGGTGATTGCGCGTACACGCAATCCGCGAGACTTCGCCACGATCGAATGCGCCAGTTCGTGCAACAGAAGAGCGGAAAAGAAAAGAACTGCCGTGATAGCGGCAGCCGCCCAGACAACGGTTACGCTCCATTCCGGTTTGGCGCTGTGGAAGTGAGCTGCAAGAGAAAACGCGATCAGAATGGCGATAAGAAACCAGCTATAGTGAAGACCAATTTCAATCCCGCCAATGCGCCCGAGGTTGATCTGTGACCGCAAGTATCAGAGCCCGCAGCAAACTGAATGTTGGATGCGTATTCAGGCGCGGTCGCGGCACAACCCTGAAGCGGCGAGAACAGGGCCAGTATTTTGAATTGCAGACCGATAAAGGCACCAGAACATCCGCTCTTGCTGGATCTTCTGCGCGCCTTAGGTACCACTTTCTTGGGTACGAAGGAAATTATCCGGAAACACGCACTAGCCTCCAATCGGGTCTTTCCTGTATGGCCGGCGTCACTTCAATAGTCAGAGATGCTCCCGATTTCAGAGTTGGGTCTGACTCCAGACTACGGAGCACCCCGGACCGGCTGGTTAGCATCTGGAAAGAAGGCCCTGCCAAACCCCGAAGTTATTGAGCCCACGCTTTGCGGTACCACTCTTCGCCAGCGTGCACGAGAACAAGTACAAGTCCCGTGAGAGCAGGGTCTGATCTCTGATATAAGGCACAACCCTGAATCGGAACGCGAAGTGGCTTGAAGAAGATCGGAGCAGAAATGGCGAATATGTCAGCCTCGTTGAACATCCTGCAAGAATGGAATGCGGTATAGAAATAGCTGCGGCTGAATTTTCGCGGAGTTATCGACGAGGCAGTGTCATGCAGGGCGACCTTGGCAGCTGTGGGGTTGATCTCCTCAGTCGCAGCCTGGCTCTCCGGGGCGACGTTCTGGTGGGCCGTTGCCGGACTTTTGCTCGGCTGTGTGATCCCATTTACTCTGACCGGCGTCATGAACCGCCCCAGATTGCTCGAATCATAACGCGCGCCAAAGTTGTCCAGGCCGCTCTCCGGGTCGCGCTCCTTACCCGTGAACTTATAGTTCTGGTCTGCGACTGTCTGGGTGTACACGCGTTCGCCGCCATAGGGATAGTAATCCGACTCGTTCTGAATTGCGCCGCTTGAGTTCGTGACTACGTCCGCTGATAGTACGAGCCAAACGTGCCGAGCGGAAGAAGCAAAGAGAACCGCGGCCGCTAGCTGAGAGAATCTCGTCATATGGGCACACTGATCATCAACCGTACTCGACCGGAGAAGTGGTCGTCAGTGAGCGAGATTTGGCGGAACAGCTTCGAAAGCGCCCCGACACTGTTGCCACAGCACTGAATCTCCTCTTGGGCGAACAAAAAGCCCAGAAGACTCCCCTGAGCGGGTACTGGAAGCTCAACGTCTGATCTCAGTCGGCGTCATAACTGGGCTCATCGACTCGTTTCGCCTCAGTCCCGGTGCACGGCGTCTTCAGCTGCCGCCTTCAAGAGTCACGCGATGAAGCTAATCGAAGGAGATGTCGCTTTCAGCACGGAGACTACCGTCGTGACGCCTGTCGGGTCCGTCATGCCGCTTGTCCACGGAATGCGAGTGGCGGCTCCAAGGTGGGATGGACTTCGAAAACGGAGGTCAACTTGGTAACCTCCAGCAGTTGGCGAATCAGATTGCTGGGGGCAGCCAGCGTGACCCAGCACTGGCTCGCTTGCGCCGCCAAGGCAACAGATATGAGTGCTCCGAGGCCAGCGGCGTCGATCATTTCCACGCCACTGAGGTCGATCACCACTCGACGCGTCTGGGGCGCAAGCTTGGCACTTTCGCCGGATAGCGCGGCAGCTTCAATGCCGTAAACGATTCTGCCTTTGCAGCAGATCACAGTAACATCTTCGGCTACTCGGGTTTCGAGACTCAGCCTCAACTTCCGCTCCTCATCCTGACTGCTAAGCCGCTGCTCTTCCCACGATGCGCATGCTGAACGTTCGGCCCATAATCTCTATCTGGCGGATTAGACGACCTTGGGCGCTTACGCGACTCTGAACCGTTCGTAAATAATAGTTACGAAGGTTTGATTGAGATTGTTTCGACGCGAACGAACGCAGGGGTCAGTTGATCGGCGAATGCAGCGCCTTCGTCTCCGGCACAATGTTCGACAACACGGCAACGCGTAGCCCGAGAAGTGGTGTCACCAAAATAAACCGAATGCCCGAAATCCTTTCGGATAAACGGGCACTCTTGGTTGCCACTTTAGACGGCCTGAACGTTCTCAGCTTGGTAGCCCTTCGGGCCTTTGGTCACTTCGAACTGCACCGCTTGCCCTTCTTGCAGGCTACGAAAGCCGCCTGCCTGAATAGCGGAGAAATGCACGAAGACATCCTCGCCATTTTGACGGCTGATAAAGCCATAACCTTTAGCGTCGTTAAACCACTTTACTGTTCCCTGTTCTGCCATTTGATATTCCTATTTCCTTTTTTGAATTGTGCCGAGAAGAATCGCTGCGGGTGAGAAGGGGTGACGCTGGTTGGCGGTACCGACTTTCAACTGCGTGTGAGTCGAACTAAGCTACGGATAATCATACACCCTGAACGGCACACTGTGAGACAGCAAACTATCATGCAGACTACCGGATCAAGAGAAACGCTCCACCTCAGAGGAGATTGCTAGGGGTTCCGAACGCGGCAAGGTTACCTGATCAGACTGGTTTACGCGCCCCATTCCCAGCCGCAGACGCAGCGCAGGACTTGAGAGAGATGTTTCTTCACTAGTGTTTTTAAGCAGACAGGACACTCGCGACTCCAGATCATCTCCGCGACGACCGGAGACTCGGCCTTTGGCAACTCAACGCTCTCAGTTTCAATTGTCATCGCCGATAGAACACAAAGCTCTCTGTCCGGTGTCCACCCGTTCGGCCCCTTCGATGCAGGGAATGTATGCAAAGGTTTTATCCGATCCGGTGCAAGAAGGCCTTCTCGTCGATTATTACGTCGTGGGTGAACTCGTATCTGCTTAAGTCGTTGAAGGCTAGTATTCGCTCCAGTTGTTCCTTCGTCCGCCGCTCGGCATCCGTTCCGTTCTTTAGCTGAACCTTGACAGGCTGCGCGAAGCTCAGTGCGGTTCGGCAGGAATCCGTCGATCAGCGAGCGGGCTTCGAGAGGTCTGGTCGCCTCACCGGAATCCTAAGTTGTGGCTTCGCGATTCACAAGCCGAATCGGCGATGGTCCTGCGCTGAATCGAGCATTAATGCTTGGGCATCGAAGAGAGAAAGCCAATGGAGTATGGATTATGAAGCATCTGAAGAAACTCGAAGAGGAAATCTCGACGTGGGCCCAAGTCTCGGTTCGCCCGCATCGCTTCGGCGGCAGAGAATTTCGTTTCGGAAGTGCAGAAGTCGGGCACGTGCATGCTGGGGGTATCGTTGACATTCCATTCCCGCGGTCACTTCGCGATGCGCTCTTGACCGAACGTCTTGCTGAAGAACACCGCTGGGTGTCCAAATCAGGCTGGATCACACTCCATGTCCACAGCGACGAAGACCTTAAGCATGCGCTGTAGCTCATGCGGCTGTCGTACCTGCGGTACGCGCTCAAGACGACGGGCGATCCTCGGGGGCTGCTTGAGCAAGAAAGTGAACGGCTGCACTTGAACCCTCAGTTCAAGTCCCTGCTCGAACAACTTGCGCCTTCAAATGCAAACCAAGTTTCGACTGAACCGCTCCCGGCGTAAGATCACGGTGGATCAGGAGGCTTGTTCCGTCATTCGCTGGACGAGTTGCGCAGGCATAATACAGGGCGTTTTCGAGTCAAAAAAGAAAATCCATGTTTCTATACGGACACATCCAACAGCAGGAGGGAGAGCAGAAGGAGGATTTATGTATCGTTTGCGGATGTTGCGAGTTTGGATGGCGACGATGGTGCTGAGCACCGGATTGGTTGTCGTGCCGGGCATGGCGGCGGGCAGCACCCAGACCTTTACCGG
>WNGK01014998.1_pt1 | contig 14987 bp, 12 predicted proteins | sample 5400601 | NCBI WGS metagenome assembly WNGK01 (sample SAMN13153376, study PRJNA577476) | soil metagenome | isolation source: 60 cm soil or saprolite under Garry oak tree replicate 1 | place: USA:California | collected 2016-06-15 | reverse complement strand
CCCAGGGGTCATTGGTCCCCTCAGGATCGAGCGGGTTGCCCAGTCCGCCACCCGGACGCGTATCTGTAGCCGCGGCATTTCCAGCCCCCGGCTGAGCCGAAGCATCTGCCGTTCCGGCTCCTCCTGCTCCCGCTGCAGCCGCAGCCTGCGAATCCCGCGGCAGCTGCCCGCTTCCCGACACCGTAAAATCCAGCGCCTGCGACGGAGCTACATTGCGCGCAACGTACGTCTGCGCATTCGTCTCCTCAGTAACCGGCGTATACGGCGTAGCCGCGCCACCCTTGAACGTCATGCTCTTCGGCATCATGATCGCAATCGTGTCCGTCGGCATGACCATTCGCGGAGCGAACTTGAAGCTCCCGCCATACGGCAGCCGATACGTGATCTGAAACCGCGTCTCCCCAGGTCGTATCGGGAAGATAAACGCATAGTGGTTCGCATCGCCAAGTGGCACCGGCGAAGCCTGCACCGGCATCCCCCCCGGCCCAAGCGCAGCCGACCCCTCAACCACCGCCCCTTCCGGCAGATAGAACTCAAATGGCCGGTCACTGAACTGCGTACGCGGCGGATTCGATTCATTCTTTACGAAAAAGTTCTCAACAACCTTCAGCCCCTTGCCGCTCTCGTCTGTCTGGATGCGCATCACATCCGCCTCCCCGGTGATCCCATCCACCTTTGCCGCCGCGCTGAAGACCTCTACCTCAACCGACTGCGTCCCTTCAGGCGCCGGTCGAAAGTAATTCGCCTTATCGTGCGTTACCCGCACCAGATGGATACCCTTGTCCGGAACATCCAGCGTGAAGCGCCCACGCGCGTCTGTCTTTGTGCGCGATGCCTCCTGCATGCCCTGTTGCAGGCGGATCAACACGACGTCATCCCCAGCCGCAGGCTTATTCGTCGTCTTATTCGTTACGGTGCCGGTAATCGATTCGGCGAGCGCAAAGCTCGAAAGGGCTGCGAACATCGCAGCAGCCAAAGCAAAACGTCGGAGTGAAAAGGCTAAAGAGGTCACGCTTAAGTTTACGTCAAACCCGGCACTTCTTAGGCCTTCGCCCGCTTGCTGAACTCGCCTCGGGCGTTCAGCATATCCATCTCCGCGATCACCCGTGCCGCCTCATCCTCCAGCCCAGCCCGCTGTTCCAGATAGTCCTGCTCCGGATACTTCCCAGCCAGGTACTCGAAGTTCAAATCCCGCAGATTCTCATAGATGACGTCCTTGCGCTCTCGCAGATAGTCCACCCGCGTCTTATCCGCCTGGAAGAACGGATTCCGCTCCGGCCAGAAGATAAATGCAAACAGCGCAAGCGTCAGCACAACACCCGCAATCATGCCCATCAGTACTCCGTCTCCCTGCGAATCCGCTCTCGCATCGCATCTCCGTCCGCATCGACGCCACCAGCAGCACTAACGGGCGTCCGTTCCCTCGACCGCAGCTTCCAAACCCGAATCAGAAAACCCGTCCCCACGGTAGCGATCAGAAACACGGCTATCGGAGCAATCCACGCCACATTGTCGAAGCCCCCGCGTATAGGAGCCGCCAGCACGGTAGGCCCATACTTCGCCGCAAACCAGTTCAGTATCGCCGTGTCCGATCCCCCACCGGTCATCTGTTGCCGCAGCTCCCCAATCATCCGGTCGGAGTCAGGACAGCCAACGTGATTGCACTCCAGCAGTACCTGCGTACACCCGCAGACGCAGATCATCTGATGCCCAATCCTGCTGAACCGCGACGAATCCCCCGCCCCCAACATCACCACGCCAAGGAGGCAAACCGCCGCCGCCTGCATCCATCGCTTAAGCATGGTGCACCTCAGCCAAAGCTGGCGCCTCAACCGCTACCCGCGCCCGAACCGTTGCTCGTGTCAGATTAGGCACCAGAGCCACAAACGTGCCCAGCACCACGATCAATACTCCAATCCAGATCCAGTTCATCAGAGGATTCAGAAACACCTTGATGATCGGCTTATCCGTATCCGGATTCTTCCCCTCATAGATCACATATAGGTCAGCCGACAGCGTCGAGTGGTTCGCCACCACCGTCGAACTCTGCTGGCTTGCGGTATAAAAACGCTTCTCCGGAGCAAGCTGCGTAATCTTCTTTCCACCCCGATAGACATCCAGCAGCGCATACTCCGTATCGAAGTTCGGATTGCTGTCCTGCGTAAAGCTCTGGCACACCAAGCGATACGGCCCCATCTTCATCTCATCGTTGAAGCCCATCTCCTGCTCGCACGACTGGTTGAACGCGCCGCCGGCAATCCCGATGAACATCACCACAATGCCGAAGTGCACCAAATACCCGCCATACCGCCGGGTATTCCGCCTCACCAGAAGAATGGTCGAAGCAAACCGATTCTTCCCCGTCTGCGTCCGCACCACCCCAGCCCCGCGCAGAAACTCCGATGCAATCGCCGTAATCACGCCCGCAGCCAGCGAGAACGTAACCAGCGAAAAGATCTCCGCCTGCATATCGTCGCCGGCACTCCACGGATGCACCCCGGAGACAATCAGCCCCACCAGAGCCACCCCCATCGCAATCCCCGGCAAAACGAAGTTCCGTCGAATCGACCGCAGCGAAGTAGACCGCCAGGCCAGCAGCGGCCCAATCCCCGTCAGGAACAGCAGAAACAAACCAATCGGCAGGTTCACCCGGTTATAGAACGGAGCCCCCACCGTAACCTTCGAGCCCTGCACATACTCGCTCAGAACAGGGAACAGCGTCCCCCACAAAACCGTGAAGCAAGCCGCCAGCAGCACCAGGTTATTGAATAGGAAACTGGACTCGCGAGAGACCAGCGACTCCAGCTTGTTCTCCGACTTCAAATGATCCTTCTGCTTGAAGAACGTAAAAAGGCATACCGCGAACACAATCAGGATGAACCCGTAGAACCAGCTTCCAATCGCAGATTGAGCAAACGCATGCACCGAACTGACAATCCCCGACCGCGTCAGCAGCGTCCCCAGAATCGTCAGCAGGAACGTCGAGAAGATGAGCCACACGTTCCAGCTCTTCATCATCCCGCGCTTCTCCTGCATCATGACGGAATGCAGGAAGGCCGTCCCCGTCAGCCACGGCATCAGCGAAGCATTCTCCACCGGATCCCAACCCCAGTACCCGCCCCACCCAAGCACACTATAGGCCCAGTGCGCACCGAGGAATATCCCGCACGTCAGGAACAGCCACGTCACCATCGTCCATCGCCGCGTAATGTGAATCCACTTCTCCCCGGGATACCGCATCATCAGCGCTCCCAGCGCACACGCAAACGGCACCGAGAACCCCACATACCCCAGGTAGAGCATCGGAGGATGGATCACCATCTCCGGATACTGCAGCAGCGGATTCAACCCAAACCCATCCACCGCAACCGGTCCCGGCTGTATGGCAAACGGCGGAGCCGCAAAGTTCAGCAGCAGCAGGAAGAACACCTGAATCCCGGCCAGAATCGTAGAGGCAAACGCCGACAGCCGAACATCCACCTTGTGCCGCATCCGCAGCACAAACCCATACGCCGAGAGCAGCCACGCCCAAAGCAGCAGCGACCCCTCCTGCCCGGACCACAGCGCCGAAAATTTATAGGCCGTGTTCAGATCCTTGTTGGTATGGTGCAGAATGTACGAGACTGAGTAGTCGTTCGTGAAAGAAGCCCACACCAGGGCAAATGCAGCGCAACTCAGCGCAACGAAGCTGCCGATTCCCGCTCGCCGCGCCGTCTCACCCAGCCGGCCCGCGCCGTCGTCGGTCGTCGTAGCCCTGCCGCGCCAAAGCGCAAGCCCACCCACTACCAGCGTATAGACGCTCAAAGCCAGAGCCAGCAGCAGCGTAAAACTACCGAAGTCCGGCATGGGATGTGGTCGCATGAATTCCTCTACCCTTATTCTCTCAAGGGCAGACCGGAACAGCAATAAAGCATCGTTTACCGCACGGGCCGCGGCGTCGCATCCACTCGTCTGGCCTGGATAAGGCTATGCACGCTGGCCAGCAGATTATCCGGCAGCAGTGGCTTCAGGCGGAACAGCACATTCATGCCCTCATATTCTGCTTCAGCCTCTTCCATTCCACTGATCACCAGTACGGGAAGCTTCGGAAACTTCTTGCGCAGCTCACGGACGAAGTCGGCGCCGCTCATTCCAGGCATAATGTGGTCGGTAATCACCAGTTGGACTTCGACAGGGAACTCGCCGCTCTGGAACTGCGCCAGCGCACGCTCAGGGTTGAGCGCTGCAATCACAAAATATCCGGCACGTTTCAGGATTGTCTGCCGGGTGGCTGCCTGCACTGCATTGTCATCGATAAGAAGAAGAGTGTCGGTCATCAGGGTCTGCTGCTCCAAGGAGAAAATTAGGACAAAGCGCTGCAAGTGTTCATCCAGATTCTTTCTTCTCAGGCCAGTCAAAGCGGAACTGGATACGAGAAAGTGATCTGACACAGCTGCCACAAGTTCTAATGCAGGCTAACCCTGCACGCAACTACAACTTTGGATGCATCGATTGCGCGCTGGAGTTTTCCGCCCCTCCCACTAAATCAAAATCTCAGTCTGGTCTCGTCTCCCCTCTAACTGCTGGACGGAGGCTAATAAACGGTTTAGAGTTGGCCAGAACGTACCAATCCCAACGTTTTACTAAGGGTGCCCGTGACACTGTCCATCGTCGACTGGCTTATCATGCTGGTCTATTTCGTCTTCGTTCTGGGGATAGGGTTCGCTCTCAAGCGCTACATGCGCACCAGCAACGACTTCTTTCTTGCCGGACGCTCCATCCCCGCCTGGGTCTGCGGCCTTGCCTTTATCTCCGCAAACCTCGGAGCCCAAGAAGTCATCGGCATGGGAGCCTCGGGCGCCAAGTACGGCATCATCACCAGCCACTTCTACTGGATTGGAGCCATCCCCGCGATGGTCTTCGTCGGCATCTTCATGATGCCCTTCTACTACGGCTCCAAGGCCCGCTCCGTCCCCGAATACCTCCGCATGCGCTTCGACGAGAAGACCCGCGCCGTCAACGCCTTCTCCTTCGCCACCATGACGGTCTTCAGCTCCGGCATCTCCATGTACGCCATGGCGCTGCTCATCCAGACCCTCGGCCTCTTCCGCGGCGTCATCCCCGACCCCTACATCTTCCACGTCTCCATCATCCTGTCGGCGGTTATCGTCCTGGGGTACATCTTCCTCGGAGGCCTCACCAGCGCCATCTACAACGAAGTCCTGCAGTTCTTCCTAATCGTCGCCGGCTTCGCCCCTCTCGTCTGGATCGGTCTCCGCAACGTCGGCGGCTGGCAGGGGATCAAGGAGAAGCTCCCCGAGACCATGACCCACTCCTGGAAGGGCATGGCCCACGCCTCCACCAACTCCCTCGGCGTCGAGTGGGTAGGCCTGGCCATGGGTCTCGGCTTCGTCCTGAGCTTCGGCTACTGGTGTCCCGACTTCCTCGTCATCCAGCGCGCCATGGCGGCTGACTCCGAGGTCTCAGCCCGTCGAGTCCCGCTCATCGCCGCGGTCCCCAAGATGTTCTTCCCCTTCCTTGTCATCCTGCCCGGCCTCATCGCCGTCACAGTGACCTCCCACATGGCGACCACCTCAGCCGCTAAAGTTGCGACTATCCCAGCCACTGGCCAGGCCATCCCGCCCACCGTCATCCCGCTCGACGAGCAGCATCCTCACGGCATCATTCCGCAGAAGACCAACCCGCTCAACGGCCAGGTTGCGCTCGACACCAACGGCAACCCCATCTACAACTACGATCTCGCCATTCCGGTGATGCTCCTCCACTTCTTCCCAACTGGAATCCTCGGACTCGGCCTCACTGCGCTGCTGGCCAGCTTCATGTCCGGAATGGCCGGCAACGTCACCGCCTTCAACACCGTCTGGACCTATGACATCTACCAGGCCTACATCCACAAGAAGGGAACCGACGCCCACTACCTCTGGATGGGCCGCATGGCCACTGTAGGCGGCATACTGCTCTCCATCGGAGCCGCCTACGCCGCCACCAGCTTCAACAACATCATGGATGCGCTCCAGCTCATCTTCTCGATGGTTAATGCGCCGCTGTTCGCCACCTTCCTTCTCGGGATGTTCTGGAAGCGCACCACTGGCCACGGAGCCTTCACCGGCCTCCTTTCTGGGCCCGTGGCGGCCCTTATTCATCATGGACTTACGATTCCTGCAGACGCCGCCACAGGCCTCCATGGAGGCTGGATCACCATTGTTCACCGTTATCCCAGCGACATGGCGCAGAACTTCTGGACCGCTATCTTTGCCTTCTCCACCAATATGATCGTGACGATTGCGGTCAGTTTGATGACTAGGCCTCGCGAGGAGGCTGAGCTGGTCGGCCTCGTCTACTCGCTCACGCCGAAGCCGGTCGAGACCCATCTGAGCTGGTATCAGAAGCCGGCGACGCTTGCCATTGCTGTGCTGGCAATGCTCCTCGTCCTCAACCTTGTCTTCGCTTAGCCGGTAAAGGAACCCACATGGGACTTGACATTCGCATTCCGCTTGGACTTATCTTCCTGATTACAGGGGGGATCATCAGCTTTTACGGCTTCATCACGCGCAACACGGGCATCTATGAGAAGTCGATGGGGATCAATCTCAATCTGACCTGGGGCGCACTTATGTTCGTCTTCGGGCTGATTATGTTCCTCGTTGGACGGCGCCAGCGCTGGCAGGACGACCCCGTCACCCCTCGTCCGTGGGAGCGGGAGGGTGGTCCACGGCATTAAAAATGCCGATTTTTGTCAGAAAAAATCGAGGCGCGTTCAGGCTTTGATTTTCTCGATGTTGAAAGCTGCGAGACTGACGACCGGTGACAATGGCGCGCGTTCGCCTTGGCATACGTACTGGATACACGCTCGACAACCTCTCGCTGATGGCGCTGACGATCTCCACTGGGTTCGTGGTCTGACGACGCGATTGTGGTCATGGAAAACATCACCCGCCATCTGGAAGCAGGCATGAATTCCTACGAGGCAGCCATGCTGGGCTCCAGGGAAATTGGGTTTACGGTGGCGTCGAAGAGCATAACGCTGATCGCGGTGTTCATCCTGATCCTGCTGATGGAAGGGATCGTCGGGCGCCAGTTCCGCGAGTTTGCAATCACGCTTTTCGGCCTCGACAATGGTGTCGCTGATGGTCTCGCTGACGATAACGCCGATTCCTGAAGTCCCACGCCAGCCAGAAGCCCCAATGCGGAGAACTGTCGCAGCCCGGCTTCGAACCCGCCGGCTCTTAGTATAGAGCGTTTCTAACGCAGGTTGGTCCGCGGCCCCGAGGCGAGTCAAATTTTTTCGTCGATAAACCGGTATCCTCTCTCACCACTCTGATGCTGGAGCAAGGGCCGGCAATGCATCGAATATGCTGTCCATACCGTTCTGGTTGGAACTGATACGCCCTGCTGCGTAGCCCTGTTTGCTGCTCACCGACCTTTGGTGTTATGAGGCGTCGACTTCGTAACTAAAAATATTACTCAGAGCGGCTGGCAGCCCAAAAGAGCGAAATGAAGCAGGAAGGCGCGCTTATCGTGGGGTTTAAGTGGGGGCAATGCAGGGGAGGTTTTTCTTTGGGTTGGCAATCACAAGGTGCTTATGGGAAGAGAGGCCATCGAAACCGCTGATCTCTATAATTAAGTATTAAAATTTGGGCAACCATATAACTTATTGACCTCAAAGGTTCTCGTCGCTCGCATAAGCCCTGTATAACTCAGTAGTTCATCGGGTGGGATCGTACCTTCGATGCGGAGCAGTTCGTCGTACCCAGTACTAACTTCCTAACGCAAGGGTTATCGTCGCTCGCATAAGCCCTGTAAACTCAGTAGAAGTAGAACAGCTTATTCCCACGAAGGGCCCTGAAAACTGAGCCGAAGAGAATGGAGATTTCAGTTCTTGCTAACTGGCTAGCAGGGTTTCTTTCGTAAGAAAGTAACATTATCAAAAAAAGAGAGGCTGAAGGGGGGCCGGTGACTATGTTCCTGACACGGATTTATAAGAAAATCATCCATATTTCTCTTTCACCTCAGCAACGCAGATTCATGTGCGGGATGTTTATTGTGGCCGCGTTGTGCGTAGCTAATGCAAAGCTCTCACAGGCGGCATCACAGAATATCGTCGAAGCTTCTACCGCTCTATCTGAAGCCAGCTCCAGTTCGACCCCTACGGGCGCAACATTAACTGCTGGCCCGCTGCAGTTTCCGGCCGGCTTTATGAAGTCGGTAAAGGATTACGGAGCCGTGGGCGATGGAGTTTCGGACGATACAGCTGCGATCCAGGCAGCTTTGAGTGATGGGCGTAGCGACGCCTCGGGCAACTATTACGGCAAGCCGAAGGCTCTTTACTTTCCGCCGGGCACGTATCTGGTGGGCGACACGCTATCATGGAATGGTTGCTGCGTCGCTCTGCAAGGGGCAGGTTCCTCGTCCAGCATCATCCGTCTGGCACCTGGGTCTGTAGGTTTCGGCGCAACGACTGCAAAGGCTATGATTTCCACTCCGGCCGGGAATGCATCTTTCCGCCAGAATATCTGGGATCTTGGATTCAGCATTGGCGCGAATAATCCGGGTGCGGTGGCACTGGATTACATCTCGAATAACACCGGTTCCATTCATAATGTCTCGATCATCAGCGAAGATGGGCTGGGCGTTGCCGGTATTGCACTGACGCGCCACTATCCAGGCCCCTTGATGATGAAGAATATCTCCATCACCGGCTTCCAGATGGGGATTGACACGGCCGCTTACGAGTACGGTTTGACGATTGAGGGAATTACCCTGGCGAATCAAAGTGTTGCTGGCATTCATAACAAGCAGCAGACCATCAGTGTTCGCAATTTAGTGAGCACCAATACGGTACCTGCGGTGATCAATGACGGCGGGTTCACTTTGATTATCGATGCGGCGTTGCGCGGCGGCGCGAGTTCTTCGCAGGGTATTCAAAACAACAGCAGCCTTTATTTAAGGAATATATCTTCCACCGGTTATGGTGCGACGCTGCTGGACACAAGTAGTTCCGTAGCGGTTAGTAAAACCGGGACCATCGCAGAGTACGTGGAAGGAACTCCGCAGAGCCTTGCCAGTACACCGAGTTCTTCCAGCCTGAACCTGCCTGTTCAGGAGACGCCTACCTTTGTGGATCAGACCCTGTCCAACTGGGCAGCGTTTACCCCGACTTATTACGGTGACACGAAGAGTCTGCAGGCGCTTCTCAACAGTGGCGCTTCGACCATCTATTTTCCGTTTGCGGCGTACTTTTCTTACAATGAAACAGCAGTTACCGTACCGGATACCGTACGGCGCATCGTCGGCTTCTCTTCTATCGTGAATGGCAGCACGACTGGCACCAATGGTGGTGGCATTCGTCTCGTCGTGAACGGTGCCAGTACATCGCCACTCGTGGTGGAGCAGTTTGGATACGGCATCAAGATAGATCATCGCGGCGCCAGGCCTGTCGCGATCAAGAACGGAAGGTATACCTATTCAAGCATTACGGGAGCGGGCAATCTGTTTCTAGAAGATGTAGAAATTCCCCAGGTTATCTTTCGGGCCGGTCAGTCGGTTTGGGCGCGACAGTTGGATGATGAATTCGCTGGAACCAAGATCACAAATTATGGCACTCTCTGGGTGCTTGGGCTCAAGACGGAACAGCCGGGTGTTGTCATCTACACCTATCCAGGGGGGCAGACCGAACTTCTCGGAAATCTGATTTATCCTGTACAGACGATGCAGGCAAACTCGATTGCTTTCTATGATTCCAACGCAAACGTCTCGTATATTTATAGTGAGTCTGTATATTGCAGTTACTGCGGTTACGCGATTCAAGTCTCCGAGTCGCGCTACGGAATAAACAGGCAGTTAACTTCAAACCAAGGTTTACGTTATTTGATGCATTTATTCGTCGGCTATTAACGCGTCTCAATCCTCTAACAAGGGAGCAAGGATCACTGAATGGCTTGGGAAAGCATTAGACGTGGTTTGCTTCGTATCAGCGGGGGCCGCGAAATGTCGGCGCTGGTCGATCAGGCGCTCGTCAGTGGCATCAATTTTATTACGAATGTCATCCTGGCCCGTGTACTCGGCCTTCACGACTACGGTATCTTCGCTTTAGCTTGGACGACTGTGCTTTTCGCCAATAGCCTGCAATGGGCATTTATCGTCTCGCCCATGATGAGCGTCGGACCGAAGCAGGAACCTGGGGAGCGGCCCCTGTACTACGGTTCAGTGTTGGTCCAGGAGATCGCATTTGCGCTTGCATGTGCGGTGGCGGTTTTTGTCGCAGTACGTGTCTCTGCCACGTATTTTCCGCAGTGGGATGTTTACAATTTAGGAGCGCCGCTCAGTTTCGCAACGCTGTCCTACTTGTTGCAGGATTTCGTCCGGCGCTATTTATTCTCAACGCGGCAAAGTAAACGCGCACTGGCAAGTGATGCCATCAGTTACCTAACTCAGCTACCGATCATTCTGTTATTGTCGCAGCGGGCTCATTTCTCGTCACAGGCTGCACTCTGGGTGATCGCTGCAACCTCGCTCGCCGGCTTTGCCGTTGGTTGTTACTGTTTTGAGCCTGTTCGACTGCAATTCAGTTCCTTGCGCGAGGTCTTTGTGCGGCACTGGAAGATCTCTCGTTGGTTGGCTCCCTCAGCATTTATGCAATGGAGCTCTGGTAATCTTTTCGCAATGGCTGCGCCGATCTACTATGGTGCGGCGGCGGCAGGAATCTTACGCGCTGCGCAGAACATCGTCGGAGTGGCGCATATCTGGTTTCTGGGTCTCGACAATGTTGTGCCGGCAGAGGCCGCGCGCCGTATGCATAGCAAAGGGTTCGATGCATCTTTCCATTACATTAAGCAAATTATGTGGCGTTGGGGAATGATCACGCTGCTCTTTGTGACGGTGGTTGCTGTCCGCCCGGCACTCTGGCTCAAGCTTGTCTATGGCGCCAAATATGCGGGTTACGGCCATGTACTACAGCTTTACGCAGTGATGTATCTTATGGTCTTTTTTGCCGGCCCGCTAAGGGCCGGTCTGCAGGCTCTGGAGTACACGGCGCCGATCTTCTGGTCGTATCTGGCGATGACTGGTTTCTCGATTCTGTTTGCAGGGCCTTTTGCCAAGCGTCTCGGGTTGACGGGCGTTATGTTGGGTATGATTGCAACGCAGGTTCTTTTCCAAGGCGTGATCGGCATTGGGTTGGTGTTGCGCGTGCGACGGATGAGGCGTGAGCTCCTATCGACGCCTCCAGTAGAAGTCTGAAGTTCTTCCGAACTAGGATCAAAGGGCCCAGATTTTCAAGATGAACGTTCTTCTTTCAGCCTATGCCTGTCGACCCAACGCCGGTTCAGAACCTGGAACCGGTTGGAACTGGGCACTCCACTTGGCAGGGGCAGGGTGTGAGGTCTATCTCTTCACGGCGGGTAGGAACAGGAATTCAATCGACGCCTACCTGCAGGAAAAACCCTGCCCTCGGTTGCACCCTCATTATGTAGATGTGCCATGGCTGGACCCAATGAGTTCGGGCGCAAAGCACTATCTGCTCTGGCAGTGGATCACGCTGCGTCAAGCCAGATCGTTGGCACGAGAGGTCGCCTTCGATGTGGTACACCATGTCTCCTACGGCAGTGTGCATCTTCCCACGCAGCTCTGGCGGCTTGGCGTGCCAACCATCTTTGGTCCAGTTGGTGGCGGGCAGACTACTCCCGAAAGTCTGCTGCCATATTTTGGCGGCGACGAAAAGAAGGAACGCAAGCGGACGCGCATGACTCATCTGCTGCCATGGCTATGGTTTTACCGGGCATGGATGAAGCGCATAAGTATAGTGCTGGCGACGAACAAGGATACGCTTGCGCTCGCAGAGAACGCCGGTTGCCGTCGTGTGCAGTTGCTGTGCGACACCGGCTCGCGCCAGGACTTCCGCTCAGAGATGCCCAGAGTTTTCAGCAAAGCTTCGCCAGTTCGACTGCTATGGGTTGGGCGTTTCCTGCCGAGGAAAGGGCTACCCCTTGCACTGGACGCACTCGCACAAGCACGTCCGGAGATACACCTGACACTGGTTGGAGATGGCCTCCCGGCCAAGACGGTGGAACGGATGATTGCGGACCGTTCACTTATAGGCCGCGTACATTGGGAAGGGGCACGGCTGACGTGGATGCAGGTCCGCGAGGCCTACGCCACGCACGATGCGCTTTTGTTTACAAGTCTTCGAGATAGCTTTGGATCACAGAATCTAGAAGCAATGAGCGTGGGCCTGCCCGTGATCACGCTGAACCTGAGTGGAGCACGAGATCTCATTTCAGACGAGACGGCGCTGAAGGTGCAGATCGGCTCCTCAATACAGGAGACGGTTCGCAACTTATCTGAAGCACTGGATCGTTTCGCAGGCATGTCACTGGAGCAGCGAAACTATATGTCCGAGGCCGCTTGGCGGGGCGCACAGGATTTCTCCTGGACCTCCCGCGCCGCCTTCGCAAAGGAGCTTTACAGGGATCTGCTCGATAACGTAGGGGCTTCGTATTTGTAACACTTATAGTTTCTGTTGTAGGGAAAAACGAAAGTTTTGAAAATAGCTGCTGTTCGCTGGCATATCCAGGCGTTGCTGTGGAATGGAGATAGAGTGGCGAAGAAATTTGTAATTTGGGGCGGCTATGGCGGGCATAACTTGGGGGACGAAGCCATTTTATGGGCGCTTTCCCGACAGTTGCGTAGACTGGAGCCCTCTGCCAAGCAATATGTATTGGTCCCACACGGTGTAACCGACGACGTGAAAGCCCAGTACGACGCGTGGCAGATAGAGGTCGTATCGGGGCCCATGCCAGTATCTCTTCGGATTCTGCGCAGGGCTCGCCTGATTGTTGGCGGTGGCCAGATGGTAGACGGCACTTCGCTCGGGTGGCCGGTAGGTTGGAGTTCTCTGTTTCTGTTGATAAACTGGGTCTCCGGGAAGAAGCCACTGGTTGTGTGCATCGGCGCAGAGAGCTTAAATCGTATGCTGCCGCGAATGCTTGTCGGATACGTGTACTCGCTGGCGCGGGTCTGCACCTGCCGCGATGCAGAGTCCACAGAGATTTTAAAGCGTGCGGGTATCAACGAAAATAAGGTGTGGACGACGAGGGATGTAGTTTTTTCGCTGGATCGCGCGCTACTGCCGCAGTGGACGGTATCTGAAGCCAGTAGTTGCCCTAAGGTGGCGATGCTCATCGCTTACGATCCCAAGCGAATTCGCGAAACGACTACGCGCTCTATCCAACTGGTCGATGCTCTGCTGAATGCTGGCATCACCGTTCAGTTGGTAATTCATGATCTGCGGGTGGAGTATGACCTCTACGCGCTTGCCGAGGTGCAAGCCAGATTCAAAGATCATCCAGGCGTCACTACTGCGAAGGCGAAGACCGTGGAAGACGTCTTAAATATATATAGCCAAACCGATGCAGTGATCAGTGGAAGAATGCATCCATTGATCCTTGCCTCTTTGGCTGGCACGCTGCCGATTGCATTTGGTGGGAAGGCAAAGGTGCAATCCTTGCTTGCAATATCTGGCATTCCAGCGCTCGGCTCTGGTACTCCAGAGGAGCAGGCGGCGCAGGTATATCAATTCATCGCGCAGCGGTCGCATATCCTGCCAAAAATCGCGGAAGTTATAGCCGATTTTCGTACCGATGTAGAAGTATCTATGGCCAATGCTTTGGCACTCTAGTAGCCATGTAGTTTAGGTACTATCGGAGCTTTCAAACCGTGTTATATACCGACTGCGATTGTGGTAGCCTAATGCCAACTAAGGCATTGCAGTGGCAGCATAAATACGAATTATAAGTCCAACTCTTGCTCTAATAGAAAGGTTAGATGAGATGAAATTCGTTCATATCCTGATAGGCAGTGCTGATCCAAGATCGGTAAACGGCGTCAACAAGGTAGTGCACTGGTTGTCGGCGACACAGACGGAGATGGGGCTCGATTCTGAAATATGGGCGCTGAAGCCAAATGGCGCCCCGGTCACGCATGAGCATAACTATTCGCTCCGAGTGTTTCAGACAACGAAATCACGTTTTCTCCTGAGCAAAGAGTTGCGCATCGCCATAGAAGAGCTACCTCCGGGGACCTGGGTCCAACTGCACTCGGTCTACATCCCAGAACTCACGTCGATCGCAAAACTGCTGAAGAAACGCGGCATCTCGTACGGAGTTACGACCCATGGCGGCTACCTCTCCCTATATGCGGACCAATCACGCGGGTTGCGCATAAAGAAGGCAATCTTTGCTGCGCTATGGGAGAACTGGATGCTGCGGAATGCTGCCATGATCCACGTGATCGGTTCGACCGAACTCGAAGATCTTAAATCTCGTGCTCCTGGTCAGAAGAAGATGGTGATTATTCCGAATGGTTACGAGCCAAACCAACTGGAGATCGAATCAGGGCCGCGCATGGAAGGGAAGCCGCCTGCCATCATGTTCTGCGGGCGACATGAGATCAAGCAAAAAGGCTTGGATCTGCTGCTCCGTGGATTCGCAGAATATCGCAATTCCGGTGGAAAGCTGAATCTTGTTCTGATCAGCGGCGGCAAAGACAATGCTTACTTGCGCGAACTGGCACAGCAGCTTGGGATCAGCGAAGCTGTTTCCTGGCCAGGGATATTGCCGGTCGGGGAACTGCGTACCACCCTCCGAAGTGCGGCGGCCTTCGTGCACACGTCGCGTTTTGATGTGCTGCCGACTGCGTGCCTGGAGGCTGCGGCACTCGGGCTGCCGTTATTTGTGAGCGAGGAAACAAATTTCGCAAGTTACCTTGAACCCCGAAATGCAGGCTGGATCTGCCGTCCGAATCTGCCGAAGAATATTGCGGAAACAATGTTCGAGATCGAAAAGACCAGCCCGGCCGAACGGATCGCAATGGGAGAGCGCGCACGGCAGATGATCGACGAGGAGTTGCGCTGGGATTTGATCTGCGAAACGTTGGCGCATGTTGCACAGGAGTGCATGAGTTAAGGCGCAGACTTCCGGTGGACGATGTAG
>WNGK01015321.1_pt1 | contig 14988 bp, 14 predicted proteins | sample 5400601 | NCBI WGS metagenome assembly WNGK01 (sample SAMN13153376, study PRJNA577476) | soil metagenome | isolation source: 60 cm soil or saprolite under Garry oak tree replicate 1 | place: USA:California | collected 2016-06-15 | reverse complement strand
TGCAGCAACCCGGCGATCGAGCCACATACCCAAGAGATACCACCACAGAGTGCCGATGACTGCCCAGACCGAAGGCCCAAGGAGCATCCTCTGATCCCACATCATTGAGAATGCAATTACCGAGATTGGAAAATCTGCAAATAACAGCACTGCGAAGCCCCAGCGTGCAGGCCCATCAAGCAGCGGTTGTGACTGCACCGACGCGATGATCCAAGTAATCGCAAACAAGATGGCGTGAAGGCCCGGAGCAATCCATCGAAACCGGGTTATTTCTTGACTGCTGCTAGATATCTTCGGCCCGTACACAATCCTCTCCACAATCCCGCGAATTGTCCACACCTTGGGAGTATCACCGCCTATCCGGAAGCTTCCAAAAGCAAATGCAAGAACAACCGCAGATCCTTCGCTGCGCTTCAGGATGACAGCGCGCGGGGGTGGTGTGAGGCGGGCGAGTGACCGCCGATTCGGAAGCTTCCAAAAACAAATGCAAGAACAACCGCAGATCCTTCGCTGCGCTTCAGGATGACAGCGCGCGGGGGTGGTGTGAAGCGGGCGAGTGACCGCCGATGCGGAAGTTACCAAAAGCAACCGCGGATCCTTCTCTGCGCTTCAGAAAAACAATCTCTGTGGTGGGTTCGTGGTATCCCACCCTAAGCGCAAAGACAAAGACGCGCTGAGGGTGGGGCACCCTTGGCACCGCGAGTCAAAAAGTCACAAGCTCTCAGGAAGACAAGGCGTTTTTTGTTCGGGCGCCGGGCTATTCGGGCTCGCGGGGGACTTGCTCCAGGAGGCGCTTCCAGGTGCGCTGGTTTTTGCGCCAGGATTTTTTCAGGTCTTCCAGGATACGCTCGAAGTCGGCGTTGGTGCGGAGGTTGTTCCAGGCGGGGTTCTTCTGGAACCAGGGGTAGTTTTCGTTGCCTAAATAGATGGCGCGGCGGAGCCAGTGGAGGGCCTCGGTGGAGTCGCCTTCTACGGCGAAGTAGGTGGCGAGGCGATAGGCCATCTCGCTGTCGGCTTCGGCGGCGGCGAGGGTGTCGTCTTTGAGGAGCGCGGCGGCCTGGGCGCGTTCGCCAGCTTGCACGTAGCAGAGCGCGAGCGTGGGCGCCAGCTTGCACGTAGCAGAGCGCGAGCGTGGGGACGGCGATGCGGAGGGACGGGTCGTCGTGGATGACGCGCTCGAGGATGTCGATGGCTTCGCCGAGATTGCCGAGGCGCATTTGCTGATAACCGGCGGAGGTGCGTAGGAGCGGGTGGCGCGGTTCGAGAGCGAGGCCCTTGTCGAGTTCATCGCCGGCGAGTTCGAGCTGATTCTGATAGTGGTAGACGCGGGCGCGGTGGTTGTAGAGGATGGCGGCGTTGGCGGGGTTGAGCTTGAGGGCGCGATTGAACTGGAGGATGGCTTCGTCGTACATGCCGTCGCCGCGGAGGGCGATGCCGGCGACCATGTGGACGTTCCAGTCGTTGGCCGCGGTGGAGAGCATGTTGGCGATGCCGTGGCGCGCGGATTCTTTTTCGCCGCGGGAGAGCAGCATGTAAATGCGGTAGAGGTTGGGCTCGGTGGCGTTGGGGTCGAGGGCGAGGGCCTCGTCGAATGCGCGGCGCGCGTGCATGATGTGGCTCTGGCCGCCGAAGCCGTGGCGCGTGTACTGGAGTTCGGCGATGCCGAGGCCGCTCCAGCCGAGGGCGAATTCGGGATCCTTCGATGTGACGCTGGTGAACAGGGCGTGGGCGCGATCGAGGTCGGCGCGCGAGCCGGTACGGAACATGAAGGAGCTGAGCAGGGCTCGGCCTTGGAGGTACTCTTCGCTGACGGGGCCGGGGAGCGAGGCTTCGCGCGCAGGGGAGCGCTGGACATCCGTGGAGCTGGCCTCCATGCGATCGGCGGCGCTGAGGCCATGGAGCGCGGCGAAGACTTCGTTGGAGATTTCGGACTGGACCGCTATCAGATCGAGTGACGCGACGCGGATGGCGCCGCCGGAGCGGACGCTCTGCGAGGCCACGTCGAGGAGTTGCCAGTTGAGATCGAAGCCATGCTCAGAGCGCAGGAAGCTTCCGGCGAGCACGAAGGAGACGATCAGGCGCTGGCCAATCTGCAAGGGGTCCATCATCTGCGCGGTGGGGAGGTTCATGAGCGTGCTGGAGGGGCGAACGACTAACGCGGGAATTCGCGCGAGACGGGCGGCGATGGCATCGGCAAGGGCATAGCCATAGAGCGGAGCAACTTCCGTTGCTCCAAGATTGGCAAAGGGCAGCACTAATAAGGATGTGGGCTGCGCGCGATCGGGCGATGACTCGCGGAAGCGCTCGGCGAGCATGGAGAGGAAGCCGGTGGTGCGCTTTTCCGCTTCGATGCCGGTGGTGGGCAGGTTGGCAGCGGCCTCGCCGGGGATGCTGCCGGTCTCGATCTGCAGCGCCTTCATGATGGTCTTGAGGGCTTCGCGGACTTCGCCTGCGGAGGCGTAGCGCGCGGCGGGATTTTTTTCGAGGCAGGTGAGGATCACGCTTTTCAGTTCGGGCGAGATATTGGGGACGATCTGCGTGAGGTCGGGCGGGTCAGAGAATTGAATTGCGCGGATGGCCTGGAAGTCTTCCGAGTCGGGGCGCGCGAACGGGTGGCGGCCGGAGGTGAGTTCGTAGAGGATGACGCCGAGTGCCCACACGTCAGACTGGACGCTGGACTGGCCGGTGACGAACTGCTCGGGCGCCATGTAGCGGATGGTGCCGCCGCGCGCCGTGTAGGTAGCGGCGACGGAGGCGTCCTTGGCGAGCGCGGGCTTGGCGGGATCGAAATTGGCTTCTTCAGGGCGGATGCGGCGGGCGAGGCCGAAGTCGAGGATCTTGGCGAGGCCGCCGTCGGTGAGCATGACGTTTTGCGGCTTGAGGTCGCGATGGAAGATGCCGAGTGCGTGCGCCGCCTGAAGTCCGTCGGCCACCTGGATGCCGACGGAGAGCACGAGTTGCATGCTGGCGGGGCCGCGGGCAATGAGGCGGTCGAGCGACTGGCCGGGCACGTATTGCATAACGATGTAGCCTTCGTCGCCGCTTTCGCCGACTTCGTAGATGGCGCAGACGTTGGGGTGCTCGATGGCCGAGGCGAGCCGGGCCTCGCGGAGCACGGTCTTGCGCATCTGCTCAGCGGAGAGCAGGCCGGCGCGCAGAATCTTGAGCACCACGGGGCGCTGCAGGAGTGTGTCGTTGGCCAGGTAGACCACGCCGCTTCCGCCGGCGCCGAGGCGGCGGGCAATCTCGTAATGTTCGATCGTTTTCTTTGCCATTTCGAAGCTGCTATCAGTTTAATTGTCGGGTGCTGAAGGGGTTTCACTGCGCAGGAAAGTTGCGGGCCGGAAGGCTGCTTTGGAGCAAACGCGATCTTCAGGAAATCTGTTACTTTCGTAGTAACTATGAGTGGAGTAGTAGGCGGACCGGTACGGGCGGGGTGCCTGTGCCTGATGGCAGGGTGGGCGGCGGTGTTTGCGCCCTGCGCTGCTGCCGCTCAGTCTGCTCCTACTACGCCGCCGACGCAGGAACAACAGCAGCCCGGCAATGGCGCGCAGGTGAAGACCGGCACCAACAGCGGTCTCAACACCGATGTGCGGCTGCAGAATCTGCTGGCCGATCACCAGTTTTTTCGCGTTGCGGATGAGTTGGACCAGCTGCCGCCTGAAGAGGCGCAGCTCTATCGCGGAGTCCTGGCCAATCGGCAGAACGATACGAAGAAATCAATTGAGCTGCTGGAGCCGCTGATCGAAAAGGTGGCGGCGAGTGGCGACACGGCGCACGAGAAGCTGCTGCGCAAGGCGCTGGCGGAGGATTACCTGCGTGAGGGCGATATGGCCAAGGCCGCCAAGGCGTATCAGACGCTCGAAACCCGGGTGGGTGCAAAGCTGAGCGGCGACGAGAAGGACGAGATCGAGATGCCGCTGAAGATGCTGCCGCTGGCTACGACGAATCCGCCGATGACGGTAGACGCGTGCGACCCATTCGTGATGCAGGTGAGCAAGGATCCGCTGGGGCTGACCGATATTCCAGTGTTTGTGGATGCGATGCCGCACAGCTGGATGCTGGATCCTACAGCGCCATTCAACCTGATTGCGCGGTCGCTGGCGCGCGAGGTGGGGCTGAAGGTTTCCGATGAAGCGGTGACGATCCACACGCTGACGGGGAAGCTGATGCAGGTGCATGTCACGATCATTCCGCGATTCACGATTGGCGGGCGGCTGACGCTGCACAACATGACGGCGTTTGTGTTCGAGGATGCGGATTACTTCTTCCCGAAGACGAAGTACCAGGTGGAGGGCGTGCTGGGGTACTCTGCGCTGGAGGCGCTGGGCAGCCTGACAATTACGAGCGATGCGACGGTTGAGGTGAAGCCGGACAAGGGCGCGCCGAATCCGAAGGACGCTGCGGCGGCCAAGGACGCGGCCGGTCCCAAGGACGCGGGCGCCAAGGATGCAGGCGCCAGGGGCGCGCACTTCTTTCTGGATGGCGACCAGATCATCCTGGCGCTGGGGCCGGTGGGGAATGAGCGCATGTTCGCGGTGGATGCGGGCGGGCAGCAGAGCTACTTCACATCGCGGTACTTCGACGAGCACGCGAACGAGTTTTCGGGACAGAAGGCGCAGCCGTTTTCGATTCCGGGCACGGAGTCACAGGCGCAGCCTGCATACGTGGCGGAGTCGGCGCCGCTGGATGTGGGCGGAACCGTGGTGCATGCGCACTACATTCAAGTGCTTACTCAGCCTGCAGGGAACGCGGCGCTGGACGATGTTTATGGAGTACTTGGGGTGGATGTGCTGGACCAGTTCCGGCGTTATACATTCGATTACCGCAGTATGAGATTCAGCGTGGGGCCGGAGGACGGCGCGCGATAATTTTCGATGCGTCATCTGCTTTGCTGATCAATGATTTACCGGACTGCAGAGAATCTTTATGGCTTTTTGATGCCTCCCGGACCGCAACTTCGGCGAACCAGCGGAGTCAAAACGGCATAGATGCAAAGAGCGGAGCTCGTCTGTTTGGAGCACGCATTCGTAACCGTTTTCCCCGATTCCCAAGTGTCGCGTATTGACCGACGGTGGATGGAATTCTGTGTATACTCGCCTACACGTTACCCCCTGAACGCGCGACTGAACCCGGCGTAAGAGGAAATTATGGCGGCTCATGTACTCCATTTAGGCGTCGACGACTGCCACCGCGTGGCGGTGCTTCGCAGCGTAGGATACCGCGTGGATGAATGCGGGTCGCTGCTGCAGCTTGCGAAGGCCCTGGAAAGGGCGAATGGCGCGGACGCGGTATTCCTGACGGAAAGCGATGGCATTTCGCCGGAACAGGCGATTTCGCTGGCACGGGAACGTTCCGCGGCGCCGGTGATTCTCTTCTGCCGCTCGACTTATGGAGCAAACGAAGACGAGTTCGACCTGGTAATCCCGCCGCTGACCTCGCCGGAAAAGTGGCTGCAAGACGTGGGCAGCCTGGTGGAATGGAGCCGCATGGTTCGCGTCCAGGCCCAGGCGATCACGGAGCAGTCGCGATCACTGCGGATGGAGACCAGCCTGGTGCGGCGGTATTCCGAACGGGAGCGGGAACGGTCTTTGCGGGAGCGGGCGAGAAACTCCAATGCGAATGCGTCGGATCCGTGGAAGTCAACAGGAAGCCACTGATTTCGAAGACTCAGTGTCCGCGGCGCGGTTCGGTGTCATCCGCTGAACCGGGGGGCATGGCGGCGAGCCGCTTCTGGCCGCGGCGGCCCATCTGGAACATGATCTGGCCGAAGATGAGCAGCACAATTCCCCACCACAAATTGGCGTTGATCCCGAGACATCGGGCGTAGAGCGCGGTGTTGCTGTAGGTGGCCGCGCCGAATCCTGTGAGGATGACGCCGATGATCGAAAACATCAGGCCCATAGGAATGCGCAGATCGAGATTCATGGTTCGGTCGGCTCCTCTGTTGATGATAAGGGTTGCCGTTTGAGGTGATTCAAACAACCCTCAGGGGCTGAAGCCCCGATCGTAATTTTGGCCCTTTGCGGCACGGCTGAAGCCGTGCCCTTTCAAAACTTGTACACCCTTGTCCATCGCTTACGCGAAGAAGATGTTGAGGGCGATGGCGCCAATGAGCACCACGATGGCGAGTGTTTCGGGGCGCTTCCACCAGACCAGGTGCGATGTTTCCGGTTTGGGCGTGAGGGAGTGGACCAGGCCCACCAGCTCCGCTTCAGGCCTGGGTTTCGTGCACAGGCTCACGATGACTGCGACGAGGAAGTTGGTGCCGAAGGCGTAGATGGCGCCGTAGAAATTCTGCGCCATGTCGCTGGGATAGTGGTGGACGACGGTGATCCAGCCGCCGTGGATGCCGGGGCGCGCCTGGATGGGTAGCGTAAGTCCGTGATGGATGACGGCGGCCGCAGTGCCCGAGATGAGCCCGGCGAAGGCGCCGTGTCCGGTGGCGCGCTTCCAGAACATGCCCAGCAGGAATGTTGCGAAGAGCGGCGCATTCACAAACGAGAAGACAAGCTGCAGCGTGTCCATGATGTTGTTGAAGCTGATGGCCGCGTACGCCGTGGCGATGGAGAGCAGAATGCCACCGACAGTGGCCCATCGCCCGACGGCCATGTAATGGCGATCGCTTGCGCCCTTGTGAATGTAGGACTGGTAGAGGTCGTAAGTAAAGACGGTGTTGAACGCGGTGACGTTGCCGGCCATGCCGCTCATGAAGCTGGCGAGCAGCGCGGTGAGGCCGAGGCCGAGGATGCCGGTTGGGAAGTAGTGCAGCAACATGTTCGGCGTGGCCATGTCGTAGTCGAGGAGCGGCTCGCCGTTGGCCATGGTCATGGCCTTGCCGGTAACGGGATTGATCTTGGCCGGAACGAGGCCGCGACCCTCGGCCTGCTGCGGCGAAACCACATCGATCTGGTGGACGATGGAGCCGTCGGGGTTGTGGATCACCGTGGTGGTGCTATGCGGCGTGGGCAGGCCGATGGCGATGAGGCCGGGGAGGATCACGAGGAACGGGAACAGCATCTTGGGCACGGCGGCGATGAGTGGCACCTTGCGCGCCGAGTCCATGTTGTGGGAGGCCATGGCGGTCTGGATGACGAGGAAGTCGGTGCACCAGTAGCCCGCGCCGAGCACGAAGCCAAGGCCCATGCCGATGCCGATGATGTCGATGCCCATGGGGTTGGTGCTGGCGTGCATCACGCCCTTCCACTCGTGCATGTAGGCGACTGGGAGGGTAGCTTTCAGGCCGTTCCATCCGCCAATGTTTTTCAAGCCGAGCAGGACCAGCGGCAGGAAGCCCGCGATGATAAGGAAGAACTGCAGCACCTCGTTATAGATGGCGCTGGTGAGGCCGCCAAGAAAGATGTAGCCGAGCACGATGATCGCCGACAGCACGATAGAGAAGGTGAAGATGCCTTCGGGAGCGAGGCCGAAGGTCTGGAAAAGCGAGTCGAAGACGTGCAGCGCCTGGATGAGGCGCGCCATGGCATACATGCTGATGCCGGAGCTGAACACGGTCATCACGGCGAAGGAGCAGGCGTTGAGCGCCCGAGTCTTTTCGTCGAAGCGCATGCGCAGGAACTCGGGCACGGAGCGCGCTTTAGACCCGTAGTAGAAGGGCATCATGAAGATGCCGACGAAGATCATGGCGGGGATGGCGCCGATGCCGTAGAAGTGGGCGGTTTCGAGGCCATACTTGGCGCCCGAGGCGCCCATGCCGATGACCTCCTGCGCGCCGAGGTTGGCGCTGATAAACGCAAGACCACAAATCCAGGCAGGGAGAGCCCTGCCGGCCTGGAAGAAGTCCTTGCTGGTCTTCATATAGCGCTTGAGGGCGAAGCCAATGCCCAGCACGAACACGAAGTAGAGCAGCATGATGAGCCAGTCGACCGGGGTGAGTTTAGCTGCGGAGATCAAAGAGTGGGCTCCTTTGCGCCGGGGCGCGTTCGCGAAGGCTGAAACTTGGAGGATAGTTCCGCTCACAACTGTAAGCAGTCGGGAGCGGGTGCGTCCAGTGGAAATTGCAAACGTTTTCAGCACTCCTTTAGACGAGCGAGCAGGTAAACTAGAAGTGCATGATTCCTACGCTTACATGGACTCCTGAAGGCGTCCGCTTTATCGATCAGACGCGGCTCCCTCTTGAGGAGAGCTATGTGCTCGCCACCACCTACGAACAGGTTGCCGACGCGATTGTGACTATGGTGGTGCGCGGCGCGCCGGCCATTGGCGTTTCAGCAGCTTATGGCGTGGCACTGGGGGCGCAGCGCTCGCAGGCGGCGACGGCAGAGGCATTTGCGCCGGAGTTCGAGGCAATCTGTGCGCGGCTGGCGGGGACGCGGCCGACGGCGGTGAACCTGTTCTGGGCAATCGACCGCATGAAGCGGCTGTTTATCGAGCTACGGGCCGAGGCCGCAACAATGGCCGAAGTCCGCGACAGAATCCTTGCCGAGGCGCATGCCATGTACGACGAAGACATTGCGGCGTGCAAGGCGATGGGCGCATTCGGCGGCAAGCTGCTGCCCGACGAAGGCGGCGTGCTGACGCATTGCAATGCGGGTGCGCTGGCCACCTGCGGCTACGGCACGGCGCTGGGCGTGATTCGCGCGGCCGTCGAGCAGGGCAAGCAGATTCACGTCTACGCTGACGAAACGCGGCCGTTTCTGCAGGGCGCTCGGCTCACGGCGTGGGAGCTGATGGCCGACGGCATTCCCACGACGGTGATCTGCGACAACAACGACGGTGATCTGCGACAACATGGCGGCCAGCCTGATGCGCGCGGGGAAGATCAAGGCCGTGGTGGTGGGCGCGGACCGCATTGCCGCGAACGGCGATTTCGCCAACAAGATCGGCACTTATAACGTGGCCATCCTGGCGAAGGAGCACGGCATTCCGTTTTACTGCGCGGCGCCGTGGTCGACCATCGATACGGCGACGGCGACGGGCGATGCGATTCCAATCGAGGAGCGCAACGCCATCGAGGTGACGCACCATGGCGGCAAGCAGCTCACGCCGCACGGGGTGGGCATCTGCAATCCCGCTTTCGACGTGACGCCGGCGAAGTACGTGACCGCGATCATCACCGAGCGAGGGGTGCTGCGGGCGCCGTATACGGAGTCGCTGCGGGAGATGGAACTGGTGGCGAAGTAGCCCGCGTCCAGCAGCTTAAGCCGGATTGACGATCCAGTTTATCTTAGCTAAGATTGGTTAGCAGGAAAAGCTCATGCACTCCGCAACCATCTTCGAAGCCAAGACCAACTTATCGGACCTGATCCAGCGTGCGCTGCGCGGCGAGGAAGTGCAGATCACTTCGGGGCGCGAGCGCAAGCCGGTCGTTCGCCTGGTGCCAATTGAGCCAATCCCGGCCCCGCGGCGGATCGGCTTTCTTGAGGGTCAGGGGAGTGTCGGTCCAGAGTTCTTCGATCCCTTGCCAGAGGAAGAACTGCGCCTTTGGAACTGCGAAGACGAATGACGTACCTCGTCGATACGCACACCCTGCTGTGGGTGGCATACAACCGAAAATTGCTCTCACCTCATGCACTGGCCGTCCTGGAATCGGCAACAAACGAAATCCTCGTCTCGGCGGCTTCGGCTTGGGAGATTGCGACAAAGTATCGACTGGGAAAGCTACCGGATGCACGCATACTCGCAGAGGACTTCGTGCTGCAAGTCATCGGCGCTGGATATGCTCTGCTACCGATCTCCGTCGAGCACGCTCTTCGCGCGGGCCGATTGCCGGGCGACCACAAAGATCCCTTCGACCGCATGCTGGCAGCGCAGGCTCTCCACGATGACATTCCCCTGCTAAGCATGGATTCGAAGCTTGACGTGTTTGGCGTTCGGCGGGAGTGGTAGCTCCCGCCATGAGACTACGCCGGGTCAACCTCGGCCGGCGTGCCTTCGCGGGACATGGCTGCCATGTCCGGAATGCGAAGCGCGCTTCTCTCCGCTCTATCCGTGAGCACCTGGGCTGACTCCTGCACCAGCGCATACTTGTTGCCGTAGAGGTCGACGAAGACCGCTTCAATGCCCCAGGGGCGCGGCTGCGGAGTCTGGACAAACTCGATTCCCTTCCCTTTCAACGTCTCGTAGCCGCCCTGGCAGTCGCGGGTGGAGAGCACCCACGTGGCATTCTTGCCCACGCGGTCAGGGAACCACGACGCCAGCAGGAACTCCACCTCCGTCTGCTGGGGCGGGGCGACGGTAAGCCACCTGAAGCCGTGGCCCCGCTGATCGATGCGCTTCTCAAACCCGAGGATTTGGGTGAACCAGGTAAGCGCCTCGTCCTGGTCTTTGACCGCGATGGTGATGGTAGAGACTTTGTCGATGGCCTGCATGACTTCCCTCTGAAACTGTGATTCTTCGGGAGTCGCGGGGGCTGTATGGCCGATCAGGCTTGCAATAATGATTGGATCGTGCTTCCACGCACATCACTTCTCCGGCTCAGGCAGCCTTCGATCGTTCGCAGCATCGTGCTGGCGCTTGGCGCTTTTATTGCGAGCCTGCGCCTGGGCGGGTTCCCGAACATCGATGAGTTGCATTCCTCGCGGTGGCAGAGTGTTGCGGTTCTGGTGGCCCTCGGCGCCATGGTGGAGGCGGCGCGCTGCATGAAGCGCAAATGGACCCTCTACCAGGCAGGAGTTTTGATCCTGCTGTACACAGACGTGATGATCATGGGCCTGGCGGTTTTTCTGTTCTTTTACCCGTAAACGGTTGGTCCAAAGGGGAATCGCCTGCTACCCTGCTTCGAGATTGGTTGAGGAGGTTCCCAGTGCTCAAAGGGTTTCGCGATTTCATCCTGCGTGGAAACGTGGTGGACCTGGCCGTGGCCGTCATCATTGGCGCGGCGTTCACCGGGATTGTCAACTCGCTCGTCACCGACATCATTAACCCGCTCCTTGCGGCGACCGGGGGCCAGCCTGACTTCAGCCACGTCATTGTTTACGTGCACGGCGGCAAGGTGATGGTCGGGAACTTCCTCGACCACCTCATTTCATTCCTGATCATTTCCTGTGTGGTTTACTTCGGACTGGTGCTGCCCATCAATTCGCTGCTGAACCGGTTCAAGAAGCCAGCACCGGAAACGCCGCCTGCAACGCGGCCCTGCCCTGAGTGCCTAAGTGACATTCCGATTGCTGCGAAGCGGTGCGCGCACTGCGGACAGCTGGTACCTTTGATGCCGGCAGCCTAGTCTAAGCCTGAACCCAAGCCTCGATGCGATACCCCTCGACCGTGACGCTCAGTCGAGCGTGCGCAGAGCGGGCGAAAACACGAAGAAGCCAATGAAGAGCAGCAGCGACGTTCCGGCCATGGCGGCGAGGGCGTGGCCGGTGGGAATATGCCTGGAGAGTTCCCCTGCCAGCAGGGCGCCAAGCGGGGGAAGCCCCAGGAAACTGGTCGCGTAAATGCTCATGATGCGCCCCCGCATCTCGTCGCTCGACAGGTGCTGGATGGAGACGTTGAAGCAGGAGATCATGAGGATCCCATTGAAGCCCTCAAAGAAGGCCAGGCACACGGAGAGCGCGAACCAGTGCGAGTAGCAGATGCCGATGATGGCCAGAAAGAAAAGGACGCCGGTGAGCGTCAGCACCACGCCGCGGTGCCGGATGATGCCAGCGACAGCCACGGTCATGGCGGCTAGCACGGCTCCCAGGCCCGAGCCGGCCATCAGCAAGCCTAACCCGGTCTCGCCCACGTTGAGTTGCACCTTGGCGAAGTAGGGGATGAAGGTGAGGAACGGGATGCCGAAGAAGCTCACCGCCGCCGTCATCCAGATCAGGACCCGCATCTGGGGCTCGCTGTTCAGGTACGCGAAGCCGCCGTGCAGGCTCGACCACATGCTCTCGCGCCGTGGCGGCTTTTCGTCGGGATAGCGGATGTGCACTAGCGCCCAGAGGACAGCGACGAAGCTCAGTCCGTTCAGAAAGAAATTGCCGGCCACCCCAAACAGCGCCATGGCGTATCCGCCCAGCGTGGGCCCCAGGATGCGCGACATGTTGAACTGCGCGGAGTTGAGCGCGAGGGCGTTGGTCAGGTCTTCACGCTTGACGAGCCTCGGCACCAGCGCCTGGTAACTGGGCGCATTCATCGCCATGGCTACGCCGTTCAGGAAGGCGATGGCGGCTACTTCCCACACAGTAATGATCTTGAGCCACGCCAGCACGGCCAGCAGGAAAGCCAGCAGCATCATGATGGTCTGCGTCACCAGCAACAGCCGGCGCTTGTTTACGCGATCTGCGATGACGCCGCCGAAGAGCGTGAAGATCAGGAACGGAATCGATCCCGCAAAACCTACCACCCCGAGCCAGAACGCGGAGTTGGTGAGGGTGAGCACCAGCCACCCCTGCGCCACATTCTGCATCCAGGTCCCAATATTCGAGAGGAAGTTGCCGCTCCAGAACAGGCGGAAGTTGGAGTTGCGCAGGGCACGGAAGACTTGAGGCAATTCACGCGGCCCGCGCTCCAGAACTTCGGCGACAGCCCCCGACTGTTCCGGCGCGATTCCCGAGGGGTCTTCCATTGGCGGTCCTGCGCTCAAAACAGATGCTCCACAGCTCTAGTGTAAGCTGTGGCTTTGTTGCGTTTTTCGGGCGGGCCGCGCGGGTTGCGGCGATCTTCCGGCACGCGATTTTCCTACAAGGACTCCTCCGCATGACTTTGTGCAAGCCTCTGGCTTTTGCCTTTCTCCTTTGCGCTGCGATCTCAACCATCACCGCCCAGACCGCCGCTCCGACTACGGTGTTCGGCTACCGCGACTTCAGCAAGGAAGCAAAGGTCGAAGAGAAGTTTCTCGCCGTTCCCGATCCGAAACTGGCCGGCGAAGCGCTCAAGACACTGACCGCCGAACCGCACCTGGCGAGCACGCCTGAAGATCACAAGACCGCCGAGTACGTGGCGCAGAAGTTTCGGGCGGCTGGGCTGGACACCGAGATCGTTCCCTATCGCGTGCTGATGAACCAGCCCAAGGTCGTCAAAGTGGAGGCCTTTGGTCCAGACGGCAAGGTGCTGATGACGGGACCAAAGCGCGAGCATGTTCCCGGCGACCCATTCGACGACGATCCGCGCGTAGTGATGCCGTTCAACGGCTCCTCCGGATCGGGCGACGTGACCGGCGACGTGGTCTACGCCAACTATGGCCGCCTCGAAGACTTCGACCAGCTGGCCGCCGACCATGTCGACCTGCATGGCAAGATCGTGATCACCCGCTACGGTTCGAACTTCCGCGGAGTCAAGGTTTATATCGCGGAACAGCGCGGCGCGGCCGGCGTGCTCATCTATTCTGACCCGCAGGATGATGGCTATTTCAAAGGGGATGCGTACCCTCAGGGCCCCTGGCGGCCCGATAGCGGCGTACAGCGCGGTTCCGTCCAATACCTTTTCAAATACCCGGGGGATCCGGAGACGCCGGGCGTCGCTTCAACACCTGATCTACCTGATTCGGCACGCATTAACCCCGAGGGGAACCAGCCCCGCATCATCTCAATCCCAATAAGCTACGCGGACGCTACGCCGATTCTGCAGGCGCTCAAGGGGCCGGGTGTTCCCCAAGGCTGGCAGGGCGCGTTGCCGTTTCGCTACCACGTGGGAGGCCAGGGAGGGGTGAAGGTCCACCTCGTTTCTGACCAGGACTACCAGAGGCGCACGATCTGGGATGTGATCGGACGCGTCAAGGGAACGGACTCGACCGACGACATGGTGGTAGTGGGCAACCATCGCGATGCCTGGGTCTACGGCGCGGTTGATCCAAACAGCGGCACGGCGGCCATGCTGGAGGCGGTGCATGGCGTCGGCGCACTGCTGAAAGATGGATGGAAGCCGAAGCGTTCGATCGTCTTCTGCAGCTGGGACGCGGAGGAGGAGGGCCTGATCGGCTCAACCGAATGGGTGGAGCAGCACGCGCAGCCGCTGGAGCACGCGGTGGCCTACTTCAATGTGGACGTGGCGGTAGCGGGGCCGAACTTCTCCGCGGCCGCGGTGCCCTCGTTGAAGCAGTTCATGCGCGAAATAGCGCGCGCGGTGCCCAGTCCCACAGGAGGCACAGTCTATGAGGCGTGGCGTAACCAGCACGGCGAAGGCAATGAACATCGGCCGTCGAATTCACCGCCTGACGGCGATGTGCGTGTAGGCGATCTGGGCTCAGGCTCCGACTTCACGCCGTTCCTGCAGCATGTGGGCGTGCCGTCCACCGACATCGGCTCGGGCGGCCCGTATGGCGTGTACCACTCGGTCTTTGACAACTTCGCGTGGTTTACCATGAACGCCGATCCGCATTTCGTCTACCTGCAGGAGATGGCGAGGGTGCTTGGCCTGGAAGCCGTGCGCATGGCCGATACCGACGTGCTGCCCTACGACTACGTCCCCTACGCACGCGAAATCACTTCCTACATCGAGACCGCGAAGAAAAAGGCCGGCGAGGAGAAGCTGAACGCGATTGACTTTGCGCCTGCGCTGGCGGCAGCGGGGCGGTTTGCCGCGGCTGCGGAACATGCGACCGGAGTCGAGAAATCCGCGGGAGCCGATGCCGCGAAACTTAACCAGGCGCTGCGGCAGGTGGAAACCGACCTGGTCTCGCAAGCCGGGCTGCCTAACCGCCCATGGTATCGGCACATCATCTACGCACCGGGCGAGTACACCGGGTACGCCGCGGTGGTGATTCCGGGGGTGACCGAGGCTGTCCAATCCAAGAATGCCGACCGTGCCAGCCAGCAATTAGGCGTTCTCACCGAGGCGCTGGACCGGGCCGCGAGCACGCTCAACTCCGTTCAGTAACCGTGCAGTTTGGGCCGGGTCAAACAGGCCCAAACTGCTCCAGGTTCAATGCAGGACGATCAAGTGTACTTTGGTAATCCAAGATTCACCTAAATTCTTTGACTTTTGACTCCAAAGGATTTGCATTTTCCGAACTTCCGTGTAAAAGTAACCGTACAGCAATCGTTACCTTTGTTCGGAGAGTGGAGAACCCAGCGCGGTTCACCGCACGTTTCGCCAGCTCCG
>WNGK01004435.1_pt1 | contig 14995 bp, 19 predicted proteins | sample 5400601 | NCBI WGS metagenome assembly WNGK01 (sample SAMN13153376, study PRJNA577476) | soil metagenome | isolation source: 60 cm soil or saprolite under Garry oak tree replicate 1 | place: USA:California | collected 2016-06-15 | reverse complement strand
CTCGAGCTGGTCTTGCTGGTCGCGTTCTTCATCACGATCGCCGCCGCCGGAACGGTGTCAAGGACGCTGCCCTACCTTCCGCTGTGGTTGCTCGCGCTCGTCGGCATCGGATCGTCACTGGTGGCGGCAAGGGGGCACATGCGCATCCGTCCCGCGGGAGGCACGGCGGTCATCGCCCGAGCAGGTGCCGACACCCTGGCCGTCTCCGTCCTCGTACTCCTTGGGGTGCTGGCCCTTCGCGCGGCGGTGATCTTCAGTGCCCAATAGCGCACCGCCGACCTCAGACCAGGTTCTCGCGGTTCTCGCCGCCATCCAGGACCCTGACCTCGGCCGCGACGTCGTCAGCCTGGGCATGATCAAGGAACTTGTCGTCGGAGGCGACGGCAGGGTCAGCTTCACCTTCGAGCTGACGACGCCGGCCTGCCCGGTTCGGGACCGCTTCCAAACGATGGCGCACAGGCTGGTCAGCGACCTGCCGGGTGTGACCGCGGTCGACCTGAAGATGACCGCCAACGTGCGATCAGCCTTCAATCGGCCGCAGCCGAGTCAGGTCATCCCCGGCGTCAAGCAGGCCATCGCGGTCGCCTCGGGAAAGGGCGGCGTGGGCAAGTCCACGGTGGCGATCAACCTGGCCTGCGCGCTTGGCATCAGCGGCGCCAAGGTCGGGCTGCTCGACGCGGACATCTACGGTCCTTCGGTGCCGGGCATGATGGGCGTCCAGGACCAGCCCAGGGTCGTCGACCAGAAGTTGGTGCCGCTCGAGGCCTTCGGGATCACTCTCATGTCGATCGGATTCCTGGCCGGCGCCGACAAGGCGATGGTCTGGCGGGGACCGATGGTGTCGCGGGCGATCGAGCAGATGCTCGGCGACGTTCACTGGGGCTCGCTCGACTATCTCGTCATCGATCTCCCGCCAGGCACCGGCGATGCCTCTTTGACGCTCGCGCAGGCGGTCCCGCTCGCGGGCGTGGCGATCGTCTGCACCCCACAGGCCGCGGCGCTGTCGATCGCGGTCAAGGCGCTGCAGATGTTCCGCGGGCTCAACGTGACGCCGCTCGGGCTGGTGGAGAACATGAGCTGGTTCGTCTGTGGCCGGTGCAGCGAGGAGCACTTCATCTTCGACCACGGTGGGGCGGAGCGGGCCGCCCGTCGCCTGGGCGTCCCTTACCTCGGCGGCATTCCGCTCGAGAAGGCGATTCGCGAAGAGGCCGACGCAGGCGCGCCGGTGGTCATCTCGCGGCCGGACACCGCCGGCGCGAGGGCGTTTCGAGAGGTCGCCTCGGCGGTCGCCGCGCGTGTCTCGGTGCAGAGCTTCCGGCAGCTGCCGGTGATCAACGTTCGCTAGGCCCTGGGTTCTCCTTTTCCAGCTCCAGCCTGACCTCGTTGACGAAGGCCGCCGCCGCGGCATCGTCGAGTTGGCCCTTCGCCACGCGCAGGCGTTCGGCCGCGACCCCCGCCATGTAGCACGACAGCGGTGCGAATCGGCGCTCCTGGGTATGGGCGGCCACCCGCGCCAGCTCCAGCAGCTCCAGCGCCACCCGCGCATCCAGCGCCGGCGCCTCGATTCTTGCCGAGCGGCGCTCCGCCGCCGCCACCCACCGCTCACCCAGGTCGTAGAAGAAGCGATTCATGGCGTCACCTATAGCACGGCGCCGTACGGAACGCCGGACTACAGGCGACCCGCCCGGGCATCCGCGTGCCGGCGCAGCGAATCGCACACCCAATCGCAGACGTGGGGCAGGTTCTCGTCATCGCTTCGGTAGAAGACGGTCGAGCCCTCGCGCCGCCGGGCCACCAGCCCTCCCAGCGCCAACCGATTGAGATGCGCCGAGGTGTTGAAGCGCGAGGCGCCGGCGGCTGCGGCGATTGCTCCCACCGACATCTCCCCATGCTCCATGACGGTGCGCAGGATGCGCAGGCGCGTCGGATCTCCGAGCAGCGCAAATCGGTGCGCCGCCTCCTCGATCAGGTCCGCCGTCATCTGCACCCGAGCACCGTAGCTCTGTAACTGCTCAATCACACAGGGCCATGTGGCCCTAAGCGCTCGGGACCCTCGCCTCTGCTCCGGGCGGCCCCGCGCAGTGAGACTCGTGGCACAGGAGATTGATATGGACGAGCAAGAAAGACCCCTTTCGCTGGTGATGTTCTCGGGAACCGATGACAAGCTGACCGCCGCGGCCGTGCTGGCGGTGGGCGCGGCGGCGATGGGCCGGCCGGTCAACCTGTTCCTGCAGTACTACGCGCTGGACGCTTTTCGAGCCGGCAAGGTCGGTGCCGACCACGCCCTGTCGCCGGAGGCGACCGCCGCGCAGGCGCCGGTGATTCGCTCGCACAAGGGCCAGCACTGGAGCGACCTGCTGAAGCAGGCCAAAGACGTCGGCGAGGTGAGCATCCAGGCCTGCGCCCTCTCCATGGACATGTTCGGCATCGGCCGCGAGGACCTGGACCCGATCGTTGACGGCATCGAGGGAGTCGCAGCTTTCATGGCCTCGGCCTCGGACGGCCAGGCCGTATTCATCTGAGGTGATTCGACATGAGCACAATCCAGGTTGACAAGACGATCGATGCGAGGGGCATGGCCTGCCCGGGGCCTCTCATGGCTCTCATCGGGGCGATCCGGCAGGGTCAGGTCGGGGAGCGCCTCGAGGTGCTCTCGAGCGACGAAGGCTCCAAGACCGACATCCCGGCGTGGGTGGCCAAGGCCAAGCAGGAGCTGGTCGAGGTCGTCCCCGACGACGGTTACTCGCGCTTCACCGTGCGGAAGGTCAGGTGAGAGACATGGCTGCTGAGGTCTTGATCCTGGGCGGCGGAGTCGGGGGGACGATCATCGCCAACCTCGTCGCCAAGCAGACCGCGGGCAGAGCCCACGTCACAGTCGTCGACGCGACCGGAATTCACGTCTACCAGCCGGGCTTCCTTTACGTCGCGGTGGGCCAGGAAAAGCCATCGGCCCTGCAGCGCCCCGAAAGGCAGCTGCTCCGCCACGACGTGTCGCTCGTCGTCGACCGCGCCACCCGGGTCGACCCGGCCGGTCGCCAGGTTCAACTCGAATCGGGTGCGACACTGCCCTACGACCAGCTGCTGCTGGCCACCGGCAGCCGCACCGTGATGAGCGAGGTCCCGGGCGGCGTGGCGGCCCACGACTTCTACACGATGGCCGGCGCCGGCCGGCTGTTCAAGGCCCTCGCGGCTTTCCAGGAAGGCACGATCGTCATCGGCGTGGCCGGCATCCCGTACAAATGCCCGCCGGCGCCGGTCGAGTTCGTGTTCCTGCTCGACGACTACCTGAGGGGTCGCGGCATCAGGGACAAGGTGCAGATCAAGCTCCTGTCGCCCCTCAACCGCGCGTTCACCATCGAGGCGACCTCGAAGCTCGTGCAGCCCATCCTCGCCGAGCGTGGGATCGAGCTGACCGGCTTCTTCAACGTCGAGTCGGTCGACCCGGTCGGGCGGACGGTCACCTCGCTCGAAGGCGAGACCGTCTCATACGACCTGCTGGTGCTCGTGCCGCCCCACCGCGGCCAGAACGTGATCGAGGACTCGAGCCTGGGCGACGAGCGCGGCTGGGTCCCCGTCGACAAGAACGCCTTGAAGCACACGAAGTTCGAGCGCATCTGGGCCATCGGGGACGCGACCAGCATCCCGATCTCCAAGAGCGGCTCGGTCGCCCATTACGAGGCGTCGGTGGCGGCGGCGGAGATATCGGCGGCGGTGAACGGAGAGGCGCCCCCCGCGCATGTCTACGACGGCAAGGTCATGTGCTTCCTGGAGACCGGCCAGGGACAGGCCACGACGATCCGCTTCGACTACGACCACCCGCCGGTCTCGCCCTCACCGGCGCGCCGATGGCACTGGGCCAAAGCGCTGTTCAACAAGACCTACTGGCACACCGTCCCGCAGGGACGGCTGCCCTGACGAAAGGAGATCGAATGAGCATCACGATCGCGACGAGCCTCGATCTGAAGGGACTTTCGTGTCCGCTTCCGATCATCAAGACCGCGAAGGCCATGAAGGAGCTGGCGCCCGGCCAGCTGCTCGAGGCGTTCGCCACCGACCCGGGCTCCGTGTCCGACTTCAAAGCATGGGCGAAGGTCACCGGCAACCCGCTGGTCGAAGCCGGCGAGGACGGCGGGGTCTATCGATTCGTGCTGAGAAAGAAGGAGGCGTGAGATGAGCGTCACACTCGACCGACCGCTAACTGAAACCACAACCGACGAGGCCGTCGAGAAGAAGCCTGAGCAGACCGACAAGCTCATCATCTTCGCCTGGAGCGGCGAGCTGGACAAGATCTGGCCGACGTTGATCCTGGCCACGACCGGCGCGGCGATGGGCAAGGAGACGACCATCTTCTTCACGTTCTGGGGTCTGTTTCCGCTCGTCAAGAACGAGATCCGCGTCACCGGGGAGAACTGGATGCAGAAGATGCTCGCGGTCATGAACCGCGGCGGCGACGAGCATCTGAAGCTGTCGAAGATGAACTTCGCCGGCGCCGGGCCGGCGATGATGAAGCACCTGGCCAAGGAGCACCACGTGGCCAGCCCCGACGAGCTGCTCACGATCGCCAAAGAGCTCGGCGTGCACCTGATCCCGTGCCAGATGACGATGGACATGATGGGACTCAAGCGCGAGGACCTCATCGACGGCCTGGAGGAGCCTGCGGGCGCGACCAAGGCGCTTGCCGACGCACAAGGGGCGATCACCCTCTTCATCTGATGGATGCTGCCAACAGGACCATTCGCGTCGAACACCAGGGTGGGGATCGCCTGCTCATCAAGACGCGCGGTCATCAGATCCGCTCGGACCAACCGGTCGAGGATGGGGGCGAAGACACGGCCCCCACCCCGACCGAGCTCTTTGTGGCCGGCCTTGCCGGCTGCGTCGCCTTCTATGCCGGGAGGTTCCTGGAGCGGAACAACCTCACGACCGACGGTCTTGCGGTCATCTGCCGCTACGAGTGGGCCGAAAACCCGCATCGGGTCGGCGAAATAGTTCTCGATGTTGAGGCCAAGGGCCTCATCCCGCAGAGGCTGGAGGCGTTCTTGCGTGTGATCGAGCACTGCACCCTGCACAACACCCTGCGGCAGCCACCGGCGGTGCGAATCAACGTGGCGCCGGTGCAGGTCGCCGCTGCTCGATCGGGAGCATAGGTCTCGGAGCTCGTATAAGACGGCCGCGTATATAGTGCCGAGGTGAATCCGGCCGAGGCTCCCGTCGGATATGGCATCGACTTCGGGACCAGCAACAGCGCGATCTCCGTTGCGTATGCCGACCGGATCGAGGTGCTCGCCCTGGGACGGTCGCGGTCGGCGATGACGCTGCCATCGTTCGTGTATCTGCATCGCAGCGGCAGGCGAGGCGCCGGCGACGAGGCGGTGAGGACGTTCCTCGAGTCCGGACACGGAAAGACCGACTGCTGGAACTGCCCGCTGGCGCCATATGGCTGGGACACCGACTGCCGGCAGTACCGCAAGGGCGGCGGGTGCAACGACGCGCGGCTGCTGTCCGGCGTCAAGCACGAGCTGGCGAAGCTGGGCTTCGCAGGCACCAACTCGTGGGCGACCGACTTCACCGTGGGATCGCTGGTCGCCGTGGTGCTCAGGCGCTTGAAGAGCGAGGCCGATGCCGTCGGTCCAGGCACGCAGCGCGTCGTCGTCGGGCATCCGGTGGTCTTCGCCGGCGCCGATGCCGGCAACCGTGCCGCCTCGGATGCGGAGGCGTTCAGCCGCCTGGAGCAAGCCGCACTCGAGGCAGGGTTCCGTGAGGTGGCCTTTCTGCCCGAGCCCACGGCGGCTGTCATCGGCGAGCCGGTACACCACGGAGTCGAGGTCGCGGTGGACTTTGGCGGCGGCACTTTCGACGTCGCGGTGATGGACTCGCGCGATGGGGAGCCCCGAATCGCCGGCATGTCGGGCGTCGCGGTTGGCGGCGAGGTGCTGGACGGCGTGCTCTTCGAGACCTGCGTCGGGCCCGCGCTCGGGTTGGAGGCGCTGCCGAGCTGGCTGTTCAACGAGCTGCGGACGGCGAGCTCGGTCAGGCTGCTCATGGCCGACCCCGGCATCCCGGCGATCCTGGCGAGGGTCGGGGGAAGAGTCGGCGAGCTCGCTCACGCCCTGCTCTACGAGGGGCACACGTACGAGTTCTACAAATCGATCGAGGCGGCGAAGATCGCCCTGTCCAGCTCCGAGGTCACGGAGCTGGCGTTCTCACCGCTCGGTCTTCGAGTGACGGTGCACCGCTCGGCCTTCGAATCGATGATCCGGCCCGAGCTCGACCTGGTCCGCCAGGCGATCAAGCAGGCGCTGGACGTCGCCGGCATCCAGGCGGGCGACGTCGACCGGGTGCTGCTGACGGGTGGCTCCGCCTACATCCCCGCGTTTCGCGCCGACCTCGCGGAGACGTTTGGCGAAGATCGCCTGGAGCAGCGGGACGCCTTCACGGCCGTGGTTCACGGACTGGGCGTGCGGGCCCAGCAGCTCTGGGGCTCGTTCGCCCGTCTCTGAAGGGGCGCCGGGGCCGCGATTGGCGATTAACGCCTCCCACGCCTCGGCCTCGGGGCTTTCGCCCGGTCGCCGTGAGGGAAGGTGTTCAAGGGTTGTTGGAGCCACTAATCTCTTTGCGTGCCGGTGACCGACGACGGCGTCCGCTTCGAAGACGGCGAGCTACGCCGGAAGGACGGCCGAACCCTGGCCTGGCGCTGGTGGGGTGAGCCCGGCGGCACCCCGATCCTGCGCCTGCAGGGCACGCCAGGGTCCAGGCTCTACCGGCACCCCAACCCGGCCATCCAGCGCGACCTTGGCGTGCGCTACCTGATGGCCGATCGTCCCGGCTTCGGAGGCTCTACTCGTCTTCCCGGCAGGGGCATCGCGGCGGTTGCGGACGACCTCGCGGTTCTTCTCGACCATCACGAGCTGGATCACGTTCCGGTCATGGGCACCAGCGGCGGCGGACCGCACGCGCTCGCCGTCGCGGCAAAACATTCGAAGCGGATCAGTGCCGTCTCGGTCATCGTGGGCGCATCGCCCCTGGAGGCCGACGAGGTCAGCCGGCTCGTGGGCGTCAACGCCGCTGGGTACGCGGCCGCCGAGAAGGGATGGGAGGATCTGCACCACCTGCTGGTGGAGGTTCGCGAACGCATCCTCGGCGATGAGGGCATGGCCGGCGTGCTCTCCGATGCGCCGCCCGAGGACCGAGCCATCATGCAAGACCCTGCCTGGCAGCGGCTGGCCCGAGCCAACAACGGAGAGGCGCTGCGGCAGGGCGCCGAGGGCTGGACCGACGAGTCCATGGCGCTGCACTTCCCCTGGGATTTCGAACCGGGAGCAGTGCGGGCCTCGGTCACGTGGTGGCATGGCGACAACGACATGAACGCGCCGCTCACGGCGGCACGGCGCGCGGCTGAGCGCCTGCCCCAGGTGGACCTGCGCGTTTGGCACCACGAAGGCCATTTCGCCTCGTTGACGCATGAGGCCGAGATCGTGCGCGAGCTGCTGAGCCGAGCAGGAACCTGACGCCGGCATCGAGGATGATTTCAGCCGTGAAGGCGCTGGTCTGGCACGGCCCGGGATCGATGAGCGTCGACGACATAGCCGAACCGCGACCCAAAGCCGGCGAGGTCCTGGTGGCCAGCGAGGCCGCCGGGATCTGCGGCTCCGAGGTCGAGGGCTATCTCGGGAGGATGCCGAATCGCGTGCCCCCGCTGGTCATGGGCCACGAGTTCGCCGGCACGGTGGCCGAGGTCGGCGAGGGAGTGGACCCGTCGTGGGCCGGCAAGCGCGTGGCCATCGACCCGATCGTCGGCTGCGGCCGCTGCCGTTACTGCGCTCGCGGAGACCGCAACCTGTGCCCAGATCGCTACCTGGTCGGGATCGCGGTCCCGGGCGGTTTCTCGGCCAGGGTTGCCGTCGCCGAGCGGTGCCTGTTCGAGATTCCCGCGGACATGGACGCGCGGCTGGGCGCCCTGGTCGAGCCACTCGCCAACGGCGTCCACGCGATCCGCAGCGCGGCGCCCGACGGTGTGGCGCATGCGGTGGTCATCGGCGCGGGGACCATCGGCCTCGCGTGCATGCAGGCGGCGCTGCTGCACGGAATCGCGGAGGTTGAAGTCGTCGAGCGCCACCCGGCCCGCCGCGGCCACGCCCTCCGGCTTGGCGCGCAGAACGCCCACGCCTCTGGCAGCGAGGTGGAACCGGGTGTCGACCTCGTGATCGACGCCGTCGGCGCAGATGCCACCAGGCTCCTCGCCATCGAGCTGTTGAGCCCGGCGGGCACCGCCGTCTTCATCGGCCTGCACGACGACGAGACCGCGCTGCCCTGGCATCGCATCGTCCGCGGCAACCACACCATCAAGGGCGTGTTCGGCTATTCGGACTCGGACTTTCAACAAGCGCTCGACTGGCTCGCGGACGGACGTGCGGGCATCGGCGACCTGGGCGCCCTGGTTCCACTCGACGACGGACCTCGGGCGTTCGAGACCCTGGCCAAGGGTCCCACCGACGACATCAAGGTCTTCCTCGGTGCCTGAGTCGCTGGCCGGAAAGGTCGCCATCGTCACCGGCGGTGGCAGCGGCATCGGCGCGGCGGTCGTCGATGCCCTGAACCGAGCCGGGGTCACGTGCCACGCGATCGGCCGCCGCGGGCCGGTCAAGCTCGACGTCTCCGATCAGCGGGCGGTGCTGGCGTTTGTCGATTCGCTCGACCGCCTCGACATCCTGGTGTGCGGCGCCGCCGACCAGGTGCAGGGACGGCGCCTGGAACAGATCGGACCCGCCGAATGGGACCATCTCATCGCCGTCAACCTGAACGGCGCCTTCTATTTCATCAACGCGGGCCTGGCAAAGCTGCGCGAGGCGCGAGGCGATGTTGTCTTGATCGGCAGTGTTTCCGGCTCGTGGCCGGACTTCAGCGGGCCCGCCTACCAGGCCAGCAAGGCGGGTCTGATCGCGCTGTCGCGGGCCGCCGGGTTCGAGGAACACAAGCATGGGGTCCGCTTCTCCGTCATCAACCCGGGCCTCACCGACACGCCCATGATGCTCAAGCGGCCGGTGCCGGTGCCGCCCGAGGTCGCCGCGGCGATGCTCCGTCCGGAAGATGTCGCCGAGGCTTGTCTCATGATGCTCACCCTGCCGCGTCGGGCGCACATCCCAGAGCTCACCATCCTGCCGACCGCGATCCAGGCGCTCGGGAACACGTCCACGCCCAACCCCAAACCACCCGAGGATTAGAAGACGGGGGCGACGGCGCGTCGATATGTGGTCGCGCTCGATGTGGGCAGCTCGTCAGTCCGGGCGCTGCTGTTCGACCTGCGCATGCATGAGGTGCGCGGCGCCGAGGTCCACCACCGCTACAGGCCGCTGACCAGGTCGGATGGCACGGCGGAGCTCGACCCCGACGTTCTGATCCGATTGGTCGGGCGCTGCCTGACCGATCTTCTGCGCCTGGCCGGCCCAAGGCGTGCCGAGAGCATCGCCGGAGTCGGCGTTTCGACCTTCTGGCATGGGCTCGTCGGCGCCGATGATTCCGCCCGTGCGGTCACGCCGCTCTACCTCTGGGCGGACAGCCGGAGCCGGTCGGCGGTGGCTCGGTTGGAGGACCGGCTCGACGTCGAAGCGGTCCGGCAGCGGACCGGTTGTCCGATCCATCCCAGCTACTGGCCCGCCAAGCTTGCGTGGCTGAAAGAGACACGGCCGAATCTCTGGAAGCAGCCGGTGAGGTGGCTCAGCTTCGGCGACCTCCTGTACTGGCGGTGGTTCGGCCACCTGGGAACCAGCCTGTCGATGGCATCGGGCACTGGTCTGTTCCGCCTCGAGGACTGCCGCTGGGACGAGGAGCTGATGTCCCTGCTGGGGATCCGGCCCGACAATCTGCCGCCGATCGCGGAGGTCGCACAAGGCTTGAGCGTTGGGCGCCACCGCCGGCAGGCGCTCGCGGGCATCCCCTGGCTGCACGCGACGGGGGACGGTGCGCTGGCGAACCTCGGCAGCGGATGCCTCACCCCTGGAAGGCGATCACTCACCATCGGCACCTCGGGGGCCCTGCGTGTCATGCATCCGGCTCCGGGACCGACACTGCCGCGCGGCTTGTGGACCTATCGGCTGGACCGGCAGCGCCTGGTGACCGGGGGCGCGCTCTCCAACGGAGGCAACCTGTGGGCATGGCTGCGGCACGTTCTTCGAGTCGAGAACGCCGGGCTGGAGAGCCGCCTGCGCGCGATGACTCCTGCCGCTCACGGCCTGACGTTTCTTCCACATCTGGCCGGCGAGCGCAGCCTCGGCTATGACGCGCATGCTTTCGGCGCCATCGCGGGCCTGACGTCGGCGACCACCGCTGAGGACATCGTCCGCGCCGGGCTGGAGGCGGTGGCGATCGAGTTTGCGCGAGTGGATCACCGCCTGGACGAGGTGATCCCGAGGCCGAGGCTGCTCGTTGCCAGCGGAGCAGCGCTGCTCAGCTCGCCGGCCTGGATGCAGATGATGGCCGATGCCACCGGGCGCTCCGTGGCCGCAAGTCAGTCCAGGGAGGCCTCGAGCTCCGGCGCGGCCGTGTTCGCGATCGAATCGCTCGGGCTCGGCGATCCGGCGAAGCTGGCGGCGGGAGTCGGCCGCACATTCCGGCCCCGCCCGCGCGCGGCCGCCGTCTACCGGAAAGCCACGTCACGACAGGAGGCGCTGTACGGAGCGCTGATCACCGGTCGCCTGCTAAACCTTTAGGTGACTGCGCGCGCCAAGGCCGCGGTCTGACCTTCTGCCGGCTGGGGGGCATACTGGTCGATGATGAGCAAGGGCTTCCGCGGGCCTGATTTCGCGCAGGTCGAGACCGACCGGGCCACGAGCGAAACAATCCATCGAATCCTCGAGCAAGATGCGGTCCAGGCAGAGCATGCGCGTGCTCGGCTCGCAGAGGGCGGCTACGGCGTCTGCGAGGACTGCTCGAAGAAAATCGCGCCTGAACGCCTCGAAGCGCTGCCGGACGCCACCCGGTGCGTGCGCTGCCAATCGGCCTGGGACCAGGGCAACCGGCACCAGTAACCACGGCATGGGCTGGGAGCGCTTCGAGGTCCGGACCGAGCGGAGGGTGCAGCTGGTCGACGTGACGACCAGGGTCGCTCATCTTGTCGAAAGCTCACCCGTCTCGGATGGCGTATGCCATGTGTTCGTGCCGCACACGACGGCCGGCGTGACGATCAACGAGGGCGACGATCCCGATGTTGCTCGCGACATCGAAGCGCAGCTCGGAAAGATCGTCCCCAAGGATTCCGGCTATCGCCACGCCGAGGGCAACTCCGACTCGCACATCAAGACGGCGCTGGTCGGACCAAGCACGGCAGCTCCTGTTCGCGGCGGGAAACTGAGCCTCGGCACGTGGCAAGCGATCTTTCTCTGCGAATGGGACGGACCACGCACGAGGACGGTAGAGGTCGCGGTGGTCGGATCGCAATCGGATGTCGGAGAATCAGTCCAGCGTGAGTAAGGGGAGACCTTGAGCACACTCGAGAACCGGCCGAACACAGCACTCCTCGTCATCGACGTGCAGAACGGCGTCGTCGAGGCGGCTCACGAGCGCGACGCGGTCGTCGCGAACGTCGGCAGCCTTGTCGAGAAGGCGCGGCGGGAACGCGTCCCCGTTGTCTGGGTCCAGCACTCCGATGACCAGCTTGCGAGGGGAAGCGACAACTGGCGCATCGTCCCCGAGCTGACTCCCGGCGACGCCGAGCCGCTCGTGGAGAAGAGCTACGGCGACTCCTTCGAGGACACCACCCTCGAGACCGTACTGTCGGGCCTCGGCGTCGGGCGCCTGGTCGTCGTCGGCGCGCAGACCGATGCGTGCATCCGCTCGACGCTCCACGGCGCGCTGGTCAGGGGTTACGACGCAACCCTTGTCAGCGACGCCCACACGACGGAGGACCAGACGGCATGGGGGGCGCCGCCGCCGAACCAGGTCATCGCGCACACGAACCTGTACTGGACCTACCAGACGGCGCCGGGGCGAACGGCCGGGACGGTCGAGACCAAGGATGTCGACTTCGGCGGCACGTCCTGAAGCCCGTGCGACGCGGACGGGAACGCTGCTAGATCATAGAAACCCACCCTCGGCGCCCGAATAAAATCAGGTCGCGCCAGAACGTCTACCTGCTGCTCCGCATCCTCCTTTTCGCCCTGGTCGTTCCGGCCACGGTCGTGATTTACGTGCCCGCCCAGTTCTCAGGGTCGACCGCCCCGGGTGCGCTCGGCGTGGCGGGCGGTGTGGTGATGGCCGCCGGTCTCGGCCTCGTCGCCTGGTGCTTCTATGACTTTGCCGCCCGCGGTCGAGGTACTCCGGCGCCCTGGGACCCGCCCCGCCGTCTTGTCGTAGGCGGTCCGTATCGGCGCGTACGTAACCCCATGTACCTGGGAATCCTTGCCATCCTGGTCGGCGAGGCCATCTTCTTCAGATCAGCGGCGCTGGTGCTCTGGGCGGCGATCACCGCCGTCGCCTTCCACCTCGCCGTCGTGCTCTACGAAGAGCCCGGTTTGCGCGACCGATTCGGCGTCGACTACGACCGCTACCTGGCGGATGTGCCACGCTGGCTCCCGCGTTTGCGCAGCATTCGATGAAGATGCCATGAGCGCAGCTCGACCCTCTGCTTCCCGGCTCGGCCGCGTGCGCGAGGTCATGAGCGGCTACGTCGAGCGTGGCGAAGTGCCCGGAGTCGTGGTGCTTGTCAGCAGGCGTGGGGCAACACAGGTCTACGCGATCGGACAGAGGTCGTTCGGCAGCGCCGAACCCATGCGGCGCGACACGATCTTCCGCATCTCCTCGATGACCAAGCCGGTCACGGCCGTCGCGACCATGATCCTCGTCGAGGAGTGCAAGCTGCGGCTCGACGAGCCGGTCGATCGCCTGCTCCCAGAGCTGGCCGAGCGCAAAGTGCTCAAACGCGTCGACGGCCCGCTCGACGACACGGAGCCCGCCAACAGGCCGATCACGGTGCGCGACCTGCTCACCTTTCGCATGGGTTTCGGTGTGCTGATGGAGCCCCCCGACACATTTCCGATTCAGAAGGCAGTCGCCGAGCTGCGGCTGGGCGAGGGGCCGCCGGCACCGTCGATCCCGCCGCCTCCCGACGAATGGATGCGTCGCTTCGGCACGCTGCCGCTCATGTACCAGCCCGGCGAGAGGTGGATGTACAACACGGGCTCCGACGTCCTGGGCGTGCTGATCGCCCGCGCAACGGGCCAGCCCCTGGAGGTATTCATGCGTGAGCGCATCTTCGATCCGATCGGCATGAACGACACCGGTTTCAGCGTGCCGCCCGCGGACATCGGCCGGCTCGTCACCACGTCCTGGACGAATCCCCTTCACAGGCTCATTCGAGGTCTATGACGAGGCTGAGGGCGGTCAATGGAGCCGCCCCCCGGCATTCCCGTCCGGGTCGGGCGGCCTCGTCTCGACCGCGGAAGACTATTTCGCATTCGCCCAGATGCTGCTGGACAAGGGCGCATACCGAAACGGGCGCATCCTGTCCAGGCCGTCGGTCGAGGTCATGACCGCCGATCACCTCACGCCGGCGCAGAAATCCCACGGCGGCCTGGTGCCCGGCTTCTTCGAAAACCACGGTTGGGGCTTCGGCGTGTCGGTCGTCACGCGGCGCGACGACGTGGCGAAGTCGGTGGGAACGTTCGGGTGGGACGGCGGGCTGGGCACGACGTGGTCATCCGACCCGCGAGAGGAGATGGTCACCATCCTCATGTCGCCTATCGCCTGGAGATCTCCCGACCCCCCGAACATCTGCCTCGATTTCTGGACGTCGGCCTACCAGGCGATCGACGACTGAGGCGCGGCTCTAGCGCCGCGCGGGCGCGGGTGAGTGGAGCGGCGTCAGGGTGTGGGTGAGCTGGTCGCGAAGGTGCTCGAACTTCGGTGGCAGCACCAGGCGCTCGCCGAGGTGCGCCGGGTCCTCGTCCACGGCAAAGCCGGGTCCCATCGTCGCGATCTCGAACAGCACCCCACTCGGTTCGCGGAAGTACACGGATCGGAACCAGTAGCGGTCGATGATGGGCGTCGGCTGGGCGCCGCCCGCGATCACGCGATCGCGCCACGCCAACTGCTCGTCGTCGAGCGACGCCCAGGCGACGTGATGCACGGTTCCGGCACCCGGAATGCCGCGCTCTACCGGCGCGTGGTCGTATACATAGCGCCCGCCGCGCTTGTCACCACGGGCCTGCCACGCCATGCTGCCATCGCGTTCGAACTGAAGCGCACCCTCGAGCAGCGGCCTGCTCAACTCCGGGTCGGAGGTGTACGCGCGCACCTCCTCGAATCCCTGGATCGCGTGCTCGGCGGGGATGTCGAGGTGCGCGGCGGTCAGCGGGGCGTCGGCGGCACTCACCACCCGCAGCTCCAACCCCAGACCCTCTGGGTCCGAAAACAGCAACGATGCGCCCGACCGCTTGCCCGACCCGAGCCTGCGCTCCCAGAAGTCGAGGGACTCTTCAGAGCCGACCCGGAGGACGATGCGATGGATCATGCCCCCGCCCGCGCGACCGGGACGCGAGCCCGGATATTCGAAGAAGGTCAGGTCGAGACCCGGGCTGCCCTTGTCGTCGCCGTAGAAGAGGTGGTAGACGGTGGGGTCGTCCTGGTTGACGGTCTTCTTGACCAGCCGGAGCCCAAGGACGCCGGCGTAGAAGTCGACGTTCGCCTGTGCGTCGCCAGTGATCGAGCTGACGTGGTGAATGCCTTCGAGTCTCATTCAGGTTCCTCCATGGGTCGTCGCTGAGACAAACCCGGTACGGGGGAGATTCCATTCCCAGGCGTGGATGAAACCTCCAGGCCTTCTCAGGCCGCCCAGCGCACTCCCGGTCCTCGCGCGCGTCTCATCACTAGTGGACCGTAACGGTCATTTGCGGTACAATACCGTCAAGCAGCATGTTCGCCTCAACGTCCCCCATTGTGCTGACCTCTGATGAACGCGCCGAGCTGGAGAGCCGGGCGCGGTCGCGAACCCTTCCCGCTGCCG
>WNGK01012587.1_pt1 | contig 14997 bp, 10 predicted proteins | sample 5400601 | NCBI WGS metagenome assembly WNGK01 (sample SAMN13153376, study PRJNA577476) | soil metagenome | isolation source: 60 cm soil or saprolite under Garry oak tree replicate 1 | place: USA:California | collected 2016-06-15 | reverse complement strand
TGCTTCGGATCTTCGATAACCTCTTGGCACTGCTTTGTTTCTCCTTCGTCGTTTACTTCATCCAGCGCTACATCGAGCAGAGGGAACTGCTTGGCAAAACGATACAGCAGCAGCGTGACGACCTGCTTCAGGATGTGAAGCTAGCCGCGCAAGTCCAACGCCTGTTCCTCCCCGTAGGCAAACCAGCGATTGATGGACTCGAGATAGCCGGGATGATGCATCCCGCTCGAGACGTAGGCGGCGATTACTACGACTATATTCCCGTCGACGCGCACACCATCCAGGTCGTGATTGCCGACGTAGCTGGAAAAGGTGTTCCAGCTGCCCTGTTAATGTCCGCGACGGCGGCAGCCATGCGCCTTGAAGCGAATCGTGATCGAAACATGCTGGAACAAGTGGAAAGGCTGAATACCGAGATCGGCGCGCTGTCGGATCCAGAACGGTACGTGACCTTACTGGTTGCGGAAATCGACACGCACAAGCGGATAATCCGTTACGTGAATTGTGGCCACAATCCCGCGCTTCTTTTTCGAGCAAAGACGGGCGCGCTCATTCGAATGGACTCTTCTTGCCCACCCATCGGATTATCTCCAGATGAGATCTGTGAACTGGCCACGGCCGACCTTGCCAGCGGCGACGCGCTGGTTTTCTACACGGACGGAATCACCGAGGCGGAGAACGGCCTTGGCGAAGAATTCGGCCTTGAGCGCCTTTCCGCTGTAGTGCGAGATGGTTCTTCACAGTCTGCTGAGGATCTCATGACCAATGTCTATAACGCTGCGGCGGATTTTTGCGGGGATGACTTCCACGATGATGTAACAATTCTCGTTGTCAAATGCAATTTCGAAGTCTCTTCGACTGTGGGTTCGTAAGACATTCCGCAATAGCACCGCTGTGAGACCGCGTGACCCTTGCAGTGCCAGATGATTCCCGTCCACATCCGTTCTTCCTCTGTCGGGTAGCCGATTTCCATCTCGGAGGACACGCTGTCGGCGCGTTGGCAGCCGTCCAATACGCTGGACTCTTTGCCCGTCGTCATCCGCCACCTAATCTCCGAGTCCCATTCTAAGCGCCTCTGTTTTCAAGCACTTCCTGAAACTCGCGCTCGTTTTTCACAGTGGCATGCGGGCTGCATCGTCTAGGGCCGAAGCAAGAAAAACTTCTCGAGGAAAATCCCATACGGTTATTGCAGTCCGGCCAAACCGGAAGGTTGAATCATGTGGATTGTCAGACTAGCACTGAAGCGGCCATACACGTTTGTGGTGATGTCCATACTCATCGTGATTTTGGGGACGCTTGCGATTTTCCGTACGCCAACCGACATTTTTCCGAACATCAACATTCCCGTTGTCAGCATCATCTGGAACTATAACGGCCTCGTGCCTGAAGACATGGCCGACCGCATCGTTAGCGTCACGGAGCGAGCGCTTACCACCACCGTTGATAATATCGAACACATCGAATCGCAATCGCTCTATGGAATTGCTGTTGTCAAAGTGTTTCTTCAGCCGACGGCGAACATTCAACAAGGCATTGCGCAAATTACGGCGGTTTCTCAGACCCAGCTCAAGCAGTTGCCTGCGGGAACGACGCCACCTCTCATTCTTGCCTACAGCGCATCGAGTGTGCCGGTTCTCCAGTTGGCCCTATCGGGGCAAAACCTGTCGGAGCAAGAGCTCAACGACTATGGCCTGAATTTCATTCGGACGCAGCTCATCACCGTGCCCGGCGCATCTGTGCCCTATCCCTATGGCGGTAAACAACGCCAAGTTCAGGTAGATCTGAATACCACCGCTTTGCAGTCGAAGGGATTATCCGCATTGGATGTAGTCAATGCGATCAGCGTTCAAAATCTTATCCTGCCCACAGGAACGTCCAAGATCGGGTCCAAGGAATATGATGTTTCCATTCTCAACGCAGCACCGCAGACAATTGCCGACCTAAACCGGATCCCGATTAAGACGATTGGCAGCACTACGATCTACATCAAAGATGTTGCCTGGGTCCGCGATGGCTTCCCCCCGCAGACGAATATCGTGCGCGTCAACGGGCAGCGCTCTGTGTTGCTGACCATCCAAAAGGCAGGCAATGCGTCAACCCTGAATGTGATCGCCGGCATCAAGGCTCTTCTGCCTCAGATCAAGAACACGGTTCCACCGCAGCTCGATATAGCACCGCTGGCGGACCAATCCATCTTTGTTCGTGGCGCAATCAGCGGCGTCGTCCGGGAAACGCTGATTGCCGCGTGCCTGACCGCTTTCATGATTCTCGTTTTTCTGGGCAGTTGGCGAAGCACCATTATTATCGCGACCTCTATCCCTCTGGCAATCCTGACCTCCATCATTGTGCTGAGCGCGATCGGAGAAACGATCAACATCATGACCCTCGGCGGACTCGCCCTGGCCGTCGGCATCCTGGTGGACGATGCTACCGTGGAGGTCGAGAACATAAATCGCAACCGCGAGGCGGAACCAGAGAAGGACATGGATGAAGTTGTCCTGGACAGCGCATCGCAAATCGCAACACCTGCTTTTGTATCTACGCTGTCGATCTGCATCGTGTTTGCTCCGATGTTCTTGCTGTCCGGCGTCGCGCGGTATCTCTTTGTGCCGCTCGCCGAAGCAGTGGTTTTCGCCATGTTAGCTTCTTATCTGCTTTCCCGGACCATCGTTCCGACCATGGCCAAGTACTTGTTGCGAGGAGATAAACACGAGGCGGGCGCCCCAAGCCGCAACCCGCTCGTTCGACTTCAGAAGCGTTTTGAAGCGGCATTCGAGAGATTTCGTCACAGCTATCGCAGCCTGCTGGAGATCTGCCTCCGCCACCGGCGTGCCTTCCTGATTGCGTTCTTCGCAAGCTGCATTGGCTCTCTCGTGATTCTGATTCCTTGGCTTGGCCGGGACTTCTTTCCCAGCGTTGACAGCGGCTCTTTCAAGCTGCATCTGCGTGCGCCCACCGGAATGCGCATCGAGGAAACCGCCAACCTTTGCGATCTGGTCGAGCAATCGATCCGTCACCAGATTCCGGCGAGCGAAGTCCAGAACGTCATTGACAACATAGGCTTGCCCTTCAGCGGCATCAATCTCTCCTATAGCAATTCGGCTCCCGTCGGCTCGTCAGATGCCGACATCCTTGTCACTCTTTCCGCCAAGCACCATCCCACGGATGACTACATTCATCAGCTTCGTCTGAAACTCCCAAAGCAGTTTCCTGGCGTGAGCTTCGCATTCTTGCCCGCCGACATGACCAGCCAAATCCTTAATTTTGGCCTGCCGGCTCCCATCGATGTGCAGGTTGTGGGAAACGACTTGGAAGGAAACCAGCGCTACGCAAATGCGCTGCTGAGCAAGTTGAAATACGTTACAGGAACAGCAGATTTGCGGATCCAGCAGCCCTTTGATGAGCCTTATCTCCGCATGAGGGTTGAGCGTACGAAAGCGGAGGAACTTGGTTTCACAGCCCACGATATTGCGCAGAATCTTCTGGTTTCACTGAGCGGCAGCTTCCAAACTTCGCCCACGTTTTGGGTGGACCCAAAGAATCGTGTCAGCTACCAAATCGCTACGCAGACTCCGCAATATCGCACGGACACGCTGCAGGATGTAGAGAACATCCCGATCACAGGCACGGATCCGGCTGCTCCGCCGTCGCTCATGGCCAGCCTGGTATCAACGGAACGAGGCGCCGGAATGGCAGTGGTCTCTCATTACAACGTGGCGCCGGTGATTGACATCTTTGGCGCTGCCACGGGACGCGATTTGGGCAGCATAGCTAGCGACATCAACAAGATTATTGATGACACACGCCAGCAATTACCGCGCGGTTCTCGCGTCGTCGTCCGTGGGCAGGTTCAGACGATGCGATCCTCTTACATCGGTCTTCTGAGCGGACTTGCGTTCTCGATCGTGCTCGTATACCTGCTGATCGTGGTCAACTTTCAGTCCTGGCTGGATCCTTTCATCATGATTTCCGCGCTGCCCGCCGCACTCGCCGGCATTGCGTGGTTTCTGTTTATAACGCACACAACTCTGAGCGTGCCCGCACTCATGGGGGCCATCATGTGCATGGGTGTGGCTACCTCCAACAGCATCCTGGTCGTGAGCTTTGCTACAGAAAAAATGGAGGCAGGGAGTGATTCGATCAGCGCCGCGTTGGAGGCAGGCTTCACGCGCTTTCGGCCGGTTCTGATGACCGCTCTGGCCATGATCATCGGTATGGTTCCAATGGCCCTCGGGCTAGGGGACGGTGGCGAACAAAATGCGCCCCTTGGCCGGGCGGTCATAGGTGGCTTGATTTTCGCTACGGTTTCGACGCTGCTCTTTGTCCCAGCATTTTTCAGCATTCTGCAGGGTTCACGCCGGCATTCAACTCAAGCTGGAAATGCGCGGTAAGGATCAATACGGAGTCGCTATGTCGCAACAAACTGAAGAGAGAAAACAAATCGACGGGCAAACGCTCCCATCGTACGATGTGGCAAGAGGGCAGCGTCCGCACAGACGATGGTTGGGCGTAACGATTGCGTTGATCGCCGTCGCCGCTCTGTTGGTCTCGGGCATCTGGTCCCGTGTCAGGGCCCGTACAACGCTGAAGGCGGAAACGGCGCAAGTCGCTCTCACCCCAGTATCGGTTGTTTCGCCAAAACAAACCGCGCTCGCCCAGGAAATCATCCTTCCTGGAAATGTACAACCATTCATCACCTCGCCGATTTATGCCCGCACCAACGGATATTTGAAAAAGTGGTACGTCGACATTGGAGGACACGTCAAGCAAGGCCAACTGCTTGCGGTTATCGAAACTCCGGAAGTCGACCAGCAACTCCAGCAGGCCCGCAGCAACCTGCTGACCGCGAACGCAAATCTTGAGCTCGCTGCCATCACCAAATCCCGATATCAGGGACTCTTGAAAAGCAACGCTGTCTCCCAGCAAGACGTCGATAATGCCGTCGGTACTTACAATGCGAATAAGGCGATCGTTCAAGCAGACCAGGCAGCCGTAGACCAGTACACGGCACTGGTGTCCTTCGAAAAAATTTACGCTCCGTTCGACGGCATCGTCACCGCGCGAAACACTGACATCGGGGATCTGATCAACTCCGGCAGCAATGCCAATGTAAAAACCGATCTCTTTCACATCGCTCAGCCTGGAAAGCTGCGTGTTTATGTAAACGTCCCGGAAGAATACTCGCAAGGGGTCAAAGTCGGCATGACCGCGGATCTCGCTCTCGCCGAGTTTCCCGGGCGCAAGTTTCAGGGAAAACTGGTCCGCACTGCCGACGCCATCACTGTGACAACCCGCACCTTGCTGATTGAAATCGATGTGGACAATCCCACAGGCACGCTGCTCACCGGTTCTTATGCAGAAGTCCACTTGGCTGTCCCGGCGCAAAGCTCCACCTTGCTGATTCCCGTCAATACTCTGTTATTCCGCTCGGAGGGTTTACGTGTGGGCGTTGTGAAGGACGGAAAAGTCGTGCTCACGGCCGTGACCCCCGGGCACGATTTCGGCAATCAGATCGAGATCGTCTCCGGCCTCACGCCAGACGATCAGGTCATCATTAACCCACCCGACTCCATCATTACCGGACAGCAAGTCCAAATTGTTCAAGCAGCATTGCCGGGGGATATCAAGTGACGCGCCCTCGAAACTCGATTTCGGTCCAAAATCCGCGGCAAGCAGTTTGGCTGGGAGTTCTGCTCTTGATAGCGCTACTCCAGTTGACCGGATGCACGGTTGGACCGAAATATCAGCGTCCGGCAGCAGAGGTCCCTCCAGCCTATAAGGAGGTGGGCGATTGGAAACCTGCCCAGCCGAATGATCAGAGCCTCAGCGCCAACTGGTGGGAAATCTTTCAGGATCCGCAACTCAATGCCCTCGAAGCTCAGGTCAGCGTCTCTAACCAAAACTTGAAGGCGACTGAAGCTCAATATACACAAGCTCGTGCACTTGTCCGCTATCAGCGGGCCAATTACTTTCCAACCGTAACCGTAGATCCCTCAGCAACGCGCAACAGAATCTCGAACCACCGGCCTGCGAGTGCCGTCGCCAATGGAATTACGTACAACGACTTTCAAATTCCTTTCGAATTGTCTTATCAGCTCGACGTCTGGGGACGCGTGCGCCGCACAGTTGAATCTTATCGCGAGCAGGCCCAGGCCAGCGCAGCCGACCTGGCGACGGTGAACCTGTCCATGCATGCGCAGTTGGCTTTGGACTACTTCCAGGCCCGCACGCTTGATGCCGAGGAGCAGCTTTTGAACTCGACCGTTACGCAGTACGAACAAGCATTGGAATTGATTCAGAACAGGTTTGCGGGAGGGTTGGCTTCCGATCTCGAGGTCCAGCAGGCTAGAACGCAACTTGAGACCACTCGCGCGCAAGCCATCGACGTCGGAGTTGCTCGCGCCCAGTACGAGCACGCGGTAGCGGTTCTCATCGGGAAGCCTCCCGCATCGTTCAGTCTCGCTCCTCTTCCTCTCACGGCGCCGCCTCCTCCCATTCCGGTGGGGCTACCATCGGACTTGCTCGAGCGGCGCCCCGACATCGCATCTGCCGAGCGACTGATGGCCTCTGCCAACGCGCAGATTGGCGTCGCCAAGGCCGCCTATTATCCGCTTGTCAATTTAGCGGCCGCTGGAGGCTTCGAAAGTGGCTCAATCACAACATTGCTCACCGGCCCCAGTATTTTGTGGTCGGCTGGCCCGTCCGCGCTTCTCACCGTCTTCGACGTAGGGAGACGGCGTGCTGCTTCGGACCAAGCCATCGCTGCGTACGATCAAGCCGTCGCTAACTATCGCCAAACTGTGCTGACCGGTTTTCAACAAGTCGAGGACAACGTCGCGGCGCTTCGGATTCTGGAGCGCGAAGCTCAGGTACAGAACACGGCCGTCGACGCAGCCGAAAAATACCTCGCACTCGCCAACACTCGTTATACGGGCGGTGTCACCAGCTACCTCGAAGTGACTACAGCTCAGAGCGCCGCTCTCTCCGACGAGGTCACTGCGGTCAATATTCTCGGCCGCCGCATGGTGAACGCCGTGCTGCTTGTCCAGGCTTTAGGCGGCGGCTGGGATCGCTCCGCTTTGCCCGAGCGCCCTGAATGCTGCGGCAAGTTGACGAGCACTTCAAGGTAGTGGCGCCTGTTTTTCTCCTGGAGCCTCAAGAAAGCAACAAACCAAGGAATCGCCACCGAAAGGAACGCCAGATCCAGAAACAGAAAGGAAACAACCATGATTGGTACATCGACACAAGGATCGTCAACTCACGAATCCCTAGCCCGCGCTGCTCATGACGAACGCACAGGTGTAATCAGATCCTTCTACGGCATGGCCGCTCGGTTGGATCGCGTTGGTTTCGGCATGCTGCGTTTGGGACTGGTAATCGTTCTTTGCTGGATTGGCGGTCTAAAAGCCACGAATTATGAAGCGGAAGGAATCGTGCCTTTTGTTGCGAACAGTCCGCTCATGAACTTTTTCAACCATCATCCGGCGCCCGAGTATCGCGAGCACAATCCGGCGGGCGGATTGAACATCGCCAGTCATGAATGGAACGAGACGAACGGGACTTATGTTTTTTCCTACGGATTGGGTTGCGTCATTGTCGGCTTGGGGATACTCATCGCTCTCCATCCACTTTTCCCCCAGGTTGCTGCGGTAGGCAGTTTCCTCGTGATTTTAATGGCCTGTTCAACCCTCTCTTTCCTCGTTACAACCCCGGAGGCTTGGGTTTCAGGCCCAGGGAATTCGGTGCACGGATTTCCGTTTCTCGCACTTCCGGGACTCCTCGTGGTCAAGGACTCCATCATGCTTGGAGCGGCCATTCTAACGATGGCTGATTCAGCCAAGACCTATCTCAAAAGGATAATATTGCGTCCATCATTCTGACAGCGTGCCAAACGACAGACGCGCCACCGAAGTCCGCATTTTTCGAAAATGACGCGACAACCTTAAGTCATTGAAGATACAACCCTTCCGGGCGATCGTCTTCCGTGCGGTTTGGCATCAAGAATGCCTTTCTATATCTCGAACTAAATTCCGCGACGATATGAACTTTAAAGCGCGGATCTCTAGGAAAGGAGATTTAACTTATGTACCGCAAAATGTTCAGTGCCATGATCTGCCTGATGCTGTTGGGGGGGACTTACTTTGTCCCAAAGGTTCGGGCCGACGAATCAGATAAGAAAACGATTGTGACTGTCAACGAACCCATTCAGGTTCCGGGGAAAGTGCTTCCCGCGGGCACCTACGTTTTCAAACTGCTGGATTCCAACGATCGCACTCTCGTTGCAATTTACGACGCTGACGGGATGCATTTTATCACCACGGTCCACGCAGAAGTAATAAGTAACATTTAGTTCCACGCACCTGGCGCTGCCAGCGGCGCCAGGCGCTCCCCAAGCCCAGCGCGTCCTGAGGTTAAGTTGCCGCGCCGATGCAGGTCCTGGTAGGATATTCCTACCAGGAGCCATTCATGGCGGGCAGACAGGCAACTCTCGAATATCTGACAACTACGAAGATCGGTGAGAAGGGTCAACTCACCGTCCCAAAGCAGTTCCGCAAGGACCTTGGGTTGGCAACGGGTGCCCCCTTTGCCGTATTGCGTTTGGGAGACGGCCTGGTCCTTCTGCCGGAACAGCAGCGATTTGAGCGTCTCTGCGAACAAGTAAGCTCTGCTCTTACTGGTGCTGGCCTTACGCCCGGAGCAGTTCTGGCCACGTTGCCTGAGGCGCGAAAGCGCGTCTTTGCACGCCACTACAAAAAGTCTGATTCCTCGAAGAGGCATTGTTTCTCAGTGGGGCCTCGACAAAGCCGCCTTGTCGCTGTGCGCCGCGCGACTTTGCAAACTGGTCCTGGCGAAGGTTGTTCGCGATGAGGTAGAAGAGAATCTGTTGATCCACGCGGCGCGTCTGCCCTCGTTGGAAGCGGACGAGTTAATTGAACACTATCGTCGGCTCGTCAAATTGACCAACCCTGAGATGGTCCCCTATCCGGCCAAGGCGCTTGTGGGGTCAAGCCGTCACCTGATTCGGCACGCCGGGGACGTCCCCATACTTCTCTCGGTCATGGCCTGCAAGCCGGACTGGTTGTTAACGCACAACACCAAGCATTTCACCCAGGCGGTCGCAAAGCGGGCTGGCCTGCGCATCACAACTCCCGCGGAGTTCTTCCGAACCCTCTCCTCATTGCTCCGCTAGCCCAAGAGCAAAGTCCTTCGGTACAAACATTCCAAACGCTGCCCGGAGTCCAGTGGCGCGCCCGTATGCCCCGTCATTTCAGGAGCTCTAGCTACATAGATTAGGGATGCCGTCTATTAAGAACTATATGTTTGCCATAACCGAGAACCCGGTTGTTACTCACATGAATAATTGGAGTAGAAGTTCGATATTGGTTAGGTATATGCTCTGGGACCATGAGCGTCGATTGATTCTTGAGGAGTTCACATGTCTTCACCAGTTCCCGCACAGAGCGAGCAAGCACCAAAGGTCGCCAAGGCAGTGCCAGTCAGCCTCCGAGAAGCGGGTGTCACTGAAAGCTGGTTGGAGTCTCATATCGAAAGCGACCCAACTATTCTGCGGCTGGGCGACGTGGCGATTATTGAGCGTCAGCGGCGACAGGAAAAGGCAGGCAGACTTGACCTACTGCTCGAAGACGAGTCAGGAGATAAGAGGTACGAAGTGGAACTCATGCTCGGTAGTACTGATGAGAGTCACTTAATACGAACGGTTGAGTACTGGGATATTGAGCGCAGGAAGTGGCCGGGATATGAGCACTGCGCCGTACTGATTGCCGAAGATGTTACAACGCGGTTTCTGAATGTCATCAGCCTCTTCAGTGGTTCGGTGCCTTTCGTAGTGATACAAGTGAACGCCTTGCACGTAGAGGGCAAATTGGTACTGACCTTCGTGAAGGTTCTCGATAGCAGAACTCTTCGAACAGATGAATCGGTGGGACTCAAGGAGAAGGCCACAGACCGCGCATATTGGATTGAGAATGCAGGTACTTCCACGGTGGAACTCGCCGAAAAATGTATAGCGATAATCAATGAAGTGGCGACTGTCACCCGGAAACCAAGCTACAACAAGTATTATATCGGGTTGAACGATGGCGCACGACCCGGAAACTTCGTCACCTTGAAGCCGCGAAAATCGTTTCTGAGAGTAAAGTTTGAGGCTCTCAGTACAACCGATGCTTGGTTAAAGCGGTTACAAGATAGCGGTCTTGAATCAGATGTAAAGAACGAAGACCTGCGAGTCTTTTTGACGCCAAAGGATTTTGACGAGCGAAGAGAGCTGCTAACCGAGTTGCTTCAAGAAGCCGTGCGGCAGTACGAGAAAGACTGAAGCTGACAGTCGGTGGAGTCGAACATGTCCGCCAGTGTGGTCGGTTTCCACCGCAACCTGACTCTTCTCAGCCCCGACATGGTCAAAGAACGCTATCGCCAAGCCGCCGATCGCTGCCGCTTCCTCGAACTCCCCACCCCCAGAGTCATCCAGGAACTAGTTGCAGCCTGGAAGGTCCTCTGGAAGTGGCGCCACTGACTTTTCCTCTGCGCCTCTTATTCGCAATAAGTTCTGTCACCTTAGTACTCCGCATCCGAGCTGCGCCTTTTGCAGCTCGCGTGCGGAGACTCCCCTCCGAGAGCCTGACTCTGAACTTTCAACACCTAGCATTTGGCTCGCCTTCAAACCTCTAACAGCTGTCCGCCTACTTCTGCCTTTTCCGTCTCACCAAACTACAAAGTTCCCGCCAACTCCCTCAAACCTCTCGACTTCCGCCAGTCTCATTCGAATGATACTCACTAGTAATAGACCTTAACAGTAATACGAAATCGTGCTACCGTGTCCCATGTTCTCGTCGCAATCCAGCCGATCACCCTCCCCTTCGCTCGGCTCTTCCTTCCGCTGTGCTCACCGGCCTCCCCGGCCGGCCCTACAGTCCCAGCTCGCCCCTCTAACCGGGATTATCCCCTTGACGCAAGGTTGAGTTTCTGATACAGTAGTTTTCATGGCGAGCTACTTACCCTTCGGTTTTGACTTCCCCGAATTAAGGGCTGTTACATGCTTCTTGGCATGGGCCAGCACTTTCGGATGGAATACATGCTTCGCCAGTTCGTCATTGGTCATGTCTTTCGGGTGCTTCTTTTTCTTCATGGTGGCCCTATGAATACTCCCGTCAATTTGATGTCCATACTCGGAAAGTTCGGCACGGATGATAAGTGCCGTACGGCTTTAGAGCAACTACGCTGGCCCAAGAAAATCACCTGCCCCAAATGCGACTCGCCAAAGATTTCTCGCGTCTATGAGCGCGGCACGTTCGATTGCGACAACTGCCGCTACCAGTTCTCGGTAACATCGGGAACAATGCTCCACGACACTCACCTGCCTCTGACGGTCTGGTTCTACGTCACCTACGTTATTTGCGAATCCAAAAAGGGCGTCTCTGCGAATCAAATCAAGCGCATGTTTGGAATTAGCTACAAGACAGCATGGTACCTCTGTCACAGAATCCGCGCTGCCATGCTGGAAGTAGCGCCTGAGAAGCTGGACGGCACGGTGGAAATTGATGAGACCTACGTTGGCGGCAAAGCGCGGAGATGGCGTCCAAGGAGTGACAAAGCGGTTGTCATTGGCATCCGCCAACGCAACGGCGATCTGAGACTCATTCGCGCGAAGGATGCGAAGTCGGCAACCGTGCGCGAGATTATCAAAGCAAACGTGAGCGGTCATGTTGAGGTCATTATGACCGATGAATCCGCTATCTATCCGTGGGCGCTCAAGAATCTTCCACACGGCGGCCACAAGACGATTAACCACACGCGGGAATACGCGCACGGCGATGTTCACACCAACACCGTCGAATCGGCTTTCTCGCTTCTCAAACGCGGAATTGTTGGTACTTGGCATAAGGTTTCTGCGAAACATCTCCCCGCCTATCTCGACGAAATGGTCTTTCGCTTCAATAACCGACGCAATCAGTTCCTTTTCCGCGATACGCTCATCAAACTGATTCTGTCTCCTAATCTCGAATACAAGAACCTTACAGCCAAAGTGCAAGATGCCGCCTAAGGATGGGGCCCAATCAGCAATATAACTAGACCCTCTTCTTGATTCGGCTCACCCTTTCCTGTAAGTCCTTCGATGTGCAGAGCGCTAGCAACTACGATTATGTGTCCCAATGGAGTATCGTTGGAAATTGACCTCCCGCCGGGTGGTAGCGGCTCGCCATTAAAGGTGACTTGGACGCCAGACCAAGGTTGTCCGCTAGTCATAAAACTTTGCGGTTGATCGCCCATCATTTGCCATCCTGCGGCCTTCAGAGCTTCATACCAATCCATGGCAAATCGGTAGGCTTCTGCGTCGCTCACGAAAGCTGAAACTTGAATCTTTCCCGGTCGTTGAGAGAGGAACGCAATTACTTCAGACCTAGCTGCCTCTGGGATTCTTCTGGCTAACTTCGTAATGGATCCAAAATTGTTTGTGACGCTCGGACTTCCGGTAATGTCGCCTCCGGCACATATTCCTCCGGGACAAATTTGAACGTTCTCGGATGCTTTATTCTTGGAAATGACTTCTCCGATGCCGATTTTCTTGCTTTCACTAACGGATAAAGTCGGTAGAGCAGTTTCATTTGTAATTTTCCCAATCGTTACCTCGCTTGAATTTCCGATCTTTACAGCGACTTTTCCCTTCGGATGGGGGTGGGAGGGGTGAGCGACTTTATCGGCGACCTTATTTTCTGACCCGATCTGCTGTGCCGGAGTCTTGATACTTTCGTTTCTTTCTGCGGGAGGGACAGACGTGGAAATAGGGTGCTCTTTCCGGTATTCCTCCCTAACTGGTTTCCACATCATCCAAACAACTGCCGCCAAGCCCACAGCAACTAGCGGAATCTTTATCTTTTTGGATACACCGGGAAACCCTACTAGGACCGCATGAATAAGAAGAATTGCAGCGCCCACCCAGCAAATACACGCCCAAATAATACTTGGCGGGAACCCACTCATGCTCCAACCTTGAGGAATGAGTAGACACACCAACGCCAAGAGAATGTCTCTCGCAACAGGCTTAGACCATGCAGCCATGGGCTGTGTATCTGGCGGGATTCCTGTATCTGATTGTCTGGGCGTGGCTTGCTTATCTTCCATGCAGGCATTATACACCCACCTTGAGTGAGGTATATAACCCCGCTCTAACTCCTTTAGCTGCAACACTTATGGATTTCCCCGCAAGTGTTGCAAACAAAAGACTTACGGCAGGGCTAAGTCCTTTAGCTGCAACACTTACAAAAAACACGGGGGTGGGGGGCTTATTGTTAACCAGAAATCCGACGAAGGATTTCTGTCCCGAGCGACCATCGGGAGGGAGGGAACTCTCTTCACGGCCGACCCCCGACTACAAGGCCGTCGTCACGCCCGCGCAAACGCTTGCGATCCTGAAGGCCCTCCCCTCGCCTCTTCACTTCACGCTGGTCCTCACCTGCGCCGCTACGGCACTCCGCGGTTCGGAGATACTAGCGCTGCGCTGGTCGGACCTGCTGTGGAACGAGGGAAGGATTCGGATTTCAAAACGCTGGGCGAAAGGCAGCGATGGCGAGACCAAAACGGAGGCGTCGGACGGATACGTTCCGCTGCATGCGATTCTGACTGCCCATCTGCGAGCATGGCGTGAACAAAGCCCTCATGCCAAGGACGGGGACTTCGTGTTCCCTTCCTTGAGAGCGCGCGGGCGTGTTCCCCTCTCTGCGTCTATTTTCGTCGCCGATCATCTGCGACCGGCGGCAAAGAAGGCCGGAGTGCATATCGAGGATGGCCAACGGTTCGGACTTCACAACTTGCGTCACAGCCTAAGCAACTGGCTCGTGAACAAGGCAAAAGTCGAACCGAAAACCGTTCAGGGCATCCTGCGTCACGCAAAGATTCAGACGACGCTCGATCTGTACACGCAGGAGAACTGCGATGAAACACTGGCGGCGCAGGGGGAATATCTGACGGCGTTAGGCGTGGGTACGCAAATGGTGCAGTGAAGTGTGGGCTAGCCTGTGGGTTGAGATTTGTGGGACAACACCCGGTAACCTACTGAAACAAATGGTGGGCCTGGGTGGACTTGAACCACCGACCTCGCCCTTATCAGGGGCGCGCTCTAGCCACCTGAGCTACAGGCCCCAACATCGCGGGGGAACCCTTCACAAGTATCTCATTGTACAGCGGCTTAGTGCATTTCGCAATTGTTCGGAATCTCCGCTTCGGTACAAGAAAGCAACTTTTCCAATCCACTTACTGTGCGCGATCTCCAAATCACAGTTCCGTCCATCGTGGAATGAACAGTCCACGCAGCTTCAAGATGTACTGGCTAAGCTGGAAAGTGCAATGTTTTGGCCTAGTTCCAATCAACAGACAGAACCACAATGCGGGTCGCTCGAAGATATACTGCTAAAAGGACGAGCCCTACCGTTAGGGAATTGAGCTTAAAACGACTCCGAGATCGCTGCCACCTGAGCCTATAACTCAAAACAATTCTCGGTGTGGTTCCTCACCGGCTCGAAATTCCATTGAATCCGGTCGACCCCGAACGAGAGTACCTGTGGTCCAACTTCCCGATTGCCGACAAACCGCTCGTTGCCCCGTTGCCTAAGGAGATAGCCGCTTTTCCCCTGGATTGCCGATAGATTTCTGATGTTTCGGTTCAAGCAAAGCAGCTTGAGCGACCGCGAAATTTTCCTCCCGCCGTTTGCCAATCCTACGTCGCACGGCAGAGTGCAGCTCACGGTAGCTTGTCGAAAAAGAGATACACGGCGGCGATCCGGCCGTCCTGCGCAATGATGAAATCGGTCCCGGCGTAAGCTGGCGCCTCACCCGGGCGGCCTGATACCCAGCGGACCAGCCCGCCATTGCCCGATTCCGCAGGCTCGGTAATTGGCTGATATCGGAATTCAGGGTGAGTAGCTTTGATCGCGCCCGCGATGCGGTCGATTTCGTCACGGCCACGATAGACTCCCTTGCTGG
>WNGK01004433.1_pt1 | contig 14997 bp, 10 predicted proteins | sample 5400601 | NCBI WGS metagenome assembly WNGK01 (sample SAMN13153376, study PRJNA577476) | soil metagenome | isolation source: 60 cm soil or saprolite under Garry oak tree replicate 1 | place: USA:California | collected 2016-06-15 | reverse complement strand
GTGGTGTCCGGGCGCGGTGGCTCGTCCGCGGTGGCCAGACCCCAGCCGCGTTCGGCGCTGCGGATCGCGACCGGCACCAGGTCGGGCTGGATCCGGCCCGCCGCGTAGGCGGCGGCGACCTTGCGCTGGCTGCCCAGCGCATACGCGTCGGCCCGCTCGCGGGTGATGGCCGGGTACCGGTCGTGCAGGTTCTCCGCGGTCGAGCCCATCACCAGCGCGGACGGGTCGACCAGGCGCTCGGAGATGAACCGCGGGTTGGGGTCGACGCCGGACCCCATCGGGTGGTGGCCCATGTGCTCGACGCCGCCCGCGATCGCCGTGTCGGTGGCGCCCAGCGCGATCGACCCGGCGGCGGTGGTCACGGCGGTCATCGCGCCGGCGCACATCCGGTCGATGGCGTAGCCCGGCACCGACTTCGGCAGGCCGGCCAGTACGGCGGCGCTGCGCCCGATGGTCAGTCCCTGGTCGCCGGTCTGGGTGGTGGCGGCGATGGCCACCTCGCCGATCCGCTCGGGCGGCAGCGCGGGACTGCGCCGGAGCAGTTCGCGGATCACGCTGACGATCATGTCGTCGGCCCTGGTCTCGGCAAACAGGCCGTTAGGCCCGGCCTTCCCGAACGGGGTACGAACGCCGTCCACGAAGACGACGTCGCGTGCGGTACGGGCCACGTGGCCTCCCCCTAGCTGCGGAAAACAATGACCCCTTTATATTACCCGCCAGTAACTATACGGCGGCACCCGGGTGCCGCCCCAGGTAACCGACCAGCCGGTCGCCCGGGGTGGCCTGGGCCGGAACCTCGACCGGAACGCCGAACAGCCCCTCCCGGCCGGCCACGAGCAGCGGGCCCAGCCGGAGCATCCGGGTCGCGAGCGCGGCCGGGATCGGAGTTTCCCGGACGTCCCCTTCACCGCCAGCACCGGCGCGGCCAGCCCGGGCGCGGGCCGCCGAGACGTCCCAGCCGTGCACGGCGATCTCCACCGCTCCGGTGCAGGCCACCAGGCCGGCCGGGATCGGCAGGCCGCCCACCGCCACGAAGCGCTCCGGGCCGCCGTAGCAGTAGCCGGCGCACAGCAGCTCGGCGGCCCGGTCGCGGAGCGCCTCGACCGGGTCGCCTCCGGCGCGGCTGACCTGTTCATCCAGCTCCAGGCGCCCGGTACGCAGCGCCGCCTCCAGGTCCGCCATCGACTCGCACAGGTGGCCGAGCAGCCTGGCCAGGTCCCAGTGCGGGCACGGCGTGGGCAGCGCCATCTCCCCCGGGCCGAGCGGCGCGCAGACGCCGAGCATGTAGCTGACCGCGCCGGCCAGCAGGCCGATCGCGCCCGGAAGCGTGTCCATGCCTGTATAGACCGGCGCAGCCGCCGATTCTCACCGGTCCTTGCGAAGGAAGGCGCGCAGCCGGTCCAGCGGCCAGGTGTTGATCACGTCGTCAGGGGTGAGCCAGCCGCGCTGCGCGGTGCCGGCACCGTACGGCATGTTGCCCAGGTCCGAGACGGAGTGCGCGTCGCTGTCGATGGCGAACCTGACCCCGGCGTCGCGGGCGGCGCGGATGTGATCCGACGGCAGGTCCAGCCGCTGCGGCGAGGCGTTGATCTCCAGCGCGGTGCCGGTGCGGGCGCAGGCCCGGAACAGCTCGCCGAAGTCCACCTCGACCGGCGGGCGCTTGCCCATCCGCCGGGTGGTGGGGTGGCCGATGACGTTGACGTGCGGGTTCTCACAGGCGGCAACGAACCGCCTGGTCATCTCCGCCCGGGACTGCTCGAAGTGCGAGTGCACCGAGGCGACGCAGATATCGAACCCGGCCAGGAAGTCCGTGTCCCAGTCCACCGAGCCGTCCGGGCCGATGTTGAGCTCGGTGCCGTGCAGCAGCACGAGGCCCCCGGTGAGGTGTGCTGTCAGCGCCCGCACCTGCTCCCGCTGGGCCAGCATCTTCTCGTCGGTCATCCGCTGCATGATCAGGTCCGGCGCGTGGTCGGTGACGGCGTAGTACTCGTATCCGCGCCGCCGCGCCGCGTCGGCCATCGTCTCGAGCGAGGCCACCCCGTCGGTGAGGTCGGTGTGCGTGTGCAGGTCCCCTCTCAGGTCATCGACCCGAACGAGCCGGGGTATCTGCCCCCGCGCCGCCGCCTCGATCTCCCCGCGGTCCTCGCGCATGGCCGGGGGCACCCACGCCAGCCCCAGCCGTTCGTAGACCTCCTCCTCGGTCCGCGAGACGATCAGCGCGTTTGTCTCGGCCTCGAATAGTCCATATTCGGATAGTTTCAGCTTCTGCTTGACCGCGATCTGGCGCACCGCGACGTTGTGCGCGGCCGAGCCGGTGAAGTACTGCAGCGCCGCGCCCCAGGCGTCCAGCGGCACCACCCGCAGGTCGGCGGTCAGGCCGCTCGCCGTCCTGACCGTGGTCTTGGTGGGCCCGGAGGCGACTACCTCGTGCCCGGCGGAAAACGCCGCCATCAGCGGCGCCGAGTCGTCGGCCGCGGCGAGGATGTCGATGTCACCGATGGTCTCCCGCCACCGGCGCAGCGAGCCCGCGTAGGCGCAGCGCTGGCTGAGCGGGGTGAGCGTGTCCACCATCTCGGTCGCCGTGCGCAGCGCCACGTCGAGCAGCACCCGTTCGCGGCCCTGCCGGTACACCTCGATCCCGGCCGCGATCCGCTCCTCGCTCTTGGCCCCGAACCCGGCCAGGCCGTCCAGCCGTCCCTCCTTGATCGCCGCCGCCAGGTCGTCCACCGACTGGACGCCGAGGTCCCGGTTGAGCTGCAGGGCACGCTTCGGGCCCAGGCCGGGTACCCGGGTCAGCTCCAGGACCCCGGGCGGTATTTTCGCGCGCAGCTCGTCCAGCGCCCGGATGCTCCCGCTCTCGCGGTATTCGGCGATCTTGGCCGCGATCGACGCGCCCACGCCGGGAATCGCCCGCAGCGCCGTGACGTCGAGCTGGCCGATGTCGTCGGCCCAGCCCCGGACCGAACGGGCCGCCTTCTCGTAGTTCCTGGCCCGGAACACGTCACCGCCGGTGATCTGGGTGAGCTCGGCATACTCGCGGAGCAGGCCGGCGATCTCCTCGTTGAACCAGGCCATTTCGTTTATGCGTGACAGGTCAGCGGCTGGCCGCTGTTGTAGGCGACCATGTCGCCGAGGGCGCGGGCAAGGTCAACCGGGGCGCCGCGCTCTCCCTGGTCCAGCTCGAGGTAGGCACGGTGCAGGTTACCCACGACCCGTTCGGCATCGAGAAGGTCCTTGAACCCACCGAGGTCAGCCTGGCGTGCGGCCTCCAGCGGAGTCAGGCCGGCCGCCTGGGCCTCGCGGGCGAGATCCTGGACGAAGCGCAGGTAGGCCAGCACGTCGTCGATGACCTCGGGGCCGCAGACCGGGCCGTGGCCGGGGACGAGGGTACGCGCGCCGAGCGGGCGGAGCACCGTCTCCAGCACCTCGATCCAGCCGCTGACCGAACCCATCAGCGCGAACGGGGTGCCGCCGTTGAACAGCAGGTCGCCGGCGAACACGACGTCGCGGTCGGGGATGTGCACGATCGAGTCGTTGGTGGTGTGCGCCGGGGTGCCCACGTAGCGGACCTCGCAGCGCAGGTCGCCGGACCACAAGGTGACGCCGTCGGCATAGGTCAGGAACGGCGGGGCCAGCTCCAGGTGGCCCCAGTCCACCTCCGACCAGATGCCCGGCGGGGGCGGCATCGGCGAGGCCAGCACGGCCTCCCGGCAGCGCTCGCGGCCGACGATGGTGGCCCCGCTCATCAGGTAGTTGCCGTGCGTGTGGTCGCCGTGGTGATGGGTGTTGACCAGGGTGCGCACGGGTTTTTCCGTGACGGTGGCGATGGCGTCCAGGTAGGCGCGGCTACGGCGCTCGGTGGAGGTAGCGTCGACGCTGATCACGCCGGTGCTGACCCTTCGACTGACGAGGAAGCCGGTGTTGTTCAGGTACCAGCTGCCGTCAGGCTGCAGGTAGGCGTAGACGTCCTCGCAGACTTGTTTGAGTTCTGGCTCCAGCGGGCCCAGGCTCATCGTCGTGCTCCTTCGTCCGGTGCGGCAGCAGCAGCGCCAGGGCGCCGAGCAGCCCGAACAGCGCCAGCCCGGCCAGCACGTACGCGTTGCCCGCGATGAGGGCCAGGGCGTGCCAGTGGTATTCGGTGAACCAGCGCTTGTCGCCGTACCACTGGTAGTAGACCGGGTTGGTGTTCCTGGGGATCCAGAGCAGGCCGAGCGAGTCGTTGCCGAGGTTGAGCTTGGCCGTGAACAGCCGGGCGGGCCAGGCGCCGAACCAGGCCACGATGCCCGCGGCCAGGATCCCGAGCGCCCAAGCGGTCCTCTTGGCGTGGCGTCGCCAGGCCTGCACCGCGTAGTGCGCGGCCACCAGCGCGCCGGGCGCGATCCACACCCAGTGGTGATCCCAGCTGATCGGCGAGACGAGCAGCCCGGTCAGCGCGGCCATCAGCAGCCCGGGAACCTGGTAGCCCTTGCGGTCGAGCAACGCGGCTGCGGTCACCCCGACGGCGCCGATTACGGCGGCCGCCGCGATCCAGGCCGGCCTGGCGCCGTTGATGCTGCCGGTGAGCCGGGTGATGAGGCCGTCGAGCGACTGGTTGCCGGCCCAGCCGGTGAAGCCGGTCCGGCCGCCCTGGAAGAACAAGCCGCCGAACCACCACTTGCGCGAGTCGCTCGGCAGGATGGCGAAGCCGAGCAGCACGGTGAACGCGAAGCCCGCGCAGGCCATCGCGGCCTGCCGGAACTTCCTGGCCAGCAGCAGGTACGGGATGAAGATCAGCGGGACCAGCTTGATTCCGGCCGCGATCCCGGTGCCGAACCCCTTCCACCAGCGGCTCTTATCCGTGTCCGGCTGGCACAGGTCCCAGATGATCAGCGCCATCAGGACCAGGTTGACCTGGCCCAGGTACATGGTGCGCAGGACGGGTTCGGTCCAGAAGACGGCGGCCGCGCCGAGCAGGGTGACGGCCAGCCTCGTCTTGTCCTTCCGGTAGCCGAGCCCGCCAAGGGTCAGCCACAGCGCGATAAGCAGCGCGAGGATGTCCACCGCCACCGACAGTTGCTGGGACAGCCACCAGGGCACGAACGAGATGACGGCGAACGCGATGGCCGCGAACGGCGTGTAGGTGAACGGCAGGTGCAGCTTGCCGTACCCGATCCAGTCGTAGAGCGGCGCCGCCAGGCGCGGGTCGTACAGCGGCCGGACGTGCCGGACGATGAGCCCGCCCGACCGGTATACGGCCAGGTCCACCGGGTCCATGGTGAAGCTCTTCGGGTGGATGACCGTGTAGATCACGTAGAGCCCGAGGGCCACGGCGAACAAGCCCAGGCCGGCGGGCAGCAGCCAGCGGCGTGGCGCGTCATGTTCCCCGGTGGGCGTGCGCGGGCGGGTGAGGACCGATCTCACCTCGCCAACCCTAGCGGCTCGGGCTACCGCCCTTGCCCACTACGTGATGTAGTAGCCGGCCGTCGACCGGTCGGGCCGGCCATGGCATAGTGAATCCAGGCGGCCGCTCACCATTAACCCCGGACCGGAGGCGACATGAGCATTACCCAGCTCGTGACCTCTGGCCCGCTGTTGCTCGCGCTCCCCGTGGCCGCGGCCGCCGGAGCGGTCACCTTCCTGTCGCCGTGCTGCCTGCCGCTGGTGCCCGGCTACCTGTCCTTCGTCACCGGTATGGCCGGGGCCGGCGGTCCTTCGTCTCCCGCTGAGCCCGCCTCGGTTCCGCCGGCCGCCGGGACGGCTGCGGCCGGGGCGCCTGCGGCCGGGGTCGCGGTGGCCGCTCCCCCGCTGGCCGCCACGGCGGCGGTTCCGCCTCGCGGCCGGGTGGTGGCCGGGACGGCGCTGTTCGTGCTCGGTTTCTCCGTCGTGTTCGTGGCGTACGGTGCGGCCCTGGGCGGGCTCGGGCACCTGCTCACCGGGCACGCCCGGGTGCTGACCCAGGTCCTGGGCGGGGTGACCATCCTGCTCGGGCTGCTGTTCGCCGGGGCGTTCGACCGGTTCTCGTTCGCCGGCCGCATCGCACGCCCGTCGGCGCGGCCGAAGGCGGGCCTGGCCGGGGCGCCGCTGCTCGGCGTGATGTTCGGCCTCGGCTGGACCCCCTGCATTGGTCCCACGCTGACCGCCGTGCTGGCGCTGTCCGCCTCCACCGGCACCGTCACGCGCGGCGCCGTGCTGGCCTTCGTGTACGCCCTCGGGCTGGGCGTGCCGTTCCTGCTGGTGTCGTTCGGCTTCCAGGTGGCGATGCGGGCCTTCGCGTTCTTCCGCCGCCGCGCCCGCCTCGTGACCAGGATCGGCGGCGCCATGCTGATCTGCGTCGGCCTGCTCGAGGTGACCGGCGCCTGGTCCACCTTCATGGCCTGGCTCCAGGTCCACTGGGTCAGCACCTACGAACCCCCCATCTAACCCCGCGCGCTCGCCCCCGGCTCCCCACGCTCTCCCGCAACCCGGACAAACCACGCATTTCACGCGCACACGGGGAGGACGTCAGTTATTGGGTGCCGCCGTACCCCCTATGGCGGGCATTTTGGGCTGGACGGGCACGCTGCGCCGGTGCGGCCCGGCGTGCACCGCGGTCCCGCCGCGGAAGCAGGGGGCGACACAAGACGCAAAGGGCCGGTAAACCGGCAAGCCAGGAAAATCTGGTAAATGACGCCTAGGAGGAGCGGGCGGCGTGCCGCTTGCGCTTGGAGCGGGCGCTCACCTCGGGCTGCGGCGCCGAGGCGGGCTGCGCGGCGGCGCTGGCCGCCGTTACCAGGGCCTCGAACAGCCGGGCGTCGTCGCCTTCCTCGGGGTTCCACTGCACGCCCAGGCCCCACCGGTGACCCTGCACCTCGAGCGCCTCCACTACCTGGTCCGACGTCCAGGCCGCGGTGAGGAGCCCGGTTCCGAGCTGGTTGACTGCCTGGTGGTGGGACGCGGGCACCAGGGCGTTCTCGCCCAGTACGCCGCTGAGCTTGCTCGCCGCGGCGATCTGCAGGTCGTGGGTGGTCATCTTGACCGGGTCGGGCTTGTGGCTCTCGTTGCCGAGGCGGTCGGGAAGGTGCTGGGTCAGGGTGCCGCCGCGGGCCACGTTGAGGATGTGCATGCCGCGGCCGACGGCCAGGAAGGGAAGGTCGGCCTCGATCGCCGCCCGGGTGAGGATCAGCTCGAACCGGTCCCGCCGGTGGTCGGGCAGGTCGGTCTGCTCGTGCGCCGCCTCGTCATACAAGGAAGGGTCGACGTCACGGCCGCCGGTCAGCAGCAGGCCGCTGAGTCCGGCGATCAGCACGGGCACGGAAATCGCGGGCACCGGCGGCAAGATGACCGGCGTCCCCCCAGCGCGATCGATGGCTCGGGTGTAGCTCACCGGCGAGACCACTGCCTCGCGAATCCAGTTACCCCACCGGGCGGCCTCAAGCTCCCCAGTGATGCCGATGATCGGCCGGCCCATCCGTTGCCCTCCTGCACATAAGGTCCCAAGGCCATAATGGCCCATCACGCCGTCGTCAGACCTATCCACCGGGAAAATCTTCAGCGCCGGTTAAACCCGACTTGCCGGAAATCGATGATAGCGCTCTGCTGCCGGTGCGACACTGTAAGTGTGGTGATCTCCGCAGGCGACGAATCGACCCGCCCAGCTGAAGGCCTTCCGGCACCTAACAGCCCGGCCGATGCCGTCCGAAATCCTGCACAGGTCTCATTCTGGCTGCTTGAGCCGGTTGCTGATGCGGCAATGACATACTTCTACGCCCAGCTGTTTGCCATGGACACCGAAATCCGGGCCATGTTCCCGGCCGCGATGGACCTGCAGCGGCGGCGTTTCTTCGAGGCCCTGGGCCGGATCGCCGATGCCAAGCAGAGCCAGGCCGACCGCGACCGTCTCGTGCCTTACCTGCAGGAACTCGGGCGCGCGCATCGTAAGTTCGGCGTTCGCGAACGGCACTACGAGGTATTCAGGCGGGCCCTGCTTGCGACGCTGCAGCGATTCGCCGCGCCGCGCTGGAACGAGACCGCGAAGCACGCCTGGGAGATGGCATACAACCACGCCGCCACCATCATGATCGAAGCCGCCAAGGACGACGCGGCGGAGTCCCCGGCGTGGTGGATCGCCACCGTCACCGGCATTGAGCTGCGCGGGCCCGATATCGCGGTGCTGACCCTGCAGCCCGAGCAGCCGCTGAACTACCTCCCCGGACAGCACATCAGCGTCCAGACGCCGCACTGGCCGCGACTGTGGCGTACCTACTCGATCGCGAACGTCCCGCGGCCCGACGGGCTGCTCCGGCTGCACGTGCGCGCGGTCACCGGCGGGCTGGTCAGCCCGGTTCTCGTGCACCAGGTCCGGGCCGGCGACCCGCTCGTGCTCGGCGCGCCGGCCGGCACCATGGTCGCCGGCACGCAGTCGGACCGGGACGTCCTATGCCTGGCCGGCGGCACCGGGCTGGCCCCGGTCAAGGCCATTATCGAGGCCCTGATCACCGCGCCTGACCCGGGCCGGCACCGCGAGATCGTGCTCTACTACGGCGCACGGCGGCACCAGGACCTGTACGACCTGCCCGCGCTGCGGGAGATGGAACTGATCTACCCGTGGCTGCAGGTCATCCCGGCGGTGTCGGACGAGCCGGCCCATGACCACGACATCATGCACGGCACGATCCCCGAACTGGCCGCCAAGGCCACCTGGGCCGACCGGGACGTCTACATCAGCGGCCCCGACCGCATGATCGTCAAGACCGCGAGGGTGCTCAGGGAGCGCGGCGCCCCCAGCCGCCTCATCCACTACGACCTAAACCCCAAGGCCGGCCAGGGCCTCTAGCCGAAAAGCCCGGATAGGCGGGAAGCCGGATACCCGGATAGCCGGACTAGCTCAGGTGAGTGCCGAAGAACGCGAAGATCCGCTGCCAGGCGTCCTCGGCCGCGCCCTTGTCGTACTGCAGCCGCGCCAGCGCGGTAAGCGGGGCCATCGCGGCCGGCTTGGGGCTCATGAAGCTGTGCCCGGCTTCCGGGTACACCTTCACGTCGTGCGGCACCCCGAGCGCGGTCAGCGCGGCCTCGAGCCGCTGCGGATGCGAGACGCCCATCGGGTCCCGCCCGCCGTAGCTCCCGACGACCGGGCAGGAGCCGGCCAGCACCGCTTCCGCGTCGGCCGGGACCTCGCCGTAGTTGACCGCTGCGCCGGAGTACTCCCCGCGCGGCGCGCACAGCAGCGCGAAGCCGCCGCCCATGCAGAACCCGATCACCCCGGTCTTGCCGGTGCAATCGGGGCGCGCGGCCAGCCAGGCGCGGCACGCGTCCAGGACCTCGAAGGCCGGACCCGACCCGGCCCGCAGCTGCCGGAACATGCTCCGGATGCAGCGCAGCCAGAGCTTGCCGTCGAGCAGGTCGGGCGCGAGCGCCAGGTAGCCGAGCGCGGCCAGCCGGTCCGCATGGGCCCGGGTGTCCGCGTTGAGGCCGAACGCCTCGTGGATCACCACCACGCCGGGCCACGGGCCGGCCGAGCCGAACGGCACGGCGAGGTACGCATTCGTGGCACCCACCGTCACGTCAGGCATCGCGTAACACCCTAGACCTTGCGCCAGCCGGGGACCCAGGTACCGTCCTCGGTCACCGTGTAGTCCCCGAACAGGGCCGGCGCCTCCGCCCGCATCAGCTCACCGATCTTGCCGAACACCAGGCGGATCTCCTCCTCGGCGCCCTGGTCGGTGCGCGCCTCGATGGTGTGCCGCAGGGTGCGGACGTTCGCCGTCCAGACCAGGCCGGTGGCCAGGCCCTCGGGCGCGAACCGGCGCATGAAAGAGGTCTTGGCCTTCTTCTCGTGCATCTTGGTCTCGTCCTCGTCCAGCCCGAAGTGCCCGGCCAGCCACACCTGGAACTGCTCGAGCTCGGTCAGCAAGGCAGTGGCCCGCTTCATCAGCTCGGCGTCCTGGAGCGCCCAGTCGGGGAACCAGAACGGCAGCTCGTCGAGCCGGACGTAGCGCAGCGACTCCTGCGACACCGCCGTCCCCGGCCGATGACGCACGATCTCGTGGGTGTTACCGGAGACAACCGGCTTCCCGTTGCGTCGTACAAAAAGCAGGCCGTTGGGCACCTTAACACAATGGATTTTCCCCGAGTAGAACTCGGAGCCATCGTTGTAGCCCTCTTCGTTCAAGTACCGGTTCGGTGCGTTCAGGCGCTGGTGATTTACGAGAGGAGTGAGGCGACGCGTGACTATCGACACCACATAACAAGGGCGGCAGTTACGAATAACTTGGCCAGACGGCATGAAATGCTCCGACCCTGTTCGGTCATCGATACGCACATTTGCGGACCATCCCGCCTTGATGGCAAGAACCTGCAGATCATCTGCCATCTCTCGGGACGCCGTATAGATGACTCGATGGTTAAAGGTGCGATGCTTTGTGCCATCGCCCTCGATCATCGCTTCAAGGAAGATCCTAATCGTATCCGGTGGCCACTCGCCTACCATGGTGGGTATGCGCTTGTCGTAAGCATGACCGAGCCTGGCAAGGAAATCACGGAGTGGCGCGCACTGGGTGCGGACGGCGCCGTTCCCGGTAGTCGGCAGGTACGCCGAAAGACCCATCGCCCGGATTGTATCGGCCATCTTGTCGAGAATCGGACCACGATTCTGGGCTAGGACGATTTGATGACCGTTGACAGAGCCTTCCGAAAGGTAATAGCCTAGGAACTGCGCAAAGGGCTCGATGGGAAATGACCTACCTGGATAGGTGCGAGATGCCGGCTTGTCCCTATCCGAGCGATAATAAGTCCTATATGTCTCAGGTATCCAAATGCTTCCTGGCGAGTAACCGGTCCATCGGGCGCTTTTCTGGTATTTGACTCTCTGGTGGAGGATGTCCTGAGCTGTCTCGATCGCGAATGACTGCTCGCCGCGCTTCGCTGCTTGTGTGTCGTGCCGCTGGATCCACATCCGATGGTTCGGCGTAACCAGAAGATCGACCTGTTCAGATCGAACGCGATACATCGGCCCCGTATAGTCGGCGTGAAAGACCTCAGTGGCCCGCTGATACTCGAGCTCGTTGCTGACAGGATTGAGCGTGCCGAAAAATTCGGTGCCGTCCACCTTGGGCCATGGCTTCCAGCCTCCGCTGGTAAGCACCTCGGTGCCATCGTCGTAGCAGAACACCCGGCTCACGTTATGCAGCACGAACGTGAAACTCACGTGCTCAAGCACTGAGCCATGCTGCTGCTTCAGGATGTTTTGCAGGTACGCCTCCTGGTCGTCGCGTACCTTGCGCACGTTAGGGTTGAGGCCGGGCTCCCAGGAGCGGTAGCAAATTTTGCCAGCGAACTCGGCGAGATCCTGGGCCTCGAGCTGGCCGCGGTCGATCCGCTCTAGCCAGCGCTCGCCGCCCACTTCCCGCAGGTAGGCAGCCATCGCGTCGTAGTCGACCTTCGGCCGCGCTACCAGGAATACCTCAGGTTCTACGGTCCTCATGGGACAGCACCTTACCGGTCGGCAACGACATTCTGCCGGATTCGACGCAGGTCAAGACGTTGCAGACGACCTGACAACCAACCCCGCAGGCAGACGCCCATGAGCATCCCCGAGTGCACGGGCACGACACAGGTCCAGGACGTTGCCGATGATCTGATGCCCGGCCCGGCCGGACGCGGTCAGGATCGACTCGGGGTGGAACTGCACCGCCCACCGCCCGGCGTCGTGGTCCTCGATCGCCATCACCACGCCGGCCGCCGATTCTGGCGAGCAGAGTGCCGCGGTCACCACGAACCCGCCGCGGACCTCGCCGGCCGGCGCGTACAGACTGTGGTACCGGCCCGCGGTGAACTCGGCGGGCAGCCCGGCCAGCAGCGAACCCCCGGCCACCTGGACCAGGCCGGGCTTGCCGTGCGCGGGCTCGGGCAGCAGGGACAGCACGCCGCCCGCGTGCTCCACCATCGCCTGCAAGCCCAGGCAGACGCCGAAGACCGGCAGGTGACGCGCGTACACCTCGTCGAGCAGCGCAGCGCAGCCGAAGTCGGCCGGCCGCCCCGGCCCGGGCGACATGACCACCAGGTCCGGCGCGTAGGAGTCAAGCAGGTCCGGGGAGAAACCGAAGCGCAGCGTGGTCACCTCGGCGCCCTGCTGGCGGAAATAGTCGCCCAGCGTGTGCACGAACGAGTCCTGGTGGTCAACCAGCAGGATCCGGGGAGCGTAGTCGGCCGACGCCGAGCCGGGGACCTGCCCGCGGGCGGCCTCGGCCGCGGCCGGCGCGGCCCGGCCCCGGGGACCGGCCTCGGCCAGCGTCTCCAGCAAGGCGCGCGCCTTGATGTGCGTCTCCTTCTCCTCGGCCTCCGGCACCGAGTCGTACAGCAGCGTCGCCCCGGCCCGGATCGCGGCGATCCCGCCGGTGACGTGCGCGGTGCGAAGGGTGAGCCCGGTGTTCATCGACCCGTCGAAGCCGATCTTGCCGACGGCCCCGCCGTACCAGCGGCGCGGCGTGTCCTCGTGGTCCTCGATGAACTGCATGGCCCAGGTCTTGGGGGCGCCGGTCACGGTGACCGCCCACATGTGGGTGAGGAACGCGTCGAACGCGTCGAACCCGGGCCTGAGCCGGCCCTCGATGTGGTCGACGGTGTGGATGAGGCGGCTGTACATCTCGATCTGCCGGCGGCCGATCAACCGGACCGAGCCAGGCACGCAGACCCGCGCCTTGTCGTTGCGGTCCACGTCGGTGCACATGGTCAGCTCCGATTCCTCCTTGGCCGAACCGAGCAGGGTGGCGATGTTGGCCGCGTCCTCCAGGGTGTCCTCGCCGCGCGCGATCGTGCCGGCGATCGGGCAGGTCTCCACCCGGTCCCCGGTGACCCGCACGTACATCTCGGGTGACGCGCCGACCAGGTACTCCCCCTCGCCCAGGTTGAACAGGAACTCGTACGGGGCCGGGTTGCGCTGCCGCAGCAGCTCGTAGAACGCGGCCGGCGACGCGCACCGGCCGTAGAACACGTGGCTGGGCACCACCTCGAACAGGTCCCCGCGGGCGAACCGTTCCCTGGCCTCCTCCACCACCTGGGCATAACGTCCCGGCAGCGGCTGGGCCGGCAGATCTTCATCCCGAACGGGCCGGGTATCCCGCCTCCCGCCGGTGCCTGCGGTTTCCCGGCTGAGCCCGGCCGTAGACACCCCGTCCACCTCGAAGTCGTAGGAGTACCTGACCGCCTCCTCGCGTTTGCGGTCCAGGATCCAGATCTCGTCCGGCAGGTGCAGCACCAGGTCACGCTGGGTGGCCGGGCGGTCGAGCCCGCGCCGCACCGGCTCGAACTGGAACGCCAGGTCGTAGCCGAATGCCCCGTACAGGCCCAGGTGCGGGTCGTCGCAGCCGAGCGCCGCGATGATCTCCCGCAGCGCGGTGAACACGGTCGGCCTGCGGCTGCGCTCCTCCTCGGTGAACTCCCTGTCGTCCTCGGGGACGACGACGCTGTCTTCGCCGTCGGGCCGGATCAAGGGCCCGGCCCGGCGCAGGGCGGCGCGGATCACCGGCAGGAGCACGCGGCCGCGGTCGTTCAGCGCCCGGACTGTCACCCGCCTGCCGGTGGCGACGATCTCCAGGCACGGGTCGGCGTAGGCCATATGCCACCGGCTGTACCGTCCCGGGTATTCCATGCCGGAGCTCATCACGCCGCCACGGCGCTCGTCGGCGCGGGCCGCGATCCGGCCCAGCTCGGCGGGGTCGAATGGCGCGGCGGTGCGAAGGACCCGCACCCCGTCGCGGGTCGTCATGTCCAAACGCTGGGCGTCCACTGTGGCCCCTCGGGTCTCAGGCCCCGGAGGCGGCCGGACAACAAAAAAGCGGCCGCCGTTCCTGGGCGGTCGCTTCTGTCGAAACGCGAATCAGCACGCCGCCTGGGGGCGGCGCCACCACTGCAGGCGGGCTGTTCTCGTCACGGGGCATAGCGTAGCGGACGGCACCCCGGTCTCGCCACCCGGACGGGTGCTCAGGAGCCGAGGCAGGCCGGGTGCAGGTCCGGCATCCGCCAGGCGGCGGCCGCGGCCGCGATGAGCGAAGCCGCGCTGCGCAGGTCCCGCTGGGATCCGCCCGCCATCGCATCCAGGTCCTGGTCCGAGGGTGTGCGACCGGCCAGGAACGCGGCCACGATCCGCCGCACCGAGGGGTCGCCGAGCAGGCCGCCGTGGAAGGCGTCGACGAAGATCACGCTCTGCGGCATCGGGCAGGCGGGCAGCGTGACCGCGTCGGCGAGCGGCACGATAGCCAGCCAGGACAGGCCGCGGTCGCGGCTGACCTGGGCGAAGTAACTGGCCCCTACCTCGCTCACCGAGTCGATCAGTTCCTGCGCCCCGGAACGCCCGTACGGCGACATGCCGCCGACCAGGTTGTTCAGCGTGGTCAGCGCGGCGCCTGGCACGGTGCCTCCGGCCTGGCCGAGCTGGCCGGGCTGGACGATGGGGCTGAGCAGCACCACCGACCTGACCGGCAGGTGCGGGTGCCGGGCCAGCATCGCGTAGAGGCCGAGGGTGCCCTCGCTCTCGGCGACGATGTCCACCGGCGCGCCGGCCAGCCGGTACAGCTTCTCGACCTGCGTGGCCATCCGGTCGCCGAGCACCTGGATCGACATGTTCCCGGCCAGGTCGTACGGGATCGGCTGCCCGGCGGCATCCAGGCCCAGGTAGGAGAACTGGCGCACCAGCATGTGCGGTTCGGCGGCGCGCAGCGAGTTCGCGCTGTGGCAGCACCTCGATCCGAAGCCCTCGACCACGAGTACCGCGCCGCTGACCCGGCCCGGCGCGCTGACCGCCTTGGTGCTGGCGATGCTGGCTCCGCCGCCAGGGGCGGTCAGGTCGTCCCCGGTGACCGCGCCGGCCGCCGCGCTGCCCGGCCCCGGGTCGAACCGCACGGTGCCGGTGAAGGCCAGCTGGGCCATCCCCACGACCAGGGCCAGCACCATCACCGCCGCCAGCGGCGCCATCGGCAGTGCTAGCCGGGGGGGACGACCCCCCCAAAGACCCCCCCGCTCACGGGGGGGCTGCCCGCCCCCCCG
>WNGK01009920.1_pt1 | contig 14998 bp, 14 predicted proteins | sample 5400601 | NCBI WGS metagenome assembly WNGK01 (sample SAMN13153376, study PRJNA577476) | soil metagenome | isolation source: 60 cm soil or saprolite under Garry oak tree replicate 1 | place: USA:California | collected 2016-06-15 | reverse complement strand
TCTAGCATTACCGTAAGAGCTTAGTTCTTGGAGCTTGGAGCTTAGACCCTATGCTTTCTTGATTCGTTGACGGACGGCAGCGCTAGATACCGATCGCCAGTAACCGTTCAGAGCCGGAGTCAAATCCTCGATGATGTCTTTGAGCTTTTCTATTTGGGGGCTAGTTAGAAGATTTCGTTTGAAAGCGCGCCGAAGCCAATGCTTCGTTTCATATAAGGAGCTGCGCGCGATGCCAATAAACCGACGGTTGTCCTGTGCCGTTCCTCGACCACTGCCTTCGGCAATGCATGAACCGATGCCATCGGCAGATCTTACGATCTGCTGACCTACCGTGTTCTTAGCCAGATGATCCCATTTGACCACAATCTTCCAAATCTCATCGGCTAGTGCCTCGGCAAGCTGGTAAACTCTCAAGTTCTCGAAGTTTGTTTTTGGCATTCTAAGTTCTAAGCACTAAGCTCTAAGTACTTCCTACTTCATCATCGCATCCGTAACCTTTATTTGCCCCGCGATTATCTTCTTCTTCGCTGTTTCCGCTTCCTGAATCATTTCGGGAGTAATCAGGTCTTTGTTGTACTGGTCCATCGCGTAACCTACGCCGTCCTTGTCCAGGCCGAAGATGTGCAGACCGCCCTGAAACCGGCGGTTGACTACATCCTCGACAATCTGGTAGACGGCGTTGTCGACGTGCTTGACCATGCTAGTCAGCACAAAGCCAGGCTTGAGCATGTTCTGGTTAGAGTCAACTCCAATCACGAAATGGGTCGCGCGCCCGTTCACCTTGCCTGCCTGCTCGACTGCGTCGAAGGCGCCGAGACCTGAATTTCCCGCAGCAGTGAAGATCACATCCGCGCCCTTGCTAACCTGGGCCAGCGCCAGTTCTTTGCCTTTGCCGGGATTATTCCATGCGGTATCAGTAACGCCGACATAATTTTGAATGACGTGGATTTTCGGATTCACAGACTGTGCGCCCTCTTCGTAACCTTTTTCAAAGCGATGGATCAAACCAATATCCATGCCGCCCAGAAAGCCAATAGTTCCCGTCTTAGACGTCTTGGCCGCAAGTAGGCCAACGAGATATGACCCTTCGTGCTCTTTAAAGATCAGCGATGCGACGTTGGCTCTTGGCGTCTTTCCATCGTCTTCAAAGATCACACCGTCGATGATGGCGAAATGCAGACTGGGATAATCCTTCGCGACCATCTCCATTATTGGCGCCTGTGCGAAGCCCACGCCGATGACCAAATCGTAGCCGCGCTCGGCAAACGCGCGCATCGCCGGCTCGATCGACGTTGGATTGCCGGGTTCGATATCGCGCAGCACAATGTCCAGCGCCGGCTTCCCGCAGTTTTCGCCGTGGGGCCATTTTCCGGTTTCCGCACATTTGACGCCGGCAAAAGCAGCCGCATTGAATGAACGATCGTCTTTGCCGCCAATATCAAAAACTATACCGACATGAATCTTGGATTTGTCATCGGCAGAATAAACTTGGCGGTGGCACGCCGGTCCCGCGAGAGCGAGCACGCACAATAGCCCAGCGAGCATCAAGAACTTGAAACTCATTCGTTGATTACCTCTCTTACCAGTCGTGGTATTTCCCCTGGCGGTTCATCTCCGACTTCGTACGCCCCCTGAATCAGCGCCGCCGCCTCGCTACCTTTCACAACGTCTTTACATTGCACGGCGCCTATCGCTTCCCCGCTCTTGAGGTGATCGCCGATCTTTACTTCGGTGATGAAACCGACCGATGGATCTATCGAGTCTTCAACGCGTATGCGCCCGCCGCCAATGGCTGCAATTGCGTGGCCAACTTCAGTGGTATTTACGCTCCTTACAAATCCGGAGCGCGGCGATTCTACCTTAACTGACTCACGTGCCAAAGGCAGAAAGCGATCAGGGTCATCGCAGACGCGCGGCTCGCCACCTTGCGCTTCAACGTTTTGGCGAAAGCGCTCGAGCGCCGCGCCCGAATCCAAAGCGCGTTGCAAACGAGCCCGCGCGGCGTCGAGCGACTCGTCTACGCGGGACAGGACCAACATGTGCGCCGAGAGTTCGATTGAGAGATCAAGCACCGGGCGCGCGCCGTCGTCGATCTTTCCGCGTAGGAGATTCAGGCACTCCTGCACTTCAACCGCATGTCCTACCGCGCGGCCGAGCGGCTGATTCATGTCCGTCAGCAAGGCGCGCGTGCGAATGCCGCAGGAGTTCCCCGTGCCCACCAGTGCATGGGCCAACTGTTTCGCCCGCGTTTCATCACGCATGAACGCGCCGCTGCCAACTTTGACATCAATCACCATTGCGTCCAGACCGGCTGCGCCTTTCTTCGAAATAATTGACGCGACAATCAAAGGGATCGCTTCAATCGTGGCGGTTGCGTCACGTAGCGCGTAGAGTTTTTTGTCCGCGGGCGCAATTTCCCCGGTCTGACCGTTCATCACGTAGCCGACTCTTTCCAGCACGCGACGAAACTCCGGTATTGAAAGATTAACTCTAAACCCCGGAATCGATTCGAGTTTGTCGAGCGTGCCGCCGGTGTGACCCAGACCACGGCCCGAGATCATCGGCACACACACATCGCACGCGGCCACGAGCGGCGCGATTAGCAGCGACGTTTTATCGCCCACCCCGCCGGTGGAATGCTTGTCAGCTTTTGGTTTGGCAATGTCAGAGAGGTCGAGAATGATTCCTGAGTTGAGCATTGCTTCGGTCAGCGCCTGCTGTTCATCCTGGTTCATGCCATTGAGGTAAATGGCCATCAACAGCGCGCTGACCTGATAGTCGGCTATCTGACCGCGAGTCACGCCTTCGATGAAGAACTGGATCTCTTCGCGCGAGAGCTGTTCCCCATCACGCTTCTTGCGAATAACGTCCTGCGGCCTCAATTGCACCTCTCAGTTGCTCGTCAGCAAGACAATTGCCTGCGCGGTCACTGCCAGGCCCTGGCCCACAGCGTCGAGTCCCTCGCCGGTCTTCGCCTTGATGCTCACACAGCCAACTTCAATCCCGAGAATCTCAGCGATCTTTTCTCTCATCGTCACGACGTAAGGACGCAGCTTGGGATTTTCCAGGCTCACTATTGCATCAACGTTCACAACGTGAAAACCGCGCTCACCGGCCAGCCACATGACGCGCGAAAGAAGCTGCAGACCGTCGGCATCCTTCCATTGCGGATCGTGATCCGGGAAATGCACGCCGAGATCGCCTTCACAGAGCGCGCCGAGGATAGCGTCGGCAAGCGCATGCGAAAGCGCATCAGCATCAGAATGGCCGTCGCCACCGCGCTCAGACGCTACCTGAACGCCACCGAGCACGAGCTGGCGCCCTTCAACCAGGCGGTGCGTGTCATGGCCGATGCCGATGCGAAACATATGGAATAAGTCGGTGGTCAGTGTGCAGTAGTCCGTAGTCATTCAACTTTCATTGGGCAGTTCTTACGGCGACTCACTTGCTTACTGCCTCGCGTCCAATCGATTTCAGATAGGCGTTTAGCATCGGCGCTAAGTCGTCGATGATAGGTTTCAAACTATCAATTTGCTTCTTCATCAGGAGCGTTCGCTTGTAAGCTCTGCGCAGCCAATGCCTGCTCTCGTTTGATGAGCCTCTTGCTATCCTGACAAAGCGGCGGTTATCCAGATAGCGACCGCGTCCGCCGCCTTCGGCAATATTGGCGCCGATACTATCAGCCGCACGTACTACCTGTTTGCCCACTGTGTCTCTTGCAAAGTAATCCCACGTGAGAACAATGTCCCATATCTCATCCGTCAATTTTTCCGACAAGCGGTAAACACGTAGCTTTTCAAAACCCGTCCTTTCCATTTTGTCCTCCCTTGGGTGAGGTCATTGAGTGACCGAATGGTTTCCGACAATCGACCAGGGCCCAGCAACCACCACTGACTACCGACCACTGACTACTGACCTGTTTCTCTTAAGAGGACTTCTGCAATCGCCAGATCTTGCAGCTGCGTAATCTTGATGTTGCGCGGGTTGCCTTCTACGATGGCCACCTTTGTGCCAAGCCGCTCGACGAGCACGCTGTCGTCGGTCAGTTCCGGATCGAGGACGTCTGCCTGTTCATAAGCGCGACGCAACACAGAATAGCGAAAGCACTGCGGGGTAAGGGCCCGACGCACTTGCCCGCGCTTCAAAGTCCGCGCTACTTGTTCGCTCTCAATTTCTTTGACGGTGTCAGTCACCGGTGCAACCAGAATCGCCGCCTCGTGCGCGCGTGCGGCCTCGACGGTGCGTGTGATCTCTTCCGGGGTTACAAAGGGACGAACGCCGTCGTGCACCGCAACGATTTCGGCGGTAGCCTCGCGTACTCCACGCAGACCGCGCAGCACTGACTCGGCTCGGGTGATACCGCCGGGCACAACCTTCGCAAGTTTTCGCAATCCATATTTGTCGGCAAGAGACAGGAATTCCGCCGATTCCTGTGCTGGTAGAACGACTATGATTTCCTGAATGACCTCACACTGCTCGAAACGCATGAGCGTGTGAATGATGATTGGAATGCCTGCGAGCTCCAGAAACTGTTTGGCTCGCTTGCCGCTCATCCGTGTGCCCTGTCCGGCGGCGGCGATGATTGCAACGTTCATAAGAAAAGTGACAAGTGATGAGAGTGACAAGTGACGGGAAGGTTTCTTCCTCGACTTCCCCGACTCGTCACTTGTCACGCGTCACTTGTCACTGTTTCCTCTACTCAGTTACGGGCTCGCTATGATCGGTGATTCTGACGGGCCCCGATGAGTTCCGCGTTTCTCGCGAGCGGCGCGCACCGTTGGTGCGATGTTCGCCATTGCCGCTGCCATTTTCCGGCTCTTCCCACAGACGGCCAAAAATCATCTTGCCCGCCGTGGTTTGCAGCACGCTGGTCACCGCGATATCGGTGTTCCGGCCAATCAACCGGCGCGCGTTATCAACCACGACCATGGTGCCGTCGTCAAGATACGCAACGCCCTGGTTATACTCTTTGCCCTCTTTCAAAATGAAGACGCGCATCGCTTCGCCGGGAAGCACGACGGGCTTGAGCGCATTGGCCAGCTCGTTGATGTTGAGCACGCTGACGCCGCGAAGCTGAGAAACTTTGTTGAGATTGAAATCGTTGGTGACGATCACGGCATCGAGCTGCTTGCCCAACTCGATCAGTTTGAGATCTACTTCGCGCACGGCGGGAAAATCAGTTTCCACAATCTGAATGTCGAGCGAGCTGTTGTTCCGCAAACGATTGAGCATGTCCAGACCGCGACGTCCGCGCTGCCGCTTCGACGAATCGGGAGAGTCGGCAACCTGTTGCAGCTCGCGCAGGATGAATTGCGGAATAATGAGCGTGCCCGTCAGAAAACCCGTTTCCGCCACGTCGGCAATGCGGCCGTCGATGATCACTGACGTATCAAGAATCTTCAGATCGCGCTTCGCCGCTTTGTCGGAAAAGATTCCGCCCAGCGCCGAGAGCTCAATGTAGTCGCCTTTCGCGGCGCCCACCATCAGCCCGACGTAAGCCATGAAGAACACCAGGGCCAAAGTGAGGAACGTTCTGACCTCGTGCGGCATCGATTCCTGCCTCATAATCAGCGAGGCGATCAGATAAGCTCCAACGATTCCCATGATTGAGCCGACCGCCGCGCCAATCAGGGTTTTCAGCGTGGCCCGGCGAATTCGTAGCTCGAATAATATGATGCAGGCGGCAATGAGCGCGCCGATGACCGCCGAGATCCAGGGGTTACCAGGAACCGGCCGGAGAATGTAACCGGCAGCAACGAGAATCCCAGTGAAGACCAGTCGGATGATGATGACGTCGCCATGCATGACGCGCAGAATATTATCACGCCCCTAACCCGCCCGTCACCAAAAACCTTTTTGAACTAAGCGTTTTGCTAGGCTTTCTTGCGACTTCGGCTTAAGCGAGCGGCTCCGCTCTCGAGACGGTAATCCGGCTTGAGGGAGACGCCCGACTGTTTAGCGCGTCGGATTTGTGGGCTGAGAGTCCGAGACCGACGCCGTTGCTAACGCGCGGGCTTCTGCCATTGCAGTTATCAGTTTCCGGGTTTGTTAGTGGAGCCGCTGCCTGATGTTGGATTGCCGTCAATATCGAGGATCGTTATCGGCGCGATACCGGTGGCCTTCAGAGGACCTTCCACCGAGGCGCGATCGCCCACGATCACAATGGCAAGATGGCCTAGATCAATGTATTGTTTTGCCACCCGTGCTAAGTCATCCTTCGTAACTGCCGAAATGTTTTTTCCGTAGTTCTGGTAATAATCGTCCGGCAAACTTTGCACGATCAAAGACGCGATGCTGTTCCCAATCGCTGAGACAGACGCGAACCGCTGAGGCAATGCCTGAATCAGCGAATCCCTTGCCGTTTGCAGTTCTTCGTCCGTTACAGGTCGTTCGCCCACGATGCCGCGGAACTCCTTCATGAACTCAATGAGTGCGGCGTCGGTCTTTGCTGACACAATGGAGCCGCCGGCCCGGAACGCGCCCGGTCCCTTCCCATAAGAGAAAAACGAATTCACACCGTAGCTGTAGCCCTTCTGCTCGCGAATATTGGCGTTGAGCCTGGATTGAAACTGGCCACCCAGAATATGGTTGAGTACCTGGAGCGCGAAATAATCGGGCGTGTTTCGCGGCGGTCCGGGCAGACCAATGTTAACCACGGACTGCGCTGCACCGGGTTTGTCGACCAGATAGATTGTTGCTGGCCGGCGCTCAGGCAGATTTGGATAGTCGAACGACGGTTTATCGCCGGCCTTTTTCCAGGCGACGAAGGCTTTGTCGACCGCCGCTTTGACCCTGGCAGCATTTACGTCGCCTACCACTGTGATGATTGCGCGACCGGGTTGAAAATAGGCCTTTTGAAATTCCACAACATCTTCCCGGCTGATCGCTTTGACGGACGTTTCGGTTGCGCGCTGACCGTAGGGATGCGCATCGCCATACAAAACTTTCGCAAACACCTGCGCGCTAACTATCGTTGGCTGATCTTTCGCCTGCGTGAGCCCAACCAGCGTTCGTCCTCGCAAACGTTCGAGGGCCTCTGAAGGAAAAGTCGAGTTCGACATCATGTCCGAGAGGATCGCCAGCGTCGCTTCAAAGTTCCGCGCGGTGGAAACAAAGCCCATCGAGCCTTCTTCGCTCCCGATATTCGTGTTGACGCTTGTACCCAATAATTGCAAAGCATCGGAAAGTTGATCGCCCGTCTTTGTAGTTGTTCCCTCGGTCAACATAAGGCTGGTGATGGCGGCCAGACCGCGCCGGTTCGCCGGCTCGAATTGATTGGCGCCGCCGAGGAACGTAATCGAAAATGAGATCAACGGCAGACCGTGTCGCTCGGAAACGATCAGCGTTGCGCCGTTACCGAGCATCGTTTTGGTCCAAACGGGAACGCGCAGTTCTGGCGTTTTACCCGGCGGTGGAATCTTCGTGCGATCGAGCGGCTGCTGCGCTTGCGCTGCGACCGCCACACCGAATGCGATTGCGAAGAGAAGTGTGGCAAGTCGTTTGTGTTGCTTCATGATTTACCTCCTCGCGCGCTCGTCGCCCCTGCGGGCAAGACACTACGCCGCTCGCCCACGGTTTGACTTTCCGCGGGCTTAGAGGCTTGATCCTTCTTGCCTTTTGGCACAACGCTGAGGACCACGCGGCCCTGTGTCAGGTATTGATTAGCGACACGCTTGACGTCGGTGGCTGTTACCGAGAGCGTCTTTTCATAATCAGTCTTGAAATAACCAGGATCCCCGTGGAACACGGCACCGCTGATAAGTTGATCAGCCTTTCCGAGGTTCGACTCCAATCCGCGGAGGAAATTCAGTTCCGCACCGCTAGTCGCCTTCTGCATTTCGTCGGCAGTTGGGCCTTCGCGAGCAAACCGCTGTAGTATCTCGTCCACCGCAGCTTCGATATCGGTAAGCGAATGAGCAGGTCGCGGTATCACAATAACCTGAAACTCGCCAACTTCTTCGTTCGCGCGCTGGAAGGCAGCGACATTGGCGGCGGCCTGCGAATCGTAAACGAGCGCTTTCGTCAAACGCGCCGTTCGCGAACCAGAAAGAATCGTTCCCAGCACCGAGAGTGGATAACGATCGTCTTGCTTCACACCGACCGTGGGCCATTGAATATAAAGACGCGGTACCTGCACTCGATCTTCGTAGACCAGACGTTTCTCCGCATCGAGCTTCATTGGCGCAACGTTGGGCCGCTCGACCGCCTTACCCCGCGCAATGTCACTAAAATACTTTGCAATCCAGGCTTTGGTCTGCGCGGGATCAAAATCACCAACCACCGCGATAGTGGCATTATTCGGCGCGTAGTAGAGCCGGAAAAAGTCTTTCACGTCGGTTTCGGAGGCGGCAGTCAAATCGTCCATCGATCCAATGACAGGCCAGGAGTACCGATGACCTTTCGGATATATCGCCGCCGACAAGATTTCGGAAACGCGGCCGTACGGCTGATTATCATAGCTCTGGCGCCGCTCGTTCTTGACGACGTCGCGCTGGGCGTTGAGTTTGACAATGTCCAGCGTGTCCAGCAGGAATCCCATCCGATCAGACTCGATCCACAGCGCCGACTCGAGATAATTCGCGGGCACAATCTCGTAATAGTTAGTCCGGTCATTCGTCGTCGAGCCGTTGTTGTTGCCGCCCACTCCTTCCGTAAGCTTGTCGTGCAGGCCGTACGGCACATGCCCGGAGCCGGTGAACATCACGTGCTCGAACAGGTGCGCGAACCCCGTGCGACCGGGCATCTCGTTCTTTGAGCCGACGTGGTACCAGATATCCACGGCTACGGTTGGCGTGGCATGATTGACCGAGAGGATCACCGTGAGTCCGTTCGGGAGTTTGTAGCTCTCAAACGGGATTTTGATCGAGTCTGCTGATTTCTGACGCTGGCCGGCCAACGGCTGGGCGATGCACACGCTCAGCAGCAAAACTATGATAGGCAGCGCTATTCGCTTGAGAAGAGGATCATTATTGGTCACGGTATCTCCTTTCGCGAGCTATCCTATGAATGTAACGTCGAACAGTCAAACCCGGCGATATAATGGCCGCAAGTTGGTGTCAGCTTCTTATCCGCCTGCGCCGAGCTGGAATCGGATTTCGCAACGACATGGACGTGTGCCAGCGGCAATAGTCACCGTTGTCTGGCGGATTCAAATTTAAGTGCAAATTTCAAAAGTCGTTCTTGCTCCGGAGGAGCGAAATGTTTATAGCAACCAGCAACCTTGAATAACCCCGCTCCGTCAGGAGCGAAATGTACCTGGCCGCCAAGCATTCGCAACAAAACAACATCGCGCTCCGTTGGAGCGCGCGGTTCGGGGAATCACCAAGCTATAAACATCTCGCCCCTACGGGGCAAAGCACACAAAACGACTTCCGTTGCACTTCGAAGTTGAATCTGCGTTTTCTAACCTAAATCGCCATCAGAGACCAATTCGACGCACGAGGTCTGGGAAGCGCGGGTCGGAGCGCAGACTGTCGAACGCCGGCTCAACGCCGAGATACTGCAAACTTGGATCGTGGGCGGCGTAGGCTTTGTCCAGCGACGCGAACGCTTGCTCGCGCTCGCCGAGTGCGGCATGGAGGATTGCCAACTCGCCGGGTGAGACATACTGCTCGCTCTTCCGCAACTGCTCAAGAATCGCCAGTGCTTTCTCGCGGTCTCCCGCGTGCGCGTAAGCCGCACCCAGATGAATCCCTTCGCCGCATAAGTGAAGCCGATGACGTTGTGCGTGGGGGGAAAGTCCCGGTCGAGTTCGAGCGCCTTCCGCAAGGCTTCGATCGCCCGATCATACTGGCGCGCAAAGTAGAGCACATAACCTACATTCGCGTTGACAGCGGGCGAAATGGGATCAAGCTCTCTGGCGCGTTCGATCTCCGCAATGGCTTGCTGGTGTCGCCCCACGAGGTTGAGATAGAAGGCGTACCTCAGGTGTGCTGCGGCAAGGTTGGGGTTCAACTCGATGGCGCGCTGGTATTCGCGTTCGGCAGTCGTCCACTCCCAAGCATCTCGTTTACTAAGGGCCAGCGCGTAGTGCGCGTCAGCCAGGCTCTCATCCAGCTCCAGCGCCTTGCGCGCCGCAATTTCGGCTTTGGGCGTAAACTCTCTTGGGTCGAGCACGCTACCGGCTGCAAGATCGCGGTAGGTGGCCGACAGTTCGGCATAGGCGAGCGCGTAAGCAGGATCAACGGCTATTGCTTGATTGTAATACTCTACGGCTTTCTTCGAGTTTTCCGTCCCTCCCATGCGACGATAAAAGAGGCCCTTGAGCATCAGTTCATAAGCCTGTGGGTTCACCGTCTCGCGCCTGGCGAGTTGCTGCTGCTCACCGGCACTCAAGTGCAGGCGCAGCTTCTCGGCGATCTCCCTGGAAATCTCCGATTGCACTGCCAGCAGGTCTGCCGACTTGCGGTTGTATTGCTCACCCCACACCTGTGTCCTATCGTGCGCGTTTACGAGTTCAACGCTGATTATGAGATTGTCGCCCCGCTGCATGACTCGGCCGGTCAGAATGCCCGTGACGCCCAGAGCACCGGCCACTTCCTGCGGGTCAACCTCTTTGCCTTTGTACTTGAAGCTTGAAGTGCGCGCGATGACTTTCAGGCCGGGCAGTTGCGAGAGGCTGTTTATCAGGCTTTCGCTGAGGCCGTCGGAGAGGTATTCCATTTCCTTGTCGGCCGTTGTGTTCGTGAATGGCAATACCGCAATCGAGTCAATAGCAACCTTCGAGTTCTTCGCATGCAAGTAATAGCCGAGTCCTACCGTTGTGATGGCGACAACCAGCAACGCGACGATCGCGGCGCCTATCTTATGGCGCTTGATTTCGCTGGCTATGTATTCCGCGCTCGAGGTTGTCCGCAGAGGTCCAGCACTCCCTGTGCTGGCAGCCGACTGCCGGACGCTGTCGACACGCGCTGCGGCCCCGCTGATCGAAGCTGTCATGCCACTCACTGACTGTTGGCTGTAATACACCGGCTCAGCCGTGCCCTTCAGAGTGTTTCGGAGTTCTTCCAGTTCGATCGCCACGTCCTTGATCGAGTGGTAACGTCTTTCAGGGTCCTTGGCCAAACATCTGCGGATAATCCTTTGCAGCTCATCGGGGGCGCTGGCAGGACCCCCACTAATTTGCGGCGTTGGCCCATGCACAATTTTGTGGAGAGAATCCAGCGCGTCTTTCCCGGCGAACGCTCTCTGTCCTACGGCTGCTTCATACAAAATGCAGCCGAAAGAGAAGATGTCCGAACGGTGATCGATCTCGGTTGTCCTGCCTTGCGCTTGCTCTGGAGACATGTAACCGAGGGTGCCCAGGACCAGGCCGGGCATGGAATGCTGATAGAGGATCGCGGTAGCGGCTTCGTCTGATCCCTCAATCCCTGAGCCAAAGGACTCTTGCTGTTCGATGAGCTTCACCAGGCCAAAATCCAGAATCTTTGCATAGCCATCACGCGTGATCATGATGTTGTCTGGCTTGAGGTCGCGATGAACAACCCCGGCCGCATGAGCCTTCGCCAGCCCTTCGGCCACCTGTGCGAGGTACTTCAGGAGCTTCTGTAGCGGAGCTTTGTCGCGATGGATCTTCTCGTTCAGAGTATCACCGTCAATGTACTCCATCGCGATGAAGTGGGTGCCATCAGCCTCACCAATCTCGTAGATGTGGGCGATGTTCGGATGATTAAGCGCGGCAGCCGCGCGCGCCTCTTGATTGAAGCGCCGCATTCGCTCCTGATTAGAGGCAACCTCGGCAGGCAGAAGCTTCAGCGCGACTTTGCGATGCAACCGCGTGTCTTCGGCCAGATAAACCTCGCCCATCCCACCCTTGCCAATCTTTGAGCGGATTTCGTAACGGCCTAGATGTGTGCCGGTGGCAATAGTCAACAGTATTTGCTAATCCAAATCGCTATCAGAGGCCAACTCGACGGACTAATTCCGGGAAGCGCGGGTCCGAGCGCAGGCTATCAAGAGTCGGATCCACTTTCATACTGACCAACTGAAGATCGTGCTGGTCGTAGGCCTTGTTGAGCCACTCGAATGCCGGCTCGCTCTGCCCCAGCGCGGCGTAGACTCCGGCGATCGAATACGACGATACACCTGTCCCCGTAGCGCTCGCCTTAGTTACTTCGTCAAGCAGCTTCATCGCCTTCCTGCTTTTTCCCCACCGGGCGTAAGCCTGTGCGATGATTGCTTTCATCGCCGTTTCCACGACTGTCACGCCTTTGGAAAGCTCCAGCACTTTTTGATATTCGGCCATCGCGTGTTCGTACATCCGCTGCTGCGCATAGGCGTTTCCGAGCACACTGTGCGCGGCGGGAAAGTTTGGTTCCATCTCAATGATTTTCTGAAGGACTTCAGCCGCCCTCTCGTACTGACGCGCCAGGTAGAAGATTAATGCAGGGGTCATGTTCATCAGAAGCGAGAGCGGATCAAGCTCGACCGCTCGTTTCGCGAGCGGCATGGCCTCGTCGTGCCGACCGACGTTGGCCAAATAGATGGCGTACCAATGATGAGCTTCGGCATAGTTGGGGTTCAATTCGAGCGCTTGCTTGAATCCTTCTTCGGCACCCGCAAAGTCCCAATCATAAAGAAATCTGTGAAAGGCGAGTGACGCGTGAGCCTCGCCCAGCCTTGGATCCAACTCCAGGGCCCTGATCGCGGCTTCTTTTGCTTCCGCTGGTTTGGCGAGATAGTTGTAACAATCAATCAGTCCGGTGTAAGCCAGGGCGTAGCGCGGTGCTTTTTCGAGGGCCTGCTGGAAGTGCGTGATTCCTTTTTCAACTCCGTCCAATGTCAGTTTGTGGAAGTGATAGCGGCCCTTCAGATAGAGGTGGTAAGCGTCCGTCTTTTCCGTATGGCGTCTTAGAAGTCGCTGCTGTTCTTCGCTGGTCAGCTTCAGCCGCAGCTTCTCGGTGATTTCATTTGCAATAGTTTCCTGCATCGTGAAGATGTCCGCCGACTGCCGATTGTAGTGCGCGCCCCACAGGTGACGGTCATCGCGCGCATCGACAAGCTCGACGCTAATCGAGAGCAAATCGTCGCGTTTGGCAACTCGGCCCATCACAACCGCCTGCACACTCAATTCAAGCCCAACCACCGGCGCGTCCGTTTCGCGTCCTTTGTAGCGAAAGGCGGAGTTACGTGACGTGACTCTCAGATGTGGTAACTGGGACAGATTGTTGATGAGACTCTCAGAGATTCCGTCCGAGAGGTATTCCAGGTTTGGGTCGCCCGCGACATTCACGAAGGGCAGGACGGCAATCGAATCTATTGCGGGCCGGCCGGGTTCGTCGCGCACCACCTGGACGTTTGCCACAAAGCGATAGCCGCGCCAGGGAACGGTTTCAACGTACCGGTAGCTGTTTGGGCTTTCGCCCAGCGCCTTTCTCAACGTTGAGACGTTTCGCGCAAGGTTTCCTTCTTCGACGGCCGTGTTGGGCCAGACGAGTTTCATCACCTCATCTTTGCTGAGAACGTGCCCGCTGTTTTGCACAAAGACGAGCAGGATGTCGAAGACCTTTGGAGTCAGCGGCACAAGTTCGCCGTTGCGCAGCAGCCGCCGCTCGCGCCCGTCCACGCGAAAAGGACCAAACTCGTAAGACGTTTTCGTTTGCCAGAACATTCCGGTTTGCGGTCTTTACCGCACTCTTTCCGAAACTTCTCCGAACTCTCGAAAGACTTTTCGTCGTTCAGATCTTATCTTTTGCTTCACCCGTGGCCGCAGTAGTGGGACAAGAGCAAATCCATAAAAGTCACGGCGATTCTATTGAAAGACCTGTGATGGAGCAACAGGTTTCGAGCCAATAGTACCGTAGGCACGAAATGTTTATAGAGACGAGAGCCCTCTTCAGTCTCCTGAGCCCATTTATGGGCGACAGAGAACATCGCGCTCCCAGTGGAGCTGGCACTTGTTTCGGTGCGTGCCAGGCTATAAACATTGCGCCGCTACGCGGCTGAACGACGAAAGGTCTTTCGGCACTGATTCCAGTGGCGACGGACCAATTGAAAAAGGAGATGAACCCCATGAACGAGGTTGAAAAAGAGATATTGACGCTGGAACAAGAACTCACGCAGACGGAGATGCGACTCGACGTCGAAGCTCTCGATCGCATTTACGCTGATGACATCATGGTGACGGCGCCAATTGGTATCAGCGTCGACAAACCAGCCGTGATGACCGAGGTGCGCCAGGCCGCTGAAAAAGCCATAGTCGCGCGATACGACAAGGACGATCTAAAGGTGCGTGCCTTTGGCGACACCGCGGTGTCAAGCTACCGTATGACGGCCGAAGCAAAGTTCGAAGGAACGGAGATCAAACGGCAATTATGCATCACGAACGTGTGGCTGAAGCGCAGTGGCCGTTGGCAGATAGTGGCCAGACATACCGCCAGTCTCCCTGGAGACACGCCGCCTGCTCAGAGTTGCGAGCGGATTTCATAGCGACTGAGAAGAGTGGCTGGAAGAATCGTTGGGCCCATGATTGCTGAGGCGCAAGTAGAGTTCGTGCCCGACTATCGGCGCGTCGTCTGGTGGCGGCGCTCTTCGTTTCACTTTGATACCCAGGCGGACATTTCATCCGCTGACTACAATCGATGATTTACATGTTGACATCCTTTTTCATTGGTACTATGTTGCGCCAGTTTTTAGAGTTCGTTACCGATCCATGTGTTTGAAACCCGAAGCACCAATTCCATCCCAAATGAAAGGAAGGCGAAATGGCAACAAAGAAGACTGCAAGAAAGCCAGCGAGGAAGCCAGCGAGGAAGCCAGCAAGAAAACCGGCGAGAAAACCGGCTAGGAAAACGACGAGAACCGCCGCGAAAAAATAGCAAGATGTGGCGCCTGTTGAAAACGTATTGAATTAGAAGACATGCTGGAGCTTGGTACTTCGTGAGTGTCAAGTTCTCAGATTCGCCTTGAGGATGCGTCCTCTCTGAGGGTCACCGGGTGAATTGAGGGCCTTCAAGATGTAAGCATGGCTTCGTTCAGCAAGTGCCCGGTCCGCTTATTT
>WNGK01035416.1_pt1 | contig 15003 bp, 12 predicted proteins | sample 5400601 | NCBI WGS metagenome assembly WNGK01 (sample SAMN13153376, study PRJNA577476) | soil metagenome | isolation source: 60 cm soil or saprolite under Garry oak tree replicate 1 | place: USA:California | collected 2016-06-15 | reverse complement strand
CTGGTCCCGCACAGCATGCTTCGTCACCGCGATGAATAGGTGGCTAAGAATGCAGCGATTAGGGAAATAAACGGTTAAACGCCAAAGGCCTTTCGTGGCCTAAGGCATGGTAATTCCTGCGACTTCGAACACCGGCAGGAAAGCGGCAATGAGCATACCCGAGATGAGCAGACCCATGATCGCGGTTAACGCAGGATTTATAAGTGAGATAGACGTATCCAACCTCTGGATCCAGAGGCTTTCGAAATAACTGGCGGCCGATTTCAGCGGCTCCGTTAATTCTCCCGACTGTTCTCCGGCTGAAATCATCTGTTGCACGACGCCTCGAAACATTTCCTCCTTCATGAAGGCCTGGGCGATACCCTCTCCCCGCTCAATGTCGCTTGCGATACGCTGCAAGCTCACCTCAACATATTTGTTGTTGCAGGCGGGGGCGGCGACACGGATGGATTCGATCAGAGTCACCGAATTTTGCACTTGGATGCCAAGCGTATGCGCAAAACGTGCCAGGGCGGCGAGTCGCCACAACGGACCAATGAATGGAATTTTGAGCTTTAACCGATCGTAAGTCATCCGGCCGCCGGCGGTAGCCACCCACCAGGTGATGCCGACCAAAGCCAGCACCGTAAAACCCAGTAGTTCCGGCCAGGTCGCGGCATAGACGTGACCGACATCGAGCACGAATTGCGTCGGTGCGGGTAGCGCATGGCCATATTGGCCGAACAGAGTCTCGAAGCGCGGCAGGATGCCGAACACCATCATGTGAAAGGTCATGATGAAAGAGGCAAATAGCAACGCGGGGTACATAACGGCCCCGCGCACCTTTTTCATGACCTTATCGACGCTACCGAGATATTCGCTGATCTGAAACAGCGCCTCTCCAAGCTGTCCGGATTGCATACCAGCCCGTACCACGCCCACATAGGTGGAGTTGAAAATCTTGGGGTGGTCGGCAAGCGCACGGTCGAAGTCGCGCCCGGCTCTCACCTTCGACAAGACGTCCAACAGAGCAAGGCGCAACTTGCGCCGTGGCGTCTCGCGCGCCAAACTCTCAAGAGCGTGCACAAGCTGGAGATTGCTCCTCACCATCGCAGAGAACTGCTTGGTGAAGACAAGGAGATCGGTATTGACGCCGCTGCCGATCATCCGTCACCGAAGACCCTTATCAGCTCGGAATATGTGGTGCGACCTTCCTCCACGAGCTGGAGGCCGTGCCCGATCATCGGCACCATTCCGGACTTGCGCGCAAGCAGACGCAAGGCGTCGACTTCGAAATTCTCGGAGACGATGAGTTTTCGTATCTCGGCATTGATCTCCAGCATTTCGAAAACTGCTTGCCGGCCGGCATAACCAGTGTGACGGCACTGCGGGCATCCGGCGGGATGCACGCAAGGCATCTTGTCGTCAATGCTCAATCCAAGCCGCGCCATCTTTTCCGCAGAAACGCCTTCGGCTCGCAACAGCCTCAAGATTTCACGCCCCTCGACCATCACCGCACAATGCTTGCAGGAGACGCGCACCAGGCGCTGGGAAATCGACAGGCTAAGTGCGGAAGCCACCAAGAAAGAATCGACCCGCATATCGAGCAAGCGTGTGAGCACACTGATGCAATCGTTCGCATGGATCGTAGAGAACACGACGTGGCCCGTAAGCGCGGCCTGGACGGCCATGCGGGCGGTTTCCGAATCGCGGCACTCTCCGATCATGATGACATCGGGATCTTGCCGCAGGATGGTGCGCAGACCACTTGCGAAACTTAGCCCGATCTTTTCACTCACCTGCATCTGATGCACGCCGCGCAGGCGATACTCCACGGGATCCTCGATGGTTACCACGTTCCGATGGGCGCGATCGGCGGCCGACAGGCACGAATACAAGGTGGTGGTCTTGCCTGAGCCCGTAGGTCCACTGATCATGATCAGGCCATGCGGAGCGGTGATCTTGTCGAGAATAATGCGCAGGTTCTGATCGCGGATGCCTAACTGGTCGGGACTTGGACGCAGCGCTTCCTCATCGAGAAGGCGCATCACCACTTTCTCACCCAGCACCGTAGGCAGCGTGGAGACGCGCACGTCTAGAGGCGATTTGCGGATCATGACGCTTATGCGGCCGTCTTGCGGCCGGCGGCGTTCGGCGACGTCCATTCCAGCCATGATTTTGATTCGGGAGACAACCGCCGAGTGCAATTCCAGCGGCATGCGGCTCTGCTCGTGCAGAATCCCGTCGACACGGGCGCGCACCAGCATGCCTTCTTCGGTCGGTTCGAGATGGATGTCGGACGCGCCTTGCTCCTGGCACTTTTGCAGGATGTAGTCGACCACGAGCGGGACGTCTGCAGAGAGCGGCTGATCGAGCAACAGATTTTCCTGCTGCCAGGAAACATCGATCGGAATAAGATTTTCGTCGCCGCGTTTTGGCGCCTCGATGCGCGCCTTAAGGTTTGTTACCGTCTCGAAGAAGGCGACGGGCAGCACGACCACAGGTTTGACGTTCTTTCCGGTACGCGTCTTGAGCCAGTCTCGGAGCAGAACATCGCACGGATCGAGCGCCGCATATTCGAGCGTATCCGATTCCTTCTGGTCCGGGGATTGCAGCAGCAGAACGCCGCGCTGTTCGGCTGACTTGGCGTCCAGCCAGCTCACATGAGCGATCGTCTCCAAGAGTTCACGCCGGGTGCTGATGAGTCGGGTGCCCACGCTATCAGCCAAGCCGGCATAGAGTTTTTCATCGCCGCCCAGCGCCGGGTCCAGTGCCATTGCGTAGAAAAGGGTGTAGCCGAGATCGCGCGCCCTGAGCGCAAGAGAGATTGCCTCTCGTTCGGGCAGTAGACCCCTACTTACCAAAGCGCTGGCAATCGAGCCAAGAAATCCGCCTCCGCCCGCGCCCGTCGGACGTGCGACCGATTTCGCTCCGCTGTTCCGGCGTGCCGACGTGGAATCATCCGCGCCTGTGCTTGTAGATTTCTTTGCGAGCATCGGCGTCGTCGTATCGGCTTCAGCACGCGCGCCGGGACGTTGCTCAAGAACGACGGTTGCGTCGTCGCCAGGCGCGGTCTTGCCACTTACGACGGTTGCGTCGTCGGCAGGCGCGGTCTTGCCACTTACGACTGTTGCGTCGTCTAAGGACGCACTTTGCGCGTTCTGTTGAAGCTGTGGTCCCACACCCATCCTATCCTCACGAATTATAGGCGAGGCGGAATCCCACGTCGGCGCGGGTTGTTGTTCGGAGTGCGCGATGGCGAAAACTGCAACGGCCCGCCGTGGCGAGACTATCGTAGCTCCCTCCTCTGATGGCGCGGTATTCCGTTGGAACTTCGGCCAATGGGTTCGACGCGTCCGAGGACATGTTCTTGAGGAGATTTTCGTCCCAGTGATCCTGGCACCATTCCCACACATTGCCGCAACAATCGGCGAGGCCCCAGGCATTTGCACCCGTAGGATAGCTTCCCACCGCTGTGGGGAGCGGGCATACGCCGTCAATATTGGCCTGCGTGTTGAGGGGCGCCTCTTCGCCCCAGGGGTAATGATTCTTGGGATTGCCGGCCCGCGCCGACACTTCCCATTGGCTGATGAGTGCGGGAGCGCGATAGCCCGTCGATTTCAGGAATTTTCGATATTCACCGTTCGTGACCGGCGCGATCGCGATGCGAAAGGCAGGAAGTTTGACGCGCCGCTGTGGCTGATCGCAGACGCGCGCCGACGCGGAGCGCTCACCGACCAGGTATGCCCCAGTCGGCACAAGATAGGCGGTGGCGATCCTGGTCTCTTTGCCCTGTGACAACGCGAAGGGATTCAATAGCTTGACGCTGTCCAGAACAGCTTTGACCTCCGCCGCCGTTTGCGGACGCTTATCCCGATCATGATCCAGCATCTGGAGGATCAGACGATCAAGCTCCGGCGGGAGGGCCGTGCAAAACGTGCTCGGAGGCAGGACCTCGTCCGCTCGGAAGTGAGGGAGCCGCCCCGTCTTGGCGCAGTCCTTCAAGCTGCAAACGGGAATCTCGCCGTCTGTCAGCAATTCGTAGGCGATTATTCCCAGGGCAAAGAGGTCAGCGCGCTTGTCGATTCCCTTGGGCGAGAGGAATTGCTCGGGGGCCATGTATTTCGGCGTCCCACCGAGTAGACCCTCGGCCGCCCCCTGTTCGGCTGGAGCCGAGAGGCCGAAGTCCATGATGATCGGTGAAGAAATGTCGTTGTTCTTGATGAAGATGTTCGCTGGCTTGAGATCGCGATGGATGATCTGGGAGTGCGCGACCGCGAGTGCTTCGGTCAATTTGCGCAACACGGTGAGGCGCGGCTCAATCGTCTCCAGCAGACGACCGCGGTGTTCCTGCATCCAGGCCTTGAGGTCCTGTCCCACGATGAGGTCCATCACGATGCCGACCCCTTGGGGACCCTCGTAGAGGTCGTGAATCGGACAGATGTTCGGATGACGGAGCTTGCGCGAGATCAGGACTTCGCTGCGCAGTGAATCGATGTGACGGCGGTCTTCGCGATGGATCTGCTTGAGGATCTTGATGGCGAGCGGAACTCCAAGTTCCTTGTCGAGGACTCGGAAAACATCGGCGACGCCACCGCTGCCGATCAACTGCCAGTCCATAAAACGTTCGGCGGGCGAATGGAGTTCGCCCGCCGAAGTTTTTGCGCTGATCGCAAGACTCATGGAGACCACATCTGCAACAGCGCCACGGGAGGAATTAGCAGTTGGTGCAGGTGGCCTGCGCAGTACCCGTCGCTGTGCAATAGCCGCCCGCATTGACACCTGTCAGCGTGGTGTGGCCGTTGACGAAGGCAAAACGATTGATGTGTCCGTCCCAGCCAACGGCCTTGCTCGCTGCGCTGGAGAACAACACCAAACCACCATTCACGGCAGAACTGGAGCGGCCGGTCGCTGTGATGCAATACACGACGTCACCAATTAAAGGACCGGCGGTCGCGATTTCCGCTGCGACGGAGTAGTTGAAGCTTCCTTCTGTGGGGATTTCCGCCTGTGGAACGATGTTTGAAAGCTCGTTCATCCCGGATTTATCAGGCGTGACCTGAGTACCGTCGATTTCCGCCTTTAGAACCGCTGCCGTTTTCAGTTGCGATTGCGCATAGCCGTTAATGGTCGCCGCGATATGGGCTGCACTCTGTGCGACCTCCGCCGTGTTGCTGGTTCGAATATAGGCGAACACGCGTGGAATCCCGATGGCCGCGAGGATACCGATAATCGTCACCACCACCATCAATTCAACAAGAGTAAATCCGCGTTGTTTACGCAGCGATATCGTTTGCATCCTTGGTCTCCCGGCCATTTGCGCCTAGCCTCGACAGAGACACAGTCTATTGGAACCCGCGTTAATGTACGGTTGACGCTGTGGATAATGGGTTCCAGACGATTCAAGCGATCGGCGCGCCACCCAAGGCCAAACCAGTGAGTTCAAAGCTTTGGTTAATCTTTGTTGAATGCCCGAGGTTTTAACTCAGCCCATCCGATTTCGCGCAGAGGTTCATTCCAAGATGGGATGCGTGCCGATGCAGGACCTGCTATGGGCTCGGAGCACTTGCTCGGAGCCAAGGTTTTTCCGGTTAGCTGCTTTTCAGCCAGGCTGTGGGGTCAAAGCGGTGCTTGCAGACCTGATGCACCCATTCCTGTTTCTCTAAGAAGCACAATCCGACGCGGCCTTGTTCCTGCCAAGCCAATTGGGCCGCAACCGGCCCAACATTTTCGACGATGAGCCAAAGCGGACCATCTCCATTGAGTGGAGACTCAACGCGCAAATTGGCTCCATCGCTGGAGACATCCACGACGGTGCAATGAGTAGTCTCCGCGCCGGTTGTCCTCAATTCTGCCGGCCAATTCGCGTGCAGGCGCCGGTCTGCCGAGGGACCTGTCCCAGAACGACGCAGTTTTCTGACATTGCAGTCTGATCCTGTGCTCAAGGGCTCTTCTCCTTCGTTTTGAACTCCATCGAAGCAAGATGAGTGCCAGCCTGCGAAATGTGCTTGGGCATTTGATGAAAATTTTAGGCAAATTCACCCAGAATTTTACGCGTGTTTGAATAAACGGAAAATAAATATAAAATCATCATCACTTGTATACTTCGGATTGTCTTGCCGCATGTAGCCCATTCATTTCAAATTTCTTCACTCTTAGCCGGTAACGTTTCCACACTCGGGTCTTCGACGGTCAACGATCAATAGCAGTGACCACGATGACGATGTGGGGGGAATTCATGGGCGAGAGCACGAACGAGATTGCGTCTTTGGACCCGTTGACTGGGAGTCTGCGCGAGTACCGCGACCCGCACGGCCAGGATCTTTTCAAACGCGTGGAAGATTTCTACACGTGGCAAAATCTCCGCCGGCGATATGGATACTGGCCCTATTCCAAGTCCACGGATGAGGCGCCACAGGCTATTTGTGCCGCGAAGGATGACGCCGGCCGGGGTTTTCGGGGGGTGAACTTCGCATCTCAGGACTATCTTAGTCTTGCTTCGCATCCAGCCATCAAGGAAGCGGCGACGGACGCGATTACCGATTACGGGGTCCATAGCGCCGGCTCAGCGGCGTTCTTGGGCAATACAAAATATTCCCTGGCTCTTCAAAAGTGCATCTCGGAATTTCTGCAACTGGAGCACACGGTTCTGTATCCAACCGGCTGGGCCGCGGGTTACGGGGTCATCAGAGGCCTGATCCGGCCCGATGACCACATCGTCATCGACGGCCTCGCGCATAATTGTCTTCAAGACGGCGCCCTCGCCGCCACCCGAAACGTCTATCTCCATGGTCACTTGAATTTGCAGTCAACCAGACGCCACTTGAAGCGCATCAGGGCGCGAGACCAAGAGAATGGCATCCTGGTGGTCACCGAAGGTCTGTTCTCCATGGATTCCGACACGCCCGATATCGGCGCGATGCAGGATCTTTGCCGCGAGTTCAACGCGACACTCATGGTCGACATCGCCCATGATTTCGGAAACATCGGCGAGGACGGTCGCGGCCACATCGGCCTGCAGCAGATGACCGGAAAAGTCGACATCGTGATGGGCAGCTTCTCAAAGACGTTCGCTTCAAACGGCGGCTTCGTCTCCTGCAACTCGCCGGCGGTCAAAGAATATCTAAGGTACTTCGGCAGCTCTGGCACATTTTCCAACGCGTTGTCGCCGATACAATCAGCCATCGTGCTCAAGGCTTTCGAGATCGTGCGGTCGGAAGAGGGGCGCACACTGCGGGCCGATCTGATGAAAAATGTTCTCTATTTGCGTGATCAGCTCAAAGCTGCAGGCCTTGAAGTGGTCGGCGATCCTTCCGCGATTGTTTCTGTCAAAGTAGGAGACGAGGGTCTGGCGCGCCTTGTCAGCCAGCGTCTGCCCCGTTTGGGTGCTATTGCAAACCTGGTCGAATTTCCCGCAGTCGCCAAAGGCAGCGCCCGTTTCCGCTTGCAGGTCATGGCAAAACATAGCAAGGACAATATCGACCGACTGCTCGCCGCTCTGCTGGGGGCGATAGAGGCAGCCCAACAGAGTCCGCGCTATTACCGGACATTGATGCCAACCGAAGAAACAACAACCGCGTTCCCATCATCGCAGATCCCGGCGCGAGCGCGGGCGGTGGGGGAATAATTTGAGCGGAACTCGCCAAGCGCTGGCCAAGCGCCTTCTTGCAGTCGACGACAATGCCGATTCGGCCGAACTGGTTGCGCGCTTGGCAGCCAAAGGCGGTTACGAGGTCCGATCCCTGACAGACCCGCGTTCTTTGCGCGCGGTTTTGGAGGAATGGAAACCGGAAGTGATCACGCTTGATCTTTGCATGCCGGAAGAAGATGGCATTGGCATCTTCGCCACTCTGCATGAGGCCGGCTTCCAAGGAGAATTGGTTATCATCAGCGGGCAAGACGATTGGTTGCGCAAGACGGCCAGCCGCCTCGCGTCCGCACGCGGGTTGAGGGTCGTTGCCGATCTATCGAAACCCGTCGATCTTTCGGTCCTGCGCGGCTTGCTGGCAAAGCTCCAAACGGAACGCGCCGCCTAAATCAAGATTGCGGATAGGATTGACGCGGGCGCGTTAGACTCCCGCCATGAGACCTAAACGCAGATGCCATGCTGATTCTAGGAACTTAAAATTCACCGCACTAGAGAAATTAGGAGTTGCCCATGACCGCCGCCGGGTGGGCGAGGCAATGACCAATCTTCCCCAGCAGACGGGGTAAATCTACCGGCTTGGTATCAAACTCAGAGCATCCAACCTTGACGCTCGTCTCGCGATCGGACGCCAGAGCGTGGGCGGTCAAGGCGATAATCGGGATGGATGCGGTCTGAGGATTGTGATGAGACGCGTGGCCTCCCACCCGTCCATGTCTCCGAGAGCAACATCCATCAGTATCAAGTCGGGCATTTCCGCTGCCGCCATCTTGACTCCGCTGGGCCCGTCCACGGCAAAACAGACGGTGAAGCCCTGGCGCGTTAACCGGCGTCCCAACATGTCGCGATTCATCTCGTTATCTTCAACAAGCAGGATCTTGGTCATTGCAACGGTTCCATTTCAGATTCGGCGCGTTTCACGCCAGCTGCTCGTATCCTTGACCTTCGTCCTGCGCACAACTTAGAGCACAGCAACGTTCTAGCGTGCGGAGCAGCACATCACGATTGATCGGTTTCATGAGGTGACCGGCTGCCCCCAATGCTCGTCCGCGCTGAATATCATCGCTCACCGTGAGGAGCACGACCGGACAGGTCTTCAACTCCTCGTCCGCTTTCAATGCGCTGAGGACTTCCCATCCGTCCATTTCGGGCATGAACACATCGAGAATGATCGCCTGAGGCTTGATTCTCCATGCCGCCATCAGCCCCTCGCGCGAACTCTGAGCACGCAAGGGCTCATAGCCTTCTTTGAGCAAGATACGCTCCACGAGATCGAGAACCGCCGGATCATCGTCAATGATCAGGACTTTGGGCCGCCCGACACGCGGCGCCTGCCGACCTTGTTGGAAATTCTCGGGCTGGGCCCCTAACGGGGCCGCTGACGTGCTTTTCACCGGAATGCGAATCGTGAAGCACGATCCCTTTGCGACTTCGCTTTCCGCAAGAATATCTCCACCCATCAAGCGGCAAAGCTTCTGGCTGAGCGCGAGGCCCAAGCCCGTACCACCGTATTTGCTCGACGTTTCACCCTCGGACTCGCCGAAATTCTGAAACAGGTTGACAAGGTATTCAGGGCTGATTCCGATGCCTGTGTCTTTGATGATCAAGTTCATCCACCCATCCTGAACCGCCACGCGCAGTGTAACAGTGCCGTTACGGGTAAATTTGCCGGCATTGTTCAGGACATTCGCTGTGGCTTGCCGGAGCTTTGCAGCATCGATATTCGCGGTTCCCAGATCCGCCGGACAATCGACAATCAACTGATTGCCGTTTTCCTCTATCCCCCGTCTGCAGTCTGAAACGATTCCTTCGACGAAGTCAGGCAATTCTGTGCTCTCCGTGTAGAGCTCCATCTTGCCCGCGTCGAGTTTCGAGAGGTCCAGCACGTCGGACACCAGGGTCAACAGATGCCTTCCTGCCCTATGAATTTTGCGGATGTCCTCACTCTGTTGTTCGCGGCCCGCCGCTTCGGCATCTTCAAGCAGCATCTCACTGTAGCCGATCACCGCATTCAGAGGGGTCCGGAGCTCGTGACTCATCCTCGCCAGGAACTCGGATTTCGCCTTGTTCGCACGTTCGGCTTCCACCTTCGCGTCTTGAAGTTGACGTGCCGTGGTGAGGTGGCGCAGCACTTCACGCTCAAGATCGGATTGAGAGGCAACGATATTTGCATAATAGAGCGCCATCATCGACACGTAGATGGCCGCGCTCAGCGTTGAGATGATACCGATGCCCGACAGTCGCGCGAGCGGGACGTGAACGGGAACTGTTATGCCGCGCGAGTAGACAACGTAGAACACCGCAAGATTGAGTGCGAGGATGCCGAGGACCAGGACTCTCTGCCAGACGCCCGAACCCAGGTAGAAAAAAGCGAGAAGTGGAACCGTCAGCAGCCAAGGCAGAAAAGGGGAGCTGATCCCGCCATACTGGTAGCAGCCCCAAACGATCGCAAAGATGAGATTTTGAACGGAGAGAACGGCGAGCAAATTGTACCAGCCCGTCAACCGCAATGCGAATGGGTAAAGCCAGAAGGCCGATATTGAGCCCGCCAAAATAGTCAACGCACGGTCAGGACTATCTTCCAACCAAAACAGGTAGAACGTGATTGTATTCCCCAGGAATGGGCCGAAGAGATGGCTGATGAGGAACATGCGGGCGCGTTGATGCGCGCCCTGGTCTTTCCTGATCTTCGCCGGGATGAACCAATCCAGGAAAGGATAAATCATCGCCGGAGAGATCGACGGCAACCGCAACGCCACAGCGTTTCCGAGTGATGTCATGTGCGAGTCATCCTGTCGCGAGATCCTTTAATTCCGGCGATGAAACGGACCCGACGCGCTCTGGCGGAAAATTCAGAATCGCTGCGGTACCGGTTCCAACCTCGCTCTCAAGGTGGAATTTCCCTCCGTGCATCGCGATCATGGAATTGACGAGCGTGAGCCCCAAGCCCGTCCCCTCGTGTCGGCGGCTCAACTCATTGTCTGCCTGGACGAAAGGCTGAAGCACGCGAACAAGATCGGTTTTTGCGATGCCAATTCCTGTATCACGTACCGATATCGTCAGTCCGGTTACGTCACAGCTTGCGTCCACTTCGATCGTTCCACCGCGGGGTGTGAACTTCACGGCATTCGTCAGCAGATTGAGCAGCATCTGCTTCAATTTTCGCTCGTCGCACCACAGATGAGGCAATTCGGGCGGAATGCGATCATACAGCGCAAGCCCGGCATCGCGAGCGCGCGGTCCCAACAAGCGCGTGAGCCCAATCACGATCTGACGGACGTCGACCTCGCTCTCGTGCAACTCGAGTTTGGATGCCTCCGCTTTCGAGAAGTCCAGAATATCGTTGATGATGCTCAGCAGGTGTGTACCGCTCTGATGGATGTCCTCAAGATATTCACAGTATTGGGGGTTGCCGATCGGCCCAAGAACACCGCGGATCATCAGTTCGGAAAATCCGATAATGGCATTGAGGGGCGTACGCAATTCATGGCTTACGGTGGCGAGAAATTCGGTCTTGGCACGGCTGGCCGCTTCGGCTGCCTCCTTCGCCCGACGCAGCACCTCGATCCCGGCGCTTCCCGGCTGCTGCCTCTCGTGCCGCTTGAAGCAACGCTCAAGAACTGCGGTCAGTTCACTCGGCGTACAATCCTTGAGCAAAAAATCGGACGCCCCGCGGCGAAAGGTCTTGAGCGCAAGCTCCAAATGGCGAAAGGTCTTGAGCGCAAGCTCCAAATCCGGCTTACGCGCCATCGCGACACAAGGCGGCTTAGGAGATACCCCATGTTCGGCCCAGTCTTCTTCGAAGCCCGCGAGAAACTGCGCGTCGCAAAGCACGAGTTGAGGACGGGACTCGGCTATCGCTGCCAACATGAGGTCGGGCGTGGCTGCGGATTCGGTCCCATGGCCGGCGCCAAGCAGTACGACAGAAAGGCGCGCCGCAAAATCCAGATCGGAGTCCGCGATCAAGATATGACGAGGGTTGAGCGGGGAATCAGGCTGCATCGCTCTGCCGAAGTGTGTTCGAGGGGGGTGCATCCGCGGGCCCAGCAGTGAGCTGGTGATCCTCGATATAACCGGGAACCCGGATGGTGAAGCGTGACCCACGACCGAATTCGCTTTCGACCGAGATATCGCCACCCATCATACGGCAGAGATTCTGGCTGAGCGCCAGACCGATGCCGGTCCCGCCATATTTGCTGGAGGTCGACGCATCGGCTTGATTGAAGTTCTTGAAGAGCTTCTTCAGATTGTCCGGGCTTATTCCAATGCCGGTGTCGCTGACCGCGATTTTGATCCAGTCTTCTGCCTCGCCCTTCTCACGCGTGATTTCAAGGGTCACCCGCCCTTTCTTGGTGAACTTTCCCGCATTGCTCAAAAGATTGAGGATTGCCTGGCGCAAGCGGGTCGCGTCCGAGATGACGATTCCAAGTCCGGGGCCGCGCTCGACCAGAAATTCATTGCCGTTTGCTTCGACAACGCTGCGGCTCGTCGCAATCACATCCTCGAGGAACCCAACAAGCTCGAAGGGTTGGATGACAATATCGGTCTTGTCAGCCTCGATTTTCGACATGTCGAGCACGTCGGTCACCAACGACAGAAGATGCTTTCCGGCGCTGTTGATGCGGCGCAAATCGTCGCTCTGCTCGCCGCTGTCGGCGAGCTCGGAGTCCTCGAGCAGCATCTCGCTGTAGCCGATCACCGCATTGAGCGGCGTGCGCAATTGATGGCTCATTTTGGCGAGGAAGATGGACTTTTGCTTGCTGGCCCGCTCGGCCTCTTCCATGGCTTTGCGCAATCGCTCGGCCGTGGCGCGATGGCGCTCCGCCTCTCGTTCGAGGCCGGACTGCGATGCAACCACGTCGGCGTAATAAATCGCCATCATCGCCACGTAGATCGTGGCGGAGATCACCGAAACTAGGCCGACCCCGGAGAGCGCTTCGAGCGGTATGTGCTGAGGGAACGAACCGTTGATCGCATAGGCCGTGAAAAATCCGGCGACGTTCACTCCGAACACGCAAAAGACAAGCCAGGGCCGCTCGCCGAGATAGAAAAAACCCAGCAGCAGGGCGGTGAGCAGCCAGGGCATGAAAGGCGAGCTGACGCCGCCGTAATAATAGGAGCCGTAAAGAGTCGTGAAAGTGAGGTTGGCCACCGAGAAGAGCGCGAGCTCCTGCAAGCGCCCGGTAAACTTCAGACCCAGGGGCAACGTCCAGAACAGCGAGATGCAACCCACGATGATCCAGAACGGCAGTCCCCGCTGCGGATCGGCATAATACAGAAAGACCGTGATGGCATGGCCCAGGAACGGCCCGAACACATGGCTGAATGCGAAGATCCGCGCCCGTCCGAGGGTCGCCGCATCGGTTCGCGTCCGAGGCGGCACGAACCAATCGAGCTGACGAAGGAAGGCGGCTTGCAACATCAGGACCTCTGAGGTCTTCGCGTCGGAGCCTTGGGCCCGGATGAAAGGTCATGAAGGTTACGGCGGATGGGTAAATAGAGTGTTTTCACCCCGGAGCTGCGGCAACCTCAGTGGGTGATTAGTCCAGCCGCGCTGGCGTTTTCGTCCGTTGGACGGCTTCCACCCGTGGCTGCTTTAACCTTCGTTAACCTAAATCTGAGCTTATGGGAGGCGATCCTGCAATTAACCGCCTTAAGGATTTTCGCTCGACTCGGGGGTTTGAACAGATGAAGCGGATTTTTCCAATTACCACGGCAATGGTTTGCGTTGCGCAGCTCGTCGCCTCCCATCAAGCGTTGGCGTCCGGCTTCATGCTCCGCGAAAATAGCGCCGAGTCGCTCGCTACGGCTTACGCCGGCAATGGATCGCGCGCCGACGAAGCCGCGACGGCCTTCAACAATCCCGCGGGCATGACCCATATAAACGGCACGGAAGTTCAGGTCGGCGCGGCAGTCGTGTTTCCCTCGATCAAGTTCAACGGCAGCGCGCATGTTTTCGCCGCGACCATTCCCGGCACCAATGGTGGAAATGCCGGCCAGATCAGCGGCATCCCGCATCTCTATGGCGTTTTCGATCTCAGCGACCGGCTGAAGGCAGGCCTTGCGATCACGGCGCCGTTCGGCAACGCGGTCAATTACGGCCCGAGCTTTTCCGGCCGTTATGTCGGGATCAAGCAGGCCGCCATCTCGGTGGACATCAATCCGAGTCTTGCCTATCGCCTGACTGACAGCATTTCCATCGGCGGCGGCGTTTCGGCGCAATATGCCAAGCTCGAATCCTCGGCCGCGATCGCACAATTCCTCATCCTGGCTCCAACGGTCCCCGATGCGACCTACCTGTTCAAGGGCGACGATTGGGCCTTCGGTTTCAATTTTGGCGTTCTGGCGGATCTCGGAGACGAAACGCGGCTTGGGCTGACATACCGCTCCAAGGTCGATCATCGCCTCAAAGGAACACTGAATTTCACCGGTGCAAGTCCCTTGCTCGGTCTGGTCAGCGGGTCGGCAAACGCGGATGCAAGCCTTCCGGCAACGATCGGTTTGAGCCTGACACATGATGTGAATCCGACCTGGAGCTTCTCTTCCGACGTTCAATTCAATCAATGGAGCAGTTTCGACCAGATCATCATCCACAGCGCCAACATCCCCTTCGCAAACATTTTCAATTACAAGGACAGCTGGATGGTCTCCGTTGGCGGGCTCTATCACGCCAATGATCGCCTCACCTTGCGCGGCGGCATCGGTTGGGACCAATCCCCGGTGCAGAATGGCTTCCGCACCGTCGGCGTTCCCGATACCGATCGCTACATGGTTGGGATTGGCGCCGGCTATCGTTTCGACGACAGCACGTCGCTCGATGGCGCCTACGGCCATTATTTCGCATCTGAGCACGCGTCCATGAACAGCAGCGTGAACGCCACGGACAGCGTGACCCATGCGGTCGTGCTCACCGGCAAATACACCAATGGCCTGGATTACGTCGCGATATCGCTGCGCCACAAGCTCTGAAGCGATTGCTTCATCGAAGACGGCTCGAACTTTCGACACGAGGTAAAGATATGACTCCGGCACACGCGATCGTCACTGGTGGATCGAGCGGCATCGGCCGCGAGTTGGGCCGCAGGCTGGCAGCAGCCGGATATAGCCTGTCGCTGGTCGCGCGGCGCAAGGAGCTGCTCGCCGAGGCAGCCGCGGACATCTCTTCGCATTTCAAGAATCCGTCGCAGCGCGTCTTCACGTTTTCGGCCGATGTCTCCGAAGCAGATCAGGCCGAGGCCGCGGTGCAAGCCTGTATCGCCAAGCTCGGAGCACCGGACCTCGTGGTGACGTCGGCCGGCGTCGCCGTCCCCGGCTATTTCGGCGACATTCCGCTGGAGGCCCATGAACGATCCATGGCGGTCAATTATTTCGGCTCGCTC
>WNGK01004431.1_pt1 | contig 15004 bp, 10 predicted proteins | sample 5400601 | NCBI WGS metagenome assembly WNGK01 (sample SAMN13153376, study PRJNA577476) | soil metagenome | isolation source: 60 cm soil or saprolite under Garry oak tree replicate 1 | place: USA:California | collected 2016-06-15 | reverse complement strand
ACCTCAGGGATGACGAGAACTCCGCCAGGCAAGCCGGATTTCTTGATTTCTAGATCGGTCTTCGGAAACTCAAGCCCAAAACGGTGCGCCCCAGTTTGCCGCACGGACCTGCGCCTATTGGCCTCGAACAAAGGAGAGTCCTTCTTTACCGCTTCATTTTCGGGAGGAGCAGCTTTGAAAAAATATTTGTCAAACCACGCCACTTCTTCTTCCACTTTGCGCATCTGGTGCGTCAGTTTGCGCGGACCGTGAGGCTCGCCGGGAAACACCACGAATTTCACTGGAGTCTTTCCATAGTATTGCAGCGCGCGGAAAAAGGACCAGCTCTGTGCCGGTGGAACATTTGTATCCGCTGTGCCGTGGAAAATCAGCACCGGCGCTTTCACTTTGTCCATCTTGAAAAACGGCGACTTGCGAATGTACAGCTCGGGATCTTCCATCGGCGACTTTCCAAAATAATACGAATCGAACGAGTCACCAAAAACCACGTTGCCCCAGTCACTGATCCATTCCACATCACCCGCTCCAACGCTCGCAACCTTGTACCGATCGGGATACGTGGTAATCAGGCTCGTCGACAAAATCGATCCGTTCGACCAACCAAGAGTCGCGACGCGCTCAGGATCGACGAATCCTTTCGCGATCAAATAATCCACGCCTGCATTGATGTCCGGTGTTTCCAGGTCATAATATTTTCCGCAGCAAATAGATTCCACCCACTTCAGTCCGTAGTTGTTGCTGCCGTGATAATTCGGCTTCAGTAGAAACGCGCTACGCTGCGTAAGCAAGTTGTTCGGATAAGCCCAGCTGTCCTCCCACGCGTCAGCATCATGACCAGCGGGGCCGCCGTGAATAGCCGTGATCAACGGATATTTTTTCCCGGCTTCGTAATTCGTCGGGTAGTAGAGAATCCCTTCGACTTCTTCGTCGTTCGCACCCTTCCAGCGAATCACTTCCGTTTTTGCGAACGTGCGCTTCTTCACCAAACCTTCATTCAGCTTGGTCACTTGCACTGGCGAAACAATTTTTGTTCCATCCAGTTGAGCGCGATAGATCTGCGGCAGCTTGCTTGCCGTGGAATAGAAATAAACAATTGTCTTGCCGTCCGCGCTCACTTCAAAAAACTGAATATTGTTCGCGTGTTCGCCTTCGAGCACCGTGCCCTTCCAGCTCCATGTATCTCCCGTTTTCGTTCGCAGATAACGCGACGTCTCGTAGCGTGCGCCCGCCGCCAGCCCCACCACGAATCCATCCTGCGTCGCCACCGGATCCGAGCCGATGCCATTCTCCCAGCCAAGCGGCAACTGCACGCTTTTGCCAGTCGCCATGTCATAGAAATGAAGCTGTTCGATTGTCGCGGTAAGAAATTTCGGGTGCGTCGAATACGGCGCCCATGCATAAAAACCAGAACTATCCGGCAGCCATTCAAATCCTCGCGGGTAGACGCGGCCTTCGGTGAAAATTAGTTTCTCCGTTCCATCGTTCAAGTTGTGCAAAATCGCTGTCGGTGGAACTCTTTGATCGAAAGTGTAATGCAGACTCTTCTCATGGACCGCGGCGACATACTTTCCATCCTTTGAAACCGTCCAGTTGCCGATCCAGTCCGTGTTGTTCGTAAGCCGCGTGATTTTCTTGTCCTTAGCGCTGATTTTGTAGAGACGCACTGGCGGCTCATGTTCCGCATCGTTCACCACTTCCGAATCATCTTTCTTGCGCTTCAATTCCTGTTCGTAAAGTGCAGGATCTTCCTGCGCGCTGAAAATAATCGTGTCTTTATCAATCCAATCGACACGGCGCGGAGCGCGTGCAAGCTCTGTAAGCACCCACGGTTCGCCGCCGTGCGGATTGATCAGCCAGATTTGTACCGGAGCCGTGTCAGGTTTTGCGCCAAACCGCGCCCGGTTGCTGGTGAACGCCACCAGCTGTCCGTCGGGCGACCACTGCGCCTGCCCGTTGTTGTCGCTGCCTCGCGTAAGTTGAATTTCTTTGTTTTCGGTCAAGCTGGACAAAATCAAATTAGAAACGCGGGCATCCTTATCTTTGTCCCCGGTGAACTTCACCCATACAAGCCATTTTGCGTCAGGAGAAATGCGTGTTTGGGGCTGTACGGACTCGGCGTAAATGATATCTTCCGGCTTCCACGGCTCTTTTTTCTCCGCGCTGCTTGCCGCAGCGTTCTTATCGACGCCGCGCGCCGCCTCTTTCTGATTGACGCCGCTTACCGCGACGTTCTCGTTTTCTTCGCTAGGAGCGCCCGCCTGTGAGGGCGGCTTGAGGTCGTCAGCGCGAACTCCATCGAGGGCAGGGAAAACAAGCACTCCCGAAAATGTGAGAACGGCAAAAAATCGAATCGAGAAAGTCGAGGTTCGCATCCACCTGTCCTTTGTGAAAAACGAATGAAACTTCACCTGCCGGCATTTCGCAGCAGCCGGAAAGCATAGTCGAATTGACGCGAATAGGGAATGCGTTATCCTGTTGCACTCCTCTAAATGGAGCAACGCATGCCCGCCGCAAAACCCATCTTTACGAAAGAGATTTTTCAATTCTTTCGCGAACTCGGCCGCCACAATAAAAAAGTGTGGATGGACGCGAACCGCGAGCGTTATCAGGAAACGGTGGTACTGCCGTTTCGCCGCCTATGTGAGGAATTGTCTCCGGCAGTGCTAAAGCTCAACCCGCGCTTCGATGCGATGGGACGCCGTGGCGCCAACTTTTCACGCATCAATCGCGACATCCGTTTCGCAAAAGACAAAACGCCTTACCGCACACAAATGTATTTGAAGTTCTCTGTGCCTCTCCTAGGCGAAATGACGAGCGGTCAGCTGTATACGGGAATCTCAGCCGAAACTGTGACTGCCGGCTTTCGCATTTACGCGGAACCTAAACGGAAACTGTCTTCTATTGCGCTGATCGGGGAGCCGCGAGTCGCAGAAAATCCGAAGTGGCTCGCACAGCAGAAAAAGCGCTTGAGCAAAAAATTCGATAGCTACTGGTACGCAACAGTGAAGGGGGAATGGGTACAGAACGATGGCTGGCCCACGGCCGCGGATTGGCCAAAACTCCAAGCCTGGATCGTCCGCAAAAAACTCTCACCCAGCGCAGCAACTCGTGCCTCCTACCCGGCTGACGTGGCCAAAATCTTCCGCGACCTCTATCCTGTCCTGAAGTTCGTGTCGCTCTAAAAAAGTTTTTGGTCCCCCCGCATTTTTGTTGCAATGTGTCGCATAAACGCGTAAATCTTTTTTGCGGGTTCATGTCGAAGCGATTGTATGAACCGGCGGAGACAAACAAACCGAGAATAGATGGATATTTTCAGCATCGGATTTCATCTGTTTTTTGTGTTGATAGCGCTCGGAATTTGGAAGTCCCTCTTCTTCCCATCAAGACCTCTTTTGGCAAACCGAAAGACGATCGTCCTGTGGCTGACGTTTATGTTTGTGTGCGCGTCAGTGGTCTACGTTGTTCTGACCAGATGGTCCGCGCCTTCCGTTCGCGAAGACTCAGGAGAAGTTGGTTTTTATCTAGTCTTCTCGATGATCTGGATCGCTCTTGCACAAGGTGCATTCGCGTTTCTCGGCATCAGTCTTCGCGACGATGTGGTAGAGCGCGGTAACGCTGCGGCCGTGTTCGCTGTTATCGGTTTGACGATAGGCGCAACCTTCTGCGCTGCTGGCGCAAACATTGGAGATGGACCTGGATTTGAAGTTGTACTTTTCTGCGCAAGCCTTGCGACTGCAACCCTGCTTGCACTGTGGGCGGTATTCGCTCTGGCTTCCGAGGCGGCGGACACGATCACAATCGAACGAGACCTCAGCACCGGAATCCGCATTAGCGGATGGCTTGCCGGAAACGGACTCGTCCTCAGCGCGTGCGTTGCCGGTGATTGGATTTCACTTTCCGGCACGCTGAAAGATTTCGTGCGATGTTCCTGGCCGCTTGCAATCTTCGCCTGTCTGTATGCCTTCTTCGAGCGCACCTTGCTGCAGCGCGTGCTTGTTAAGCAATCCAGTCTGACGATTTCGACATTTTCATCGCTGGTGATGGTCGCGGCAGGCGGACTCTACGCGAAATGGATCGCAATCCACTAATGACGTTCCCTTTTCAGGCAGGTCCGAACCTTTCGTACGAGCAATGGAGCCGGCTGCGATTGAGGGCCATTTTCGATCATTGCAAATGGGACCCTCAATGCGGTGACCATGCAGTGCTCAGTCGATTTCCGCTTCTGCTCGAAGCGCAAACAGCGAACCAACTCGCAGACCTGGCAGAGCGCCTCACGCGCGAAGCGCTCGCTGCCGAAGTCGAAACTCTGGGAAATCCGGAATTGCTTTCGCGGCTTGCAATTCCCAGTCGGATCCGAAAGTGTCTCGCAAAGGCAGAGCCGGATTTAAGCAAAAAAGATATCCGCGTAATGCGGTTTGATTTTCACTACACGACTCACGGTTGGCAGATTTCAGAGGTGAATGCGGATGTGCCTGGCGGGTACATCGAAGCGTCCGGTTGGAACGAATTGTTCGCTGATCAGGTAGAAGACTTTAGCGCGCCTTGTAGTCCCACGAAAGCTTTCGCAAGAGCAATTTGCGAGGCCGCACCGCGTGACAGTCTGATTGCTCTGGTTCACGCCACAGTTTATAGCGAAGATCGGCAGGTCATGGTCCATTTGAGCCGTGAGCTCGAACGACACGGAATGCGGCCTCAACTCGTTAGCCCAAGAAACTTAGCTTGGGACGATGGCGAGGCGAAACTGGCGACCGCATTCGCATCTGGCAATCCGGCCGTCATCGTTCGTCTATCTCCAGCGGAATGGCTGCCCAGCATGTGCGACGGAGATGACTGGGAACCGTGGTTTCGTGAGAGCCGGACGGCACTCAGCAATCCTGGACGAGCGTTAATCTTGCAGTCGAAGCGCTTTCCTTTGATCTGGGACGAATTGAAGACGGAGTTGTCTACGTGGCGTAAGCTTCTGCCCGAATCGGCTTGTCCGTCGCAAATCAAAAACCTGGATCAGGATGCTTGGGTGTTGAAGCCCGCGTTCGGCCGTGTCGGTGAGGATGTCGGAATTCGAGGTGTAACTGAGGCGAGCCAACACCGCGCAATTTTGCGGGCTGCCAGAAAACGAGAAAATCTGTGGATTGCTCAGGAACGATTTGAGGTCGTGCCAATTCCGACTGAGAACGGCGATGTGTTTCCATGCATCGGCGTTTTTACCGTAAATGGAAGAATGGCTGGCCTCTACGGCCGTGCTGCGCATACGGCGCTGATCGACCACAATGCTTTCGATGTCGCCGTGCTGGTTCGGCGTGAGACTACAGGGAGGCTCCAGTGAATCCAGAAGAAGTGTACTTGAGCTGGGCGCCTCCGGAGTCGGTCTGGTCGCCTTGGGCGATTCCGGTTCCCTTTGCCCAAATCGTTTGCGTGCCGCTTGAATTGGAGAGAGAACTCGCTGGCATCGATTTTCTCGCGCACGGTGTCGTACCCGAATCTGATCTGGCCGTGGTGATGGATCTCCCGGGTGATCAAGCGGTGCGCTTGAGCCTCGCGTTGGCCCTGCGTGGATTCCGGCCCGTGCCTGTGATCGATGGTTCGCCCGGACCGGACATTCTTGGGACCTCACGAGCGAACTTCGTTGTACAACCCGCAGTTGCGACACGCGTTGCGGTCGCTGTGGACATGAGTCAGACACTCCGTTGGCTGTGCATCGGTGCTGAGCTGTTACCGTCACTCAAAATTTCGGCTAACGCGAACCCTGTGTTTCTGCTCGATGCCTTGAGAACGGGCCGCGCAGGTTCGTTCGGTGCGGAGTCATTCGACAATCGCTGGAAGACCTTTCCCCAGGATTTTCCATCCGCACGGTTCTTGAAAGAGCACGGGATTCGCAGGGTTCTCTCGATTCAAGAGATTGCCGGCCAACCCAGCGAGGACTTGGCACATGTGCTTCTGCGGTGGCAGGAAGAAGGAATTTCCATTTACGTATCAAATGTAGCGGCGGCCAGCTCATCCGAATTGATCCGTGTAAATCGACCGTCCCAATTTCGTGCTTTGTGGCACCGAGCTCTGGCGTTAATTGGCTTGAAGAGGGCAACAGTGGGTGGATTCGGAGCGTGGCCACAAGGTTCTGGCGGTTCCTAATTTGCGCAATAGATTGACCGAAAGCGTGGGGTCGAATACGATTTCGCGCGTGCGAATTCGGTTGCGTGGTGGGCGTTTGGAGCGGGAGTGCTGATGAATCTATTTAGGCGAGGCTGTATTTTTCTAGTTGCGATAGTGGTGTTCTCACTTGTTGCGAATGCGCAGCAACAAAGTCCGGGCGAGAAGTCCGGTGAAAAGTCGACTGAAAAAGCCGAAAAGAAGCCTGGCGATAAAGCCGACGAAAAGAGCAAAGACGAGAAAAAGCCTGAGGAAAAAGTTGTTCAGACGAAGCACACGATCAAGATTAGCGGGCAGGAAATAAAATACACCGCTACTGCCGGAACGATTTTGCTGAAACTTGAGGATGGCACGCCAAAGGCTAGCGTGTTTTACGTCGCGTACACCAAGGACAATGTAAGTGACACCTCCAAACGTCCGGTGACGTTCACGTTCAATGGAGGACCCGGTTCCGCTTCCATCTGGCTGCATCTTGGAGCGTTTGGTCCGCGACGCGTGGAGATGGGCGATGCGGGGGCGCTGCTGCCGCCGCCATACAAGCTGGTCGACAATGAATATTCGCTACTTGACGTGACGGATCTGGTTTTTATCGATCCCGTTTCCACGGGCTACAGCCGCGCGGTCCCCGGCGAAGCGCCAAAGCAGTTCCACGGGATTGAAGAGGATATCCAATCGGTCGGCGATTTTATCCGGCTCTATGCGACGCGCAACAAGCGTTGGACATCGCCGAAATTTCTGGCAGGTGAAAGCTACGGAACAACGCGTGCCGCGGGACTTTCCGGTTATCTGCAGCAGCGCTATGGCATGTACCTGAACGGAATTATCTTGATCTCGTCGATTCTGAATTTTCAGACGGCGGAATTCGATACCGGCAACGATCTGCCTTATATTTTATTTTTGCCGACGTACACCGCGATCGCCTGGTATCACAAAAAATTGCCTGGCGATCTGCAAACCGATTTACAGAAAGCCATCCAGGAATCGCGCGACTTCGCGGCTCATGAATATGCGGACGCGCTGATGGGTGGTGACAGTTTGCCGGCCGCGCGCCGCGCGGAGATTGCCCAAAAACTTTCGCGGCTGACGGGGCTTTCCGCGGAGTACATCGAGCGCAGCAACCTGCGCATCGAGATCATGCGTTTCGACAAGGAGCTGTTGCGCGACCAACGCCGCACCGTGGGAAGACTCGACGGTCGCTTTACCGGAATCGACGAAGATGCGGCAGGCTCGCGGCCCGATTACGATCCAAGCCTCGCGGCGATTGTTGGCCCGTACACCGCAACCTTTCACGATTACGTGCGTGGCGATCTGAAGTTTGAGAGCGATCTTTTTTACGAATACCTGACCGGTCGCGTGCAGCCGTGGAACTTCGAGTCGTACCAGAATCGGTACGTAAATGTCGCCGAGACGTTGCGCAACGCAATGACCCACAATCCGTTTTTGCGCGTGTTCGTGGGAAAGGGCTACTACGATTTAGCAACGCCGTTTTTTGCGGCGGAATATACGTTCGATCATTTGAGCCTCGATGAGTCGCTACGCAGGCATCTTTCCGGCGGATACTACGAAGCCGGCCACATGATGTACGTCCACCAGCCGTCGCTGGCAAAACTCAAACAGGATTTGGCGCAATTCGTTCAGATGAGTGCCGATCAGAGGACCGGATCACAGAAGGCCGCTGCAAAATGAAACGACTGCTCATCGCCGGAGTCTGGATTGCGATCGCGACTGGCGGCGCGATCGCGCTGGGCAAAATAGCGCTATATCGCGGTGAAGCAATCAGCGCGACCTGGTTTGTGGTTGCGGCGATCTGTTGCTACCTGGTTGCATATCGTCTGTATTCGGCGTTTATCTCCGCGAAATTGCTGGCTCTGGATGATACGCGCGCGACTCCTGCGGAGCGACTCGATGACGGCCGCGATTTTGTGCCGACCAACAAATGGGTGCTGTTCGGGCATCACTTTGCAGCAATCGCCGGTCCAGGCCCGCTGGTAGGACCGACGCTCGCCGCACAATTTGGATATTTGCCAGGAACGCTATGGTTAATTGCAGGTTGCGCGTTCGCGGGATGCGTGCAGGATTTCATCATTTTGTTTTGCTCCATTCGCCGCAACGGAAAAACGCTGGGCGAAATGGCGCGCGATGAAGTAAGCAAACGCGGCGGTTTTATCGCGCAACTCGCGGTGCTGGCGATCATGGTGATTTTGCTAGGTGTAGTGGCGCTGGTGATCGTCAATGCGTTGAAGTCTTCGCCTTGGGCAACGTTCACGTTGGCCATGACGATTCCGATTGCACTGCTGTTGGGACTGTATTTGCGATATTTTCGGCCCGGCAGGGTGCTTGAAGCTTCGCTCATCGGAGTTGCCCTGGTCTTGTTCGCAGTGGTTGCGGGACAGTGGGTGGCCGAAGCGCCTTCGTGGGCGCACGTATTTACGCTGAGTGGCGTGGCGCTTGCGTTTACTTTGATGGCGTACGGATTTGCCGCGTCAGCGCTGCCGGTTTGGTTGCTGCTCGCGCCGAGAGATTATTTGAGCGCATTCATCAAGGCCGGGGCAATCTTTTCCCTCGCCGCGGGAATCCTGATCGTGCGGCCTGAAGTACACATGCCCGCACTGACGAAGTTCGTGGATGGAACAGGGCCTGTTTTTGCCGGCAAGATTTTTCCATTTTGTTTCATCACCATTGCGTGCGGCGCGATCAGTGGCTTTCATTCACTGATTGCAAGCGGAACTACGCCGAAAATGATTCAGCGCGAGGGACATGCGCGATTCATCGGTTATGGAGCCATGTTGCTGGAATCTTTCGTGGGCATCATGGCCATGGTCGCGGCATGCGCGATGCCGCCGGGAGTCTATTTTGCAATCAATTCGCCTCCGGGAGTGGTGGGAGCCACGCCGCAGGTCGCGACCGCAACGATTTCGAGTTGGGGCTATCCCGTAGATGCCGCGACGATGGCAGGTTTGGCTCACGCGGTCGGCGAGCAGACGTTGATGAATCGTACGGGCGGCGCACCCTCTCTGGCCGTGGGCATGGCGCAGATTTTTTCAAGCACGATTGGCGGCGAACGACTGCTCAGCATCTGGTATCACTTCGCGATCATGTTTGAGGCGCTGTTTATTTTGACGGTGCTGGATGCGGGGACACGAGTCGGCAGATTTATGGTGCAGGAACTCGGGAGCCGCGTGTGGAAACCGTTTGGACGAACCAGTTGGCTGCCCGGAGTGTTGATTTCGAGCGCGCTGATTGTGGGTGCCTGGGGATATTTCCTCTACCAGGGCGTGATCGATCCGCTCGGCGGAATAAATTCGCTCTGGCCGCTGTTCGGAATTTCGAATCAACTGCTGGCAGCGGTTGCGCTGGTTGTGGCGACGACGATTTTGCTGAAGATGGGAAGGCTCCGCTGGATCTGGGTGACGCTGGCTCCGATGGCCTGGCTCGTGACGATCACGATGACCGCAAGCTGGCAAAAAATCTTTCATCCGAATCCACGCATCGGATTTATTTCCGCGGCCAACGCGATGGCCGCGCAAATCGCCGCGGGAAAAGTTCCCGCTGAGAAAATCGTTGAGACGCAAAGGCTGATTTTTAACCAGAGGCTCGACGCAGTGGTGACGGCAATTCTCGCGGCGATGATTTTGGTTCTATTGGTGGAAGCCGTGATTCAGTGGGCGGCGCTTTTGAGCAAGCGGCGCGAACCTCTGCTGCACGAGACTCCCTACGTTGCGAGCGCATGGACCGCGGAATTGGAGGGCGACTAATGCCCAGCGTGAGTACGACATTGCAATCATGTTTGAAGGCTGGTGCGCGTCGAATCTGGCGAGGCATCCGCGAGTGGTGCGGGGACGCGGCATACGAGCGATACGTGCAGTCGCACGCGCGAAATTCTTGCGGGCTGTCTTTGCTGAGCCGCGAGGAATTCTATATCGAGCAATTGCAAAAACGATACTCTCGCGTGAGCCGCTGCTGCTGACTCTGTACGCTACCGCTCCTTGTTTTCGCGAGGACACGGACCTACAATTCGTCCACTCAGGTCGTTGCCAGCGTCGTTCCACCAACACCGCGTGAACGGAGGAAACAACATGGCGATCAATGAACAGAAGCTGAATGGATTCTTGGGAAAGGCCATTGTTGATTTTGGTGCAACGTTTCATGCTGCGCTGATCAATATCGGCGACAAGCTGGGCTTATACAAAGCGCTTGCCGCGGGCGGACATCAGACTCCGGCAGAGCTGGCCAAACGTACGGACACCTCCGAACGCTATGTTCGCGAATGGCTGTGCAGCCAGGCCGCAGGCGGTTATGTCAGCTACGATGCGGCGAGCGGCAAATTTTACTTGAGCGAAGAGCAGGCTTTTGCGCTGGCTGATGACAACAGCCCGGCATTTTTGCCGGGAGCATTCCAAGTAGCGCTGGGAGCGATTCAAGCGAAAGACCAGCTGGAAGAACGGTTCAAGAGCGGCAAGGGAATGGGTTGGCACGAACACAATGCCAACGTGTTTGTGGGGACCGAGCGCTTCTTCCGGCCCGGATACGCGGCGAATTTGATCAGCGCATGGATTCCGTCGCTCGAAGAAGTGGACACGAAGCTGCGCTCGGGTGCGCGCGTGGCGGATGTCGGATGCGGTCTTGGCGCTTCAACTATTTTGATGGCAAAGCACTATCCGAAGTCGCAATTCGCGGGTTTCGATTATCACGACAAGTCGATCGAAACCGCGAAACAGCGCGCAAAGGATGCCGGCGTTGCCGATCGCATCATCTTCGAAGTGGCGATGGCGAAAACCTATCCGGGCAGAGACTACGATTTCGTGACGTTTTTCGATTGCTTGCATGACATGGGCGATCCGCAGGGAGCTTCCGAGCACGTGCACAGCAGCCTGAAAAGCGACGGAACGTGGATGATTGTGGAGCCGTTCGCGAGCGACAAGATCGAGGAAAATTTCCATCCTATCGGTCGCGCGTTCTACGGCGCGTCGACTCTTTTGTGCACGCCTGCGTCGCTATCACAAGAAGTGGGATTGGCGCTGGGAGCGCAGGCAGGAGAAAAACGGTTGCGAGAAGTGGTGACATCGGGCGGTTTCACGCGTTTTCGGCGCGCGACGCAGACGCCATTTAATCTGGTGTTTGAAGCACGGCCCTAAGAGACGAGCCGCGATCAGCTGATACTAAATCTCTTCTTCGTCCTCGGAAGTGCTTTTCAAGATTGTGACTTTGTGCAGAATTTTGAGCCCCTGCGCGCGAACACCGGCTAAAATTTCGCGCCGAATTTCTTGCGGCAGCGTTTCCGGCGCAAAAACTCCCGATTCTCCCCTTGGAAAATTCTTTACAAATTGAGCGGCAACGTGCGCGGTTGCATAGGCGACCGGTGTAGTAAAAAGAGCCTGACGGCGGATCGTATACAGCGAAGGAAAGAGCACATCGCTGCGCATCAAGACGTGCACATCCTCTTTTGTGCCGCGCTGGATGCCACGAACCAGGACGGCTGCGGCGAAGCGCGCGTTCTGTAGAACGCCCTGGCGAATTAGCTTTGCAATCATGCGAGGCGAAGAAGTGGCTGGAAAATGGCGCCGGGCCATGCCACGAGATTTTGAAAGTTTGCCCTGCTTGTGCCAGCGCCGCAGGCGATCTATTTCGTTGCCGCCGATTTTTGCATCAAGATCGCGCATGGGAATGAAGCGCGGCAGCGTCGCGACCTCGTCCTGCGCAGCGAGCACCACCCGTGCCGTGCCGATAGGATCCATGAAGCGGAATTTCTCGATTTCAGAAAATCGCTTTGCGAGCTTGAATTTTCCATTGCGATAGATGCGTGGATGCGAAACGGCTTCGTCGAAGGAGACCTCGGGCGACCATTGCGAGATGGGGTCATCGCTTTCGGAACTCTCGTAGAGACGAATTTGCGCGGACAGTACTTCATCGCAAAGATCGGCGGCTCGTTTGACCAGAAGATTCGTAAGACCGGGAGCAGCGCCCGCATTGATGACAGCGGCGCGATTTTTCGTTTCGAATTTCCTGGCATATCTAAATTGCTCGGCGTGAAAAGGATTCCGGGTAAGATGCGAGCTTAGATCGAGATAATGCGCGCGCAGCCGAAGTGCGGCACGCAAAGCGATTTCGTTGAAGACTGACGCTGAGGCATTAATGATCAACTGGCAGCCCTTGGCCGCTCGCACAATACCGCGAAGATTTCGTGCGTTTACTTCCGCAATGGGAATCGTGCTTTTGTTGCCGAGAAACCGCCGCGCACGTTTGGGGTCGCGGTCGCCACACCACACGTGATGGTCTTGCCGCTCAAGAAGTTGTGCCAGAAGCGAGCCAGTCGCACCGGCTCCCAGGACGAAGATCCGCATGGTGTCGAAAAACTCTATCACAGACTGCCACAGGCGACCGCTGCCAGATACTCACCAGGGCAGTTTTAACGCAGCGAGCGGCGGGGCACTGGCAATTCAATACAGTTTATATCGTTAAGGCAAAGCGACTTGATGCGGATTGAACGTAGCCGAAACTAGGCGGATTCGCGGGCTGACGAATCGTCTAGGAGGCTTCGGGCCATTTGCCGTGGCGTCAGCGTGGGCGTAAACTTTGCATGTAGCTCCGACCGGGGCGGCCTGTGGGGAGACAACCCATGGCTGCCTTGGCGATCCCAGAGTTCAGGGATGAGGGTTCAGGCGGAAACGCCGGGGCCTCCCGTACGCGAATCCGGCGAAATGCTGGAGTTCGCGCCAGACGTTCGCGAGGGCGGCTGGGTTGGAAAGGAGCGCCAGTCCGGAAAGTATAACTTTTCGGCGTGCGCCCGATTCCAACCTTGAATCGGGCCTTTGTTTTTTAGTGGCTTGAAAATGACATTGCAGGACAAATTCGGCAGACAGATTACCGACCTGAGAATTTCCGTCACCGACCGGTGTAATTTCCGGTGCATTTATTGCCGTTCGGCCGATCCGGAAAATTACCAGGAACACGACAAAATTTTGTCGTGGGCAGAACTCGAAAGATTAGGTCGCGTATTCCACGATCTCGGAATCCGGAAAGTACGGGTCACCGGTGGAGAACCGCTGGTGCGACCAGGGGTTGAAGGTTTCATCGCGCGCATGCACGAAACAGGATTTGCAGATTTGTCGATGACCACCAACGGACATCAACTCGCCGAGCGTTGTGACCGGCTGATTGCGGCTGGCTTGAAGCGCATCAACATCAGCCTCGATTCGCTCGACCCGATAAAATTCGAAAAGATTACACGGACAAAAACGTTTGCGTCGGTGATGGCGGGAATTGATACGGCCCAGAGATCGCGTCTCGGTCCTGCGAAGATCAATGCCGTTTTGGTGCGCGGCTTCAACGACGATGAAGTGGAATCATTCGCTGCGTTCGCGCGCGAACGTGGCGTAATTATGCGCTTCATCGAGTTCATGCCGCTCGATGCGGACCGGCACTGGTCGCGCGAGTTGATGGTGCCAGCAGCGGAAATTCACGCGCGAATTCATGCGCGCTGGCCGCTGGTGCAGATTCCTCATGAAGCGAGCGAGACTGCTAGGAAATATCGCTTCGCAGATGGCGCGCCCGGTGAGATCGGCCTGATTGCGCCGGTGACGCAACCCTTCTGCGGGCATTGTTCACGCATCCGGCTAACGGCCGATGGAAAGTTGCGGACCTGTCTTTTCAGCAGGGAAGATCATGATTTGCGCGGCTTATTAAGAGAAAATGCCAACGATGACGATTTAGCGACCTATATTCGGTCAGTGGTGAACGAGAAAGAAAAAGGGCATCGCATCAACGAACCGGATTTTATGGCGCCATCGCGCACGATGGTTTTTATCGGCGGGTAGCAAGAATCTTAACCGCCGAACTGGGCCGGACATCTAACTTAGTAGCTGCGAAGAGGGCAGCCACGAAGCAGGCAGTCGCGCAGAATTAGATTCGGCGCAAAACATACCATGAGCAAACTCACCTCCATCTTGAGTTCGACAGCGCTCGTCGGAATCGAACAGCCGGAAACATTGCGAGCGCCGGAAATCGAAAAAGGCGTGGGCTGCGATTTTGATAATTATTTACTGGTGCCCGATAACACGCTGGATGAACGAATCTCCGCGGCGAAGGCCAAACTCGGCAAAGACGTCGTAATTCTGGGCCATCACTATCAACGCGACGAGGTTGTGAAGTTCGCTGATTTTCGCGGCGATTCGTTGAAGCTCTCGCAGCAGGCGGCGGAAGTCGACGCGAAGTACATTATCTTCTGTGGCGTCCATTTCATGGCGGAGAGCGCGGACATCCTGCGGCGCGGCAACCAGGTGGTGGTGCTTCCGGACTTGAGCGCGGGTTGCTCGATGGCGGACATGGCCGATATCGGGCAAGTGGAAGCGTGTTGGAACGAACTCAGCGGCGTTACGGACACGAAGAAAATTATTCCCGTCACGTACATGAATTCGACAGCGGCAATCAAGTCCTTTACGGGTGAGCAGGGCGGTTCGGTCTGCACAAGTTCGAACGCCGCCGCGGTGATGAAGTGGGCTTTTGAGCGCGGCGAAAAAGTATTGTTTCTCCCCGACGAACATCTTGGACGCAATACCGGATACCGGATGGGAATTCCGCTGGATGAAATGATCGTTTGGGATCCATATGAAGAACTTGGCGGCAACTCGACAGAAACGATCGCCAAAGCACGCGTAATTTTGTGGAAGGGCTACTGCTCCGTGCACCAGCGATTCACTGCCGAGCAGGTTGCGCGTGCCCGCCGTCAACATCCCGGAATTCGCGTGATCGTTCATCCGGAATGCCGTTTCGAAGTCGCGCAGGCTGCGGACGAGATCGGCTCGACCGAAGGAATCATTCGCGCCATCAAAGCGGCCAAACCTGGGACCAAATGGGCCGTCGG
>WNGK01023676.1_pt1 | contig 15005 bp, 16 predicted proteins | sample 5400601 | NCBI WGS metagenome assembly WNGK01 (sample SAMN13153376, study PRJNA577476) | soil metagenome | isolation source: 60 cm soil or saprolite under Garry oak tree replicate 1 | place: USA:California | collected 2016-06-15 | reverse complement strand
GAGACGTGTCCCGTCCGGGACGAAGACGTCAAGAAGCTCTACCGGATCAATGCGCAGCTCACGGACGAGGACAAGGCGCTCCTGACCGGCCCGTTGCCGAGCCTCGACCAGTTGCCGACCCCGCGAGACTTCATCGCGTACTTCGACCAGTTCAAGAGCGTCGCCGAGAAGATCCCCGAACAGATGAAGGAGTACTGGGAGCCGAGCTCGGTCAGCGTGGTGGCGCTCGAGCGCCTCAAGCACCACCTCGCCGACGCGGTGGACAGCGTGGAACGCGAGTCGCCGTGGTTCATGGCGTGCGTCCAGGCGGGCGCCTCCGATCAGGCCGACTCCTGGCATGAGCTGATCGAGCTGATCAAGGCGTCCCGCGAGCAGATCGCCAAGCGCGAACGGCTCATCGTCCGGCTGGGCCCGTCGATCCAGTCTTCGCTGCCCGCGCAGGACCAGATCCGCATCCTGCAAGAGATCATCCAGCACATGAAGTCGCCGAGGCGCTTCAAGAAGCTCACCTCGCTGCTCCACCCGGAGTGGAGCCGACTGACGCAGGACGCCCGGACGGATCAGGGTGAGCTGAGAGAGGTCGAGCACTTCGAAGCCGTCCTGCAATTCATCGAGACCCGTCTGATGCGCGAGAACCTCTGCAAGCGCTGGGACCGGCAGATGGAGGGCCTGGCGGCGCCGCGGTCGCAGGACGTGGGGCCCAAGCCCGAAGAGACCATGGCCGCCTACGGCGCTCAGCTCGAGAAAGCCGTCACGTGGATGGACGAGCACTGGGGACGGCTCAAGGCCGAGATGGCGGAGGTCGGGCTGAAGTGGGAGCTCTTGTTCAAGCGCCTGCCGCTCAAGCCTCACCAGGAAACCGAAGCGCTCCGCATCGTGGACCTCATTCGTGATCAGCTGATCCCGCTGACCGGCAAGCACGTCGCCAATCTCGAGATCAAAGGCCTCAAGGATCGACGCACGCAGTGGCTCAAGGTCGTCCGGTCGGTCGACGCCACCGAAGTTTCTCGTCCACTGCTGAAGACCCTCGAACAGGCGTTCAAGGCCATCGACTACGACGCGTACGACAAGGCGTGGAAGCGCCTCGCCCAGGTCTTCGAGCTGAAGCCGGCCTACGACGAGCGCCAGCAGATCCTCGACCAGTTGGCTCAGGCGGCTCCCCACTGGGTCGAGGCGATCCAGCAGCGCGAGGCTCCCCACGACGGCGCGACACCTCCCGGCAACCTCGAGCGAGCCTGGACGCATCGCCAGCTCGCGCAGAAACTGGCGAGCCTGGGCGGGCCCGACGTGGAAAAGCTGGAAGAGCGACTCGGCCTCGTCACGCAGAAGCTCCAGAAGGTCAACGCCCTCTACGTCGAGAAGCTGGCCTGGCGAGCCCAGGTCGAGCGCACGGGCCTCAAGCAGCAGCAGGCGTTGAACGGGTGGCTGGGGCTCTATCGAAAGATCGGCAAGGGCACCGGCAAGCTCGTCGGGAAGTTCAAGGAGGAGGCGAGGCGGGTCTTGCTGGAGTGCCACCAGGCCGTCCCGGTGTGGATCATGCCGCTGTCACGCGCCCTCGAGAGCTTCGAGCTCGGCACCATCACGTTCGACGTGATCATCGTCGACGAGGCGAGCCAGTGCGACGTCCTCGGCCTCGCGGCGTTCGGCCTGGCCAAGAAGGTCGTGGTCATCGGCGACCACGAGCAGGTCAGTCCTTACGCCATCGGCTTCGAGGTCGATCGCGTGCAGGGGCTCATCGACGAGTTCCTCGACGGGATCCCGAACAAGCAGCTCTACGACGGCAAGACGTCCGTGTACGATCTGGCCCGCCAGGCCTTCGGCGGCATCATCCGGCTGGTCGAGCACTTCCGCTGTGTCCCCGAGATCATCCAGTTCAGCAACCAGCTCTGCTACGGCGGCGAGATCCTTCCCTTGCGCGAGGCGTCCACGAGTCAGGTCTATCCTCACCTGATCGCTCATCGCGTCGAGGGCGCGATCGCCAAGAACAAGACGAACGACGCGGAAGCCCTCGAGGTGGCCTCGCTGATCACGGCTATCTGTCGGCTCGAGGAGTTCGAAGGGTGCACGGTCGGCGCGATCTGCATGGTGGGCACGGAGCAGGCGCTCAAGATCGATTCGATCTTGCGCCGGCGCTTGAGCGCCACCGAGTATCGGCGCCGCCGGATCCTGTGCGGCAACGCCTCGCAGTTCCAGGGCGACGAGCGCGACGTGGTCTTCCTCTCGATCGTGGACACCCCGGCCTCCGGCGAGACGCTGGCGTTGCGCAGCTCGGACGAGTGGAAGCGCGTCTACAACGTGGCGGCCAGCCGCGCGCGGGATCAGCTCTGGGTCGTCTACTCGATGGATCCGCACCGCGACCTGAAAAAGGGTGATCTCCGACTACGGCTCATCTCCCACGCCGAGCGGGGGAGCGTGGAAGCGCCGCGCGGGCCCCAGTCCAGCGTGAAGTGGGACTCCGCCTTCGAGAAGTCGCTCCACGAACGGCTGACCGAGCTGCGTTACTGCGTGGTGCCCAAGTACCAGATCGGGGAGTTCGAGGTCGACTTCCTGATCAAAGGCGACGCCGGGACCAAGGCCGTCATCTCCTGCGACGGCGACCGGATCGTCTCCGAGGACTCGGTCCTCTCACGGATGGAGAGGCAGCTCACCCTGGAACGGCTGGGGTGGAATTTCATCCGCCTCCGGGCGAGCGAGTATCTGATGGACGAGTCCCGCGCGATGCGCAAGATCGCGCGCAAGCTCAGCGCCTTGAAGATCGAGCCGATGGCCGAGAAGCAGGGCGAGGTTCCGAACAAGGTGGTGCGCGAGGATCTGCGGGAGAAGATCTTCAAGCGCGCCGAGCTGATCCGAAGCCGCTGGTGAGGTCTTCCCTTACTTGCGCTGGTATTGCGGCCGGCGCGAGGGCTGGGAGACGTACCGCGTGAGCAGGATCCAGCTCAGGGTCGCCCCGACCAGGATGCCGACAGCCACCTTCAGGGCGAGGTAGCAATACGACTGCAGGACGGCGAACTGCTCAGGCGCCAGGCCGAGCCGAACGCGGTGCCAGTCGGCTAGCGAAGGGAAGAGCGCGGCTCCGATCAGGACGACCGTGGCCAGGAAGTGTCTGACGCCGAACGGACGCGCGAGCCGCGTGACGCTTTCCGTCGTGATCACCGCGGCGATGACGCTCAGGAACACGCCCATCCCGGCCAGCCTACGGAGCGAGGGATGGTCGAACGCCGAGAACAGGTCGAGGCCGTGGGGCGAGCCCACGACCCACGTCAGCGCGGCCGGCAGCAGATCGTAGAAGAGGACGTGCCCGGCCACGCCGTTATCCAGAATTCCACCACCATCCACAATGTGAAATTTCGACGGATAGATGCGCAACGGTAGCCGGCGGGTCCCCTCTCGCTCCGTATCGACGCGTGCGCGCACGCGGGCGGTGAGATTTTCCAGGATTCATGCGGCGCGTCGCGTCTGCCCCGTGTCGTCGCCGCCAAAGATCGGCACGTCAGAATGCTTGACCGGCCCCGTCATCTCCCTTACTCGTGAAGCCTCGGGGCGCGCTATGCGCGTTGAGGGGGGCACGATGAGGCAGGGTCATCTCGAACGCCGGCTCCGACACGAACTGGACACCGTCATCGGACGTCTCGATCACGCCGGAGCGCTGGCCGCCAGCGACGACCTCTGCGGCGAGCTCGTCGACGACGCCCAGGTCATCGAGGTCCGGGAAGATCACCAGCTGACCCGAGCGCGGCTCGTACAGCGTGCGAAGGGGCTGCTCGACGCCCTTCAGCGTCTCCGCGTCGGCACCTACGGACGATGCGACGAGTGCGAGGCGTCGATCCCGATCGCGCGGCTGCGCGCGCTCCCAAGCGCGACGACGTGCGTCAGATGCCAGGTGCGACGCGAGGGAGCGCGCGTGCGAGCGCGCCGGTGAGCGGCCGCAGGCCACCCTGATCAGGAGTCGGACTTCTCCCGGCTCTTCAGCTCGGCGTCGTGCTCCTTGATGAACACGCGGATGTCGTCCGCCATGTCGAGGAGCTTGCCCCACTGCTCCTTGTAGAGCGTGACCGGGAAGCGTCCCAGTCCATAGACGGAGACTCCGCCCTTGTCGCTGACCTTGAGCGTCGCTCGACTGACGCGTTGGCTCTTCAGAGACTGGTTTTCCGCCCGCAGGCGCTCGATCTCGGCTCGAAGCTGATCCTCGCTCATCGACCACCTCGTTGCCGGCGGTCGAAACCCGCCGGCTCTCTCCGAAAGTATCATCGGCGGCCGTCGACACGACAAGCCCGCGTTTCGCCCCCTCGACTCGTGGTCTCGTGCTCTACTAGGCTCGCGGGCGGGTCCGGACCGCTGGACGGCCCCGCGCACGGAGGCCCTATGCAGGCAACCGACCGCCGGACGTTCCTCGCCGTGGTGTGCCTCGGTTTCACCGGCGTTCCCGTCTCCGTCTCCGCGCAGCCCGTGGCGAAGGTTTACCGGATCGGGTACCTGTCGGCGACCAGCGAACCCGCTCAGCGAGCCAACCGCGAGGCGTTCATCCGCGCGCTCAGCGAGCATGGCTGGGTCGAAGGCCGGAATCTCACGATCGAGTACCGTTTCGCCAACGGCGCCGTCGAGGCGCTGTCGTCCCTGGCCGCGGAGCTCGCTCGGTCCCGCGTCGATCTGATCGTGACGACCGCCGGGAGCACGACCGCGCTCGCCGCCAAACGGGCGACGGATCGAATTCCCATCGTGTTCACCTCGGGTTTAGATCCCGTCGAGCTCGGCATCGTGTCGAATCTCGCTCGCCCCGACGGGAACGTCACGGGTATCGGGGGCGACCTGACGGTCATCGAGAAACGGCTCGAGGCCCTGCGTGACGTGACGCCCAAGGCCACGCGCTACGGCGTGCTCGTGAATCCCAACAATCGGGTGCACCCGATCGTGGTGCGGACACTGGAGGCCACGGCGGCTCGACTCAAGGTCGGGCTGCAGCAGATCCCCGTGCGCGATCCGGCCGGCTTCGACGCGGCGTGGGTCGTCATCAGGCGCGATGCGCTGGGCGGCGTGGTCATGCTCGGCGACGCGATGTTCCAGACCCACGGCAAGCGGCTCATCGCGCTGGCGGCCGAGGCCAGGCTCCCGATGGTCGTTGCGACGAGCCAGCTCGTGCGCGAAGGCGGGCTGATGTCCTTCGCGGTGGACGTCCTGTCTCTGCAGCGTCAGGCCGCGGAGATCGTCGATCGCATCCTGCGCGGCGCCGTGCCGAGCGAGATTCCCATCGAGGAGCCCCGAAAGTTCGAGATGGTCATCAATCTCAAGACGGCGGAGGCGATCGGCCTCACCATTCCGCAACCCGTCCTGCTCATGGCCGACGAGGTGCTCCGGTAGCTCGGCGCTTCAGAAGGGGACGAGCAGAACGCGGGTGCGGCGAACGCTGATCGTCTCGGCCTCACCGCGGTTGGGCAGCGCAATCGACAGACGCAGCCCATGACACGCCGTGATGAGCACAGGGTCGGCGCGACCATCTCGAACAAACCACGCCCGGTCCCCGGGCCGCAGCGGTCGGCTCACCGCGAGGCTGATCCAGCCGCTCACGGGCCGCCAGCGGATCCGGAGGGCCGGGACCATCGTGGCCAGCACGAGAACGACGGCCGACGCGAGCGCGATCGACCCCGCCGATGGCCGAGGTAGCACCGAAGCGGCGAGCACCGCAAGGACCAGCCAGGCGATTCCGGCATCGATCCAGCGCAGGTACCTCGAGCGCGACAGCCAGCGCTCGACGACGACGGGCACGGGACTCGTCGGGGACGTCACGATGTGATCCATTCTAGACGGGATCGCTCGGCGAGCCAGCGTGCGCGCCCCGGGCCGCTTCGCGGGTGAACGGCCGCGGTGTCAGCGGCCGACGAGCGTGGCGATCGCCGCCGCGAGCTCGAAGGGATCGACCGGCTTGGTCAAGAACGCATCGAAGCCGGCGTCGGCCTGCTTGAGGTCGTAGTGATGGCGGTCCGCGGTCACCGCGATCGCCGGAATGCTGCCGCTCTGACCGTGAGGGAGGCGCCGGAGCTGATCGAGGAGCCACAGGCCGTCCTCGTCCGGCATGGCCAGGTCGCTCACGAGCACGTGCGCGGGCGTGGTCGCGAGGAGGGCCAGCGCTTCGCGCGCGCCCCGCGCCGTGCGCACCACGGCCCCGAACTGCTTGAGCACGGTGGCGAAGATGTCGAGCGAATCGGCGTTGTCGTCGACGACCAGCACGCGGATGCCGGCGAGGTTCGGCATGGGTGAGGTTCGGGCGTCGGACCTCGAGATCAGCGTCGCGATGTGGACGATCCCATTTCCAGCAGCAGGAGCAACATCAGCATCTTCTGGTCCTGCTCGCGTGGGCTCTGACGGAGGGCGCGCGGGCGACGCTCGATGGCCTCTTCGCGAGGGGGGCGCGGCGGCTCCGGCTCTGACTGGCTTACCTGGCGCAACGCGACCAGGGCCCGGTCGTGGCGATCGTGGGTTGAAGCCGCGCTCAGAGCGAGTGCGAGCACCGACGCCGCGACGACGGCGATCAAGGTGATGGCGCCCGCCCGCTTCATCAGTTGAGCTCGATCCGCCAGGTCGGGCCCATGAAGTAGAGCGGCCCCTCGAACTTGACGAAGGCGGGCGCGTCGCCCTTGAGGACCCAGCACTGAACGGGCGCCACGTCGACCACCAGCAGCGAGGCGAGCATGCCGAGCTGGGGCTTGATGGTGTAGCGCGTCGTCGTGATGGGCCGCTCGCCGATCGTCAGCTGATCGACCGAGTGAGGCGCCAGCAAGACCTTGACGAGCCTGGGCTGCGGCGTGAACACCACGATCTGCACGGTCGCGCTCTCGCCGGGCGCGAGGTTCTTCAGCGCGACACCCAGCATGCCGCTGTAGACGTCATCGGGAAGCGTGAAGCGGCCGGACAGCACTTCTTCCGCGCTGTCCTGGTCCGCGCGATAGCGGACGCCGTAGTTACCCGTCGCGCGGTCGATCGAGGCCTCGACGCTCTCCGGGAACGACGGCCCACGCTGGACCAGTCGGTACTTGTCGATCTTGAACACGTCGCGCTGCGAGAAGACGACGGTCTCGTCGTACAGCGAGCCGTCCTGGAATCGGAAGACGAGCCGGCTCTCGACCACATCGCCACGCCCCACCTGTGTGAGCTCTCCCGAGGCTAGGCGCTCGCCCTGGGCCGATCGGAGCACGGGGAAGCCGTGCATCACCCCCTCGGTGAACCGAACGGGAACCGGTGCGGCGTGCGCCAGCGGCAGCCACGCAACGAGTGCGGCAACCAGCGCCGTGCCGCCGACCACGAAACGCTTCGTCATCCCTGTCTCCTTCGTTCGTCGTTCGCCTGGGCGCCCTGTACTTGGGCAAGACCAGGGCCAACAAAGCCGGCGTCGGGATTCCGGGATTTCTATGGGAAACGCGGCGAGATCGTGAGTCCCCGGGCTGGCAATCGGTAAGTTTTACTGTAATGTCTACAGGGTGGGGCTGCGACGGACGCGGCGGCCAAAGTCCGTCTTGATCGTCGACGACGTCGAGGACAACCGGCGGATCTACGCCATGTTTTTGCAATTCGAAGGCTTCAAGGTGACCACGGCGGTGGACGGCCACGACGCCCTCAACCAGGCGCGCGCTCATCCGCCCGATCTCGTCGTGATGGACCTCGCGATTCCCGGCATCGACGGCTGGGAGGTCACGCGGACGCTGAAGCGCGACGGCCGAACTCGCGCGATTCCGGTGATCGCCGTCACCGGCCATGCGCTCGCCGGTGCCGAGGCCCGCGCCAGGGCGGCCGGGTGCGACGCGTTCCTCACGAAGCCGTGCTTGCCCGACACGTTGTCGCGTGAGATCCACCGGATCCTCAAGCTCCGCCCGCGCCGCGGGACACGCCGATGAGCCGGGCCGACGTCCTGGTCGTCGACGACGACTCCGGCATCCGCGATGGCCTCGCACGTCTGCTGCAGAAGTGGGGCTACGCGGTCCGCACGGCGTCGTCGGCCGAAGAGGCACTCGGTGTCGCCGAGGGCTGTGCGATCGTGATCACCGATCTCGTCCTGCCGCAGATGGACGGGATCGAGCTCCTCCAGCAGCTGAAGGAAATGGCTCGGCCTCCGGTCATCCTCATCCTGACGGCTCACGGAACCGTGACGACCGCCGTCGAGGCGATGCGCCAGGGTGCCTTCTATTACCTGACCAAGCCGGTCGATCCCGTCCAGCTCCAGGTGCTGCTGGAAAAGTCGCTCGAGCAGGCGTCACTCACCCGCGAGCTCAGCCTCCTCCGGCACCAGCTCAAGCAGAAGGGCACCTTCGGAAAGCTCACCGGCGAGTCGAAGGGCATGCAGGAGGCGTATCGGTGGATCGAGCTGGCCGCCACCAGCGGCGCCCCGGTCCTCGTGTACGGCGAGAGCGGCACCGGCAAGGAGCTGGTCGCGCGGACGATCCACGAGCGCTCCAACCGCGGTCAGGGCCCGTTCGTCGCCATCAACTGCGCCGCCATTCCCGAGACGCTCATCGAGAGCGAGATCTTCGGACACGAGCGCGGCGCCTTCACGGGAGCGATCGAGCGGAGGCTCGGCTGCTTCGAGCTCGCCGACCGGGGCACGCTCTTCCTCGACGAGATCGCCGAGATGGACGTTTTGGTGCAGGCGAAGCTCTTGCGGATCTTGCAGGACAACGCGTTCCGTCGCGTCGGCGGCCGCGAAGAGCTTCACGTCGACGTTCGGATCATCGCCGCCACCAACCGGGCCCCCGCCGACGCCCTGGCCGCGGGCAAGCTCCGTGAAGACCTCTTCTACCGCCTCAACGTCTTTCCGATCCCGCTTCCGCCGCTTCGCCAGCGCCCCGAGGACATCCTGCCCCTGGCCCGGACGTTCATCGAGGAGTTCAGCGCGGAGAACGCGCGTCACGTGGTCGCGCTCGCCCCGGAGGCCGAGAAGGCCCTGCTCGACTATGCGTGGCCGGGGAACGTTCGTGAGCTGCGCAACGCAGTCCAGCGCGCGGTCGTCCTCGGAGAGGGAGCCCTCCTCACCGCGGAGCACCTGGCGCCCGCGATCCTCGCGACCTCACGGCCCACGCCGACGGCCGCTGCACCGCGGACGGGCGAGCGCATTCGCGACATGGAGCGCCGGCTCATCGTGGAGACGCTCGAGCACGTGAACCACGACAAGACCCGCGCGGCCGTGCTGCTCGGGATCAGCCCCAAGACCCTCTACAACAAGATCGCCCGGTACAAGATCCGCTCGGTCAAGCGCTCCGACGCGACGTGATGGACTCCGAGATTGCTCGGATGTCGCTCGGATGTCCCACGTCCTGCGGGGCAGCCTGCAGACCTCCCTGCTGAACGTTCAGTCGCTCGCGGTGACGGTCGCCCGCGATGCCGAGGCGCAGGAGTCGATCCGGATCATCCGGGAGGAGCTGCTGCGGGCGGGGCGAATGCTGCTCGGGGCCTTCGAGGTGTGCTCGCTCGAGCTCGGCGACGTGACGCGAACCAACCTCAAGACGCTCGTGACGCGGGCGCTCGACCAGGACGGTGTGGACGGCGTCGTCCTCTCCGAGGGCCCGTGGCCGGACGTCGTCGGTGACGTCCGGCTCCTCGGGCTCGCCATTTCGCATCTCGCCCGGAACGCGCGAGCCGCCACGCCACCGGGAAAGCGACCACCCGAGATCCACGCCTCATCGACGAGAAATGGCGGCGTCGTGGTGCAGGTGCGGGACTGGGGACGGGGATTCGGGACGGTGGAGCCGCCTGGTCGTGCATTCACCTCCAGCCGTCCTGAACACGTCGCCACCGGTCTCCTGATGGTCGAACGGATCGCCCGTCTCCATCGCGGAGGCCTTTCGTTCGAGACGTCGAGCCGTGGGACCGTGGTGAGCCTCTCGCTTCCTGGACCAGCACGCGCGCGCACGGTGCGAACGCGACGTGCCCGGGTGATCAAGGAGCGCGCACGTCCCAGGTGAAGCACGAAATCGGGTGTCTGGCCCGTGGCACGCGAATGCCACGCTGACCTGTGCCGGTTTCTCCCGCCGTCGGATGTGTCGATAGAATAGAGGATCGCCGCGCGGCCGGGCATGGCTCGAAGCTTGCGTTGAGAGCACCCCGTGGCAGGGAAGCCGCGACAACGCGGGGAATCCGCTCCACGCAAGGAGGCTCGACGATGCTCGGTCGCAATGGCTCCACCAACGGGGACGGCAAGAGCGCCTCGGCCACCAGCCTTCTCACGATCGTCGGCGAATCGGCCCGGATCGAGGGGAAGTTCGACATCGCCGATTCCATCGAGATCGAGTGCGAGATCGGCGGCGAGCTGTCGGTCGGCCGGAAGCTCGTGATCAGCGAAAAGGGTGTCGTGAAGGCCAACGTCCACACGGTCGACGCCGTCATCATGGGCACCTACGAGGGCACCATGATCGCCACCGGCGAGGTGGAGATCGCGTCGACGGGCCGCGTGAGCGGCCACATCGAGACCGACTCGCTCGTCATCGCCAAGGGCGGCGCCTTCACCGGCAACGTGACCAAGTCGGGAGGCGGCGAGAGCAAGCCGGTGTACCTGCTCGACGACAAGCGCATGAACTCGATGGCCAACCACGTCGGGGCCGAGCGGTAACGAGGACGGACGCCGGGCCGGCGGCTAGGTCGTGGCGCGCTGACTGGCCGCGAGGCCGGGGATCGACATGACCAGGTGGAGATAGCCGCCGAGCTCGTTGATCCTGCGCATGTCGCGCGCGACGAACGCCGAGCGCTCGGCGTTCGTGAGATCCGCATCGGCGACGGCGCTGCCGGGATCCCGAGTGAAGCGCGCGCGGAACTCGGGATCCTTCTTGAGGCGGTAGAGCAGGCTGTTCACCGCGTAGCGGCTCATCGCATCCTCCACTCGACGGCCGCGAGGTTGATCCGGGGCAGCTCGCCGAAGTAGCGCACGTCGGCGCGGGCCGGAGTCACGGCTCCGATCAACACCATCCAGTTGAGGAACTCGTGGCTTCCCGTCTTGTGTAGCTCGTCGGCGCCCAGCTCCTGCAACGGCTCGTGCTCGCCCGTCTCCATGAAGTGGATGAGCTTCCGGTCGAACACGGTGTCGGTCTCACCCACCCGCGGCAGCGACAGCTCGGGGAAGTGCGACAGCCCGCCGGTCGCGATGATCCCGACGTTCCACGGACTCCGCGCGACCACGCGGGCGATGTGCTGACCGAACGCGAAGCAGCGCCGCGCGGTGGGCTGAGGCGCCACGAAGCAGTTCACCCAGATCGGCACCAGCGGCGGGATGGGCCGGTCGCCGTGCATCGTGTTCACCGGGCTCAAGAACGCGTGATCGACGGGCGCCTCCCACGACAGCGCCAGGTCGAACCCGGAACGCACGCCTTCCTCGAGGATCGCGTTGGCGAGATCCTCGTGCAGCGGGTAGGTGACGGGCATGTGGTCCAGCACCTTGTCGAACGCCTCGGCGTGGTCCTGGATCATCCGCTGAACGTGACGGCCGATGCGGACGCACAGTGCCGGCACGCAGGTGAACGAGAAGGCGTTGAGGTGGTCGTCGGCCACCACGATGAGCGCGTCGGCCTTCGTCGCCGAGAACCGCTCGCCCATCCGGGCAATCTCGACCATGGCGGCTTCGACCTTCTGCCGTCCGACCGCGCCGCAGGCGTGATCGTAGTAGTCGGGATCGAGCACGTGTGACATGGCGCCGGCAAACACGATCTTCCCCATCGACCTTTTCCTCGCTCTCCGTCGTCAGCGCGCGTCGGCCTGAACCGCCGCGTTGTAGTTCGCGTCGTACCACCAGCGCAGATACTCCTCGTAGGTGATCGGGGGGAAGCGCGCCGGGTCGTCCGCCGTCTGGCACGTCGGCAGGCACGCGATCACCGTGTCGATGTGCGGGCCGAGAAAGAACGGGATCGCGTAGCGGTGACGACCGACGGGCGGCAACGCCCGATGCGGGGTCGACTTGAACCGGCCATTGGTCCAGCGATAGATCATGTCGCCGGCGTTCACCGCGTAGGAGTCGGGGACGTAGGGTACGTCGAGCCAGGCGCCCGACGGCAGGCGGAGCTGCAACCCGGGGACCTCGGTCTGGGCCAGGAACGTGAGGAAGTTGGCGTCGGTGTGCGGCGCGATGCCGAATTGATTCGGCTCCGCCGCCACCGGCGGGTAGTGGGACAGGCGAAACGAGAACTGGCTCTCGGCAAAGGCCCGATCGAAGTAATCCGGCGCGAGGTCGAGGGCGACGGCGCACACCGGGAGCAGGCGCCGGCCGAGCGCGTCGACCGCGTCGGTGTAGGCGAGGACCGTCTCACGGAAGCCGGGAAGGTCGTTCGGCCACACGTTGGGGCCGACGAACCGCCGCCCCGACCGCCCGAGCGGATCGTGCGGCCCGCGCTCGCGCTTGATGAAGAACGCCTCGTTGAGATCCGGCTTGTCGTTGGCGTTGACGTCTGACGTCCACACGGCGTAGCGGCCCATCGCCATGTAGCCGTTGTTGTGCTCGTTCATGCGCAGCGCCATCTTCGCCTCGTAGGGCTGGGCGTGAAACCGCCGGGCCTCGGCGAACGTGCGCTCGATGAGCTCGCGGGGCACGCCATGACCGACGACGATGAAGAAGCCGACGCCTTCGAGCGCGTTGCGCAGCTCGGCGGCCGCCGCGCGCAGCGCGCCCGGCCGGCCCGCCAGGTGGGGCCCGAGGTCGATCACGGGAACGACGTCAGCCATCATGTCCCTCCAGGGTGGCTCCAGGGCCCCTAATGTATCCGAAGGCGCGCCGGGTCGAAGACTCGCAGAGTCTTGCCCGATCAGGCACTCTTATGAGGTGAGGGAGGGTCGCCGATGAGCATTCAGTCGGTCAATCCAGCGACGGGCGACGTCGTCGAGACGTACGAGGAAACCTCGCCAAAAGAGATCGAACGCATCCTGGCCGGCGCCCAGGCGGCGTTCGCCGAGTGGCGGAACACGCCGTTCACGGCGCGGGCGCGGTCCATGCGCAACGCGGCCGAGATGCTGAAGAAGCGGCGGACGGACTTCGCGCGCCTGATGACGCTCGAGATGGGCAAGCCGATCGTTCAGGCCGAGGCCGAGGTGGACAAGTGCGCCTGGACCTGCGAGTTCTTCGCCGAGCACGCGGAAGGATTCCTGGCCGAGCAGCCGCGGGAGACGGATGCCTCGCGGAGCTATGTGCGCTTCGATCCGCTCGGCCCCGTGCTCGCCGTGATGCCGTGGAACTTCCCGTTCTGGCAGGTCTTCCGCTTCGCGGCGCCGGCGCTGATGGCCGGGAACGCGGCGGTGCTCAAGCACGCCTCGAACGTGCCCGGCTGTGCGCTCGCGATCGAGAGCGTGTTCCGCGACGCCGGCTTTCCGCGTGGCCTGTTCGCGACCGTCCTCGTCGGATCGTCGGCGGTGGCCGGGCTGATTGCCGATCGCCGCGTCGTCGCCGCGACGTTGACGGGGAGCGATCACGCCGGCAGCAAGGTCGCCGAGCAGGCGGGTCGCGAGCTGAAGAAAACCGTGCTCGAGCTCGGCGGCAGCGATCCGTTCATCGTCCTCCCAGACGCTGATCTGGCCGCAACGGCAAAGATGGCTGCCGAGGCGCGGCTGGTCAACAGCGGCCAGAGCTGTATCGCGGCCAAGCGCTTCATCGTCGTGGAGGCCGTGGCCGATCAGTTCATTCCGAGATTCGTCGAGGAGCTCCGCGCTCGGCGCGTTGGCGATCCGCTCTCGCGCGACACCCAGGTTGGGCCGCAAGCGCGCGTCGACCTGCGCGACGCGCTGCACCGCCAGGTCGAGGAATCCGTCCGCCGCGGCGCCCGCCTGCTCCTGGGTGGCGAGATTCCTCCCGGGAAGGGGGCATTCTATCCGCCGACGTTGCTCAGCGAGGTGTCCGAGGGCATGGCGGCCTTCGACGAGGAGACGTTCGGCCCGGTCGCCGCAGTCATCCGGGCCAAGGACGACGCCGACGCGGTGCGGCTGGCGAACCGCTCACAGTTCGGCCTGGGCGCGTCGGTGTGGACGCAGGATCGGACGCGGGCCGAGCGCCTGGCCGCGCAGATCGAGTCGGGCTCGGTGTTCGTGAATGGCATCGTGAAGTCGGATCCCCGCGTGCCGTTCGGTGGGATCAAGCGCTCCGGCTACGGTCGCGAGCTGTCCGAATACGGCATCCGGGAGTTCGTGAACATCAAGACGGTCTGGATCGCATAGCCCGTGAAAGCATCCGACCTGATCGTCAGGTGCCTGGAGAACGAGGGCGTCCAGTACGTGTTCGGTCTGCCCGGCGAGGAGATCCTCGACATCCTCGATTCGCTGGCCGACTCACGCATCCGCTTCGTGCTCACGCGCCACGAGCAGGGGGCCGCATTCATGGCCGACGCCTACGGCCGGCTGACGGGTCGCGCGGGCGTGTGCCTGTCCACCCTCGGCCCGGGCGCGACGAACCTGGCAACCGGTGTTGCCGACGCCAATCTCGACCACGCACCGCTCGTCGCCATCACCGGCCAGGCCAGCCGCGACCGGGTCCACAAGGAGTCGCATCAGTACATCGACATCGTCGAGCACCTGCGTCCGTTGACGAAGTGGAATACGCGGGTCGAGACGGGCGCGGTGATTCCCGAGATCATCCGCAAGGCCTTCAAGCTGGCCGAGTCGGAGAAGCCCGGCGCCTGCCACGTCGAAGTCCCCGAGGACGTGGCGGAGGAGTCGGCCGACGGCGCGGCGCTTTCGGCCGAGCGGACCCGGCGGCCATCGCCGGACCATCGAGCGCTCGAGACGGCGGCCCGACTGATCGAGGCAGCGTCGTTCCCGCTGATCTTCGCCGGCAACGGTGTCATCCGCGGGCGGGCCTCGGATGAGCTCCGCGCACTGGCTCGCGGCCACGGCATTCCCGTCGTGCACACGTTCATGGCCAAGGGCTCAATGCCCTACGATGACGATCTCTGCCTGCTGACGGCTGGCCTTCAGGCGCGGGATTACGTCTCGTACGGTTTCGAGAAGGCCGACCTGATCGTCGCGGTCGGGTACGATCCGGTCGAGTACGCGCCGAAGTT
>WNGK01005891.1_pt1 | contig 15008 bp, 16 predicted proteins | sample 5400601 | NCBI WGS metagenome assembly WNGK01 (sample SAMN13153376, study PRJNA577476) | soil metagenome | isolation source: 60 cm soil or saprolite under Garry oak tree replicate 1 | place: USA:California | collected 2016-06-15 | reverse complement strand
CACTCTCCGCCGGAAACCCGGTCCGCCCGCCCGCGGGGCGGTCGGCGGCAGAGCTCACTCAGGACCAGGCACGCTGCGAGCAGCATGCGAAAGCCCAGCCGAAGAATCGCGGCGATCACTACCTCGCGTGCATGATCGCCTCGGGCTATACCGTCAACTGGGACATGGACAACATCGGCTGGGTCGTCGGGGTCGCCCAGACACGACCGCACGAGCCCATGGCGGTGTTCACCGAGCTCGAGGCCTGCGACCGACAGGCCGACGACACGACGAAATCGACCTTCGTGCCGCCGTTACCCCCCGAGCTGGAAAGTGCCATCAAGGGCGAGACGAAATCACCCGGCTTCGAGGGATTCAATCAGCGGCCTCGCGCGGCCCGCGCCCTGGTGGCCTGCATTCATGAGCGCGGCTACGCGGTCAGGCCCCGGGTTCCGTACGAGCGTTGACGGGCGCCCCGCGTCTTGACGCTCCTCGCCTGACGCCCTAAAGTCGCGCCGTTCCACTTCCTCGCTCGAGCAGGAGGTCTTCTTCATGATCGTCGTCATCATGGCAGCCGCCCTCATATTCGTCACTGCGCTCGACGCCGACGCCCAGGCGCCCATTCGGATCGGCGCCTCCCTGTCGCTCACGGGTACGTATGCGAAGCTCGGCAAGTACCAGCACGAGGGGTATCAGCTCTGCCAGAAGGATCTCAATGCCCAGGGCGGATTGCTCGGGCGGAAGGTCGAGTTCGTCGTCTACGACGATCAGTCGATGCCGCCCACCGGCGTACGCCTGTACGAAAGGCTCCTCACCGAGGACAGGGTCGACGTCGTGATGGGCCCGTACTCCTCGCCCGTCACCGAGGCGGTCGCCAACGTGACCGAGAAGTACAAGAAGGTGATGGTGGCGCCGTTGGCGGCGACGACCGGCATCTTCCGGAAGGAGCCTCGGCGCAAATACATCTTCATGGTCCTCTCGCCCGCCGAGGTCTACTTCGACGGCCTCACCGACATCGCGACGAAACGTGGGCTCAAGACGGTGGCCGTGGTCAACGAGGACACGCTCTTCTCCAAGGCTGCCGCGGCCGGCGCGGTCAATCTCGCCAAGAAAAAGGGCATGCAGGTGGTCTTCCAGGAGGCCTACCCGAAGGGCAACACGGATTTCTCGGGGCTCCTCACCAAGATCAAGGGAGTCAATCCCGACGTGCTGGCCGCGGCCACGTACTTCGACGACGCGGTCGCGCTGACCCGTCAGATGCGGGAGCTCAACGTCAATCCGAAGATGTACGGCGTCACGATCGGCGGCGACTTGCCGGAGTTCTACGACACGCTCAAGGGCAACGCCGAGTACGTCTACGGCGCCACCCAGTGGGAGCCCGCGCTCAATTACCCGGGCAACCGAGAGTTCGTCGAGAGCTACCGGGCCGAGTTCAAGCGCGAGCCGTCCTACTTCGCCGCGGCGGGGTACGCGGGGTGCCTCGTCTACACGGAGGGCGTCAAGCGCGCAGGAAGCCTCGACGCCGACAAGGTCCGCGAGCACATTCTCAAGCTCGATCTGCGGACACCGTTCGGCGAGTTCAAGGTCGACCCGGACGGCGTCCAGCTCGCTCACAAGATGGTCACCTTCCAGTGGCAGAAGGAAAAGAAGGTGATCGTGTGGCCGGACGACCTCGCTCAGGGCAAGGTCCTGTTTCCGACGCCGCCCTGGACGAGCCGCTGACGATGTGAGGGAATCAGGGCCGAGCGCCATCCGCTCCACGACTCGCCGTCCATGACGCGAACCGTGGTATCGCCTATGCTCCGGGCAGGAGGCCTCACCATGCCCGATGCGCTCGGATACCGCGCCAAGTTCGGCGTGCTCGTCCCCTCGACCAACACCATCGTCGAGCCCGACTTCTACGCCATGGCCCCGCCCGGCGTCACGCTGCACGTGGGCAGGATCTTCATCGAGAACCCGAAGATGGGCGACGACGCGGCGTTCGAGCAGATCATGCTGCAGATCCGGGCGTCCATCGCGCGGGCCGTCGCCGACGTCATGAGCGCCGAGCCCGACTATCTCGTCATGGGCATGTCCTCGGAGACGTTCTGGGGTGGCAAGAAGGGAAACGAGGAGTTCCAGCAGCGGGTGCAAGAGCTCGCAGGGATCCCGATCGCCACGGGCGCCAACGCCTGCGAACGAGCGTTCGCGCTGCTGGGCTCCCGACGGCTCGGTGTCGTCACGCCCTACCAGCCGGTGGGCGACGCTCAGGTTCGGCGTTTCTTCTCCGAGTGCGGCTACGAGGTCGTGGCCCTGACCGGGTTGCGCTGTCCGACCGCAACCAGCATCGCCCAGGTGGACGAGCCCACACTGCGTCGCGCCCTTCTCGAGGTGAACCGTCCCGAGGTCGACACCCTGGTCCAGGTGGGCACCAACCTGTCGATGCTTCGCCTCGCCGACGAGGCGGAGCGCTGGCTGGGCAAACCGGTCGTTGCGATCAACGCGGCGACGTTGTGGTACGCGCTGCGCCAGAACGGGATCACGGATCAGGTAAGCGGCTTCGGCCGGCTACTCCGGGAGCACTAGTCGGACGACCTCTCCGCAGCGGGCACGGGATAGCGGTCGAAAAACCGAGTCTTGAATGCCTCGAGACGCCGCTCGGCGATCGCGCTCCTCAGGCTGGCCATGAGCCCGAGGAAGAAGTGAACGTTGTGCAGGCTGAGGAGTCGGAAGGCGAGCAGCTCCTCGGAGAGGAAGAGGTGACGGAGATACGCGCGCGAGAACCGCCGGCAGGCGTAGCAGCCACAATCGTCCTGGAGCGGCCGGGCGTCGCGCGCATACTCCGCGTGCTTGATCACGAGCGGCCCCTCAGTCGTGAAGCACTGGCCGTTGCGGGCGTTCCGCGTGGGCAGCACGCAGTCGAAGAGATCCACGCCCTGGCTGACCGCTTCGATCAGATCCTCTGGCTTGCCCACGCCCATGAGATAGCGTGGCTGCGCCGCCGGCAGGCGCGCTGCGACGCTCGCCGTCAGTGTGTACATGAGCGGCTTGGGCTCGCCGACGGCCATTCCGCCGATAGCGTAGCCGTCGAAGCCCAGCGCCACCGTCTCGGCGACGGCGCGCTCGCGCACATCGTCCCAGGCGCCACCCTGAACGATCCCGAACAGCGCAGCCTGGCTCGCGCCCTCGGCGTGGGCCGCCTGCGCGCGGCGGGCCCAGCGCAGGGTCAATGCGAGCGAGCGCTCCGTTGCCTCTCGCGTGGCCGGATAGGCCAGGCACTCGTCGAGGGGATGGATGATGTCGGCGCCGAGCGCGTGCTGGATCTCGATGGACCGCTCGGGTGTGAGGAGATGCGTGGATCCGTCGATCGGTGACCGGAACTCCACACCGTTCTCGCTCATGGTCCTGATCTTCGCCAGGCTGAACACCTGAAAACCGCCGGAATCGGTGAGGATGGGGCCGTCCCACGCCATGAAACGGTGGAGGCCGCCCAGGTCTCGGATCAGATCGTGGCCGGGCCGCAGGAGCAGGTGATAGGTGTTGGCCAGCACGATCTGGGCGCCAGCCGCGATCAGATCGTCGGGGCCCAGCGCCTTCACGGTCCCACGGGTGCCCACCGGCATGAACGCGGGCGTGTCCACCGCACCGTGCGCGGTCGTCAGCCGTCCGCGCCGCGCGGCGCCGTCGGTGGCCAGGAGAGCGAAGGTCATGGTCGCCGGATGCTCACACGATGAGGGTCGCGTCGCCGTACGAATAGAAACGATAGCCGGCGCGGAGCGCGTGCTGATAGGCCTTGAGGATCAGCTCACGTCCGGCGAGGGCACAGACCAGGACGAGCAGTGACGACCGCGGCAAGTGGAAGTTGGTGACGAGAGCGTCGACGACACGGAAGCGGTAGCCGGGCGTGATGTAAGCCTCCGCGGTGCCGTCGTGCGCTCGAACGCGTCCATCGGCCCCGGCGGCGGACTCCAGCGCGCGCGTCGTCGTCGTGCCGACCGCCACGACACGGCGCCCTTCGTTCCGCGCCGAGCTCACGGCGTCGGCGACGCTGGCGGGAATCGCCACGCGCTCGGCGGCCAGGACGTGATCCTCGACGCGCTCGCTCTTGATGGGCCGGAAGGTCGCCGGTCCGACGTGGAGCGTCAGCGCATGGACGTCGATCGATCGCGCGCGTAGACGATCGAGGAGCGATGGCGTGAAGTGAAGCCCCGCCGTGGGCGCCGCCACCGAGCCTGGCGACCGGGCGTACACCGTCTGATAGCGCTCCCGATCGTCCGCGGTCGGCTGGGCGTGACGCGCGATGTACGGTGGCAGCGGCAGCATGCCGTGACTGGCCAGCAAGTCGTCGATCGTTCCGTCCAGGCGCTCGACGATGCGCGGGCCGTCGGGCTCGGCCGCAACGATGCGGAGGCGAGCTTCCATCGCACCAGGAACCACCAGCCCCGCGCCCGCGCGGCACCGCCGGCCGGGCCGGACCAGCGCGCGCCATCGGCCGTCGCGCTGTGGCTCCGCGAAGAGCAGCTCGACCCGGTGACCGCTGGCGTCGAGGGCGAGGACGCGGGCCGGAATCACTCGTGAGTCGTTGACGACGACGCAGTCCCCCGGCCGGAGCAGCTCGGGTAGCTCGCGAACGACATGGTCTTCCAGCGCGCCGCGCGCGCGGTCGATCAGGAGAAGGCGCGCGGCGTCTCGCTCGATCGCCGGCGCCTGGGCGATCGCTTCGGGCGGCAACTCGTACTCGAAGTCGTGGACGTCCACGACCTCGGAGTGTACACGGACGGATCAGGCGTGGTTCTTCCCGACGTCGCGCTGGAACCCGGGAAGAATGGCGCGGAAGAACGCGTTCTCGATGAGCCGGCCGAGGACCTGGAGCGTGCTCGCCTTCGGGTTGCCGAGCGGACCCGAGATGTCGGCGACCGTCGCCACTTCCTTGCGCGGACGGTTCTTGAGGATCTTGGCGGCCACCCCGACCGCTCGCTCGTAGACCTTCTGCATGAACTTCTTGTCTCGGTCCTGGTCCTTGTCATAGACCTGCACGTCCCGGAAGAGCGGCTTCACCCAGCCACGAATCCACCGGTCCTTGACGTGGACCTCCGAGTACAGCGAGAAGACGCCCGACACCACGTCGAACTTGCCGTGGGCGCGCAGCACGTCGTTCATGGCCCGCAGATCGGCGTCGACGATCTGGGCATTGAGATCGAAGTCCGGGCCATTGAGCTCGGATCGGAACGCTCCGGTGACCGACGTGTCGCCGGTGTCCATGAAGCGGCCCGTGAGGTTCACCTTCGCGGTGCCCGCCGTGAAGTGGTTGCTCAGGTTCTCCAGCACGAGGTTCGTCCGCGTGATGAACACCTTGTAGGCGGGCGTCGCGCCTTCGTTCACCCAGCCGAACTTTCCGTCGGCGATCTCGAGGCGGTCGATTCGATACTCGAGGTCCGGACGGTTGGCGCTGGCGTCGGCCGCTTTGGCGGCCGTCTTCACCCGGGCCTTCTCCGTTGCCTTCGTCTCCTTGGTCGAGACGTAGTCGAGGTCGGCACCGCGCAGCACGACGTGTTCGAGGTGCACGGCGCTGATCTTCGGCCCGTACTCGAAGTCGCCCGTCGCCGAGAGCGTCCCGCGGCGGATGGCGATGTTGAAGCTCGCGAGCACTGGTTTGAAGTAATCGAGCGTGATGTCGTCCAGCGCGACCTTGGCCAGCACGGCCGGATGGGGCTCGGCGAGGAGGTCGGCGTTACCGTGCAGGTTCAGCTTGCCGTGATCGAACACGACGGCGCTCACCGTCAGCGGTGAGGGATACACCCGGTCCTTCGAACGGATGTTCCGGATGTTTTCCGCCCGCACGTAGAGCTCCTTGAGAGTCAGCGGCGGCTGGGTCGGCTGGTCGACGTAGGTGACCGAGGCGTCGCGGATCCTGAACAGGTTGATCTTGAGCGGGTACATCGCCTGCAGCGCCTCCTGCCAGCCACGCTTGTCGGGCGGGATGCCTTCTCTGACCTCGGCGATGGCGTGGCGGCGGTCGAAATAGACGATCGGACGGTCCAGGAGGAAGTCTGCGACGAGCTTGGCCCGGACGAGCTCTCGCCACTGCACGCTCGCGTGGAGCAGCGGCACTCGCGCCACCGGCGGATCGGGATAGGCGTCCTGCGTGACGACGATGTTCTTGAAGTCGATGGAAAACCCGAGCGGATGGAAATTCAGCGCGCTGATGCGGACGGAGTACCCACGCAGGCGCTGGTTCATCTCGTACTCGACCCGTCGCCGCAACGGCTCGTCGATGAAGAAGGTGGCGACGATCGCGAGCGCGACCAGCGCCCCGACGATACTCCCGGTCCAGATCCACCCTCTGCGCATGGCGCAGCTCCACCCCGAGCGGGTGCAAGAGCATTGCCAGTGGGGCCGGGATCAGCCGATCTTTGCGCCGAGAACCACAGCGCGATCGGGGTGGAGCAGGATCACCTCGCCAGCTTCGTCGTACGCACCGAGGACGAGAACCTCGGACACGAATGGCCCGATCTGCTTGGGTGGAAAATTCACGACGGCAACGACGAGGCGTCCGACAAGCTCCTCAGGACGATAGTGCCGGGTGATCTGGGCGCTGGAGCGCTTGACACCGAGCTCACCGAAGTCGATCCACAACCGGTAGGCCGGGCGACGGGCCTCTGGGAACTCACGAACGTCGGTCACCACGCCGACGCGCATATCGACTTTCTCGAAGTCCTGCCACGTGATCGGAATGCGCGATTACCCGCCGTCGAGGAAGCCCAGCGTCGCCCCAGGGTAGTAGAACTCGAGAATTCGCCGCGCGGGGTGGCCCTGCTCGGCCATGCCCTTGGCGCCCCACTGACAGAGGCCGACGCCGTGGCCGTAGCCGCGACCGGCGAAGTGCGCCGCCTCGCCGTCGATGGCGACCGCGAACAGCGTGCTCTTCAGAGTCTCGAAGCCGACCATGCGTCGGAGATCGTTGCCTCGGACCCGGACAGCGCCGCGCGTGCCTCGAACGGTCACCACCGACGCCCGCAGCGACGGTGTACGCTCCGTCACCTCGATCGCGCTGACGAGGCCGACGTCCACGCCGCCCTTTCGCAGGATGTCGGTCAGCTCGCCGAGGCGGACGTCGAGGCTCCAGTAGTAGTGCGGCGAGCCGGTCGAGAACGGGCACACGACCGGCTTGAGCGCAGGAATGTTGCGGGCGGCGAAGACCGTGCGCGGGTCTTCCGTGTAGCCCCCGCTCTCGCTGTGGTAGAAGGCCGGAAACAGCTCGCCCTCCCAGCGCAGGACCTGGCCGGCGGTGTCCTGGACGGCGTTCCACGACGGCGACGTCGGCGACACGCGCCCGGCGAAGAGCTGATGCGCAGTCGTCGCTAGGATCTGATAGGGCTTGCCGCCGGCGACCGAGCGCTGGTACGCCGCGTAGGTGCGGGCCACGATGGCCTGGGCGCGCAGGGCCTCGGCCGGCCAGCGCTCACCGGTCTCGGCGCGCAGGACGCCGGCCACGTACTCCTCCATCGGCAACTCGTTGATCACGGCGAGGCCGCTGCCATGGCGGATGATCTCGAGCGGCGCCACGTATTCACGACCATTGAGCCGCAGCGAGCGCTCGCTCGTGAGCCGGAAGGCGGCGGCCGCCCGGCCGTCGATCTCGACGGCCGTCGCCGTGGCCGTGGCGCGGACGACATCGACTCGCCACGGCACGCCCGGACAGCGCGGGCACCCGACGCCGAGCGGGGTCACGTCGATGTCGAAGCCGCGGATCTCAGCCATTCGCGCGGACTCGACCAGCGCCACGCGAATCATCCCCGAGGCGACGGCGGCGGCTGGTGAGGCGACCAGCAGCGCCAGCGCCCCGAGGAGGAGCCTCACCGGCGACCGATCAACCAGAACATCAGCGTGAGGATCACGCTCAGGAGGAGCGACGTCGCCAGGGGAAAGTAGAAGGACCAGTTGCCGCGGCGTATATAGATGTCGCCGGGCAGCCGTCCGATCCACGGCACCCGCCCCGCGAGCATCAGCACGATGCCGACCACCGCGATGACGGCGCCGACGATGACGAGGGCTCGGCCGACATCCGACATGGCGTCACTCGAAGAGACCACCCTGCCCGCCTTGCGTGGTGGGCGGTTGCCTCTCCAAATGCAAGTATGCCTCACGTGTCACCCGCCGGCCCGTCGGCGTGCGCACGACGAAGCCGATCTTCAAGAGATAGGGCTCCACCATCTCCGTGAGCGACTCGGCCTCGTCGTTGATCGTGGCCGCGACGGCCTCGATGCCGACAGGACCCCCGCCGTAGTGCTCGACGATGGCGGTCAGGAATCGCCGGTCGAGCCGATCGAGACCTCGGCCGTCCACGCCTTCCTTGTCGAGCGCGTCACGAGCGATGGCGGCCGTGATGATCCCGTCGCCGGCCACCTGTGCGTAGTCGCGGACCCGACGCAACAGACGATTCACGATCCGTGGCGTGCCGCGGGCGCGCCGGGCGATCTCGCCCGCTCCACCCGGCTCGACCTTGGCGCCGAGGATCTCGGCGGAGCGGAGCACGATGCGGGTCAGCTCGGCTTCCGAGTAGAAGTCGAGGTGGTGGAAGATCCCGAAGCGCTCGCGAAGCGGCGCCGAGAGCATCCCCGGCCGCGTGGTGGCGCCCACCAGGGTGAACGGGGACAGCCGATGCTTGAGGGCACGCGCATACATGCCGCGTTCCATCACGAAGTTCACCGAGAAATCCTCCATGGCCGGGTACAACAGCTCTTCCACGACCCGCGGAAGACGATGGATCTCGTCGATGAAGAGGACGTCGTGCTCGTTGAGGTTGGACAGGATCCCCATCAGGTCGCCGCCCCGCTCCACCGCCGGCCCGGAGGTCGTGACGAGGTTCGTGCCCATCTCGTTGGCGATCACGCCCGCGAGCGTGGTCTTGCCCAGACCGGGCGGGCCGTAGAGCAGGACGTGATCGACGCACTCGCGGCGGCCTCGGGCGGCTTCGACGGACACGCGCAGGCTCGCCACCGCCTGCTCCTGGCCCACGTACTCGGCGAACGACCGCGGACGGAGCTGACGCTCGAACTGGGCCTCCTCGGGCGCGGCGGCCCGACTGAGGATCCGCGCAACGGACGGATCCTCGGGAGGTGTCGGAGCGCTGGCTGGGCTCACGAGGCCTTCGCTCCACGGTAGATCTCGTCGAACAGGTCCTCGGCGCTCATGATGCCGGGCCGGCGCTTGAGGGCGTCGGTGATGAGCTGCGATGCCTCGCTCGGGCGATGGCCGAGCTGCTTGACGAGCACTTCCCACACGAGCTCGCGCAGGCTGTCCTGGCCCTCGGCCGCGGCTGGCGCCGGGGTCGGAGCCGGCGCGGCCTCACCCTGGAGCAGGGCGAACTTGGCCACCTTGCCGTGGAGCTGCGCGACGATGTTCTTGGCCTTCTGCGGCCCGATGCCGGGCAGCGAGCGGAGGTACTTCTCGTCCTGCCGCGCGATCGCTGCCGCGATCTCCGCCACCGGCACCGCCAACGCCCGCGCCGCCACCATCGGTCCCATGTCCTTCACCGTGATCAGCTTCTCGAAGAACTCCTTGTCGAGCTCGTTGGTGAAGCCGATCAGCACGGGACGCGGCTGGTCACGGGTGGCGTGATAGTGAGTGACCAGGCTCACCTCGCTCGCCTTCTCGCTGTCGTCGGGGGTCAGGTGCTCGATCTGCCGCATGACGTTCGGGGGAAGGAAGACCTCGTAGCCGACGCCCCCGGTCTCGAGGACGATGCGATCCTCGAGCCGCCGCCGTAAACGCCCGCTCAGCGAAGCGATCATGGGGCCATCACCGCAGCAGGCGCATGCGGCCCAGGCCCGTGAACGCCATGGCGAGCGCGTCGGCCACGTGGGACGGCCGCGGCAACTCGGCAAGCGAAAGCAGCCGCTGGATAGAGTGCTGGATCTGCTCCTTCGACGCCGCCCCGTTGGCCGCGATCGCTCGTTTGACCTCCGCCGGCGCGAGAGTCACCACCGGCAACCCCTTCTGGTGCGCGGCCAGACAGATGACGCCGCGGGCGTGGGCCATGAGCAGCGCGGTGCGCGGGAAGTCGTAGGATGCGTACAGGTCTTCCACCACCACCGCGGATGGCGCGTGCTTGTCGAGGAGCGCAAACACGCCGTCGTAGATCGCGTGCACGCGTTCGGAGAGGGGCATGCTGGCGCGAGTCTCGATGACTCCGGCGCCGAGGACGTCGATACCACCAGGACCGGATTCGAGAACGGCGAAGCCGGTGCCGACGAGGCCAGGATCGACGCCGACGACCCGGGCGGGCAGGCCGCCCGACGGTCGCTCAGACCGTGATGGCCTCCATGACCTCGTCCGGGATGTCGTAGTTGCCGTAGACCGCCTGGACGTCGTCCAGTTCCTCCAGTGCCTCGATGAGGCGCAGCACCTGGGGGGCGTCCTTGCCCTCCACGCGCACCGTGGACTGCGGGACGAATGTCACCTCGGCCTCCACGACCGGAACCCGGGCTCCTTCAAGCGCCCCGCGGACCGCGTCCATTTCACCAGGACCAGTCGTGATCTCAAAAACTTTTTCTTCGCGTGTCATGTCGGTGGCCCCGGCGTCGAGCGCCTTGGCGAGCAGATCGTCCTCGCCGATCTTGGCCGCGTCCACGCGGATCACGCCTTTGCGCTCGAACATCCACGCGACGGCGCCCGATCCCGCCATGTTGCCGCCGAATTTCTCGAACGTGTGCCGGATCTCAGGGGCGGTGCGGTTGCGATTGTCGGTGAGCACACGGATCAGGATGGCGACGCCCCCGGGCGCGTACCCCTCGTAGGTGATCTCCTCGTACGACTCACCGGGCAGCTCTCCGGTGCCCTTCTGGATAGCGCGCTTGATGTTGTCCTGGGGCATGTTCGCTTCTTTGGCCGACTCGATGGCGGCCTTGAGTCGCATGTTGGCCTTGGGATCACCGCCGCCATTCCTGGCGGCAACCGTGATTTCGCGCAGGATCTTCGAGAACAGCTTCCCGCGCTGCACGTCGGCCTTGCCCTTTTTGCGCTTGATCTGAGACCACCGGGAATGCCCTGACATCGCCGCTACCCTTTCTCCGCCGGGCTCTCACCGGCGAGAGCCGCCTTGAGGCGCTTGACCCGCGCCAACCGAAGGTCCCTTCGCTCCCTGGCCGCCTCCCAGCGTCGCTTCTCGTCCACCGTGTTGGGCGTGAACGGCGGGCACGGCCGCGGCCGGAGGTCAGGCCCCAGATGTACGTAGGTGAGGAAGGCCGTACAGGCGTGGCGCACCTCGCCCGTCCACGGCTTTTCCGTCACCACCTTCACGCCCACCTCCAGGGACGACGTCCCGACGTAATTCAACCCGGCCTTGAACGTGACGACCTCGTGCGTCGAGATCGGCGCGTAGAAGTCCATCGCGTCGAGACAGGCCGTCATGACCAGACCCCGACAGTATCGCATCGACAGGATGCCGCCTGCCTCGTCGAGTGCCATGAGCAGCTTGCCCGCGAACATCGTGGTCCCGAACAGGGCATCCTCAGGGAGCACAGACCGGACCGACTCGAACCGCCACGTTGTAGCGGGGTCCGCGTGCCCGGCTTGAGCCGAGGGTGGCCCGTTCGAGGTGGGAAGTGGCTCCGACTCGCGCGATTGTGTTCCGGTGGCGAGATCCCGGCGTTTGGCCCATCGGGTGAGACGTTGCTCCCGGCGTTGCCGGGCGGCCTCGACGAGTGCCATCTCCGCGGCGCCCCGCGGCTCGATCCGCTCCCGCACCGGCCGTGGACGGATGTCGTCGCCCACGCTGACGAAGACCAGATGAGAGTTCAAGGTCACGCTGCGGGCACCGGTGTTGACGTTCTCGGCCCAGACGCGCACGCCGACCTCGAGCGAGCTCCGCCCGATGTACTCGACCTGAGCACGCAGGATGGCGATCTCGCCGACCTTCACCGGGTGCAGGAAGTCGATGTCGTCCATGGCGCCGAGCACGACCTGGCCCCGGGCCATGCGGGCCGCCGCCATCGTCCCTGCCTCGGTAATCCACTGCATCATGCGGCCGCCGTGGATCTGGCCGGGAGCGCCCGCGTGCTCGGGGAACACCATCTCGATCTTCTCGACGGTGGTCTCGGCGATCGTCGGCATCGGCCGGGAAAGGAGGGCTAGGGCTCGAGGCTGACCGCGGTGAGGCGCGGCAGGCCGGTTGGATGAAGACGCAGTCCCCGGACCTCCGGCCGCGCGACCGCCCATACCAGGCGCACGTAGAGCGGGATCCACGGGAGCTCCTCGGACAGCACGGCCTGGGCGCGCTGGTACAGGCGCGCGCGCTCGGGCCGGAAGGCGATCTGGCTGGCGCGGATCAGCATGTCATCGAGCCGGGGGTTTCTATAGAAGGAGAAGTTCAGCGTCTGTGGTCCCCGGCTGGCGCCTTCGCTCGTCGACAGTGGATAGAGGAAGAGATGCGGATCACCGCCCGCGATGGTGGCCTCGGCGAGAGCGATGTCGTGCTCGCCCGAACCACGCGCCGTCCGGAGGGCGGCATCGGGTTCGAGACGTACGCGCACCGGGATGTCGGCCGCCTGCAGGCTCGTCTTGAGCGCGTCAGCCAGGGCGCTGACGTCGAAGCCAGGCAACTCGCTCGGCGCCAGCAGCGTCGGCGAATAGCCTTTCGGCCACCCGCCTTCAGCGAGGAGCCCGGTCACCGCGCGGCGCGTACCGCCGAGGATCGGAGAGCCTTCGCGTCGCGCCCATGTCCCGGCCGGCAGGAACGACTGGAGGGGGACTGCCGTGCGCCCGAGCGCCGAGCCGACCGCCGCAGGATCGATGGCAGCCGCCACGGCCTGTCGGATTTTCTTACGAGAAAATGGCTCCTTTTCCGTTTGGAACGCCAGGTACCCGACCTGGATTTTCCGTTTGGAACGCCAGGTACCCGACCTGGATCCCGGGGACGGAGAGCGCCCCTTCGTTTCGTCGTGGCGCCCCTGGTGGGAACCACAGGTCGAGAGCCCGAGCGTCGAACTCCGCTTCGGCGTGGTCGTCGTTCGCCACTTCGAGGAAGATCAGCCGCTCCGCGCGGGGAGCTCCCGCCCAGTGTCCGGCAACCGCGTCGAGCGTCATCCGTCCACCTGACGCGTCGGTCAACCTGTAAGGGCCAGAGCCGATAAACCTGACACTTCCGTCGGCGGCGGCCACCTGTCGGGCGATGCCGAAGCCGGGGTGAGCGAGCACGGTCAGCAAGGGGGCGTATGGCTGGTGGAGGACGAACTGCACCGTGCGCGCGTCGGCGGCGCGCACTTCCTTCACCACTCCCGGTGCGCCACGCAGCAGTGCCGTCCACACCACCGGCACACGCTGGCTATCTTTCAACTGACGATCAAAACTCGCGGCAACTTCTGCTGCGTTAAGTGCCGTTCCGTCATGAAAGCGCACATTGTCACGTAGCGTGAAGCTCCACGTCAGACCATCGCGTGAGACGGTCCATCGTGTGGCGAGCGCCGGCTCGATGTCGGTGGTCCCCTCCTTCCACGCGACCAACGTGTCGAACACCTGTCGTGCGATGAGTGCCGATCCTCCATCGAGGGCGACCGTCGGGTCCAGCGTGGAAGGAATTCCGACGGCCCCAACGCGCACTTCCTTCCGTCCTGAGGCAAATTGAGGAGAAGAAACGGACGGCCATGCGGCAAAGACTGCCGCGCCGAGGACGAGGGCGCACCCGAGACGTGCGAGGCGCATACGTTCTTATACGAGGAACCTGATGAAGACGCCAACCGTTTGCTCGACGAGAGGGTTCCACGCGCACGCTGGGTATGGAACTTGCTCCCCTGAATGACAGCGAGGAGGCGCAGGACGACGTCGACGAATGAAACGCGAGGAAAATCGCGGCCCCGAAAGGCGCGCAAGAGCCTCGGAACCTTGACTTTCTTTTTTACAGCCGCCTATACTTCGGGCAGAGTCGGCGGAATCGAGCGCAAAATGCACGAGCCGCTCACCTGGGGTCAGGATAGAGGGGATGGGCTATGAAGGAGTTCGAGAAAAAGGGTAGCCCAAGTCGTGAAGGGTTCTCCAAGTTCCTTCCCGCGTCGATGTCCGATTCCGGCACCCGTCGCCGGCTCACTGAGTACGAGATCCAGGTGCAGGATCTGCAAGCGTACGTCCGGTCCCTGGAAGCGGAGACGGTGCATCTCCGCAAGAAGCTCGAGGATTCCCCGAAGGAATTCATGGTCCTCGAGAACAAGCTGCGGGAAGCCAATCGTCAGCTCGTCCAGGCGTTCAACCAGAACGAGAAGCTGGTGAACGCCCTCTACGAGGCGCGCGAGCAGATCTCCTCGCTCAAGGAAGAGGTCGACAAGCTCTGTGCGCCGCCCTCGACCTACGGCGTGTACCTCTCGGTCAACGAGGGCGGAAGGTGAAGGTCAACCTCCACCCCTCGATCAAGGCCGAGACGCTCAAGCCCGGTCAGGAGCTGGTCCTCAACGAGGGATTGAACGTCGTCGAGGCCGCCGGCTACGAGATCCAGGGTGACGTCGTCATCCTCAAGGAACAGCTCGACGACGAGCGCGCGGTGGTCACGTTGCGCGCCGACGAGGAAAAGGTCGGCATCATCGCCGATCCGCTCCGCAAGCTGCGGCTCAAGATCGGCGACCACATCTTGATGGATGCGAAGTCGGGCTACCTGCTGGAGAAGCTGCCCAAGAGCGAGGTCGAGGATCTTGCGCTCGAGGAAGTGCCCGACATCGGCTACGACGACATCGGCGGCCTCGGCTCCCAGATCGAGGCGATCAAGGACGCCGTCGAGCTCCCCTACCTCTACGCCGACTACTACAAGGAGCACCAGCTCACGCCTCCCAAGGGCGTGCTCCTCTACGGCCCTCCCGGCTGCGGCAAGACGATGATCGCCAAGGCGGTCGCCAACAACCTCGCCGAGAAGATCTCCGAGAAGCGCGGCGAGAAGATCAAGGGCTTCTTCCTCAACATCAAGGGGCCGGAGCTCCTGAACAAGTACGTCGGCGAGACCGAGCGCAAGATCCGCGAGATCTTCGTCAAGGCCAAGGAGAAGGCGGCCGACGACGTGCCGGTCGTGG
>WNGK01010099.1_pt1 | contig 15012 bp, 8 predicted proteins | sample 5400601 | NCBI WGS metagenome assembly WNGK01 (sample SAMN13153376, study PRJNA577476) | soil metagenome | isolation source: 60 cm soil or saprolite under Garry oak tree replicate 1 | place: USA:California | collected 2016-06-15 | reverse complement strand
CCCAATCCTAATATACAGATGGTTCCAAGCAGGATCATAGCCGAGATGGCTGCAGAGGCAAAACCGACAGCTTCCGGCGAGAACTGTCGGGCTGCTACCCACCAATAGGCGAATCCAAGCACTGATGTTACTGCCGTTGTCGCGACTAATGACCCGGCATTGATTAATATGACCCTATTCCTCTTAAGCCACAGATACAGTAATGTTTTCACCGTACTAGATTTCCTTTTTCACGGCTAGGGCAGTCCGTCTCGACTGCTAGATGCCTTGCGTGCGCGACCTACTACCCACCGACTTCGCAGATAGGCAAACGGCCCGTAGAGCATCCCTTTTAGCTCAACTCTGGTCAACTCTTTCGGATAGTGTGTAGACTTCTTTTTGTTCAGCGGTGACCGGGAACTCAAGCTGAAGTAGAGGCCATAGGGCACTTTGGTGACGAGATCAAACAGGATTCGAGGATTATCAAGCAAAATCTTCGTCAGGTAAGCTGTCAGCCCAACCCCATAGCTGTAGATTTGCCTCCGCAGGCTCGTATAGTCACGCCGATGAAGATGATACAGCAGTGATGCTGGTGCATATACCAACTTGTAACCTCGTGTAACTACCTCGAAGAATAGAGCCAGTTCTTCACCGGCTGGTGCCGAGCTGCCTGGGCCCAGGGCGGGGTCAAATCCGCCGATACTCTGTAGGAAGGCAGCTGTAAAGGCCATACTTGAGCCCGTGCCAAATTGCCCCACAGTGTAAGGATACAAGGGGGTCCTGGGGTGATTCTCAGCCAGGTCGAAGATGCGCAGGGTAAACCTCTCGTTGAGCCCATCATGCTCTTCGAACCAGAACTGTGCCGGAGTTTCAAGCTCCAAAGGCAGAGCGAGACCAGTAACGCATGCCACATTGTCAGCAAGACTGAAGGCCCTGACCAGTTCAACCAACCAGTAGGGATCAACCACCACGTCGTCATCAGTAAAGGCCAGTATCTCTCCCCTGGCTGCCATTATCCCGCAATTGCGTGCCCAGGATGCGCCTGGACGGTCTTCGCGGATGTAATGCACCCAAGGCACATTATGATAGGTCTGCTGGATGAAATCAGCAGTCACGTTTCTACTAGGTGCGTTATCCACGACTATGACCTCATACTGAGGATAGCGTAAGGACACAAGTGAACGCAAGCAGGACTGTATTCGCTCAGGACGATCGCGGGTTGAGACGATGATGCTGACGAAGGGAGCATGAGTGAAGAACTCATCGCGCTCCTCGAGACATCGAGGCCTAGTAGGCGTCGGCAAGCCCTTCATGTCAAGCCCTGTCACCGGGGACAGACCATCCTGTCTCAAATGCTCATTAATCTTCACACTCAAGGTGCGCCAGATGTGCTGGGCATACTCGTGTGGACTCACCTCGCCCTCGTCTAGCTGTAACTCAACCCAGCCTAACGGCTGAGTATGCAGCCGAACGAGGCAGAGGGCACGTTGATGGTGGTGACCTGTCTTTTCATCAAAGGCTGAAACTGTAGGCAATAGACGTCCTATTTCAATTTCCACCATAGACATTTGCGAAAAGCCTGATGCCTGGGTCATGAAGGTGGAATTCTCGTTCTCAATTAGTGGCAAGTGCATATTCATTTCTTTCTTTTACCTGCCTCTTTAGCTACTATCGATCTTACCTCTGCGAGCCTTTCACCAATATTTCAATTATCCGAGTGCAGTGACTGTTTGAAATTGCTACCAGTACTAGTGCTAGCTCCTTTGCTTACAACTAAAAGCTGGGAAATGTTCCCTACGAGATAGCCGACCGTTGTAATCATGAACCCGGAGATAATAGCTCCTGCACGTAGGAAACCAGCCAGGTCGAGATGAAAGAAAGCATCCATTAGACCACGCAGAACTCCCTTTGGTAAGGTTCGGAGCGTGTAGCTGCGTTCAGAGGCAAGACCATCTCTTGCACCCACATACTGAGCTACGACCGCCTTTGAGAGACCTTCGGCATAGCAGCGCGACCGGAAGTAGCGCCAACTCGTACGAGATGCCGGAACGAAATGGTGAATCCTCGCTCGTGGCTCGCAGAGGAAGACTTTCTGAGGCCAATGCTGTTTAGCCCGAACACACAACTCTGTTTCCTCGCAACCCAGTGGACGTGAACCGATACGTCCAATGCCATTTCTAAAGCCTCCAGTAACCTCAAATACTTCCCGCCGATAGCAAGTGCAACCACCGAATGGATTGCGCACCACTGCTCGTGTTTCAGGCAGGCCTCGGTAACTGCAACCTACGACCCAGTAGAATTCCTCTGGAAACCAGTCCAGCCGTTTACTTGACCATGATGGCTCAACTCTCCCACCTGCGCCTAACACCTGCGGGTCTGCACAACAGGAGCTTAACCATGCTAACCAATCTCGCTCTGCTATAGCATCATCATCAAGAAAGGCAATGAGCGCTCCACGCGCTACAGCTATACCGCTATTTCGTGCCCCAGATAATCCTCGTGCTTCGCTATTCTCTATCGCGAGGATGCCAGGAATATGCATCCGTACTCGTTCCAACAGGGCCGGGTTGTGATCAATAACCACGATGATCTCACAAGCAGGAGTACTTTGTTGCTGGATCGATTCTACTGCTGCCAGGAGATGGTGCCAGCGTTCCTCAGTATAAGCGCAAATTATGACGGAAACATCGAGCAGTGCATCTGTCATCCTACTGGCAACCTTTCTTGTAGATATCGTGTTACCGAGGCGGAACTGCGCCGGATAAGCTGCCAAACCGGTGTTCTGGCGCGTATATACATCGTTGTTGCGATCGAAGCGCTATGCCCGCTAAGTAATGCGGCAAAAGCCTCTACACCAGTGTCTGTTCCAACCAGTAAGCGTGCTAAAGCGAAGGGATCGGTCGACTCCGAACTCATCGCAAATTTGACTGCACAGGCTGATGTATACCCGGCAGCCTGGACCTGCCTTTGGAGGGCAGCAGTATGGTAGCCAAAGGGGTAAGCAAAACTCGAAACTTTAAGACCCAAATGCTGTTCTAAGATCTCTTTGCTTTGCACAATTTCATGTGTGGCTACAGAAAGTGGGAGAACATCAAGTTGAAGATGGGAATGACTGTGCGCTCCACACTCGATGCCATAGGTTGTGATCTCGCTCAATTGATTCCAGGTGAGCATCAAGCGTGTGGCTTCCCCTTCGCGCTGTAACCAGCGACTCGTGCCATTGATAAAGGCAGTGGGAACATACAATGTGGCAACAAAACCGTACTGCTTGAGTATAGGAAAAGCGTCTGTAAAGAAATCAGCGAAACCATCATCGAACGTTAAAACAACGGGCCGTTCAGGTAATACAGGTCCTTCTTGGTCCCGCGCATTTATGAACTGTGTGACAGTGATGGGGGTATATGAATGCTGATACAGGTACGCCATCTGCTCAGCAAACAGCGCCGGTGACACAGTAAATGACTTGAAATTTGGGGTAGCATACTGTGAAATGCTATGGTACATAAGGATGGGCACTTTTCTCTTTTTGGGCGCTGCAAACATTATAAATTGCCTTTCTTGAATAAATGAAAGAATTATGCGGACTCATGCTCCTCTGTCAACTTAGCCGCTTGTGCCTTACTCAGGCACAAATGCAAGTGCTCACTCAAATCTTGTAGATGTTCGGTCTTACATGTCTCATGCGTTCCAGCAACGATATGGACCTCTACCTCTTTAGCTTTAGCTTTAGCCACTTTGCGCCACTCTACGTCCTTGCCGAGCTCTTGCAAGTCCGATGAGAAAAAGAACGTACTCTTGCCAGGATAAAGGCCAGGCACGTAATCTGAAGCCACCCAGTAAAACAGGCCCAGATAATCCTGGTGGAGGACTTCAGCTGGTGGGAAAATCGGATCTGGGAAAATCGAATCGAGTTTGGGAAGTGCAAAGACCGCTTTATCACGTTTGTGCCCGAACTCAATCTGTCCTTCAGTTACCAGGGACTCTGTAACCTGGCTCCACTTTAGTTCAAACAGCTCCTTCAAATTGAGAATGGCACTCGCTGCACCTTCGTTCAGCTCCGCTTTCAATCTTCTATAGTATGGATATCGCATGCATCTATACAGGTGGAGCAAATATCTATACATGTGTTGGGGCCAGAGAAACCAGTACAATTGCTTCCCTTGATCAAATCGCATCAGGCGATTAAAGCGATTGACGATACGGCGCAGCCATCTGAGATAGGTAACAGGATGTGGGTTCATCAGTATCAGCAGGTCAACCTTCTCCCCCTCCGCGTGAAGTTGTCGTGCCATTTCATAGGCCACAAGGCCCCCATTGCAAAAGCCCCCTAGAAGGTACGGTCCCTCTGGCTGAATGCCACGCATCGCGGTAATATGAGCCGCCGCCATCATCTCTAATGTGGGCGGGACCGGTAGACCATCAAATCTGTACGGTTCTAGCGTGTAAAATGGTTGGTCGGATCCCAGATTCCGTGCTAAGGGGAAACAATAGAAAGGGCCCCCTTTATAATCCCCATGCAAGAAGAAAAAAGGCCGCTTGGAGCCGCCGCTCCGTACTGCTACCACGGGAGATGAGGATCGCGGGCTTGTATCCTCTTGCTGCTGGAGAACCTCTGCCAGATGTTCTATGGTTGGCCCAGCAAAGAGGGTGGCGAGAGGAAGGTTCTTGCCAAAGACCTGCTCAATGCGATGGACGAGACGAGCAGCAAGTAAGGAGTGTCCTCCCAAATAGAAAAAGTTATCCCGAATCCCGATAGGCCGTACATCCAACAGTTCTTCCCAAATCGAGATCAACTGGTAATGCTCCGTCAGTGTCGGAGCTACAAAGGTTTCTTCCGCTGTATGCCTGCTAGATTCTGGTGCGGGCAGGGCACGCCGGTCTACCTTACCATTGGGCGTTAGCGGCAAGGCATCAAGGAGCATGAAAGCCGAAGGCATCATGTACTCCGGTAGCTTCTCTTTCAGATAGCTCCACAATTTATTAATGGTAGGAGAATGCCCCTGAGCTGCAACGAGATACGCCACCAGCCGCCTGTCGCCATGTATATCCTCCCGCGCGACCACCACCGTCTCTAGCACCTCTGGATGCTGCCTGAGCATCTCCTCGATCTCTCCTAACTCGATACGGAATCCGCGAATTTTGATTTGATGGTCGAGGCGTCCGATCACCTCGATGGTTCCATCTGAACGGTAGCGGGCGAGGTCACCGGTTTTATATAGACGCGCACCAGGCTTATTGCTGAAAGGGTCGGGGATAAATCGCTCGGCGGTCAGCTCAGGACGGTTCAGATAACCGCGAGCCAGGCCATCACCGCCGATGTAGAGTTCCAGGCTCAATCTTGCAGACGGATGACCATATAGTGGTCTCAGTAGGACCATACATATTCCAGAAAGAGGCAGCTTTCGGCAGTAACTGCTGGGCCAACTCTAGAGGGAGCGCCTCACCGCCACAAAGTATCTTCAAGTGCTGATCCCCTTGCCACCCTGCTGCTAGTAAAATGCGCCAGGTGATCGGCGTCGCCTGCATGACCGTAACTTGAGATCGAGCCAATGTCTCCGCTAATGCCGCCCCATTTGCAACGACATCCTGGCTGGCTATAACTAAGCGCGCACCCACAATCAAGGGGAGAAAGAGTTCGAGGGCTGCGATATCGAAGGATAAGGTGGTGACAGCGAGTAGTGTATCCTCTGCCGTCAGCCCTGGCTGCTGATGCATAGATAGCAGGAAGTTGACCAGGGCATGGTGGAGTACCTGTACACCCTTGGGTCTCCCGGTGGACCCGGAGGTGTAGATGACGTAGGCCAGATTATCAGAAGTGGCCATAGGGGTCGGATTAGCATGGCTATGCGGCGTCAGCAGTGCCTCATCGGAATCCAGGCAAACCACCTGGGTACCTTGAGTGGCCAGTTGTATAACCAGTCGCTGCTGCGTCAGTAGCACCGGTACCTGAGCATCGTTCAGCATGAAGGCAATACGCTCGGGCGGGTAAGTAGGATCCAATGGTACATAGGCACCACCGGCCTTAAGAATGCCGAGCAGTCCGATGACCATCTCCAACGAGCGTTCCATACAGAGGCCCACCAGTACCTCAGGCCCTACGCCGAGCTGCCTGAGGTGGTGCGCTAATCGATTTGCCCTCACGTTGAGCTCTCGATATGTTAACCGTAGGTCTTCGTAGACCAATGCCACAGCATCAGGTGTGCGCTCTACCTGAACTTCAAAGAGCTGATGGATACACTTATCTTCGGGGTAGACTATCTGGGTGGCATTCCATTCCACCAGGAGTTGCTCTCGCTCCGTCTCGGTTAAGAGGGGCAGCTCTGAGAGGCGCAGCTCGGGAGCATCCACAATAGCCTGCAGGAGTGTTTGCCAGTGCCCCGCCATCCTCTCAATAGTCGTCGCATCGAACAAGTCGGTGCTGTATTCGAACCAACCAACGAGCCCCTCTGGGCGATCATCGAGTTCGAGGGATAAATCGAACTTGGATGTCCTGGTATCAACATCCGTCAAGGTCATGGTCCACCCGGATGGAAGGGCAGGTAATGGAGGTTCAAGGGATAACATGACCTGGATGAGTGGGTTCTGGGCCAGGTTGCGCTCCGGCTGCAGCTCCTTGACCAGGTACTCGAAGGGCAAGTCCTGATGCGCATGAGCTTCAAGGGCCACTTCGCGTACCCGCTGGAGTAGTTCACGAAAGGTTGGGTTGCCGGATAGGTTCGTACGTAGTACCAGTGTGTTGAGGAAAAAACCCATCAACTTCTGGACCCCCGGTTGCTGGCGGCCTCCTGTCGTTGTGCCGGCTAAGACGTCCTCTTGTCCTGTATAGCGGTACAGTAATGCGTTGAACGCCGCCACCAGAGTCATATACAGGGTTATCCCCTCACGACCACTTAGAGCCTTGAGAGCATCACTTAGTTGCTTGGGCAGTGCGAAAGTGTATCTCAATCCCCGGTAGGTCTGAATCGGCGGGCGTGGACGATCAGTGGGCAATTCTAGAGCCGCTGGTGCTCCCTGGAGTTGCTTCTTCCAATAAGCCAGTTGCTCTGCGAGCACGTCTCCCTGCAGCCACTCGCGCTGCCAGGCTGCAAAGTCGGGGTACTGAATAGGGAGTGGAGGGAGTGGCGATGGCTTCCCATTCGAGAAGGCTTCGTAAAGGGCACGCAGTTCTGGAAGAAATACCTGGTAGATGGTGCCATCGAAGATGATGTGATGCAAGCTCAAGAACAGCCGGTGATCCTCATCATCCAATCGCATCAGCCTGGCACGTAGCAAGGGATCGTTGGCAAGATCGAAAGGAAGTAGCGCTTCCTCTGTCGCCAACCTTCGTGCCTCTGCCTCTCGCTCGAATTCTGGCAGGTAGCGCAGGTCCACTATGGGTAAGGTGAGCGTGGGAGCAGGGTGAATCTTCTGGACGGGCTGCCCATCGACTGTTGGAAAGCTGGTACGCCATGCTTCGTGACGGCGCAGAATCTCATTAAAGCTCTGCTCGAGTGCGGCTACATCGAGTGGACCTGGCAGGTGGACGGTCACAGCCTCGTTATAGACAGGGGTATTGGGTATCAGTTGGGCCAGGAGCCATAATTGTTGTTGCCCAAAGGATAGAGGCGCTATACTTGCTGGAGAACGCCGCGGTATGATGTTGGCATCCCTTTTGACCTGTGGCAGATTGCCTCGCACATACTTTTCGAGTAGAGCACGCTTAATCTCTGAAAGTTCCGTTGTATTTGGCATCATAGACTATTTCCATTCATGTCAGCAAGGGGCATTTCCATTGACTGCAACTCCCGAAGCGCTTTCTCCCCCAAGACAGGCGCTTTAAGACATGTATGTTCCTCCAATATTAGGTGCTTCGGCCGCACTATATGTTTTGCACTTGTTCCAGCAGACGCTGGGCCTCCTCATCACTCATCGTCTCCAACCTGGCAATAATCAATCGTTCGATCACGGCAGACAGCTGCCGGGTGGTAGGCGCTTCGAAGAGAGTGCGCAATGAGAGATCGACGCCGAAGGTCTCGCCCACCCGCATGATAACCTGCGTACCCAGTAAGGAGTGTCCGCCTATCATGAAGAAGTTATCGTCTATCCCGACCTGCTCCAAGCCCAGGAGAGGAGCTACCATTGCAGCCAGCTGCTTTTCCAGAGATGTGCTGGGGGCTGCCGTTGGGTCATCACGTAGTGTGTTCATCTCATCTGGCGCTGGTAGAACGGCGCGATCCACCTTACCGTTGGGCGTCAGTGGTAGTGCTTTAAGCAGCACGAAGGATGCTGGCATCATATAGTCGGGTAACTTTGTGTGGAGAAAGTCCCGTAGTTCGGTAGCTGACACAAAATACTTACTCAAGAACGGTGATAGCTCATCAAGCGATGTATTGTTCTGATGCTCAGCTACTAATGGACCCGGTTGTGAAAGACGAATCGCGTAGATGCTATAGAGACCTGTGTTGGCAAGCAGGTTGGCTTGTTCTACGGTAAGATCATAGCCGTGCCTTTTCAAGAGGTTTACTATCTGAGCCAGATGCCCACCTCGATCATGGACTTCGATGACTATTTGCTTGATTTTCTGCCAATCCTCTTCCTGAATGCCCTTGAGTACGTCTAACTCGCTTTTCTCTACGTCAATTTTAAGGAGGTCGATGCGTTGTATGGCGTTTTCGCGAATTATCTCGGAGAGAGTCTTCAGCTGGCATACGAAGGTCTCACTTTTGAAGCGATCAGCAAGTAACTCATCAGTATATTGGACCAGTGACTCATCTTGATTACGCAAGGTAGCTCTCGTGACCTCTTCATCCTCCTGGGCAGCGGCATACATTCCAGACATTGCGGAGAAAGACGGATAAAAAGTAAAGTCGGCCTTTCTGGTCTCGCTGGATAACCCACACTGGAATAAATGGGTACTCAACCCGTACAGCTTCGTGTTGTTCTGTAATGCCTCAAAGATCGGAGGAATCGGCTCAAATGCGTAAACCTGGGCACGAGGGCATCTTTGATGGACGAAGAGAGTGAAGAGACCGATGTTTGCTCCAACGTCAAACACACAGTCTCCATCTGCCAGCGTAACGTCGTGTTTCAAATAGCTCTGATCAACAAAGATCTCGTTGTAAAGCCATTGCGTTTCAACTCGATTCAGCTGGAAGACGTGCAGATGATTTGGCAACTGGAAAAGGCGCTCTTCGGCCATCGAAGTCGGCTGATCAGCGGCCACGTAAGCCACCAGGTGCTTCTCGCCGGGCACGTCTTCGCGGGCGGCGACTACAGCCTGGCGCACAGCAGGATGTTGGTGCAGTACTGACTCAATTTCTCCCAATTCAATGCGATAGCCACGAATCTTGATCTGCTGGTCTGTACGCCCCAGAAACGCAATCTGTCCATCTGGCAGGAAACGAGCCAGGTCCCCCGTCTTGTAGAGACGTGCCCCGGGCTCATTGCTGAAGGGATGCGGGATGAACTTTTCGTCAGTGAGGTCGGGTCGATTGAGATAGCCCGAGGCCAGCCCTGCTCCTCCAATGTACAGTTCCCCTGGTGTACCAATGGGGACCTGCTGCAAGCGCTCATCCAGAATGTAGATCTGGGTGTTCGCGATGGGACGACCGATCGAGGGGGGCAGATTGGCTTGTACCGTTGGCAGCACACGACCGGATGTGGCAACGACTGTCGCTTCGGTCGGACCGTAGTTGTTGACCAGGGCGAAGGGCAAGGTGGGTGAGGGATAGTGGTGCAGCGTGTCGGCCCCGGTCAACAAGTAGCGCAGAGAGGTCGTCGAGGGCCACTCCAGGGCCATCACACTTTCGGCCAGGGCAGTCGGCAGGAAAGTAATGGTGATGCCATGGTCCAGCAGCCAGTCTCGCATTGAGGTGAGGGTGGCACGAGTGTCCTCATCCGGCAGATACACGCTCGCACCAGCCGTGAGATAGGGCCATAGTTCCCAACCGGTCGCGTCGAAGGCTGGACTGGTGACCTGGGTCGCCCGATCGGCGGGTGCTACCGCGAAGGTGCGCTGGTGCCAGAATACGAGATTGAGCAGGCTCCCGTGCGTAATTTGCACACCCTTGGGTCTTCCGGTGGATCCGGAGGTGTAGATGACGTAGGCTAGATCAGCAGCTGTGACTGCCGAGACCGGGTCAGACGCGCACTGCTGAGTCAATATTGCTGCATCGGCATCCAGGCAAATGACCTGGGCTTGCTGAGAGAGTAGGCGTGATGTCAGGCACTGCCGGGTCACCAGCACGGAAGCCTGGGCATCTTCGAGCATGAAGCTGAGGCGTTCGGCCGGGTAGGTAGGGTCCAGCGGCACGTACGTGCCTCCCGCCTTGAGGATACCCAGAAGCCCTACAACCAGATCCAAGGAGCGCTCGATGCATAAACCCACGAGTACATTGGGCCGCACGCCAAGCGTTTGTAAATAATGGGCCAGCTGGTTGGCACGCCGGTTAAGCTCCCTGTAGCTGAGTCTCTGATTTTCTGCTACTAGCGCCACTGCCTCGGGTTCGGCGGCGGCTTGGAGCGCCACCAATTGTGGCACACAGATATTACAAGGATAGTCCTGCTGAGTGGTGTTCCATGCTGCCAGCTGCCGCTGCTCTCTATCTGTCAGTTGCGGCGTGTCTATACATTGTTGCTCCCTGACTGAGAGGAGGGTATTATAAACTGGAGTAGAGCGAGATTGAAGCTCTCTCTCGCCATTATTTGTGGGCACAGGCATTATCTCCTGTATTTAGGATAATTATTTTATAGGTCAATTTTCTGAGTGCGTCCAGTTTTATAAAGCAAAACTGTCTTGCAAAAGGGGGTAAAGATAAAAAGAGAAGAAAGTTTAGCAAACCGCACTACAAAGGCACTTTATAGGTATCGCAGGCAATCAGACTAACCATGCAAATTATAATCAATATATTTCAATATGTCAAGGTATTTGTTTGCACATTTTTGCAGATCTTATACATTTTTGCTAAATAATTACATTATGTAACCATTGATATACTGAACAATTATCTCTACGCTTAGATGTTACCTGTCTTTCTTAAGAACTAGATTTATGTCAATTAATACCGCAGAGCTATTCTAATTTAACACGACACTAGTAAGTTAGTTAGGTTAACCAGAGTGTAAGTTCTGATATTAAACACTAAACTTACATTAGTGAGAAGTGTATCAATCACACAGATCACTGTCTCCTTACTTTGGTAGCCGGTAAGGCAGAGTTCTGGTACAATGGAAAGTGAATTAGCATCGGAACGGAACATTAGCATAGGGAAAAGAAGTACCACAAGCAAAAGTTGCCTCAAGCATAATTAAAAATATCCACCAGGGAAATATGACGAAGTTCCGTTCTATTGAATAGAGTACTTGCTCAGTATCACTAAGAGGGATCTCCTTATGAAGGCAAGAAGAATTACCTGGCCACTGCTGTTTGTGGCTATAGGTCTTATAGCAGTGCTAGCCCTGGCCATATTGAACAACGCATGTGTCCCCCAAGTTCGTTTTCCTATTTCTCCGGCTAAGGTAGCGCCAGGGGGATTTGTGACCCGTTCTGGTTCGCAACTGGTGCTCAATGGGCAGCCATTTCGCTTCGCTGGAGCCAATATACATTGGTTAGGCTTAGATGATTCCACAAACTATCCATCACAGTTCCGCGTCAATGATGCCTTTGATGCGGCTCAAGAGATGGGGTTAACGGTCGTGCGTTCTCACACTTTGGGTGCATCGACAGGCTGTAGCAATTGCATTGAACCATCGCTTGGCGTCTTTAATCAAACTGCGCTTGCCCATGTCGATTATGCCATCAAAGCAGCCAGGGATCATGGCATCCGGTTGATCATCCCTTTAACTGACAACTGGCACTTTTCTGAAGGCGGAAAACATAATTTCACGGATTGGCGTCATATCTCTGATGAGAATCAGTTCTACTTTAATAGCCAGGTGATCAGTGATTTTGAGGCGCACATCAGGGCACTTCTCAACCACGTGAATACCTATACTGGCGTGGTCTACAAGAACGACCCTACCATTATGGCCTGGGAGACCGGCAACGAGTTATATCCACCATTCAGTTGGACACAAACCATTTCGGCATATATCAAAAGTATTGATAGTAATCACCTCATATTAGATGGACATTATGGGGTAGACCCGAATGCCGCAAGCCTGACCAATGTCGATATAGTCTCTGCTCATTACTATCCGAAGAGTATCTCAAAGCTAATAAGCGATACTAATGCTGCAAAAAAGGCTGGGAAAGCCTTCATTGTTGGAGAATTTGACTGGAATGATGCCAATGGGGGAGATGCTCTTAGTAGCTTCCTCTCTACGATTGAGTCGAATGCCGCAATAGCTGGAGATGCCTTTTGGGAATTATGGTCTCATGCCGACGAATATGGCTACTTCAGCGGCGAAATACAATACATGTTGCACTATCCGGGAGACTCGCCTGCTATGCGAAGGAGCGTGCAACAGCTTCGCGTGCACGCCTACAGGATGAGGCATGTCCCAACTCCTGCCGATAGCACTCCTGGAGTTCCTTCGATCAATGTGGTCATAAGAGGCGATCCAAATGATGTGCTTGTGTGGAGGGGAACAGCGCTGGCAGCCAGCTACACTATAGAACGTTCTACTTCGGGTGCCAGTGGCCCCTGGACAGTGATTTGTGATAAGTGTGCTACAGATATGAGTACTCCGTGGACAGATACGGCAACGCCTGCAGGAGCTTTATGGTATCGAGTAATAGCCTATAACGTAGCAGGAGTAGCAGGTAGGCCCTCAAGCCCCTATCAAGCAGGATCAGGGGGCATCATAATCGATAATTTGAATGACTTGAGCAAAGCCTACGATCATAGTAGCAATCTCGCCTTCGATACCACCTACTCCCAGTATATGCATGGCGACCCATCATGTGCTATCAGAACGACGGCGACCAATGAGTACATCACCTGGAGACAAGTAAGCATGTCATCGTTCCAGGCGATTACCTACTTCTGGCCTAGCGAACCAGTTTCGCACTTTTCCATCTACATATCAGCAGATGGCAGGAATTGGACCCTCTCTCATACGATAATTAGTAGCATTGAAGGTGACTGGTTAGAGTATATTTACACCTTAAATGGGTTGTCGAACGTGAACTATGTCAAAATCATGTGGAACAACACCGGCGGCCATGCATGGAATCCACATCTGGGTGAAGTAACTATCACTTATTAAAGTGAATAAACCCTACAAAGTTCAGCACGCGAACAATCAATCATGAGACAGTCCAATGTAGCGTGCCAATAAACGTTTTGAAGTCTGATGAGGTTCCAGCACAAATCAGGGGTCGAACTTATCATCTGCACGAAATGGTCGGGGCAGCGAAGCCCCCCATAGCAGGGGCGGTCCCTTGCGGTCGCCTATACGCACCAACTTAAGAAAGGAAGAGAATGACACAAGGTAGCTCGATCTGACATGATAGAAAGAAATCAAAGACCATCTATCAAGGACAGAAGGAGCGACTGTATGAAAAGTGTACCACAGCAAGCAAATTTGGAAGAGACATTGAGCTATGTGTTGGAAGAACGGGCCAAGGAGGTGGCGCGCGAAACGGGCTGTGTGCAACGGCAAGTGAAATTCAGCGGAGCGACGCTGCTGCAAACGGTAGTTTTGGGCTGGCTACAGCACCCGGATGCGAGCTTGGAAAGCTTGGCTTCCACCGCCGAGACCCGCGCCGTGAGCGTAACGGACACGGCCATCCACAAGCGCTTTACGCCGCAGTGTGCGCAGTTCTTGCATCGCATGTTGGAAGAACTCAGCCAGGTGGCGGTGTTCGCGGACCAGGATGTGCCGCTGGCGCTGATCCGTCGTTTTCGCACGGTGGTGATCGAGGACAGTAGCAGCATCGCTTTACCTGACGAGTTGGCCGAGCACTGGCGCGGCTGTGGCGGCAATCAAGCCCATACGGCTGCCGCCGTCAAACTGCATGTACGCTGGGACCTCAAGCGCGGGCGGCTGTGGGGACCAGCGTTGACGGCGGGACGCGCCTCGGACCATAGCAGTCCGTGGGCCAACGCGTCGCTGCCAGCCAAGAGTTTGTACTGCTCGGATTTGGGGTACTTCCACCTGGGTCGGCTGGCCCAGCGGCATCAGGCCAAGGTGTACTCGCTGACACGCTTGCGAGCAGGCACGGCCCTCTTCAGTGCGCAAGGCAAGCGAGTGAACCTGAGCCAGGTCTTACCGCCGCAGGTGGGGCAGATGAAAGAGATGCGTGTGCAGGTCGGAGCCAGCCAGCGCCTGCTCATGCGCTTGTTGATGCTGCGCGTGCCCAAGGAGATTGGCGACAAGCGGCGCGCCGATCTGCTGGCCGATGCGCAACGTCGCGGACAACGCGTCTCGGAGGAGACCTTGCGTTTAGCTGACTGGACGAGGCTCGTCACGGATGCCCCAGCCAAGCGTTTGCGCTTTGAGGAAGCCTTAGTGCTGCTGCGTGAGCGCTGGCAGATGGAGTTGCTCTATAAACTTTGGAAGCAGCATGGGCAGGTGGATGAGTGGCGCACGCGCAACCCGTGGCGCGTGCTGTGTGAACTGTATGCCAAATTGATTGGCATGCTCCTGCAACACTGGTTGATCGTGCGCTTTGCCCAGGCCGGGATGCGCAGCGCAGTTTGGTCAAACTGGCCCAAGTCGTGCGTGACACGGCCTGGTCGATCATGGAAGCTCTCGGAGGAGAGCGCTCGCTGGCTTCGGCTTTGCGGCTCATCGGCCGTCGCATGCGCTCGGGCTGCCAGATGAACAAACGCAAGAAGCATCCCAACTCGGCCCAACTTCTCGAGCAGGAGGCTGTCGAGTGGGCCTTAAGTTGGTGCGAATGGGCGATGGCTTGTCCTCGCCCAGCCCACCATCGCACATTGTCATGTGAGGCAATCATGCAACAGAACGTGAATTCCAATCCGCCTGTACCATTCATTCTCTCATTAGATGTCGGCACCTCTTCGACACGTGCCCTGCTCTTTGATGCAACCGGCACAGGGGTGTCAGGTATACAAGTCCAGGACTCCTATGAACTTACAATATCTG